>WNFX01007069.1_pt1 | contig 16503 bp, 15 predicted proteins | sample 5400111 | NCBI WGS metagenome assembly WNFX01 (sample SAMN13153363, study PRJNA577476) | soil metagenome | isolation source: 40 cm soil or saprolite under grassland replicate 1 | place: USA:California | collected 2016-06-15 | reverse complement strand
CCAGTGGGCGGCACCCGCGACGTTGAGCAGCACTGCCGCATGGAAGATGTCCGTTCCACGACTTTGTGCGCGCGCAGCGGGAAGACCACGAGCAGCGTGAGCTCGCAGAAGACGCCGCTGCCGACCGAGGTCAGCCCGACGACGAAGCCGCCGAAGATCCCGATCAGGACCGCCGCAGCGCGATCACGGTTGGTGAGCTCCCAGTCCTGGTCGCCTAGCTCCTTCGCGCGAACGAGACTTTTGGCAACGAGACCGACCGCTCCGAACAGCAGGGCTGCGCCGAGCACCTGCCCCATCAGGTCCTTCACGTTGTCTCCGTAACGCTGCGTCAGCCTGTCTGCGAGCCACACGCCGACGAGTGACATCGGCACCGAGCCCACGAGCATCCAGCCCGCGAGCCTGGCCCGAACGTTGCCCATCCGCCGGTGCTGCACCGCCCCGACGGTCTTGAACACCGCGCCGTGGGCGATGTCGGTCCCGATGGCCGTCGCCGGAGAGATGCCGAAGAGGAAGACGAGGATCGGGGTCATGAGCGAGCCTCCGCCCATTCCGGTCATCCCCACGAGCAACCCCGTCAAGAGACCGGCGAGTGCGAGCTCCCAGGTCATGGCCATGCGCAAGACCGGAAACCGCCGAGACGGTTTCCGGTCGCGCGAGAACCCCTAAAGACGGCCGCTTCGCGGCTTTGTCGTTCCGTTCTTACAACATTCATCGATAGGCGTCGATGAGCACACGTGCCACCTCGGGTCGCGTGAACTCGACCGGAGGCACGTCGCCCGTGCCGAGCATCTCACGCACCATCGTGCCCGAGAGATGAACGCGATCCTCGGCACCGTGTGGGCAGGACTTCGTGCTGGCCATCGAGCCGCAGACGTTGCACCAGAAGGTGTGCTCGAAGAACATCGGCTCGACGTCGAGCTCGTGCGCAGCGAATTCGTCGAAGATGAGCTGCGCGTCGTAGCTCCCGTAGTAGTCGCCGACGCCCGCATGGTCGCGGCCGACGATGAAGTGCGAGCAGCCGTAGTTCTTGCGGCAGATCGCGTGCCAGATCGCCTCTCGCGGCCCCGCATAGCGCATGGCCGCGGGGAACGCCGAGAGGAGCACCCTCTCCTCCGGGTAGTAGCCGTCGAGCAGCGTCCGGTAGCACTCGACGCGCACGTCGACCGGCACGTCGTCCGCCTTCGTCTCCCCGACGAGCGGATGCACGAGGAGGCCGTCGACGGTCTCGAGCGCGACCTTCGTCAGGTACTCGTGCGCACGATGGATCGGGTTTCGCGTCTGGAAGCCGACCACCCGCTTCCAGCCGCGCTCGGCGAAGATCCGCCTCGTCTCCGCCGGATCGCGGGCGAGCTCGGGGAACGTCTGAGCGGGCCGCTCGAAGACGGTCACGCGGCCGGCGAGATAGAGCGGCTTCTGCGCGTAGAGGCGGGCGACGCCTGGATGGGCGTCGTCGGTCGTCCGGAAGCAGAGCTCGGCCTCGCGTTCCTTGTCATAGGGGAACACCCCCTCGACCTCGAGCACGGCGACGTCCGTGCCCGCTACGTCTGCGAGAGCGACGCGGTCTCCAGAGGGCGCGTCCTCGACCGCAAGGCACACCGGCAATGCCCATGGAAGGCCGCTCACGAGGTGCATCTCCTCGACGACGCGCTCGTAGTCCGCCGCGCCCATGAACCCTTGGAGAGGCGAAAGCGCTCCCGAAGCGATCATGTCGAGATCCGAGAGCTCGCGGGAGGTGAGCGCGACATGCTCGAGCGAGTCGAGATCGTCAGGACGCTCGCCCGTCCTGTCGACCAGCGTTCCCCCGTGCGGCGCGATCAACTTCTCCGTCGCCGCGACCGTCATACGGCGACCTTCGCCGGCACGAGACCTAGCTCCTCCAGCCTGCCGATCACCGCGGCGGCGGACTCCTCGGGAGCGACGCCCTCCGTGTCGACCACGATCTCGGGCGAGGCCGGCGGCTCGTACGGGTCGTCGATGCCCGTGAAGCCCTTGATCTCGCCGGCGAAAGCCTTTGCGTAGAGCCCGTTCACGTCCCGGCGTGCACATTCCTCGAGCGACGTCTTGACGTAGACCTCGACGAACGGCCCGTGCTCCTCGACGAGCGCGCGGGCGTTCTTCCGTGCCTGCTCGTACGGAGAGATCGCCGCGACGATGACGGCGCCGCCGTGGCGCGTGATGCGAGAGGCGACCCACCCGAGACGCTCGACGTGCGCGTCACGGTCCTCCTTCGAGAAGCCGAGCCCTTTCGAGAGATGGGTTCGCACCGTGTCTCCGTCCAGGTATTCGACGACGAGCCCCCGGCGATCCATCTCCGGACCGACGTGGTGTGCGATCGTCGTCTTGCCCGAGCCCGAGAGGCCGGTGAACCAGAGGGTGAAGCCGCCGCCACGATCGCTCTCGGACTCCGGGTGCTCGTGCGCGTAGATGTGCTGACTCATGAGCGGGCCTCCCGCTCATGAGCGTGGAGGGGTGTGGGGAACCGGGAGGTTCCCCACGATTTCAGAAGAAGGGGGTTGCATGGGGAAAACATGGTTTCCCCCATGAACGCGAGCCGAAGGCGAGCGTTGCTCATGAACTCAGGCAGTCCTTTCCAGTTGCGTGTCTTCGTGGATGCCGCACTCGAGCTTGTCCGAGCCCGCCCAGCGCCCCGCGCGCTCCTCCTGGTCCGGACGGGTCGGGCGCGTGCACGGGATGCAGCCGATCGAGCGGTAGCCCGCGTCGTGTAGCGGGTTGTAGGGAATCTCGTTGACGTTGACGTAAGCCCAGACGCGCTTCTCGTCCCAATCGGCGAGCGGGTGGATCTTGAACACGCCGTAGCGCTCGGACCACTCGATCTTCGGCGTCTCCGCGCGGCTCGGCGACTGGTCGCGCCGGATCCCGGAGATCCAGGCGTCATAGGGCTCGAGCGCGCTCAGGAGCGGCTCGACCTTGCGGATATGACAGCAGCGGTCCGGATCCCGCTCCCACAGGTTGGGCCCTTCCGCCCGGTGCTGCTCGGCCACCGTCGGGATCTCCGGTTGGATCAGCTTGAGCTGGTAACGCTCAACGAGCTGGTCCCGCGTCTCGTACGACTCGCGGAAGAAGAGGTGTGTATCGAGCTCGACCGTGTCCATGCGCAGCCCGAGCTCGGCGACCATGTGGACGAGCACGGACGACTGCTTCTGCCAGGAGCACGTCAGGCAGACGCGAGGCCAGAAGTAGCTGTGCACCCAGCCGATGAGCTCCTCAGCGCTCATCGTCTCGAAGTCGACGTCAGGAAGCTGGGGCGGGCTCTTGGACGCTGGAATGGCCAAGGAGCACCTCCTTCAGGGTGTCGCCGCGCAGTCCGAGACGGAGCGTCTCGAGAGCGATGACCTCCTCTGGCGGGATGTTCCCGAGGTTCACCTCGGGGCCGAAGTGCTTGATGAACCAGGCCTGCGAGCCCTTCGTCGGCGCCTCCCAGATCAGGTCGTGGAAGCTGATCGAGTGCTCGATCTCATCGACGAGCCCGGTGCGGAGCTCTCCGGTCGGCCGGTAGATCCCGGCTGTGCCGCCCTCGCGGCCCTCGGCGATGACCTTCCAGGCGCCCGCGGCGAGCTCGTCGCGCATCCACTGCACCCAGAGGTACGGGGCGATGTTGACGTCCGCGTCCTTCGAGCCGACCTCCGAGAGCACGACGAAGTCCTCCGCGAAGTCGGCGATCAGCTCGAGCTTCCGATCGCGCGGAACCTCAATCGTCCCGTCGGAGATCTCGACGTGCGAGAAGCGGAAGTGCTCGAGCCAGCGCTTGAACTCGTCGACCTTGTCCTGCGCGAAGACGGCCTCGAAGAGCGTTCCGCCGCAGACGACCGGCGTCTCGAACGAGCGGTAGAGCGCGATCTTCTTCTCCAGGTTGTTCGTGACGTAGCTCGTGCCCCAGCCGAGCTTCACGATGTCGACGTACTCGCCGGCGGTGTCGAAGAGTCCCTCGATCTCGCGCAGGTTGAGGCCCTTGTCGATGACGTGCGTGAGGCCGCGCGAGCGGGGCTTGCCCTCCCGCGTTGGGACGTCCAGGAAGGAGTGTCCGTCAAAGGCGTGCATAGATGTCCTCCAGCTTCTTGCGCGCGCGCTCCTGCACGTCGCGATAGAGGGAGTTGCCGTGGGCGTCGATACCGACGGTGAGCGGGCCGAAGTCCTTGACCCGGAACTTCCAGAGGCACTCGGGCATGAGCTCCTCCCAGGCGACCTCCTCGATCTCCTCGATCTGCGTCGTCTCGAGCGCGGCGGCGCCTCCGACGATCGCGAAGTAGACCATCCCGAGCCGCCGCATCGGGTCGATCGCCTCGTCCGGGAAGCCGCCTTTGCCGCAGATCCCACGGACGCCGTAGCGCTCGCCGAGGCCTTCGGTGAAGCGCACCATGCGGGCGCTCGTCGTCGTCCCGATGCAGACCTTCTCGTAGCGGCCCGGTCCGAGCTTGCGGACGCCGGGGGCCGTATGGAGCAGAAAGGCGCCGGTCAGGTCCATCGGCGGTTCGATCCCCTGGTCGAAGATGCGGATCTGCGTCCGGTCGCGGATGCCGATGATGTGGCCCTGCACGACGACCTCGTCGCCCGCGCGCAGCTTCAGGATCTCTGCGGGATCGGTGACCGGGAAGGTGACCTCGTGCGTGGCCATCGTTACGCGTCCCTCTCGTACGAGATCGCGCCGTCCGCGGCAACGTGTGCCGAGGCGCGCCGCGCCGCCCAGCACTGGTAGTTGACGGCAACGGGGTTGAGCGTTCACGTCGAGGCCGTCCCAGTCGGGGACGAAGTCCCAGGGCACGATCGGCACGCGGAACCCGACATTCTGTCCCGTGTTCTCACGCGTCAGCGTGTGCACCGTGTTCGAGCGCAGCGGGTGCTCGACCGTCGCCCGCTCCGTACCGTCCCTGAGCGCCTCGTAGATCCGCGCGGGATGGAGCGGGAAGCCCTCGCCGACGCGGCAGTAGTAGACGGCGATGCCGGTGTCCTGGCAGACGAGGTTGCCCTGGTCGTCTGCGATCTCGACGTTGCGGTGGATCGTCTCGAGGACGCGCTTCCCCGTCGTCGAGGTCTCGCGGTCGCGCGCGGTCGCAAGCGCGTCGCGGAGGTCCTGCGGGATGTCCCTGAGCGCCCAGACGTAAAGGTGAGCCGCTGCATCCTCGACGGCTTGCGAGAGGTCGGTGGCAATGACGCTCATAGCTGGCTCGCCCGGCTCTGAGCGTGTTGAGGGGTGTGGGGAACCGGCAGGTTCCCGACGATCTCAGGAAGAAGGGGGCCAGAGGGGGAAACATGGTTTCGGTTCGCCCTTTCCCTGGCGAACGCGAGCTGTAGGCGAGCGTTGCTCATCGCGCCACCTCGGTCGACTCGAGGAGCTCGAGTACCGCCCGAGCATCCTCGCCTCCTGCTCGTGCATGCTCGACGAGCGGAATCCCGTGCGGGCCCTTCGCGTCGTGCATCTCGGGAAAGTCCGCGAGCACACCGCTGACGATGTCGAAGTACCCGAGCATCGCGGCCGCGAAGAGATCGAGGCGGGCGCCGTGCTCGAGCAGCAGGAGCGCGATCTGGCGCCGGCCCATGTGCGAGGCGGCGCCGAGCGCGGTCTCCCAGTCCCCGCCGCCCCAGTCCCAGGAGGCGTTGACGAGCGCAGGCTCCTCCTCGAGAGCCTCGCGAACGTACTCGAGGTCGCCGTGCGCGCTCGCGACGAACGCCTCGACCGTGTGCGGATCGAGCGGTGCTGGTTTCTCGTTCACGTCTGCGCCCATTCCGCCGCAGCGTTCCCGGCCCGCCGCCCGAAGACCGTGCACTCGAGGAGCGAGTTTCCCATCATCCGATTTCGCCCGTGCGTCCCACCTGCGATCTCGCCGCAGGCGAAGACCCCTTCGAGCGTCGTCTCGGCGCGCTCGTCGATGACGAGGCCGCCGTTCTGATAATGGAGCACGGGGTAGGTGAGGATCTTCCGTCTCGGCGTCCGTGTCGATCACGAGACCGCCGTTCTGATAGTGGAGGACCGGATACGTGAAGATCTTCTCCTCGAGCGGGTTGATCCCCGCACCGCGATACCGGCGGAGCATGTACGGCAGCGAGATTTCGGCATCGTCCTGCGAGATGCGCGTCGTATCGAGGTAGACCGCGGGACGGCCGTCTGGCGTCGTGACGCCGCGACCTTGCTTGACCTCGTCGAAGATCGCCTGGCTGACCGCGTCACGCGGGCCGAGCGAGTCGGTGAACTCGTCGCCGTCGGCGTTCGCGAGAACCGCGCCGTACGCCCTCGTGGTCTCCGGAATCGAGTAGCCCTGCATCGAGGCCGGCCAGGCGCCTCCGTTCGGGTGGTACTGCAGCGCATCGAGGTCGCGCTCGGCCGCGCCGGCGTCAAGGGCGATTCTCGTCACCTCGCCGGTCGCGTTCGCGTGATTGGTGGAGAGCTCGTGTCGTGTCTGAGCCTCCCGGTAGCAGCGGCCGCCGGCGGCCAGGACGACAGAGCTCGCGAGGATGTGGGAGTCTCCTTCTCGGGTCGCGAACGTCGCGGCCCATCCGTTCTCGCGTGGCGCGAGCTCGACGAGGGCGTGATGCGTCAGCGCCGTGCCCGACCCCGTCTCGAACCGCTCGCGCAGCGCTTTCGTGATGGCGTGACCGGTGCGATCGCCGACCTGCAGGAGCCGCTTCCGGCTCGCGCCTCCACAGCGTGCGAGACGATAGCCGCCGTTCGAGCGCGTGAACTCGACACCGCATTCCTCGAGCCAGTGGATCGCGGAAGGTGCCTCCGAGGTGAGGACCTCGACGAGACGCGGGTTCGCGGTCGTGTGCGAGCTCTGCATCACGTCGCGAGCGTGGATCTCGGGCGAGTCGTCCTCTCCGAGCGCTGCCTGGATGCCGCCCTGGGCCTTCGCGGAGTTGCACGCTTGGAGCGTCGTCTTCGTCGCGAGGGCTACACGTGCGCCCGCTCGTTCGGCCGCGACGGCCGCGGCGAGGCCCGCGGCGCCGCTGCCGACGACGAGCACGTCGTAGGACTTGCCGGTGGGCACGAGCCGATGGTAGCGCGTTCGCTTATCTCTGTCATTATCAACCGTTATTTTCTGGGCCGCTTAGCGTCCGCTCGCATCAGCGGCTAGACTCGGCGAGTGGCCACTCTCGCCGACGTCGTCAAGCCGAACTTCATCACCGTCGCGCCCGAGGACACGCTCGGCGAGGTCGCCGAGAAGATGAACGCGCAGAACGTCGGAGCCGTCATCGTGAAGGACTACGGACGGCTGATCGGCATCCTCACCGAGCGCGACATGCTGCGCGCGATGGCGGCGCGGGTGCATACGAGCGATGCGCGTGTTCGACTCTGGATGACCGCCGACCCCATCACCGTGCCACCGGACATGGATCTCGACGATGCGGCACAGATCATGCTCGACAACGGTTTCCGACACTTGCCGGTGGTGGACGGAGAGAACGTCATGGGCGTGGCGAGCCTGCGGCGCGTTCTCGGCGGGCGCAGGAAGGCCGCCTCGGAGCCGGCCCCGACGCCCGAAGCTGCGTAAGTCCTAGCTACAAGCCGACGCGATCCCGCTCACGAGCGTCGTCGCGGCCAGCTTCAGGCCGACGTGCGCCCGTCGAAGCTGGTGGACGAGCTTGGCGTTCTTGCGGATCTCCGAGAGCGCCTCGTGCTCGGTCCCGCCCGCGTCTGTCCGGGCAAAGAGGCAGGAAAGCGAGCTCTTCTTGCCGCCGATCCAGCCCACGGTGTACAGGTACTTGAGCACCGGCTTCGAGTACGGCGCCTTCTTGTAGACCACGCGTGCCTGCCGGACAGAGACCTTCTGGGCCCGGGCGCCGGCGCTCACCGCGGAGACGGCGTTCGCCTGTGTGGTCGGAAGGGAAGCCAGCTGCTGCCCGAACGCGCCGGTGATGGTCGACACGAGAATCGACATCGCTGCGATCACACTCGCGTACTCGACGATCACGGCCTCATCGTCCTGCGTGCAGGCGTCAGCGTCAAGACACGGTTACCACACCGAGCGCAGGAGCCTCTCGGCGTCGCCCGCCGTCACGGGCCGCGGATTGGCTTTCGCGCCCGGGCGGGCCACAACGTCCTCGGCGAGCGCGGGGAGATCGTCCTCCGGTACCCCGAACTCATGAAGGCGCTCGAAACCGCCGAGCCGCGCGAGCTCGCGAACGCGTTCCAGGGGGTCATCCGTCTCCAGCGCGTCGCCGAGGAGCGCAACCGCGTCGGGCACCGCGTTTTCGTTGAACCCGAGTGCCGGGGCCAGGCAGATTGCGTTCATCGCCCCGTGCGGAAGCCCGTACCGGCCTCCGAGCGCCTGCGCCAGCGCATGCGCGAGGAAGAGGCCGCGCTCCGCGAGCGCCGTCCCTGCGTACATCGCGCCCTCGAGAAGCCGCGAGCGGGCGTCGAGGTCGCGTTCCTGTTCGACGACGACCGGAAGCCAGCGGCCGATCAGGCGGGCGCCCATGACGGCGTCCGGGTTCTCGCCCGCGTAGAGCGCCTCTGCGCAATGTGCGAGTGCGTTCATCGCCGTCCCAACTGTCTCCGACCGCGGAAGCTCGAGCGTGAGCCTCGGCTCGTACACCACCGCGACGGTGTGCGCGCCGGACCCCCCGGTCTTGGCGCGTCGTGCCTCGTCGCGCATGCCGAAGTACGGCGTCCACTCGGCGCCCGCGTAGGTGGTCGGCACCGCTACGAGCGGCAACCCCGTCGCCGCCGAGACCGCCTTGCCCGTGTCGATGGCGCTCCCGCCTCCGAGTGCCACGAGAGCGTCGGCGGTTGCTGCCGCTTCGGTCGCGGCGGTAACCGTCTCGATCGGCGCATGTCTCCGGACGCCGCTGAACCGTCGCTCGACCGGCAGCTCGATCTGCTCGAATCGCGGGCTCGTGACGAGGAGCGGCCGCTCGCAGCCGAGCTCGGCCAGCAGCGGGGCGAGCGCGTCGATGCTCCAGCGGACGATCACGCCGCAAGCCGCGTGTGGGCGAACTGGACGAACGCATCTGCGACCCGGCTGCGTGTGCGCCCGACCGCGCTCGCGAGCGAGATCTCCCTCATCACGTCGAGGCCCTGGACACGAGCTTCGCTGAGCGTGCCCGCTTCCAGATTCGATTCGACCGCGGTACGCGAGATGAACGTCACCCCGTATCCGGCCTCGACTGCGCGGCGGACCGACTCCTGCAGACCGAGCTCGAGCCGGACATCGAGGTCGCGCAGCCGAATCCCGCGCTTGCGCAGGGCGTCCTCGACGATCTGCCTCACTCCTGCGCCGTCCTGCATGAGGATCAGCGTCTCGGTGCGGAGGTCGTCGAGCGTCACAGTCCGCCCTGCAAAGTTGTGGCCGGGCGGGCACGCGAGAATCACCTGGTCGGAGAAGAACGGCTCGAAGCGCACTCCTCGATGCCGCCGCGATGCGCCGACGATCCCGAGCTCGAGCTCACGGGTTGCCACGTGCTCGACGACGGTCTGCGTGTCCGACACCGTCAGCACGACGTGCGTCCCGGGGTGCTCACCCTGGAACTCGCAGAGGAGCACGGGCAGGACGATGGCCGCAGGGCCGGTGGAGGCTCCGATGACCAGTTGCCCTTCGAGCTCACCCTCTGCGCTCGAGGCCACGTCGGAGACGATCTGCTCCTCGAGAGCGAGCAGTCGCTGCGCGCCCCGATAGAGCCGCCAGCCCGCTTCGGTCGGCTCGACGCGCCGGCCGGAGCGGTCGAAGAGCTGGGTCCCGAGCCGCTTCTCGAGCGCGCGCACCTGCAACGAGACCGCGGGCTGAGTCACCCGGAGTCGCTCGGCCGCCTGCGAGAAGCTGCGCCGCTCGACCACAGCGCAGAACGCTGCGAGCTGCCGCGTATCCATAAGCGAACCTTATCCGTGCGCGCAAGCTAGGGTCACCGGGTGCGCGTCTGGATCGATGTCTCGAACTCGCCCCAGGTGCTCTTCTTCCGGCCGCTCGTCGCCCTCCTGGCCCAGCGCGGGCATACGGTCGAGGTGACGACGCGGGACTACGCGCAGACGCTCGAGCTCCTCGAGCTGCACGGCATCCAGCACGAGGTCGTAGGGCCGCGACACGGAGGCGCGAGCGCCTGGGGCAAGGGACGGGCAATGGCAGGTCGTGTCCGTGCGCTGCGTTCCTACGCGCACGCGCGGAACTTCGACATCGCCTTAGCGCATGCTTCGCACGAGCTTCCGCTCGTCGCCCGCTGGCTCGGCATCCCGTCCGCGTATGCCTTCGACTACGAGTTTGCCCGCGTCCAGCACGGCCTCGGCTGCCGGGCCGCACGTCGCGTCGTCGTCCCGGACGCGATTCCCCAGGACCGGCTCGATCGCCTCGGTGCGAGCCCCCGAAAGGTGCGCCGGTTCCCGGGTCTGAAGGAGGAGTACTACCTGTCCGGGTTCGAGCCCGACGGGGGCGTCCTGGACGAGCTCGAGCTCGATGCGCAGAAGGTTCTCGCCGTCGTCCGCACGCCGCCCGACGTGTCGCTCTATCACCGACACGGGAACCTCCTCTTTACGGAAGTGCTGCGTCGGCTGGGGACCGATCCCGGCACGCAAGCGGTCGTGCTTCCGCGGACCGCGGAGCAGCGGGAGGCGGTGCAGGCGCTTGCGCTGCCCGCGCTCGTCGTTCCCGGCCACGCTGTCGACGCCCAGAGCCTCGTCGCGCTCTCCGACCTTGTCGTCTCGGCGGGCGGAACGATGAACCGCGAGGCGGTGGCGTTGGGTGTCCCCGTCTACACCACCTTCGCAGGCCGCGTCGGCGCCCTCGACGAAGCGCTCATCGCGGGCGGACGGCTGCGCCCGCTCGTAACGGTCGACGACCTCGAGCTCGTGAAGAAGCCCGTCGAGCGTGCCGCAAGACCCCGCGACCCGGCGCTTCTCCTCGACCTGCTGCTGACTGCGCTTTGAGCCTCCACGGCGCGCAGCGCAGCCCGGTATAGGGTTGGACGCGTCAGGGGTAAGGGGAACTCGAGAAGGAGGTTCTTGTGAACGCTCTCTCGTCGTTGCGGCGTGCGCCGCGGCTCACGATTGCGCTCCTCGTCGTCGGACTGTCCTTGCTCGTCGCGGCCGTCGCGCTCGCGGCGACTCCGGCGATCCAGACGATCACGCCGAACTCGGCGGACCAGGTCACGAACCTCGATGTCCTGCGGCAACAGATAAAGAACTACTACGGCAACCCGCTGGCGGTGACGGGACCGAGCGGGACGTGGAGCTCGCCCTTGAATCTCGACAGCAACTACGCGAACGAGGCCCGGTCGGTCGCAGCCAAGGGAGAGGACTGGCTCGCAGCCCGGGCGAAGGTGCCGAGCAGGGCGATCGTCCTCGACGTCGATGACACCACACTGACGACGTGGAACTACGAGATCTACAGCAACTGGGACTTCAACCCGACGACGAACGCGACCTTCGTCTCGAACCAGCTCTTTCCGGAGACGCCGGGAATGGTCGACCTGGTGCAGAAGGCCGCCGACGAGGGATACGCGATCTTCTTCCTCACGGGCAGGCCCGCGACCCAGGAGGCGGCGACGCTCGGAAATCTGACGTCAGACGGTGTCGGCGTCGACGCCGGCTATCCGACGCCGACCACGCTGAACGACGGCGAGGACGGCCTGTTCACCAAGCCCGCGATCGCCAACTACCCCGCGTACCTCCAGTCAGCATGTACGGACGAGCTGAGTCAGGGCAAGGCGTGCACGACCGTCCACTACAAGTCGGCCACGCGCGCGCACATCGAGTCGCTCGGATACGAGGTCGTCGCCAACTTCGGTGATCAGTTCAGCGACCTCATCGGAGGCTCGGCGGACAAGACGTTCAAGATGCCGAACCCGAACTACTTCCTGCCTTAGAACTAGACGAAGACTCGGGCGGTCGCTCGCCGACCGATCGCGGCGAGCGTCCGTCTCCTTGTGCCGGCGCGTCACAAGGAATCGTCTTTCAGCTGGCGGTCGAGGCTTCTTCGGTCGCCGCGAGCGGGACGTCCACGAGCGCGATTCGCCGCGGGTCGCCGACCATCGCGTTCAGCCGCCCCACGAGCTCGAGCGTGTCACCGGCGTCGACCAGCTGCTCGAGCTCCTCGAGCCCGGTTTCGAGCCAGACGGCGTCGATCGGCGGACGGGTCACGAGGAGAATCGCCGCGTGCTTGGACGGCGTCACGGTCTCGTCGTCGGACCACAGCTCCTCGTGCAGCTTCTCGCCGGGACGGGCTCCGATGAACTCGATCGGGACTTCTCGGCCCGGCTCCCGGCCCGACAGCCGGATCATCGTGTCGGCGAGATCGACGATCCGCACGGGCTCGCCCATGTCGAGGACGTACACCTGGCCCCGGCCTCCGATCGCGCCGGCCTGGATGACGAGCTGGACGGCCTCCGGGATGGTCATGAAGTAGCGGGTCATCTCCACGTGCGTCACGGTGACGGGCCCGCCGCGGGCGATCTGCTTGCGAAAGATGGGGATGACGCTGCCCGACGAGGCGAGGACGTTGCCGAAACGCACGCCGCAGAAGCGCGTCTTCGTGTCGTCGCGGTGTCCCCACGCCTCCACCAGCCACTCGCAGAGCGCCTTCGACTGCCCCATGACCGTCTTCGGGTTCACCGCCTTGTCCGTTGACACGAGAACGAAGCGCTTGGCCTCGAACTCCACGGCGACGTCCGCGACCGTTCGAGTGACGAGCGAGTTGTTGCGCACGGCCTCGAGCGGATTCGCCTCCATCAGCGGGACGTGCTTGTACGCCGCGGCGTGGAAGACGACCGCCGGCCGGTACTTGTCGAAGACCTGCCTCATCTTTCGCTTGTTCCCGGCGTCCGCGAGCACCGCCGCCGTCGCGTGGAATCCGCGCTCGTCCACGAGCTCGCGTTCGATATCGAACAGTCCAGGCTCGCCGTTGTCGACGAGCACGAGCCTCGTCGGCCCGACCCGCGCGATCTGGCGGCAGAGCTCCGATCCGATCGAGCCGCCCGCTCCGGTGACGAGGACGACCTCGCCGGTGAGGTAGTCGGCGATCGACGCGATGTCGACCTCCACCGGCTCGCGCCCGAGCAGGTCCTCCACCTCGACGGGGCGGATCTGCCCGGTCAAGTTGAAGTCGGTCGAGATCATCTCCGCGAGACCCGGCAGCGTCTTCACGGGAACGCGCGCGGTCCGCGCGACCTCGACGACACGCTCGCGCGCCTCGCCCGATGCAGAGGGAATCGCGATCAGGAGCTCGTCCGGGCGACGATCGTGAAGCAGGTACTTGAGCTCCGCCGTCGTGCCCAGGACGCGGACGCCGTGCAGCCGCAGGTTCTTCTTCCGCGGGTCGTCGTCGACGAGCCCGATGGGCGTGTACCCGAGCGCCGGGGTGCGCAGCATCTCGCGCAGGATCTGCTCGGCCGCGTCTCCGGCTCCCACGATGATGACCTCTTTGCCCCGGGCGACGATCGTCCCGGCGGCCGGGCGCTCGATCAGCGTGCGCGCGAGGAGCCGGCAGCCCGTCACGAAGGCGAGCAGCAGCAGGAGATAGATGATCCAGATCCCCCGCGGAACCCGAGCCGGATGAAAGGCCGTGAGCGTGAAGACGAGGAACACGACGACGACGGAGACGCCGACTCCTCTGAGGGCGCCCCACATGTCCCTCGTCGAGACGTACCGCCACCACCGGTTGTAGAAGCCGAATGCGACGAAGACCGGAATCGTGATGGCGACGACGAGGAAGACGACGTCCCAGTCGAGGTACCGCCTGTAGTAGACCGGCGGCTGATGGTCGAAGCGCACGTACCAGGAGAGCATCCAGGCCGCAGCGACGAGGGCCACGTCGATGACCAGCTGCCAGAGACGGTGGCGATTGACGGGGCTTCTCACGCGCGCACCCCGAGTGTGGCCTGCACGGTCTCGACCACGCGTTCCTGCTGCTCGAGCGTGATCCCGGCCCAGAGCGGGACGGAGAAGTTCTCGCGGGCGGCTCGCTCCGTCTCGGGTAGGTCCCCCTCCCTGTAGCCGAGGTAGCGAAGGGCCGGCTGCAGGTGCAGAGGAGGCAGGTAGTACTGCGCGTTGCCGATGTGCGCGGCGGTCAGCGCCGCGCGAATCTCGTCGCGGTGCGGCGAGCGGCAGACGAACAAGTGGTAGACGTGACCCGGCTGGTCCTCCGGGATCTCGCACGCCTCGCCCAGGCCGAGCTCCTCGTAGCGCCGGGCAGCCTCGCGCCGCCGCGAGGTCCACTCGTCGAGCTCGCGGAGGAAGATGCGCAGGATCGCGGCCTGAATCTCGTCGAGCCTCGAGTTCGTCCCGATGTACTCGAACGTCCGCTTCTCCTTCGAGCCGTGGAAGCGAAGCATGCGGATCCGTTCCGCGAGCTCCTCGTCGTTCAGCGCTACGAGACCGCCGTCTCCGAGCGCGAAGAGATTCTTCGTGGGATAGAAGCTGAACGTCGAGGCCACTCCGACGCGGGCGATGTCCGGCGACCCGAACGCCTGTGCTGCGTCCTCGACGAGCGGGAGCCCGAGTTGCGAGAGGTCCTCGAGCGGAGCGGGGCGGCCGAACAGGTGCACGGGCATGATTGCCTTCGTGCGCGGCGTGATCCTCGTGGCGACGCTCTCGGCGTCGAGGTTGAGCGTGCGGGGATCGATGTCTGCGAACACAGGCGTAGCGCCGACCCGCGCAATCGCCTCGGCGGTCGCATAGAAGGTGAACGCGGGACAGACGACCTCGTCCCCCGCGCCGATCTCGAGCGCGTTCAGGACGAGCACGATCGCGTCGGTGCCGTTGCCGACGCTCACGGCCTGTCCGACCCGCAGGTAGGCCGCAGCCTCCTCCTCGAAGGCGGCGACATTCGGCCCGAAGACGAACTGCCCGCCCTCGAGCACCTCGTCGACGACAGCCTTGATCTTCGGGATCAGAGGCGCGTACTGCGCCTTCACGTCGATGAGCGGGATCGGAGCGAAGCTCGGAGTCACAGGTCGCGAGTGTATGGGCGGGTTCCGGCGTGACGCGGAGGTTCCACGGCGCTTAACTCCTGCTTCCCCGTTACTGCGCGGACTCCTCGGTGACACGCCGACGCCGCAGCCGTCGGACGAGTAGCCATGCGACGAGGGCAGCCACGGCCGCGACCACGACGTAGTCGACGTAGCTCGAGGCGTTGTGGATCTGCTCCCAGCTCGCGCCGGCCCCCCATCCGGCGCCCGCGAAGGCGAAGCACCAGATCGCGGAGCCCGCGAGCGTGAGCAGGACGTAGCGCACGAACCGCGCCTCGAGCACCCCGGCAGGAATGGAGACGAACGAGCGGACGAGCGGGGTGAGGCGACCAAGGAAGACCGCCCAGTTCCCCCAGCGCTCGAACCACCTCTCCGCCCGGTCGAGGCGTTCACGATCCAGGTGGAGCCAGCGGCCGTGGCTTTCGACGTACGGTCGGCCGCCGTAGCGGCCGATGGCCCAACCCGCGATCGCTCCGAGCGTGTAGCCGAGCGTGCCGGCGAGCGCCACAGCGACGTAGGCCGAGAAGCCGTACACGAAGTCGTGGCCGAAGAGCACGACCTGTTGACTAGCGAACGCGCCCGAGGCGACGGCCCCGGCGTAAACCATGACCACCTCGCTCGCGACGGGGAAGAGCGCGTCCACGAACATGAGCAGGAAGACCGCGTACAGGCCGTAGTCGCCGATCGCGGAGGTGACGGCGTCTGTGACGCCGCTCACGATCGAGGCGACGGGCATCGCGCGAGTCTAGTGTCCCTTCAGGTAATGCTGCCCCGCTTCCGGTGCGCGAAAAGCGAGCCAGGCAAGGACGCAGGGAGCGGCAATAGCGAGCCTATTGCCGCGACTGAGGACGCAGCCTGGCGAAGCTTTGCAGCCGCCGGAAGTGATCGACTGCATTGCCTGCAGGGGCACTGGTTACGAGCCCAGCTACTTCTTCGGGCCTGCGACTCGGCGAATCCGCAGCGGCTGCTCCAGCGAGACCGAGCCCATCCCGTTCTGCGCGGTGACGACCACCTTGTAGAGGCCTCCGTACGCGGGCCGCCCGTCTTTCCGGATTCCGTTCCACACGACCGAGACGGTGCCCGCGGGATACGTCGTCTGGGCGACGGTTCGCAGGAGGATCCCCTGCGGCGTCTCGACCTGGACCCGGACCCGGGCGGCGCGTGTCTGCGTCCAGCGAATCCCGAGGTCGCGCCCTCGCGGAGGGAGGAGGAGCGTTCGCGGCGCGACCCGCAGGAAGCCGATGGTCGAGTTGACCCAGAAGCGCCGGGTCGCCGTCGAGACCTGGCTCTGGTCGTCGGTCGCGGATACGCTCAACTTCCACCGCCCTTCCGCGGGTGCCGGTCGAGCGGTGCGCGTCGACCCGGCCGGTTGCGGCGTGGTCGGCGGCGGGAAGGCGACGTGGTAGATACCCGGGCCGCGAAGCCCCGTCTCCTGCAAGGCCGTGCTGCCGTCAGGAGCTTCGAGCGTCACGGTCGTCGTCGAGGGACGGACGATCTTGAAGGACAGCTGCTGCGAGTCGTCGATCCCGTCTCCATTCGGCGACACGACCGGGACCTTGAGCGGGCGCGCGTAGACCCCGCTGTACATGAGCATGAGCG
>WNFX01003342.1_pt1 | contig 16511 bp, 14 predicted proteins | sample 5400111 | NCBI WGS metagenome assembly WNFX01 (sample SAMN13153363, study PRJNA577476) | soil metagenome | isolation source: 40 cm soil or saprolite under grassland replicate 1 | place: USA:California | collected 2016-06-15 | reverse complement strand
GCGAACGGGCTGCTGCAACAACGGGGGAAATATCTGAGCACGATTGAGAGTGGGACGCGGGTGCTCCCCCCATGGATTGTGGTCTCCCACCTCGTGACACGGCGCATCATTCCCTTTGACGTGCCGGTGCAGGAGGCGCCGACGCAGGATAATGTGCGCGCCAGCGTTCAGGCCCTGGTCACGTTCACCATCAGCGATCCCTATCACTTCGTCTACAGCGTGTCAGCGAGCGACTTTGACCAGGTCTTTCAGGCGGCCTGTCAGAACGCCATGCGAGCGATGGTACGCCAGATCAGCTCCGATGAGGTCAACAACTTGCCGCGGCGAGATACTAGCGAACTCCGCGAGACGTTGAGCACAGCCAGCGAGTCGTACGGCGTGAAGATCGTCAAGGTGACTATCCTCTACGCGCGCCCTCCGGAGGATTTTGTGCGCTCGCAGGAGGCGCGACAGTTAGCCATGCTGCAGCAAGTGGAGCAGATGGAGCAACAGGCGCTCACCCAGCGCAAGCAGACCGATGCGGAGGTGTTGGCCAGGCAGGCCGTGATCGCGCGGGTAGAGCGCGATCACGAAGAATTGCAACTGCAGATCCAGCAGGCGGAGGCCCGCAGGCGCGTGGTCGAGCTGGAGGCTGAAGCGGAGGAACTGCGGCTGGCGAAATTGCAGGATCGGCTGCACAGCTTCCCGCAGGCAGCCGAGTGGGAATGGCAAGGGGAGCAACTGGAGGTCGCGCGCGGGCTGGCGAGCAACACGCACGCGGTCGTCCAGTTGGGGAGCGGCGGAGCGAACGATATCGCGCGAGCGTTCTTGCTGCGCGATGTGATGCAGGGGCAGGACACGCAAGCCAATGCTCACAGTGCGACGCCCGAACGGAGAACGAGACCGAAAAGCCAGCAGGAAGATGCGAGCTGAGGGTACTAGGATCCCAATCACTCCTTCGAGAGTACTTTCCTTTGGAGGAGAATACATCTGCAGAACATACTATTTTTCTTTTCTACGGGACTGCCCCCGGCAAACAACCCTCTAGTACACAGAGGCAGAAAAGGCTCCACGATTAAACCAGCCCCGTGTAGGTCCACTTGATGGGTTTGGCCATCGTGCGATTGTAATAGGCGATGAACGCCAAGATTTGGTCACGCAAGTCGTTCAGCGAGAGGAAATTGCCGCGCTTGAGGAGCTTGCGCACTAAGATACTGAGCCAGATTTCGACCTGGTTCATCCAGGATGCGTGCTTGGGCGTGTAGTACAACACCACCTGGTGGGTGGGGTCGTGCAAAAAGGCCGCGCGGCTTTCCATCGAGTGCAGGATGCCGCTTTTGCCCTTGATGCCCAGTGTCTCTGCTGCGATCCCTTCCCGCCCAGCCACCCAGCGCACCAGGGATTCAGACTGATGGATATTCAAATTATCCAGGATCACGTGCCACTTGGTCGCCGTAGGATCGCTGGCAATCAGACGTTGCAGATGCGCCAGAGCATCCTCTTCGGTGCGAGTCGGTCCCCAGGAGGGTTCGATGACGTGCCCGCTGACGACATCAAAATTGAGGAACCAGGACAGCGTGCCATGCCGGATGTACTCGAATTCGCGTCGCGGCACATGACCGGGTTGCATCGGCAGGTCGGGATGCTTGCGCTCGATGGCTTGCACGCCGGTCAGTTCGTCCATGCTAATGCTGCGCTCGCCGTCCTTGGCTCGCTCTTTCGCCTGGGCATACACCTCACAGCCCTGGACGATCTTTTCGTCTCGGCGCTCATCGGGTACCTCAGTTAACCAGTAGCGGAAGCGGTGCGGTTGAAGGCCCCCTTTTTGAGCAGGCGTGCGGCATGCCGAGGCGAAATCTGCTCCACAATGCCTCGCGCTTTCAATTCATCAGCGATCTCCCGCCCGGTCCATTGACTGATGGGCCGTCCCGCTTGGGCGGGAGCCTCACACGCCAGTGCCGCCATCTGACAACGTTGCTCGCTACTAAACTTCGGCTTTATCCCCGGACGCGGAGCATCTTGCAGCCGTTCGAGCAGGCTTAACGTCTCCAGGTCGATCCCTTGCAGCCCCACCCAGCGATCCCGCCACAGACGCACGGTATCCACATTGATGTTCAGTTCGCGGGCAATCTCTACATTGGAAGACCCGTGGGCCGCTGCTAAGACGATACGTGCTCGCAGCACCACTTGCTGCTCACTGCGATGGCGCTTGGTGATCTGAAGCAATCCTTCCTGCTCTTTCTCGCTCAGGATGACTGCTGTAGCTCGCTTGGGCATGGTTGCTTTCTTCCCCTTTGTTTTTTCCTCCTATTCTATCATGGATGTTTCTCAGCCTCCATGTACTAGTATAAACACACTATGCCACCAGTCAGTTCTTGTTCATTTCAGGTGCGAGAACAAACAAAAATAGTGTGTCCTGAAGATGTCCTCTTGTCACCTGGACACTATACTGGAGATAGAAGCCAGGTGAAGGAGTGATTTCAGGAAAGGAGCGAACACATGAGTAATCTCGTCGTCATGGCCTTTGATAACGAGTACGGTGCGGAACAAGTACGCGATAAGCTCGTTGACCTGCAGAAGGCTCAACTCATCAAGATTGATGATGCCTGCGTCGTTGTGCGCAAGCAGGATGGCAAAGTCAAGGTGAAGCAGGCAGCCAATCTGGCGGGCGCTGGAGCGCTGGGCGGGGCCTTCTGGGGCATGCTCATCGGCATGCTGTTCTTTGTCCCGTTTGCTGGTATGGCTATTGGAGCTGCCATAGGTGGCCTTTCCGGCGCCATGAGTGATTATGGCATCGACGACACCTTTATCAAGGAAGTGGGCAATTCGATCCAACCGGGCACTTCTGCCATCTTTGTGCTGGTGCGCGAAGCCACGCCCGACAAAGTCATCGAGCAGTTGAAGCCGTATCACGGCAAAATTATCCACACCTCACTCTCAGCGGAAAACGAGGCGCAACTGAAAGCTGCCTTCGCAGCGGAATAGAGGAGAGAGGACATGTCCAGGAGCATCCGGTAGAACGCTCCTGGACATGTTCCCTTTGCACAGGGAAGGAGAAACGTTATGACCATCGGTCCACTCGAATACGCCGTGGTCGGCTTTGAGGGCAATCGATTTACCGGCCAGATTCTTGCGGAACTGCGTGCAGCCAAAGAGAAAGGCATCATCCGGATCATCGATCTGCTCTTGATCATGAAAGATGAAAATGGCGACATTACCGCGTTGGAATTGAGCGATCTCGGTGGTGAGGATGCGGAAGCGTTCGGTCCCATCGCTGGTGACCTGCTCGAGGTGTTCGAGCCAGATGATGTGGAGACGGCAGCAAGCGACCTCCCCAACAATAGTTCGGCTGCCCTATTGCTGATCGAGCAAACCTGGGCCATCCCCTTAAAGGAAGCGATCCTGAATGCGGGTGGTATACGCGTGGCTGGAGGATCGGTTCGGCCAGAGGTGGTGCAGATGATCGAAGCCGAAATCGCCGTGCAAGCTGCCAGCAAGAACCAGGCAGAAGTGAAAGCTGCCGAGTAAAAGGAGAACGATCATGTTTAGACCAGGAGCAATCGTGAGGAGACGAGTGGTTGGCCGCGCCGTGGTGAGAACCGCCGTGGTGGGAGGAGTGGCCTATGGAGTGGGCCATCACATGGCCACGAAATCGGCGCAGCAAGCCCAGATGGATGCGCAGCAGAACGCACAGCTTGAGGATCTCCAGCAGCAGCAACACGCGGAGCAGGCGGCAGCAGCGCAGCCCGTTTACCAGCAACCACCGCCACCTCCACCAGTCTACCAGCAACCACCGCCACCCCCCCAGACAGCTCCAGCGCCTTCCGGCGGGATGTCTGCCGAGAAGATTGAGCAGTTGAAGCAACTGGGACAGTTGCGTGAGTCAGGGATCCTCACCGACGCCGAGTTCGAGATCGAGAAGCAGAAGATCCTGCGCGGCTATTAGTGCGTCGTGTGGAAACACGAGTAGGAGATGATGACGTGTTACGGAGAAGACCTGGCGAACCGATGGGGCCAGGAACAGGGGGTGGTGGACGCTATCGCATGCGGCAAAAGCTCCTGGCGTTCGGCGATGACTATTACATTGAGAATGCTCTGGGCCAGCGGGTCTACTTTGTCGATGGCAAAGCCTTCCGCTTACGGGAGCACCTGGCCTTTAAGGACATGCATGGCAATGAACTGGCCGCGATTCAGGAACGAGTGCTGCCCATTAAAGACACATACAGCGTGTACCGTCATGGCCAGGCGCTCGCCACGGTGAAAAAAGCCCTGATCGCTCCTTTTCGCCAGCGCTTCGACATTCACGTGGCGGGAGGGGATAGCCTGGAGGCGCAGGGCAACGTCCTGGATCATGAATATGAGATCCGTGATGGACGTCGCCGGGTGGCTGAGGTCTCGAAGAAGTGGTTCCGCGTTGCGGACACGTACGGGGTGGATATTGCTCCCGGTGCCGACGACATCTTGATCCTCGCCTGCACAGTGGTCATTGATATGATGACCGCCGAGGGGAGATAAATATCTGACCTGCGCAGCAAGTGAACAAGTTTGCGTGCCTTATCAAGGACAAAGGAGCCGAGCTGCGCATGGCAATGGCGGGGTAGTACATTTTTATACCAGAAAGAGGAGAGTCAATCACATGGCAGACACCCAACCCAACTTTCTTGTGATCTGGGGCGATGACATCGGGATCACGAACCTGAGTTGCTACAGCGACGGGCTGATGGGCTACCGCACGCCCAACATCGACCGCATCGCCGACGAGGGGATGCGGTTCACCGACTCCTACGGGGAGCAGAGCTGCACCGCTGGGCGGTCATCGTTCATCACCGGTCAGAGTGTCTTCCGCACGGGCTTGAGCAAAGTGGGGGTGCCCGCCGCGCCGCTGGGACTGCGGGCGGAGGATCCGACGATCGCAGAGCTCCTGAAGCCGCTCGGGTACGCGACCGGACAGTTCGGGAAGAACCACCTGGGCGACCGCAACGAGTTCCTGCCGACGGTGCACGGCTTCGACGAGTTCTTCGGCAACCTCTACCACCTGAACGCCGAAGAGGATCCGGAGCAGCCGACCTACCCGCCGCCGGCCGACTTCCCGCACTTCCGGGAGCGATTCGGGCCGCGCGGCGTTCTGCACAGCTGGACGACCGACGAGGACGACGCGACCGAGCAGCCTCGCTGGGGCCGTGTGGGGAAGCAGCGGATCGAGGACACGGGGCCGTTGACGAAGAAGCGGATGGAGACGATCGATGACGAGGTGCTCGAGCACGGGCTCGACTTCATCGATCGCCAGCACGCGGCAGGGAAGTCGTTCTTCGTCTGGTTCAACACCACCCACATGCACTTCAAGACCCATCCGAAGCCGGAGAGCATCGGGCAGGCCGGGCGCTGGCAGTCGCCCTACCACGACACGATGATCGACCACGACAAGGTCGTCGGTGTGCTGCTGGACAAGCTGGACGAGCTGGGGATCGCCGAGAACACGATCGTCGTCTACTCGACCGACAACGGGCCGCACATGAACACCTGGCCCGACGGCGGCATGACGCCCTTCCGAAGCGAGAAGAACACGAACTGGGAGGGCGCGTTCCGCGTGCCGGAGATGGTGCGCTGGCCGGGCAAGATCCCCGCCGGTGTGGTCTCCAACGGCATCATCCAGCACCACGACTGGCTCCCCACGTTCCTTGCCGCGGCCGGCGACCCGGCTATCGTCGAGAAGTTGAAGAGCGGCCACACCATCGGAGACAGGAGCTACAGGGTCCATATCGACGGCTTCAACCTCCTGCCGTACCTGACCGGCGAGGTCGACAAGAGCCCACGACAGCTCTTCATCTACTTCTCCGATGACGGCGACGTACTGGCGATCCGGTTCGACAACTGGAAGGTCGTGTTCATGGAGCAGCGCGTGCAGGGGACGCTGCAGCTCTGGGCCGAGCCGTTCGTGGCGCTGCGCTTCCCGAAGCTGTTCAACCTGCGCACCGACCCCTTCGAGCGGGCCGACATCACCTCCAACACCTACTGGGACTGGGTGCTCGACAGCGGCATCCTCGTGCTGACGGCGTCGATGGTGGTAGGGCAGTTCCTCGAGACGTTCAAGGAGTTCCCGCCGCGCCAGCACGCGGCTAGCTTCACGATCGACCAGGCGGTGGCCAAGCTCGAGGCTTCCCTCACACACGGCCAGTAGGAGAGAGAACGGTGTCGAAGGTGCCACAGGACCAGGAGGACATGGCCTGGATCCAGGGCGGGACGTTCCGCATGGGATCGGAAGAGTTTTATCCGGAGGAGCGACCCGTCCACGAGGTCGCCGTCTCCGGCTTCTGGATGGATCGGTACGCCGTGACCAACGAACAGTTCGCGCGTTTTGTCGCGCAAACCAGCTATGTCACTGTCGCCGAGCGCCCACTCAAGCCCGAAGACTTTCCCGGCACGCCTGCTGAGAATCTGGTTCCCGGCTCGATGGTGTTCCACAAGACCAGGGGGCCTGTGGACCTCCGCAATTCCGCGAATTGGTGGGCCTGGACACCGGGCGCGAGCTGGCAGCATCCATTCGGACCGCACAGCTCCCTCAAGGGTCTGGAGAAGCACCCTGTCGTCCACATGGCATATGAGGATGCCGAAGCCTACGCGCGCTGGGCGGGCAAAGAGCTGCCGACGGAAGCCGAGTGGGAGTTCGCCGCGCGCGGCGGGCTTGACGGCGCACGCTTTCCCTGGGGAGATGAGCATTTCCCCGCTGGCCGCGCGATGGCCAACACCTGGCAGGGCGAGTTCCCCTGGCAGAATCTGCTCACCGATGGGTACGAGGGAACTTCCCCGGTCGGCTCCTTCCCGCCGAACGGGTACGGGTTGTACGACATGGCTGGCAATGTCTGGCAATGGACCAGCGATTGGTACGTGCCGCGCCACACCGATGAAAGCGTCACATCGTGTTGTGGGCCGCCTCAGAACCCGCGCATGCTCTCGCCGGACAAGAGCTACGATCCCGGGCAGCCACAGTTCCGCATCCCGCGCAAAGTCGTCAAGGGCGGCTCCCACCTCTGCGCGCCCAACTATTGCCTGCGCTACCGACCGGCGGCGCGGCAGCCGCAAATGATTGACACCGGGATGAGCCACCTCGGGTTTCGCTGCATCGTGCGCCCGGCGAGTGCTCAAGAATGAAAGTGTCACCTGCAAGTTCAATCACTTCCCAGGAAATTCACCTTCACGTACATTTCTCCTTTCCGGTAGGTAGAATTACTTACATATTTAATAGAAAAAGGCGGGCGTTTCATCCGCACAAACCTACTATTATAGAACAAAGTGTGTTATACTCAACTATGTGCGTGGAATCTGGAGACCATCTTAGGAAGGTCTGCTCTGTGTTCTGACAAATGAGCCTCAAACAGGGTAATAATGGCTCAATCTGCCTTTTCTAAAGCTACTCAAGGTAGAAGTAGCACCAATGGTCGTGTATGCCATCCACTCCCCGCATATGCCAGGCTTTTCATATGTACACGTTTCACAGGCAGTATGCTGCTGGCAGAGAGCAGCATTGACCCGTTTATGTCATAATTTGCGTTTTGGAGAGAGAAGCTTGTATCAGTTCCTTGAATAGTGCGGCTTTGTGCATTTCTTGTGATGTTCCTTAAGTGATCTTTCGTAGAGTAACATGTACGAAAGATAGGAGCTACACGCATGATCGGTCGCGTGAATCTTGCTGGACAACGCCTGGGCAATTATAGGCTCATCCGCCTGCTTGGTTCGGGGACCTTTGCCGACGTCTACCTGGCTGAGCACCACTATCTCAATACCCATGTGGCTCTCAAAGTCCTGCACACCCTCCCAGATGGGCACGGCAGCGAGGCCTTCCTCACCGAAGCTCGCCACCTGAGCCAGCTGGTGCATCCGCATATCATTCGCGTCTTCGACTTTGGCCTGGAGGATCCCACACCCTACCTGGTGATGGACTACGCGCCCCATGGCAACCTGTGCCAGCTGCACCCACAAGGCGCCAGGCTGCCGCTGGCCACCGTGGTTGCCTATGTCCTGGCCATCGCCTCGGCCTTGCAGTACGCCCACGATCAACACCTCATCCATCGCGACCTCAAACCGGAGAACCTGCTGCTGGGAGCCAAACACGAGGTCTTGCTCAGCGATTTTGGCCTGGCCCTGCTCACCTCCCCCGGCGAAGGATTGCAGGTGCAGGAACGCCTGGGCACGCTAGCCTACATGGCGCCCGAGCAGATTCGCGGCCAGCCCTCGGCGGCCAGCGATCAATACGCCCTGGCCACTCTCGTCTACGAGTGGCTCTGTGGCCAGCAGCCCTTTCAAGGGACGGTTGCCGAACTCACGAGCCAGCACCTGTACAGCACTCCGGCTGCCTTGCGCGAACGCCACCCCGATCTTCCGCCTGCCGTGGAACAGGTCGTCTTGCAGGCGTTGTCCAAAGACCCCGCACGGCGCTTTGTGGATGTGCTCAGCTTTGCCAGCGCCCTGGAAGAGGCCAGCCAGGCGCTCGCGCACCTGCCCCTGCCTTCGACCCCGCTCCCCGTGCCGGCCGCAGCCAGCTCGTCTCTGGAGGGCTCGCCGATCTCCTTCCAGAACATACCAGTACCCCTCACGCCCCTAGTGGGGCGCGCAGAGGAGGTACAAGCAATTGCCGCCCTCGTCCTGCGCCCTGGGGTGCGGCTGCTCACCCTGACGGGTCCACCGGGCGTGGGCAAGACGCGGCTGGCTGTGCAGGTTGGCAGCGAGCTACAGGAGAAGTTGAACCAGGACGTCTGTTTTGTCGGGCTCACGGCCATCAGCGACCCCGAGCAGGTCATACCGACCATTGCCTACGCGCTGGGCTTGCACGAGAGTGGGGAGCGGCTGCCGGGCGAGCGCCTCAAAGCCTTCCTGCACGATAAGCAGTTCGTGTTGCTGCTGGACAACTTCGAGCAGGTGCTCTCGGCGGCGACCCAACTCACCGGCCTGCTCTCGGCCTGCCCGCAGCTCAAGCTGCTGGTCACCAGCCGCGCCGTGCTGCGTGTCGAGGGCGAATACGAGTTCGCTGTGCCCTCGCTGGCACTGCCCGATAGAGAGCACTTGCCTCCGCAGGAAGCACTGGCGCAGGTGGCCTCCGTGGCACTGTTCGTGCAGCGGGCGCAGGCGGTCAAACCGCAGTTCCAGTTGAGCGAGGATAATGCGCGCACCGTCGTCGAGATCTGCCGGCGGCAGGAGGGACTGCCGCTGGCGCTGGAACTGGCGGCTGCGCGCACCCGGCTGTTCACGCTGCCCACCTTGCTCATCCGGCTCGAACACCGCTTGTCGGTCCTGACTGGTGCCAGACAAGATGTCCACGCGCGCCAGCGGACCTTGCGCGACACCATCGCCTGGAGCTATGATCTGCTCAACCGGGAGGAGCAAGCGTTCCTGCGCCGCCTCTGTGTCTTCGCGGGGAGCTGCACGCTGGAAGCGGTGGAGGCCGTCTGTAGGGCTCCTGGTGATCTCAGCGCCCCGGCCCTGGATCTGGTTGCCTCCCTGCTCGATCATAGCCTGCTGCAGCAACACGAACGAGGCACGCAGGAGCCAGGCCTGCAGCTCTTCGAGATGATTCGCGATTTTGGGTTAGAGCTCCTGGAGGTGCATGGCGAACTGGAACGCTGCCAGCATGCCCATGCGACCTACTACCTGCAGCTTTCCGAGCAGGCGAGGGCTGCCTTACCCGGTGCTCAGCAGCTTGTATGGTTGGAGCAGTTGGAGCAGGAGCATGGGAACATCCGGGCGGCTTTGGACTGGCTGCTCGCACCTCATGAGACCGAGTCCGCATTGCGCATCGCCGCAGCGTTGCGACTGTACTGGTTTCTCAGCGGGCGCCTGAGCGAGGGTCGTGGGTTCCTGGAGCAAGCTCTGGCAGCGGGCAGCCGCGACGAGCGGCTCGGTGGCAACCGAACGTATGCCAGGGCGCTCGATGCTGCTGGCTACCTGGCGTTTGTTAAGCACGATCCTCAGCAAGCAGCAGTCCATCTGGAAGCCAGCCTGGAGCTGTTTGAACGCCTGCAAGACCAGCAGGGCATCGCGACCTCCCTCTCACGCCTCGGTACCACCATGCATGTCCTTGGGAAAGGCACCGAAGGACTGGCCAGGATGCAAGAGGCCCTCACCCGCTTCCGCGAGATGGGAGAGACAAGCAGCTGCGCTGACGTTCTGTTCGCGCTGGGAAGCACAGCCTTTTTGCGCGGGGAGTATGACCAGGCTCGCGAGCAGTTAGAGGAAAGCCAGGCGCTCTGCCCAGCAGGAGCGGTCACCTGGGTGCGAGCAAGCGGCCTGCATTATCTCGGATTTGTTAGCTATGCCCAGGCAGATTATGCACGCGCGCGCCTGTTGTCCGAGGAAAGCCTGGCATTCTTCAGGCGCTTGAGGGTCCCGCTCTACACATCGGAAGCGATGGTCATCCTTTCCTGCGAGCTGCTGGCGCTTGGAGAGGAGACAAACGCCCAGGCTTTGCTGGAGGAGGCGCTAACCCTGGCCAGAGAGAGAGAGAATATCCAGGACCTGGCGCGCGTGCATTGGGGGAGAGGGCACCTGGCCCTGCGACAGAACCATTTGGCAGAGGCACAGACCTGGTTAGAGGAAAGTATCACCGAGGTCGAGGGGAAGTGGCTCATCCCGCGCATCAAGTGGGTCGTCGCCTCATGCCTGGAAGGGCTTGGAGAAATCGCGCTGGCCAGGGATAAGGCCAAGCGGGCGGTCCAACTCTTCGCAGCCGCCCAAACCGTACGTGGAGCCAATGGGTATTATACGCCCGTGGGCATGGAGCAGCCGTTCTACGAGCGCACACTGGCGATGGCACGCACGCAGCTTGGGGAAGAGGACTTTAGCGCGCTCTGGAAAAAGGGGCTTGGTATGACGGTGGATCAGGCTCTGGCCATGCGGGAGATAGAAGAGGGAGCCGGAAGAGATCTCCCAGTTGTGTCGTCCCTTGCTCCATCAAAGGCCCCAGCACTGGCTCCTCCCGCTGGCCTGACCCGGCGCGAGGTTGAAGTGCTGCGCCTGGTCGCTCAAGGGCTGACCAGCCATCAGATTGCCGAGCAGCTCGTCTTGAGTCCCAATACCGTCAACGTACACGTGCAGTCGATCTACAACAAGCTCGGGGTCTCTACACGTGTCGAGGCCGCCAGGTTTGCCATCGAACATCACCTCCTCTAAAGCAAAGGCAGAGATACAATTAGTGCCGCTGGCTTGCATCTCCCTGCTCACCCTCGTGTTGTATGTCTGGGGCTAGCGGGAGAGGCAGAACCGCGACGCGCTGGTCGAGCATGATGAGAAGAGCGTGACAGGAGACTAAGCATGCGCGAACAGGTTGCCTGCTCAACTCGTGAAGAAGGGGTCAAGGGGAAAAAGGTCCTATCCTTCACCTGCCATGAAACGTTGCTCGCGAGCAAGACGTATAATCTCTAGTAGAAACAATACGTTGCTCCTGGTCCTTCTCCCCCCGAAGTGTATCCAACCAGGAGGAAGAACGGAGGGAACTGTGCATGGATGCGAACCCAGAGGCGACACCGGAGTCGTCCTCGGCTCAGGATGCTCACCCGGAAGCACCTGAGCCTCAGCCAGCATGGCAGCGCTTCGTGCTCGCCGTGCAGGGAGCCAACGATGGCTATTATGATTGGAACCTGCTCACCGATGAGGTCTACCTCTCCCCGCGCTGGAAGGAGCTCATCGGCTACAGCGATGCCGAACTGCCCAATCGCGCCGAGACCTGGGTCGACCTGCTGCATCCCGAGGATCGGGAGCAGGCAACGGCGACGACGCATCGTCTGCTTGCTGGGCAGCTCTCCCAGTACCAGATCGAGTACCGCTTGCAGCACAAAGATGGTTCTTATCGCTGGGTCCGCTCCTGTGGGGCCATTCTGCGCGATGCGACGGGCAAACCAGTTCGCCTGGGAGGCTGGCATACCGACCTCACCGAACTTAGACGCGTCAGCGAGCGCCTGCAGCAGCAAACCCAGGTTGCCAGAGTATATGCCGATGTGAGCCTGGCTCTTGCCAGACGGACCGGCTTACGGGTCTTCCTGCAGCACTGCGTCGATGCGCTGCTGGCGCATATCCCGCTCGGCTGGGTCGGCATCTGGGTGCAAGAGCGAGGTCGGCATGGCTTCGTGCCTCAGGCGCGAGCTTCTCGTGCTCTCAATATGCATGGCGGGGAGTATGATCTGCCGGTAGGAGTGCTGACCCTGGGTCAGATCGCGACCTCGCGGCAACGCCTGCTGAGCCAGGAGGCGCAGCATGATGCGCGCCTGCATCCCCAGGAGCGGGCGTGGGCACGGCGGGAGAGCATGAGCGTCTTTGTGGGCGAGCCCTTGCGGGTCGAGAGCGGGGTGGTGGGAGTGCTGGCGCTGTTTGCCGACGAGCCGCTGCCCGAGGTGTTCCTTGAGGCGTTGAGTTCGCTCACGATGATCATCGCCCAGGCGATCCAGTGCATCCAGGCAGAGGAAGACCAGGCCTAACTTCGTATGCACTTTACCACATTGCAGCAAGCACGAACAAGCAATCTAGGTGCTCATGGCGGACCGATCATGTCCTTCATGACCTGTCACTTCCACAAGCTGCTGCTCCTGCTCGTCTGTTGGAAACTGGTCGGGATGCCGCTCGCGCCAGGTCTTCCAGAAGGCCAGGACGAAGGTCTGTAGGATCGCGGCCGCCGGGCAGGCGAAGAAGGCGCCCAGCAAACCGAAGAGAGCGGTGCCGACCAGCAGCGCAAAAATGGAGAGGATGGGATTGAGGCCGACGGAATGGCCAAGGATGCGCGGAGACAGGATCTGGCCGTCCAGTCCTGCCTGCATGATGGTGACAAAGATGCCGTAGATGAGCGCCGTCTGCCAGCCATGAGAAAGGGCAAAGCCAATGCCGATCGCCCCCGAGATGTAGGCGCCGATCTGTGGGATGAACTCACAGACGAAGACGATCAGCGCCAGCAGGAAGACATAGGGCACGCCGATGATGAAGGCTCCAAGCCCAACGACGACCATCATGATCGTGGCCAGCAGGACCTGGCCGCGCACAAAACCGCCCAGTGAGCGGTCCAGTTCGTCCAGGAACATCGTGAGAAATTGGCGGGCCTTCACGGGCGTTTTCTGACGGAGCCAGCTGTTCACGCGCGGCCCGTCGATCATAAAGTAGACGGTGAGAGTGGCGACCAGCAGGAGCGTGATCGACGTGAGGAAGATGCTGCCAACGATGGGAACTACGCCGCTGATGGCTTGCTGCAGGTCCCCCAGGATCTGCTGAGCTGAGGTGTGGATCTGATCCTGTGAAAGGCCCAACCCCTGCAGCCAGGTGAGGAAGGACTGGAAGGGCGGGTAGTTCTGCGGGTGCTGGATGAGGTCCGTGATAAAGCCAATCAGCTGCCCGAATTGCTGGACGGCCGCGAAGACAAGAACATAGAGGATCAGGCCGATCACCGCCAGCACCACCAGCAGGCTCACAAGAATAGCCAGGGGGCGCGGCATGTGGCGCTGAAAGAAGCGTACCAGGGGGAAGATGAGGTAGGCCAGCAGCGCTGAGAAGCCAACGAGCACAAGCGGCCCAATAATCTTGGCAAGGCCCCAGATGATTGCAGCTGCGAGTGCGAGCCACCCTAGAATCGTCAGCACCATGAAGAAGCGCCGCTGCCAGGTGCTGTGGGCGGATGGTCTGTCACTGATTGTGGCCGGCGACTCAGGTTTCGAAGACATGTGCATACTCCTTCAAGATGTTCTTCATCGATTGTTCAATCCGGCCGTGCACCGCTACTATCCGCGCTCACGCGTAGGATCGTTTCGTTGACCGTGAAAGGTGTCTGGTTCATCCCGTTGTGTCGTCTCTCTGCCGATCCTGGGCTGGGAACTGCGCTCTGAAGCCCCTCACGCCCTCCTCAATGGAGGGGTAGATGTGTTCTTCACCGATGGTCTGAGCAACCCCGCTGCGCTCAAGTAAGTCTCGAATCGGTGCCCGCACATTCGCCAGCAGCAGTTCCACCCCTTCTGCTTTCAGCTCGCCCACCAGCTCGGCCAGCGTGTCGACACTGGAGAGGTCCAGATTGTTACTTGCCTCCAGATCCAGGAACACGGCCCTGGGAGGGGGATCAGTCGTGCGTACCAGTTCCTTGACGCGGTCGCGCAGCGGCTCATTGTTGGCAAAGAACATGGGCGCATTGAGCCGGAAGATGAGCAAGCCAGGCACCACCTCGTTCTCGGGGTGTCGTGCGATATCACTATAGACCGGCTTGCCCGGGATCCTGCCCAGGATGGACCCTTGTGGTCGGCTAGCGCGATAAATAAGCAGGGCTAACGAGAGGACCACCGCCAACAGCAACCCCGGCAAAATGTCATATACCAACACACCGAGCAAGGCAGTCAGCGCCAGCACGAAGGAAGTTCTGCGCAGGCGCCAGTAGCGTCGCATCTCGCCCACATCCAGCAAGCCCCACACCGCGCGGATGACAATGGCTCCCAGAGTAGCTTCGGGCAGGTAGTAGAAGAGCGGAGTCAGCGCCAACAGAGTCACAAGGACCAGCACCAGGGAGACGATGCCAGATATCTGCGTGCGTGCTCCGGCTACCTCGTTGACTGTCGTCTTCGACAGGCTTCCCCCGCCGGCAAAACCCCCGAACACGCCCGCCAGAAAGTTGGAGACCCCCAGGGCGATCAGTTCCTGGTTGGCATCCAGATCATAGTGATGCTTGACGGCGAACTTCTGCGCGGCGCTGACGTGTTCAGCGTACAGGACGAGCACGACCCCGAGTGCTCCAGGCAGGAGACCGAGGTAATCATCCAACTTGATAGACGGCCAGCTCGGCGTAGGCAAGCCACGTGGAATGGCGCCCACAATGGCGACGCCCTGTTTATCCAGCCCAAAAAGAGCGACGACAAGGATGCCGAAGATCACCGCCACCAGGGAGGCCGGTATTCTGGGCAAGAAGCGCTCTAATCCAAACAGGAGCGCCAGGCTCAAGACGCCAACGAGCAGGGTCCAGCCGTTGGTACTCCCCAGATGAATGATGATCTGCCAGGCTTTCTGGAAGAAATCCCCTTCGACGCGTGGGAGACCGAAGAGCTTGGGAAGCTGACCAATGGCGATCACCAATGCCAGTCCGAAGATGAAACCCGTGAGGACCGACTCGGCGAGGAAATTTTTGATGAAGCCCAGGCGAGCGATGCCAAGCAACAGCACCACCATGCCAACGGTGATGGTCAAGCCTGCCATCAGGGCAGCATACTTGTTCGGGTCGCTACCCGCCAGCACGGCCACAGTTCCTGCCAGCATGACGGCGCTGGCGGAGGTGGCTCCCACCATCAATTGGCGCGAACTGCCGAAAAGCGCGTAGCCGAGCAGGAGGAACGGCGCCGCAAAGAGTCCTGCCTGTGGGGGTACCCCCGCTAACTGGGAGTAGGCCACGGCTTCGGGGACGACCACGGCCCACACCGTGGCACCAGCGATCAGATCGAAGCGCAGCCAGGATCGTTGGTAGGACGGCAGCCAGGAGAGTATGGGCAGATAGCGGGTGAGCAATCTACGTTGCTTTGCTGCGTTCTCCTTGTGTTCTAGAGGGCTTTGCTTATTGCTTACTTCTGCCATAATTCACTTCTCCCTGGTTGGCTAGAAAGCCTTACGTCGCGCAAACCTGCAGGGTGGTTGCACCTTTCGGTGCCAATCACCCCGCTTTCTTTGCGCGGTCATCAAGAGCCAAGCACACCCAGGCTTACCCGATCAATCCGCCCAGGCCCTGTCCAAACAACTGCGCTCCTAAAACCAGGAACAGGACAAACATCACCGTGGCGTTATTGGCCACCAACCACGCCTTCCAACCGGTGAGCATCTTTTCCGCCGACTGCCCGGCGAACAGGTAGTACAACACCGGTGCAGCGACCGTGAGACTGCCCAGTGGAGAGCGCCGCGGCGAGCGTCAGCGCCAGATTTTTCGGATTCACCCCTGCCAGCAGGGCGGCCAGCCCAAAGGCCTTTCCGGCCGTGAACGTGTCAATGGTCGCCATCCACTTGGGCATCTGTGGCTCTTCGCCTGCCTTTGGACGGCCCCTCCACTGACGCAAGGCCAGGAAAAGGAACAACAGGCCAAGCAGCAGCTTGAGTATGTATGCCAGGGTGGATGGGGTACCTCCAGCCGAGATCTTGCCCAGACTGGCCAGGACCAGTACAATGCTGCCGACCGCCGCCAGGGCCAAGACCCAGCCCAGCAGGAAGGCAGAGCCATTGCTTCTGGCCCGCTGGCTGAACAGCATCAAGATGACGGCGATGATCGGCACCGGGCTGATGGCTACGCCGAGGGCCAGGGGTAGAATAGCGCTGATGACGTTTCCCATTGCTGATTTCCTCCAGATGATTCCAATCCTGTGTTTCGCGCACTTTTGACCACTGTGGGTCAGCGCGAATAACGTGATATACTTCACTTTCTCACAGAGAGAAAGCGCTCTGTACAAGGTACAGCCGTCTCCTCGCTCTATTACTGTTACCAGTATAGTATCCGGAGAAAAAAGAGGTATGCATAAAACGTACTATTTATGCATGCTATACATACTGTT
>WNFX01003940.1_pt1 | contig 16519 bp, 16 predicted proteins | sample 5400111 | NCBI WGS metagenome assembly WNFX01 (sample SAMN13153363, study PRJNA577476) | soil metagenome | isolation source: 40 cm soil or saprolite under grassland replicate 1 | place: USA:California | collected 2016-06-15 | reverse complement strand
TGGGCGCAGGGGCGGCAGGGAAATGGTCGTCGCGCGGCGGGTCCATATCACCCTGCCGCTCGGTCGGCTCGGGCTCTGACGCCGAAACAGGCTGCGCGGAACCCGGGGCAGTCATGAGGCGGCGGGCGTGACGGGCGTCAAACGTTGCAGATCATTGATCTGCCGGTTCAACGAGAAGAGGCTCACCACCGGCGAGCGCAATGCAATCATCGAGCAGGCCACGTGGCCGGCGACCCGGTACCACCGCTGCGACGGATGGACAGGCAGGCTCCATGTGACGCTTTTCTGCGCGCCCGAAACGACCACTGGGCACCCCCGCGGCGCCGTGTTTATGCTGCCGTAAATTCAGACGGCCCAACTGGAAATATCTGAGTATAAGGACGCAAGTGGGGTCGGTAAGGTTGACGTGTCGGCCAAACGTTGCCCGAGCTAGACCAGGCCGGTCAGGTGCGCGGTGTCGTTGAGCGACCGCACGACGGCCGGGCCGTCGGTGAACCAGTCGATCTCGCACAGGCACGCGACATCCAGGTGCATGCGGTACATCGCCGCAGGCGGGGCGAGCAGCGCGTGGCGCAGCAGCGTCTTGATCGGTGTCACGTGGCTGACCAGCAGAATTACCGCACCCGGCTGCTCGGCCCGTAGGCGTTCGAGCGCGGCGAGCACCCGGCGCTCCACCTCGGCGAAGCTCTCACCGCCGGGCGGCGCCACACGGGCGTCCGCGAGCCACGCGGCCAGCTCATCCGGCCACTTCTGCTGGGCCTCGGCGAAGGTGAGCCCCTCCCACGCGCCAAAATCGGTCTCCCTCAGATCCGCCTCGACCCGCAGCGGCGCCCCGGTCGCGCGCGCGGCCTCCTGCGCCGTCCGCAGTGCCCGCCGCAGCGGCGAGCTGACGATCACCCCGATACCGGCGCCGTCGCCACGGCGGGCGAGCCTCTTCGCCGCGGCCGTCGCCTGCCTGGCGCCAAGTTCGGTCAGGTCGATGTCGCCGACGCCCGCGAAGCGCCTGTCCACCGACAGCGCCGTCTGCCCGTGCCTGAGCAGCACCGTTGTCGTCGCCCTGCCGCCCTCCGCATCACGCAGCGCCCATCCGATCGCGACGCCTGGGCCCGGCCCGGCCCGATCCGGGGAAAGAGCCCCGGGGGCCGGCAACTCGACTGCCTGTGTGGCCGCTTGCGTGGCCGCTTGCGTGCCCGCCCGGGCGGCCGGCCGTCTGACAGTGGAATCCGCCCGGGCGAACAGTTGCCCCGGCGGCGCGCTCCGTTCGGGCTTTGGTGCGCCGCGCGGCAGCCGTTCGGAAGAATCCATCGCGTCATTCGCGAGCTTGTCGGCACGGCGATTCCGCTCACGCGGCACCCACGTATACGACACCCGGCCGAGCCGGCGTGCCGCGTCGCGGGCGTCGCGGGCCAGCGGCCGCAGCGAGGGGTGCTTGATCTGCCAACGGCCCGACATCTGCTCGACCACGAGCTTGGAATCCATCCGGACCTCGACGGCGGCACCGGGTGCCAGCTGAGCGGCCGCCCGCAGCCCGGCGATCAGCCCGCGATATTCGGCCACGTTGTTGGTCGCGTGGCCGATTCCCTCGGCGACCTCGGCGAGCACCGCACCGCTGGCCGGATCGACCACGACCGCCCCGTACCCGGCCGGCCCCGGGTTGCCGCGCGCGCCACCGTCGGCCTCCACGATGAGGCGCCGCAGGCCACGGTCGGCGCGGCCGTCGGGGTCCTCCTGGTGCGGCACGGCCTGCTCACAGCCCCGACTCAGGCGTCCGGACCAGTATCCGGCGGCACTCCTCGCACCGGACCACCTCGTCCGGGGCGGCGGCGCGGATGCGATTCACATCCACCGTGTTCAGCTCCATATGGCATCCCTCGCAGCGGCCGCGACGCAGGGCCGCCGCACCGACGCCGTGCTGCTCTCGCAGCTTTTCGTACAGCGCAAGCACGTCAGCGGGCACGCCGGTGGTGATGGCCGACCGCCGCTGGTGGAGTTTGGCCTCCTGCTCACCGATTTCGCCCAGGGCGGCGTCTCGCCGCCCAACGGCGTCCTCATGCTGGCCGACCAGCCGCGCCCGCTCGGCGGTGAGCGAATTGAGCCTGCCCTCCACGTCCTCCCTGCGCTCCATCACCGACAGCACGATCTCCTCGAGGTCCGCCTGCCGCCGCCGCAGCGACTCGATCTCGGACTGAAGGTTCTCGAGCTCTCGCGGCGAGGAGACCTGGCCCGCGTCCAGGCGCGTGCGGTCGCGGTCGATCCTTGACCGGACCTGGTCAACGTCCCCTTCCGCCTTGGTCTGTTCCCTGGCCAGGTCACCGACCTCGGTTTCCGCAGCGACGATCGCGTCCCGCACTTCGGCGTCACGCGCCTCAAGCCGCTCTACCTCGGCCAGCTCCGGCAGGGCACGGCGGCGGTGTTCCAGGCGGCCGAGCTCGGCGTCGAGGTCGGCCAGTTCGAGCAGGCGCAGCTGCTCCTGGGGAGAAGCTTTCACGGGTCCCAACGTTAGTGCCTGTCAGCAAACCATGCGCCGGCTCCGTGATGGCGTGCGCCACGGCTCGTTTCTGCGGTAAACATGATCGCCATGGAAATACCGCGGGTGAGCCGACCCTACATGCCGGGCTACGGCATCCTGAGTTCCGGTGAAGGCAGCGGGCTGCTCCCCTGGTCATGGGCCGCGGAGCGGCTCACCACCGCACGCAACTACTGGGTGTCGAGCGTCCGGCCGGACGGCAGGCCGCATGCGATGCCCGTCTGGGGTATGTGGGATGACGCCGTGCTGTGGTTCAGCAGCAGTGCGGACTCAAGGAAAACCCGCAACCTGGCCCACGATCCCCGCTGTGTCGTCACTACCGAGGACGCCGCGGACCCGGTGGTGATCGAAGGCGTCGCCAGCATCGCGACCGAGCCCGCGGTGCTGCAACGGGTGATCGATCTGATGAACGCCAAGTACTCGACCGAGTACGGGGTGAGTTTCCTCGACCCCGCGGTGAACGCGACGATCAGGGTTCGCCCGCACCGCGTGTTCGGGCTCCGCAGCGCGGACTTCACCGGGTCACCGACGCGCTGGGTGTTCGAGGAATGAAGACGCGACTGTGGTTTGCATGATCGGCCGGGGTGCCCGGGGCACCGGAACGGTGGGTGCCGCGGTTCAGCTGGACAGCGGGAGCATCAGCACCGGCGGCGTTGTCGGGCGCGACGATCCCGTGTCTGGCTCCACGGTCAAGCCCAACCGGTCGCCGGGTGCCAGCCCCGCCGCCACCATGGGTGCCGTCATGCCATGGCTGGGCCGCGGCAGCATGCCCGCGGGCCGTACGCCAGCGGGTCCCATCAGCCACAGCTCGTAGCTCATCGCGCCGGGAAGGGGGCGAAGCCCGGCCGCCGAGAAGACGATCATGCGCTTCGCGTGGGACATCACCACGGTGGCGGTTCCGCCCATCGTGATCGGCGCCGTCATCATCTGCGCGTCCCGGGCGGTGAGCACGGCGGCGACCTCGCCGCTGCGGTGCTGTGCGTTGGCCAGCCGGTGCTGGGCCGTCACCGCCATGACGGCAAGGACTGCGGCCGCGGCAAGCGATGCGACCGCCGCGGCAAGCGCGACGCGCAGCCTGGGCCGCCAGGGCGGCCGGTGCTCGCGGGGCTGGCGCGCCAGGTGGGCGCGCCGGGCCGGCCAGCCACGCGCCTGGCGCTCACCGGCGGTGAGCGGAGGATGCTGCCGCGTCCCCGCCGCGGCCGCGAGCACGCGGGCACGGAGCGGTTCGGGCGGCTCGGCCGACGCCGCCGATCCGAGCAGAGCCGCTGTGTCGCGCAGCCCGCCCACCTCCTGGACGCACGCGTCGCAGCGGGCGAGGTGGCGCTCAAAACGCGCCCGCTCACCATCGTCGAGCGCGTGCAGCGCATAGGCACCGGCCAGTGTGTGCAACGCGTAGGCACTGCCACGGAGGTTCACCAGTCCACCCCCAGGCAGTCGCGCAACCTGATCAGGCCGTCCCGCATCCGTGTCTTCACCGTGCCGAGAGCGACGCCGAGCAACCCCGCCACCTGCTGATACGTGTACCCGCCGTAGTAGGCGAGGGTGACAGATTCGCGCTGCAGTTCCGTCAGCGACTCCAGGCAGCGCCGCACTCGCTCACGCTCGACCCGCGCCAGCGCCGCCTCGGCCACATCGTCCGCGGCGGTCTCCACCGGGGCGGCGCGTGCTTCCCGCTGGGCGGCGGCCGCGGTGGACCGCACCCGGTCGACCGCGCGCCGGTGAGCGAGGGTCATGACCCACGTCAGCGCCCGGCCCCTGGCCGCGTCGAACCTCGACGCGCTCCGCCATACCTCGAGCAGGACCTCCTGGGTAACCTCCTCGGATTGCGCGGGATCGCGGACGACGCGCCGTACCAGGCCAAACACCGCGGGAGCGACCTCGCTGTAGACGGCCTCGAATGCGGCATGGTCGCCGCGCGCCACCCGGGCCAGCAAGCCGCCGAGATCCGCGGCCTTGCCCGCGGGCGGCGACGCAGGCTCGGGCCGTTCGCTCATCTGCACATTATTCATTCGACGCCGTTCTGCTCCCGGATTGGCGCGCTCCCGTGCCCGGCGGCGCGGCGGAGGCTTCCCGGCGGCGCGGCGGAGGCTTCCCGGCGGCCAACGCGGCCGAGATTACCGGCGGCCAACGCGGCGGAGATAACCGGCCCGGCACCCGCCTGACGGAGTTGAATAGCGCCTATGGGAGACGGCAATCCGGTGCGGCAGCGGCTACGTATAAGAAACGTGACGACTAATGCCTGACAGGACGCGCGCGACGACCGAGCCGGGCGGCTCCCCCCGCTCCGGCCCGTTCATCGTCCGCGGCGTCGTAACCGGCCTGCTTGCCGCCGCTGTCGCCCTGGGTGTCGGGCAGTTCGTGGCCGCGATCACCGGCCCGGTGGGATCGCCTGTCGTGGCCGTGGGTCAATCCGTGATCGGCCTGACCCCCCGGCCCGTCACGGACTTCGTCATCAAGATATTCGGCCCACACGACAAGCTTGTCCTGCTCCTCACCATCGTCGTGCTGCTCGCGCTGTTCGCCGCGGCATTCGGCATCGCGACCATGCGCAGGCCCGCCGCGGGGTTCGCTGGCCTGGCCATCTTTGCCGTGATCGGCCTGTTCGCGGTCGCGACCCGGCCCAATTCCGCCCCCGCGGATGTGATCCCCACCCTGGCCGGCGCGGCGGTCGGCGCCTACGCGCTCTCGCGGCTGGCCCGTGCGGCCGGGCCGGTGACCGGAGACGAGGTGGCCGCGGCCGGGGGCGAGGCCGTGGCCGACGGGGAGGCCGCGCCCGGGGGGAAGGCCGCGGCCGGGGGCGAGGCCGCGCCGCCCGCAGGAGAAGGCGCACCGAGCTACGGGCGGCGTAGCTTCATGGCCACGAGCGCGATCGCCGCCGTGGGCGCGGCCGTCGGCGGCGTGGCGGGCAACCTCGTGTCGCAGCGTTCGACCGTCACCCACTCACGCGCGCTGGTGCGGATCCCGCCGCCGGCCAAGCCGGCGCCGCCGCTCGCCGCGGACACCGATCTGCGCGTCCCGGGACTGAGCGCGTTCCTGACGCCCAACGACCGCTTCTACCGCGTCGACACGGCGCTGCTCATCCCCCAGGTGGCGCCGAGCTCGTGGCGGCTGCGGATTCACGGCATGGTGAGCCGGGAACTCGACATCACCTTCGCCGACCTGCTCCGGCGCCCGCTGACCGAAGCCGACATCACGCTGTGCTGCGTTTCCAATCAAGTCGGCGGGTCCTATATCAGCAACACCCGCTGGCTCGGCGTCCCGCTGGCCGGTGTGCTGCGTGAGGCGGGCATCAGAGCCGGTGCGGATCAGTTGCTGAGCACGTCCACCGACGGCTACACCAGCGGCACGCCGGTGGAAACGGTAATGGACGGCAGGAACGCGCTTCTCGCCGTCGCCATGGACGGCGTGGCGCTGCCGGTCCCGCACGGCTTCCCGGCCCGGATGGTCGTGCCTGGGCTGTATGGCTACGTCTCGGCGACCAAGTGGGTGACCGACATCAAGGTCACCACCTTTGCCGCCGAGCGGGGCTACTGGGTGGATCAGGGCTGGGCCGTGCGGGGGCCGGTAAGGACCGAATCACGCATCGACGTGCCGAACGGCAACTCACCGCTCAACGCGGGCAAGGTGACCGTCGCGGGAGTGGCGTGGGCCCAGCATCGGGGCGTCGCCGCCGTGCACGTGCGGGTGGGCACCGGTCCCTGGCAGCAGGCCAGGCTGGCCGCGGTACCAGGAATCGACACCTGGCGGCAGTGGGCCTGGGACTGGCAGGCCGCGCCGGGGACACACCAGCTGCAGGTGCGCGCGACCGACGAGACCGGATACACGCAGACGCCGCAGTTCGCGCCCCCGTTCCCGAGCGGCGCCACCGGCTGGCACACGGCAACGGTAAAGGTCACGGCCTGACCACGGCCACGGTGGAACCCTGCCGCCGTGGCCCGGCCACAGGGGGAACCCGCCACCGTGCCGATGGCGTGGACCTATGGAGTGGACGAGCCGAGCTGTTTCAGGCCGTGCGCGGTCAGGAAGGCGGGCAACGTGTCGTCCCCGAACGCTCGCCAGAAACCCCGGCCCAGCGACGGGTTCAGCCAGACCACGCTCTGGCTGCCGACCATGCCGGTACCTGAGTTCGGCGCCGTTGCGAAGACAACTTTGCTCAGGTTCAGGTGCCGCATGCTGAACGCCAGACTGGTCATCTGGCCGTTGCTCAGCGTGCTGTCCACGCTGACGGCCTGGGTGAGCGTACGGAGCACGGAACTCGTCCGCAGCGGGTCGCTCAGCGTGCCCTGGGTGCGGATTTGCTCGAAAATGGTGCGCAGGAAGTACTGCTGCCGGTGCTCGCGATCGAAGTCACCGGCGGTCAGGCCGTACCTGTCCCTGACGTAAAGGAGCGCCCGCGCGCCGTCCAGGTGATGCGTCCCGGCCGTCCAGGTCACATGATTGGCCGGATCATACGAGGTGGCAGGGACGGTGATGGTCACGCCGCCGAGCGCATCGGTCAGGTTACGGAAACCATCCCAGTCGATGATCGCGACGTGGTCCACGCGCACCTTCGTCAGCTGCTCGACCGTGCGCACCGCCAGCGCGGGGCCGCCGAAGTAGTTGGCCCAGTTGACCTTCCCATCGCCGTAACCGGGAATCGGAACCCACGAGTCGCGCGGGATCGACACCACGTAGGCGCCGCGGCCATCAGCCATGAAGCGCACGAGCATGAGCGTGTCGGTCCGGCCGCGGGCGCCGCTTGCCGCCTGCTTTCCCGTCGTGGGCACCTGCGATCGCGTGTCCACCCCGCCGACAAGGAAGGTGACGTCCTTGGCCGCTAACCCGGCCGGCCGCGGCGGCCGGGCCGAGGCAGGTATCGAGGCGAACGGGTTACCGAACCGCTTCATGCTGCTCATGTAATGGTTACTGACCAGGTAGGCGGCGGAAACAGAACCAGCCACGATCAGGACGAGCACGCCGCAGACGATGAGGATCACCTTGAGGGCACGCCGCCGCGGCCGGGCGCGGCCCGGACCCGGATCGCCGTCGGCCTGGTACCCGTTTTCCTGATGCCCGCCGCCGGGAGGGCCAGCCCTGACCATCCCCCTCGGCGGCGTTCCCGCTCCTGGATCCGCCACGACGCACCTCCCCGCATCACACGAAACGCCGGGCTTCATACGGTTAGCCGGGCATCACACGAATGGCGGCAAAGTTTACCGCTGCTGGGCGGAGAGATGCGGGCCGTTTCCCGTGGCCTGGCCGTCCCGTTTGTCCTGGCCGTCCTGGCCAGGGCGGTCGTCACTGCGGCGATCTTCGTCGCTGCCCCACGCTCGCAGCGCGCACATGAGCACGAGAATCCCCAGCAGGACCAGCAGGCCCAGGTGGCTGAGCCGCGCAATCACGACGCTGAACCGGCCGCTGTTGGGGAGCACGCCAGGAAGCAACATCTCGCCGAGCAGCAGGCAGCGGGTGATCAGCAGGTAGTCGAGGCGGCTGGCTGGCATGAGCGCGAGCAGCGGGAAGAGCAGCGCGTCGTACCAGGGGGCCTGGACCGGGAACACCGCGAGCCAGGCCAGCGACGCAGCCAGCATCAGGCGCACGGCAGGCAGCTGGGACGGACCTGCGGGCAAGCGCCATACGAGCAGCAGGCCAAGCGCGAGGGCCGCGACGGCCACGATCGCGCCGAACACCGCGGGCCGCGCCGCGACCAGCGCGGGCACGGGGTAGATGAAGCCGGCGCTGACGGTGAGCCTGCGGCCGAGCACGCCAGCGTTCAAGGCGCCGGGCAGCAGGTAGCTGGGCACCAGCACAGCCGCCGCGCCCGCGACCCCAGCCGCCAGCATGCGCGGTGACCTTCGCGCGGCGGCGGCCAGGCCCGCGGCGGCCAGCGCGAACGGTGTCTTGACCGCGATGGCCGCACCGGCCAGGGCGCCGGTGACGACGCCGGCCGCCACTCCCGAGCGGCGGATCGTGATGAGAGCGGCGACGGCGAGCAGCGCCAGCAGCACGTCCACGTGGCCGCTGCCAACCAGCCAGAACAGCATCAGCGGGTTGACCGCCCACAGCAGGCAGGCCCGCGCCCGGCGCGCGGGATCCCGCCCGGCGAGCCTGACCAGCATGACCGCGGTCGCGACGTAGGCGAGCGCGTTGCCGAACCGGATCCAGAACACGATCCGCGCCATCGAGCCGCCACCAAGGCGGGCCGCGGCCCATTGGACGGCCGTGGCGAAGGGACCGTAGACGGTCGGCAGCGTGCGCCAGTTCAACGGCGCGAATAGCCCCACGGGGTCGCCGGTGCCGTAGAGTTCCGCGGGTCGCATCAGGTACGGGTTGTGGCCAAGGCTCGCGATGCGGCCGTAGATGGCGTAATTGAGCACGTCGATCGACCCTGCGGGCGGCAGGAAGACGAACGCGGCGGCCGCCACTGCGCCCGCGCCGAGCAGCAGCCTGGCAGGCGGACGCCAGCCCTGCCTGACCGCAGCGAGCCCTGACGCGACGCCGAGCGCGCCGAGGAGCAGGCCGGCCCGCTCAAGCGCGATGACGGTGGCGGCGGCGGGCCGGGCGGCCAGCGACCACATCGGCCCGCCGGGGCCAAGGCGGGGGACGGCGGCCGATGGGCCGAGCATCATCACCAGCCCGAGCAGCACGACGCCGGCCCCGCAGCCGATGAGCGCCGCCCAGCCAGTGATCTGCGCCGCGCGCGCGGCGCGGGGCGGCGGCACGTCAGTTCCCCGGCTCGCCGTCATCGACGTCCGCCACCTCACCCTGGGCCGGGCTCGGCCAGTCCACGGGGCCGCCGGCGATGAGGGTGAGCGTGCGGTGCAGCGCCCGCTCGATGGTGAGCCCGGTGGACTCCTGCACGGCCATGGGGCGGCCGACCGGGTCGGGAATGTCGAGCCCGCCGGGCGGCTCGCCGGCCAGCCGGCTGCGCGATGCCGCCACGGCGGCGGTCAGGGCGCGCGCACGGTCCGGGGCGACGCCGACCGGCGCGACGCTGGCCACGGAAACCGCTCCGGCCAGCGCACAGAACTCGAGGATCGTGTACGCGCGCTCCGCGGCGTCCTGGCGCATCCCGGTGACGAACTCACGATGCGCCGCGGTGGCGGTGAGAATCAGGTCCGCGGATCCCGCCATCTCCCCGGTCAGCTGGCGGGCGGCGAACCCCGCGGGGTCGGCGCCCAGCCGCCGCAGCACGGCCGCCGTATCCGGGTGCACCGGCGCGCCCACGACGGCGTGCGTGCCCGCGCTCGCCACCTCGATGGCCGCCGCACCATTGGCCAGCAGCCGGGCGCGGGCCAGCCGCTCGGCCAGCGGTGACCGGCACATGTTCCCCGTGCAGACAAACAAGATCCTGAACGGCTGCCGCATGTGGCCTCCGATCACAGCAAGCGGTCACGCACCTGGCCGGAAAGGTAAGCGCCGAGCCAGCGGCCGAGCTCATCGTAGACCTGCTTGCGAACCGGCCTGGCCGACAGTGTCAGGTCATGCATCCCGCCCTCGATCTGCAGGCACGTCACGTGTCGGCCGAGCCGCGGCGCCCAGCGCACGATATGCGAAACGTCGAGCACGGCGTCCGTGCGCATGATGGTGTCGTCCCACCGCCGGAACCTGCTGCTCGCCGCCGAACACAGCACGAGCACCGGGCACCCGATGTCGAGGCCGCGCCGCAGTGTCCGCTGGGCCCGCAGCACCGCATCGAGCCACGCGGCGTGGATGGGCCAGGGATCGAGCGGCTTCCACCGTAGATCGAAGTCCCATTCGCCATGGTGGTCGCGGTGCAGGCTGCGCCCGTACAGGCCGGCCGCGGCGCTCCGCACCCGCGCCCGCGGCCAGCGGCTGGCCAGCGGGCCGATCAGGCACGCGGCCGCCGCGCGCACCGGCCAGGGCGCCCCCAGGCTCAAGAACGGGCTGTTCAGGACCAAGGCGTTCACGTGACCGGCGCGGCGGCGGGCATGGCACCACAGCGCGGCGATGAGCGCGCCGGTCGAATGCGCGTTGAGAACCAGCGTGTCGTGTCCGTCGATCTCTTTGATGACCTTTACCGCCAGGTCGAGTTCTTCGGCGTATTCGGCCAGGCTGTGGCAGAAATTGGGGGTGTGCCATGGCCTCATTGAGCGGCCATGTTTGCGCAGATCTATCGCGTAGAAGCTGAATCCGCGATCCACATACCAGTCGGCAAGTTCTGTCTGGAAGAAATAATCGTGGAAGCCGTGGATGTACAGGACCGCCCTGCGTGTCGGCCGCTCGCAGCGCCGCCGGACCAGCGTCGCGACGACGTCACCTTCGAAGTCGGGCCTGAGCGGCACGGTGATCGACTGATAGGCCATGCCGAGCACATCAGGGATCACGACAAGTTCCAAGGCTCCCCCATCCCCTTCCCCTCACGCATTGTGACAGCGCGGGCGGATCGATGGGGGATGAACGCCGGCACGGCCCGCCCCTGCTCAGCGGCGCGGCCTGCCCTCCAGCCTCCGTAGCGCGGTGGCCTTCTCGGTCAGCGCGTGCCGGAGGCGTTCGGCTTCATCCTGCATTGCCCCCAGGCTCGCCCGCAGCACATCCTCGGCCGGCCGCTTCGCGTGCATCTCGATGACGGCCGCCGTATGCAGGATCATCGTCAGGATGATCGGTGCCTGATCGGCCAGGATGAACAACCGCGCCCGCGGCACGCCGTCGGCGTAGTGGGCGTAGACGACCGCCGCCGCCGCGGCATAGGCGGACACCGTGAGCAGGCCCTGCTGAGGCAGCAGCGAGGCCAGGCTCTGCCACGTCGGATGGCGCCGTGTCATGCCATACGCCGCGAGCCCGGACGCGGCGAGAAGCAAGGCCGCCATCGCGTATCTGGGCACGTCCGCGTAGATGTGCAGGGCGGTGGCGCCGTACGAAATCGGGCTGATGAGCAGCAGCGCCCCCCACAGGGCGTGCAGCAGGACGGCGTACCAGATGATCCAACTCGACCTTGGCCGCATGCCTCACGCGCCGCGGTGCCGCGTGTGCGCGGCACCGCGCCCATCGCTGCCCGGCGTGACGGCCGAGCGGCCCACCTCGCCCACCTCGTTCGCCTTTTCGGCACGGCCGATGAGGCCGCTGATGCGTTCCGCCAGCTTGCGGTCCTGTTCCTCCAGGTCCCGGCTCCAGCGGCTGACCTGATCGCGTAGCTCATCGAGGCGTACACGCACATCCGTCACCGACTGGGCCAACTCGGTTTCGCGTGCTGGTGCCTCGTCCCACGGCGTACGCCCGGTGCCGCTCCTGAGACGCCACAGCCACACTCCGAGGAACGTCGCGATCGGCACGGCGAGGCCTACCATGACATAGTCAACATCCACGTTTGCACGCGGCTCCCCCGGCGCCGCGCCCTCCCCTCAGAAAAAGCGCCACCTGCCCGAGCATTAGCGTACAGATGTCTTGAAAGCAGGCAATACACAGCTCGGCGTGCGGCTCGACACACCTCGGCGTGCGGCTCGGTGAATCAGCGAAATCAATCGCGCGCTGCGCTGCCGTCGGTCCGCGCGCTCACCGGTGCATGAACGCTTGAAACTCACCGGGCATCACGTCGAGGCGGCGCAAGATGATGCCCTCGCGAAGCGCCCAGGGGCAGATCTCGAGTTCCGACAGGCCGAACAAGTCCATCGCGGCGTCGGCCACGAGCGCCCCCGCTGGCAGTTGGGCCGCCCGCCGCTCGGACACGCCGGGCAGGCGCACCCGCTCCTCCACGCTCATGGCGGCGAGCCGATCCACCCACGGGATCAGCTTCTCGTGGCTCAGCACGCGCCGTACGTAAAGGCCCTCGCTCGAGGGTGCCGCACCCGCGATGCGGGCGAGTTGCCTGAACGTCTTGGAGGTGGCGACCCCGTAGTCGGCGTGACCGTGCCTGACCACGTCACCCACGGTCCGGGCAATCGCCGTCCTGACATGCCTGCGCAACTCGCGCACCTCGTCGGCGGGCGGCGGGTCGGCGGTGAACCCGTCCCTGGTGAGCCGGTTGGCGCCGAGCGGCAGGGACACCGCGACGTCCGGTTCCTCGTCGGGACCCGCCGCGATCTCGAGCGAGCCGCCGCCGATGTCGAGGACCAGCAGCCTGCCCGCCGACCAGCCGAACCAGCGCCGTGCCGCCAGGAAGGTCAGCCGCGCCTCGTCCTCGCCGGTCAGGACCTGGATGTCCACCTTGGTTTCGGCCCGTATCTGGCTGAGCACCTGGTCGCCGTTCACCGCATCGCGTATCGCCGATGTGGCGAACGACAACAGCTCCTCGACGCCCTTGTCCTCCGCGACCTGCAGCGCTTCCTTGACGAACGCCCGTAGCTGGTCGGCCCCCGCGCGCTCGAGCCGGTTGCCCTCATCGATGTGGTTCGCGAGGCGCAGTTCTCCCTTGTGGGAGTACGCGGCCAACGGCCGGGCCCCGCGGTGCGCGTCCACCACTAGGAGATGCACCGTGTTGGATCCGACATCAAGGACACCGAGTCGCATGATTCGACGCTACCCAACGGATTACTGAGTCTCCTATTGTCCGTGGTGTTAGCCTTGCCATTCTGGCGTTGCTGATGCATGTGCACGCCGTGCGAGCGGAGCCTACCGGCGACCGCTGCGCCGTGGCATCAACCGGGAACGGAACGTATTCCTAGCCTTGCTGCCAGGCCAATCCCGCATCACCATGAAGCTGTTCCGCTTTGTCCGGCTGTGCTCGCCCAGGGGGACGCCATCCTGATCCCGTGCGCAATAATCCCGGGGCCACATGTCTTGCGTAATGATCCCTGGACCCCGAACAAGAACACGTCCGAGGCGCCGAGAGCGGAAGGAGACGATCATGGCGAGCAGCGCCGTCGAAGCAGCAGCGGAGGCTGTGCAGCAGCATATCGGCGGGTTTACCCCGGAATCGGCGAGCGAGCTTGACCGGTTCCTGCACGACCTGCCGCGGCTGTTCGAACGTACCGCCGAGGCCTTGTCCCGGCTGGCCGACCGGTTCGGCACCGACCTGCCCGTGCACCCCAGCGTGCACGAGCACCTGAGGGAGCTCGCCGCGGTCTCGGCCGGTAGCGCGGAGTTCGCGGAGGAAGCGTGGAGCCTGCACAGGACGGCGCACGAGCGTGAGCTGGAACGAATCGAGAACCCCCGCCCGGGCGAGGATATGTGGGATGTCGACAACCAGTAACCGATGGCAGTGGGCACGGCCGCGCGCCGTGCCGCTGGTGCCACTGCTCGCGCTGGCGACGGCGATCGTATACGCGGCCGGATGGGCCATCCATACCGCCGGGGTCCCGGCCTGGCTGACGGGTACCGTCGCGGCGGTGGGAGCGGGCGCCGTCCTCATCGCCGTCCTGGCCCGCACCGGCCCCGGCGCCTCGGCCGGCTACACCCTGGCCTGCGGGCTTTGCGCGGGTGGGTGGCTCGTGTACGCGAGCACCACCTCGCCAGGCGCCTGGTTCGCGATCCTCGCCCTGGCCCTGGCGGCCACTGGCCTCGGCTGCCTCTACCCGCTCCTGCGCCGCCACCAGCAGCAGCTAGCCGACCAAGCCCGCAGGCGCGCGGCCGAAGAACGCAGGAAGGCGGACGAGCGCAAGTGGCCGGACCTGCTCGAGCGCGTCGGATTCCCTGGCATCGGGTTCCGCGGCCAAAGCGAAACCAGGTTCGGGCACACGATCAATCTCATCCTGCCGGCCAGCGGGCGGATCAGGTACGCCACGCTGGCCGAGGCCAAGGAGCGCATCGAGATCGCGGCCCGGCTGCGCCACGGCGCCGTCCGGATCGAACGTGGCCGGCGGGCGCACGAGGTATTGCTGCACGTGGCGGAGCAGGATGTGCTGGCCGAGCCGGTACAGCTCCCCGAGGATGGCCAGCCGCTCACGGTCAACCGGCCGCTGCCCGTCGGCCTGCACGAGGACGGGACCGTGTGCAGTGTCACCTTGCGTGAGGTCGCGACCCTCATCGTCGGCTTGCGCGGGTCGGGAAAATCGAACTTGATCAATGTGCTGATCGCTCAGCTGTCCCGGTGCACGGACACGGTGATCTTCATGATCGACTTGAAGGGGGGACGGACCGCACTGCCCTGGCTGCGGCCGTGGTTCGGCATCGACGCACGGGCCAACTCGGGCGCGGGGGGCGAGAAGATCACGCCTTCGCCCCGGCTTCCTGCGGTGCTGCTGATTGTCGAGGAGGTCGCCGTGCTGTTCGGCATGAACACCGGGCCGCGCAGCTCGCTGGAGGGCACGACGAACGCGACGCTCGCCGCACTCGGCACGCAGATCACCCAGCTGGGCCGCAGCGAGGCGATTGATCCTGTGCTGGTCACGCAGCGCGGAACCAGCACCATGATCGGCAGCGGCGACCTGAAATCGCAGTGCGCGGTGCGCATCGGCCTCGGCGTCGCAACCGAGGCGGACGCCCGGTTGGTCCTACCTGACGACACCCATATCGCCGCCGACCTGGCCCGGCTGACGCATCCAGGGTCGGGCTTCGTGCAGGCGCGGGAAGGCCGGGCGATGCCGGTGAAGTTCTACCGGCTGACCCACGAGCGGATCGCAGGGATCGCCGAGGACGCCGGTTACCTCCGCCCGTCGCCTGACCCGCTGCTCGCCGAGGCGCTCGGCGACGACTACGCGCGCCGCTGGTCGAGCGCGCGCGCCGGCCACCTGCCCGTGTTCACGCCACCGGCCGCCGAGGATCCGGCGCGGCTGCCGCAGCCGGCCTCACACGTCCCGGCCCGCAGGTCCGACACCGACCGCGAGTTCGCCGAAATTGTGGCCGGGCTTGGAAAAGGTAACAGCAGTGAGAACAGCAAAGGTGACCGCACCGAGAACAGCGAAGGAAACAGCACCGGAAGCGGGAACGGCAACGGGCGCGGGGCGCCGGACGCGGCCCGCAGGCGGATGCTTGACCTGCTTGACGCGTCCGGGGTCATGGGCGCCACCGCGGCCCGGCTGCTGGCGATGCTCGAGGTGGAGGGCATCGCGCCGGCGCGGGAGTCGCTGGAAAGCTGGCTCGCCGAGGAGGCATCGGCCGGGCGCGTGCGGCGCGCTTCGCACGGGCGGTGGAAGACCAGGTAGGCAGCTCCCCCGCCGGTGATGTGTCACTGTGAGAGCGGGCGGCACCGCGCGGCAGCCGTTTAGGATCCTTGTCCAAAACGGCTGTGCGGGATGGCGCACGCCAGCAGGCTGTCCCCAGCCCGCCGGCGAGCAATTGCGCAGGAACTGGGAGGACACTGTCATGGGCCGATATGAGGAGGCCTTCCGCCGTAGCCTCGCCGATCCGCAGGGGTTCTGGGGCGAGGCCGCCAACGCGATCGACTGGTACTCGGAGCCGGCCGCGGTCCTTGACTCCTCGAACCCGCCCTTTTACCGATGGTTCGCCGATGGCGTCCTCAACACCTGCTTCAACGCGGTGGACAGGCATGTGCGCGACGGCCGCGGCGAGCAGGCGGCGCTGATCTACGACAGCCCCGTCACGGGCGCATTCGCCACGTTCAGCTACCGCCAGCTGCTCGACGAGGTCGCGCGTTTCGCCGGTGTGCTCACCAGTCTCGGCACGGCCGCGGGCGACCGGGTTGTCATCTACCTGCCGATGATCCCCGAGGCCGTGGTGGCGATGCTGGCGTGCGCGCGGATCGGCGCCGTGCATTCGGTCGTTTTCGGCGGCTTCGCCGCTCACGAACTGGCGATCCGGATCGACGACGCCACTCCGAAGGTCGTCGTCTCGGCCTCCTGCGGCATCGAGGCCAGCCGCATCGTGGCGTACAAGCCGATCTTGGACAGGGCACTGCGGCTGTCCCGCCACCAGCCCGAGCAGTGCGTGATCTTGCAGCGCCCGCAGGCACTCGCGGACCTCACCGCCGGTCGCGATCTCGACTGGGCGCAGGCCATGGCCGGCGCCGAGCCCGTCCCCTGCGTCTGGCTCCGCGCGACCGACCCGCTGTACATCCTCTACACCTCTGGCACGACAGGGAAGGCCAAGGGCGTTGTGCGGGACAACGGGGGGCACGCGGTCGCGCTGCGCTGGAGCATGGAGCACATCTACGACGCC
>WNFX01003328.1_pt1 | contig 16529 bp, 16 predicted proteins | sample 5400111 | NCBI WGS metagenome assembly WNFX01 (sample SAMN13153363, study PRJNA577476) | soil metagenome | isolation source: 40 cm soil or saprolite under grassland replicate 1 | place: USA:California | collected 2016-06-15 | reverse complement strand
CGGGTAGCCTCTCCTAGCAGACTTGTTCCTGGCCGCTAGTATTCCTGCGGCTCGAGAAATAGCACAGAGCTTGTAGTAGCTAGGGGAATGGTAGCGTGCGAGCTGGTTGTATGAGAGGAGTGAGAGCTTTCTCAGCGATAACGCATCGTTCAACAGACCGATACGCAGGGAATCGTTAACCATCCGTCTGAACAGGTCCAGCAACCGGAGAACATCGGCTGCGGGTACATAGTACTGCCGGACAGACTTGACAGCCAACACAATAAACGAGAAGCACCATCATAGGCATAAGTCAGAGAGGCATCCAACGATAAGTCAACAGAGTCCCTTAGAGTAAGAGTATTCTACCAAAGCTCGCATGTTGAGCGAACCGAGAGGTAATGCTTCCGGCCAGCGCGTCCATTTTTGAGGGGGTTGAATAGTGCGGGGCAAGATTCTCGCTGATCGCCTGGGCAGCAGAAGCCTCAGAATTCTCCATCAGCAAAGGACTAGCGCTCGCACTTGTTGCGATCGTTCAGACGATTCCAGAATATTTCGTTGAGGGGACGATAGCCTGGAAGGCGGGCAAAGACCCCCTGGGCTGTACTGTCGACTGCTGGATCCCGAACGTGATCGCCAACTTCACAGGAGCCAACAGACTGCTAACCGGACTGGGCTGGCCGCTCATTCTATTCACCGTAATGATCCAGAAACGACGAAACGGGCAAACCGGCCCCACAAGCATAGCGCTCCGGAAAGAACAGAGTGTCGAGCTTGTGTTCATGATTGGCTCGTCAATCTACTATGTATTCGTCATCATACGAGGCGAGATGTCTCTCCTCGACTCGTTAATTCTGGGAGCAACTTTTGTCGGATATATGTGGCTCCTCTTCCGACTGCCGACTGACAAGAACGAGACAGACGAAGTTCTCGAAGGGCCGCCTCGAGCACTGATGGAGGTAGAGCCTATGGCACGCAGACTCGCCGCGATCGTCGGGCTGTTCGTCTTTGCCGCGCTCACCTTCGTCTTCGTAACCGACGCCTTCGTCGAATCGATCCGAACCATAGCCGTCTACTTCCTCGTCCCCCTCTTGGGAACTGGGGCCGTGTTCTTCTCCATCCAATGGATAGCGCCCGTGCTTTCAGAATTTCCAGAGAAGGTCTCCGCTTTCAATTGGGCTCGGACGATACGATTGGCTCCGACTGCGCTTCTCAACTTCATGTCATCATCAGTCAACGAATTGACTGCCTTGGTCGCTTTGATCCCGGTAGTATTCGTGATTAGTTCAGGCAGCTTGACGGGAACGATTCCAATTGGCCAACATGACGTCGAGATCTTTCTGACAATGGCTCAATCGCTCTATGCTTGCGCGGCACTCCTCGACCTCGAATACGACGTGTCGAATGCGACAATTCTCATCGTTCTCTGGGTGGTTTCGACAGCAATCGTCGAGACTAGATTGCTTGTGGGAATCATCTTTCTGATTCTCGCGGTTGTGGAGGTTGTCGTGCAGCGCAAGAAAATTGTTGTCTTCTCTGCCTTCCGGGAGACATTGAGGGACAAGATCTTTCGAAGAGCATCTTGATCGAATTAGGGGGTCCAGTCCCAGAATCAGCTTCTCACGCCAGCCTATCTAGCGTTTTTTCGACTTCGGTTTCGGCGTTGTCTGCTCTTATGAAGATGGGAACGTTCTCCATGCCAGTAGCGATGAAACTGGAGAGAAGCCATTCCCCAGGAGCAAACTCGAGAGTCTTCTCCAGGATCTGCTTGTCAATCGTGAAAGTATCACTCACGACGGTCCGATCATACGGTCGGGGGAGAGTTCCTACAAAATACGTGTGCAGTTGTTGAAGCGCGTTGGTGTTGAGATAAGCGATTCTCTGGGTTGCAAGGCACCCTCCTAGACCATATTTTCTGCCCTGCCGGAGCAGAGTTTCGACGGCCCTTGAGCAGTCTTTGTCGATTCCTCCTGAACCAGACAGGTCTGGGACGAACTCTTGAGCTTCATCGAATACGAATAGTACGTGGGGTTTGACCTTGAAAGATCGCTTCCGCCGCTGCAGGAACTCACGAGCTAGATGAATGACGAGCTCTTTGATGGCAACAGGGTCCGATATTGATATGCAGGTCAACCGGGACTCTTTCTCGACGAGGTCCCGGATGCCCTCAATATCGAGCCCACCTGCGCTCTTCTTCTCTTTGTCGGCTCGTTTGATGTTCTCAGTTAGTGCGAGACGAGACGTGGCCCATGAGTACACTCCGCTTCGGTCGGATATGCTGAACTCTTTGACAGCGCTCTGTCCAGCTTGGTCGAGGCCAATTAGGAATTCCTCGTTTACAAAGGTCGAATCGGTCTTCTCGTTCTCGTGCTTGTAATCGCTGACAAACTGTCGTATCCGGTCTAGCGCGTTAATGTAGTGCGGCTTCTCCAGATTATCTCCCCGCATCTTGGTAAGTTCATCCAGAATGTCCCCGTAGGTTGGGATTTTGGATTCGGGTTTGAGGTAGTAGCTGATCTTTTTCTGGCTGAAAATCCTCGCAAAGACCTTCCGGACCCTATCATCATTCTCGTAATCTCGAGGCTTGACAACGCTGACATAGAATTGGTCAACCGAGGCTACGGGGTTTTCCAGGATAATCTTCGAGGGGATCTTCTCGTCGGCGAACAGGTCCATCAATAGAAATGGATATTCGCTGGAGATATCGAACACGACAACCTTGATCTCGGGAGCATGGAGGAGAATTCTCCTCAGGGTGTTTGCTAGAAGGTTTGATTTTCCCGCGCCTGTGAAAGCGAAGATTCCGAAATGGTAACGGACCATTGACTCGAAATCGAGATAGATCGGGATTTTTTCTTCCATGGACTCGAACATCTGGATTGTCCCGATGCGTGGGTCTTTGTACGCATCGCTGGTCGTCGTCTTTGTTTTGTAGCCGATCTTGTCGAGGATTCGCTTGTTGTACATGTGACTGATCATATCGCGGTTCAGAATGTTGGCTTCGGCAGCGATGACTGGATAGGAGAATCCTTTCTCATACTTCGGTTCGCCATCACCGTCAATGAGCAAGTCATAGTTGATGGGTAGAGCGCTGATCTGTACCATCATGGTTGATTTGTCGCTGGTGTCCCAGTCACGAACAGATTGTTGGATGATCTCGAACTGCATCGGGTAGTAGCTGTGTTCTGACAAGCCTTTGAGCCCGTAATGTTCGGGCCAGATACGGCTAATGACCATCAGGGAGTATCTTTGCTGGCGTTGGTTCGACTTGAAGTTGCGTACTGCGACAAGCATTCCTTCTTCGATGAGGCTCATGATGTCTTTGTTGTATTCGACCTTGATCCTACACTCGTAGCGTGATGAGGTGCCGGTCAGCTCGTGGGTCGCCACAGGCATGAACGCAGGTGTTACCTGGCTTAGGCGGGCTTTGAAGCGCCCGTCGAAGTCCGTGAAATATCTAGAAGCTGTCTCTTCGATTACCTTCAATCTCGCTCCTCCTCTCCCTGAACGTGCTCATGTAGAATACGAAGTGTCGGAGGCTGGGATTGTTCATAAGCCATTTGCCCGTAGTATCGATGATCCGCCTCATCTCCTCATTATGCCACTTTGCCACCTTGTCCGCAATGAACAGCGGCTTGTTATAGCCGAAGAGCTCAGGAATACTATTACTCGTCATAGCGCAAAGAGTCTGCATGACAAGCTCCTGGATGGGATTGGGAACGGTCTTGTCCCGGAAAACGATTGGCCTGACAGTTTCTTCGGCGTTGCCATAGATGTGTTTGAACGCGAGTGTCGAGTCTGGACGATAATCGAACTCCGGGTAGGACAGTCTGTCAAGGAGCAGGACATTGCTGCGGAGCTGGGGGTCGATATCAGTCTGGGACAGCTGAATGTAGGATTTCAGAAACAGTCTCTCCGGTGTTATCTTGTTCCGAATCGCCCCGCTAACAAAGCCTAGCTGTTTCTTGAAATCAGGCACGATCATGAGGAAGGCTGAGTCGTACTCTACGAGGGACCATGGGACTTTCATGGATTCGTAGTTGAATACGCTCAATGTCTGAATCATCATCCTGTCTGTGTTAGGGATACGACTGAGATCTTGCTGGGTGATGTCCGAGGACCAAATCTTGTTGGAGGAGAGAACCGGCAGGACGTGATTCTTCAGGTCCCGGGCGGCGGTGTCCTTAGTGAGCCCTACCAGGAGAATTTGTTTGCGCCAACATTCTTCGATCAGAAGGTTGAGGGTGAAGAGCGTGAGAAACGCTAGGTCTTGGGTTGTCAGCCAGTGCCAGTCATTGTTCTTCCACACCCTCATAGGGTTCTGTTTGGGTTTTTCCTCGAACATTCGCCGACCTATCGTTTCGATGAGAGTCTTGATCCTGGTCCATGTGCCCACATACCGTTCTTTCAGCCCATATGTTCCGAGGAGTTCTTCTAGAAATCCTTCAAGTTTTGATTTGCGAAGTATTCGTTCTATCCGCCTTCGCCTGTCTGGCTCGGTGATTCCTAAGAGGGTGCATAGTGAATCGAGGCTTTGCGGTCCGTGACGTTCGAGAGCTAGCCAGCACCTGTAACGTAGATAGTCGCCTCGGGGAGCCGGAAGGTCGAGTTTGGGATTGTCGATGTGGTGGCGTCCATAGGCAAGGTCGTTGATGTCGATTGGAATCCCGTCAACATCGAGCCCGTATAGGGAGCCGTTTGACTTCCAGAGATTTCGCTTTGACGTGTCGTAGATCAGGCTAGCAAGACTGGTTGCTAGGCTTCTGTCCAAGAAAATAATTCTGGGACCATCTAACTCCGTAGCTAATTTGTAGGCGAGGTAGTACTCGGAGAAGGTCATAATCCACATTGGGATAGTGGAGTTGTTGGCAATGGCTTCATCCGTCAACGGCCTTGACAACGACATCTCGGTACTTTCGCCGGGATGAAGGAAGCTCTGGTCAATCTCCGGAACCTCATTCACATACACCGGGACACAACTGGACAGCGCCCGTCCGGTTTTGAGAAATTGTTCCTCATAGTCGACTGAGGGGGAGTGCGTAGCGGAGAAGTTTATCGTTCCACGTGAGGCATAAGACCCTCCTAGGAAGACAACGAGGTCGAAGAGAGGGCGTGAGTATTCCGTTCCGTCTACTGCTGCGAACGAAACAGTATCTGAACCAAAGAATTTCTTAGCAGTTTCGTATGCCGACGCGCAATCAAAATCAGATTTGATGATGTTCTGAAAGAGTCGTTCGTATAACCCTTCCACCGCCTCGAACCGGGTCCTGTAGCCTTCAATCTGATCAAGAGCGCCATTCTGAAGCAGTGTTCCCGCCCTCTCAATTTGAGAGCTTAGCGATGAGCTCGCAAAGGGTTCTTTCTCGACATTGAACAAGTTGCAACGAACCGCGGCCGCTGTGGTATAAAGATGGGATATAGTCAGAGAGGCATCCAACGATAAGTCAACAGAGCCCCTAAGCGTAAGTTATTTTCCCAGGCTTAGGTGTGAAGACTGAATCGAGGCGGGAAGATTGGCAAGGGCTAGGAGAATCCGACGCGCCGACACAAATCTCCTCATCGCTTTTGCACAGTTTGTGATCATAGTGCTTCTGTTGTCTGGTGTCTCGGCGGACTACCAGTCTAACAGATACATGCAAGATTGGATCACGCAGAACGCTTGGCCGGTAGGTTACCTATTGAACGGATACCTTGCCTCTACGCTGGTCGGCGTTGCAATCGGCGGAGGGTTTCTTCTCCTTCAAAGATGGAGAAGTACAGGAAACATTGAGAGAGAATAAGATAGGCCTAGCGAGACGATAACGCGATTCTCTCTATTTCGTCCCGCTTCCGGACAGAAGCGCTCTTAGGATCCCTTGCGGCTGCAAGTATGAGTTCGTCGGCGAGACATTCGTCAACGCTTCTAGGATTATTGTGCGAGGCTGCTCTTGCACCCTGGGTGATATGTCTCAACGCTATGTCGACTCTTCGCTGAGGCGCTATGTCTATAGATATCGGGTAGACGATACCCCCGTACGCGATTCTCGTCACGTCTTCCGCGGGCGCTGCATTTTGAATGGCGCGGACCAGGATCTCGATAGGGTTCTTGTGGGTCTTAATGCTAATCAGGTCGAACGCGTTACGAACGATGCTGATTGCGCGAGCCTTGCCACCTCCGGCAATCCCCGGCCTCATCATATCATCGATCAATCTTTCCACGACGTTGATGGTGGATTTTCGGAAGCGCTGGTGTTCATGTCGACCGCTTGTATGAGGAAGGAGAATTGGGCGAGCTGAGATGTACCGTTTTAATCCCGGATCCTCTGCTTCGATGCCCGCTGTGGGCCACATACCGAAGACCTTGACCTCGGGGATTTTCTTGAGTTCTTTGCTCATACCCTTCAGTCTACCGGCGCGGCTTGGACACACCGACGGCGTTTTAAACGTTCCCGAGAGAATGGCTTACTTGGGAACTGGCGGGTTCCACAGATTCGCTAACTCTCGATAGTTCGAGACTCCGAGTTCAGCCCTTATCTGGTTAGAAATTGGTCTCGACATGCCAAAATTCATCGACAATCATCCGATGGGACCCCTGACCGCCAACAGCTAGAACAACTCCAAAACGCCCCGCAAGACAAGTTTGGCGTGACCCATCACGACATACTCTACACAAGAAAGAGGACCGAATTTATTGTGTCCTCGACGCGCCAAGCCAAGGACGCAGTTGTGAATCATCACAAGGGCGCCGGACTCAAGGTCGAGTGGATTCACGAAGTCGAATCCACGAAACACTAATCCGCAAGTTTGAAGGAGAAACCGAACATCCCCCTCTCTCCCCATACTTTTTTCTTGTCTGCTAACGTCCATAGACTATCTCTTCGAAAAGCTTGATACACTAGGTTATCCTTTGAATCTGCGATCTAGTCTTGACAGTTACCGAAACTCTAGTTAGACCAACAACGAAACCGCATTTTCCAATCGAATCTCTTCTTTCCGCCCGCTTACTCCTTGCACCGAAGATCGTCGGGAGCAAGGTGTTCTTCCTGTCCGATTTCAGCGGTGTTTTGAGCCTCTACTCCATGGATAAGAACGGAAGTATTCCTCAGCCACTCCTTCCCGGAGGCCAGGCGTTGGTGAATCCGCATTTGATGGACGGACACAATTTCTACGTTCTGCCTGAGCAGGGCAAGGTTTTGGTTATGATGGACAAGCTGGGAAACGAGAATTACCAGCCGATGCTCATCCCGGTTGAAGGAGGTATTCCCGAAAAGGGCCTAGGTGACAGATACCAAGACCAGAAGCTGGCTTGCGTTGAGTGCGATATTGACAAGAGCATTGCATATTTCGAGAGAGATGACAGGAAAAATCCTGAGACAGAATGCTTGCGCGTTGATCTAACAACCGGTGATGTGACTTCCCTTGGAAAAAGCCTCTACGGCAACAGGTGTAGCGGCGTCAACTCTGATCACTCCAAGGTTATCCTTGGTGACGGCTACACCGCCGGCGACGTTGTCCTATTCTACTGGGAGGAGGGAATGAAGGAGCGGAAACTACTCTACGGTATTCCTCTGGCTGAGAGAGGCGGTAGGACCGCCCCGCCGTCCGGAATCGATTGGTGCAACTTCGTAGATAATGACAAAGGACTGCTCTTCGTATCGAGCATCTTTCACGACAGCGGAGGCCTAACCTATCTCGGATTCGGTAACCCCTCCAAACCATTCGACGTTCAGATTCATGGGCTCAGACACTCAGGAGTCGGAGAACTTATTGGGTCAAAGAAGGTCGAGGGCGACCTCTTCGTTCTCAGCTACAATATCGACGGTGCTTCATGGGTCTACGAAGGGACTTTCACCGCCGGGAATCCACCATCATTCAGAATCACCAGAACTCTTTGTGGCCTGGGCAAGCTTTCCGATGGCGTAATTCAAGGACTAGACTGGCAAGTGAACAAGGACCCGCCAGTTACAGTGGAGTATGTTTTGTCCTTTACCAAGGCTAACCTACCCTCCCAACTCTACCTCTATCCTCCAAACGTAAAGAGCGCCCCTACTCGTCTTTCGGACGAGAGAGTCTTGGGCATTCCAGCGGATTATCTCTCCGCTGGGGAAGATGCTAGCTACACCACTTGGGACGGGCTGAGGGTTTCGGCCCGACTATATCTTCCGTCGTCTCAGCTCGGATACAACGGCCCGCGCCCACTAGTGGAGTATGTTCACGGCGGGCCTCAAGGCCAGGAGAGACCTGATTTCACATGGTTCTCGATGCCTCTAATACAGTTCTTAACATTGAACGGGTTCGCGGTCTTCGTCCCAAACGTCCGAGGAAGCAGCGGGTATGGCATGAAATACATGAAGCTAGTCGACAGGGACTGGGGAGGTAACGACGTCAAAGACCATCTTGAAGGGTTGAAACATATTGAGAAGGATCCGAGGATCGATTCCAAGCGCAGAGGTGTCGTCGGTCGATCCTATGGCGGCTTCATGACTCTAACGTTGGCTTCTCGCTTTCCGAACATGTGGAAGGCTGCTGTGGACATGTTCGGACCTTACGACTTGCCGAAGTGGGCTTCCCGAACCCCACCATCCTGGATGCCCTACATCCGGCTGGCAGTTGGAGACCCGGAGAAAGATCGCGACATGCTCTTAGAGCACTCGCCGAAGACCTACTTAGCGAATCTTACAGCTCCACTCATGATCATCCAAGGAAAGAACGACCCCAGGGTCCCGGAGCCAGAATCAGCTGAGATCGCAACAGACCTTCGCAAACGAGGCGTTCAAGTAGACTATCTGGTCTTCGAAGACGAAGGGCACGACGTGCTTCGATTCAAGAATAGAGTAACTTGCTATTCGAAAATAACGGACTTCTTTCTCAAGTATCTTGGCTCCTGACTGCCGTAGAGAGTCGACGATCTAAAGAATGGCTTACTGCTTGGTCCGGACCGGTTTCTTTCCACTCTGCGTTTTCTGAGCTCCTTCTCGCTGCCTCGCTTTGAGTTCGGATTCACTTACTGTCTCCGATTCTTTCTCTTCTTCTCGCTCCTCTATTTCTTCGGAGACATGTTCTTCCGATTCTTCATCGGTTTCTTCTTCCAGGTCCCGGTCTTCACTCATGTCATCTTCAGAACTCATCGCAACTCACTCCGCCCTTTGGTGCCCAAGGAAGATTTGTTGCTCCTATTTTCACTTTGGCTTTTCGATCGAAGGCATCTGTTGCCTGGACTGAATCCCCATACTGTGGGGCTGTGCGAAATGAGTCTCGACGGTGATTCAGTACTGCCTCCTACGAACGTTGAAAGGAAAAAAGGGGAGGCCCACCGAAAAGATGGGTGGGTCCTAGTTGGCTGCTAGACCGTCGGCTCCTGCTGGAACTCCGGTAACAGTGTCGATCAGCGTTAGGCTGCCGTCGGAGTGTACGCTGAATCCTTCGATTGTGTGACTTGCGTTGATGAACTGGTAGAGGAATCCGCTGTTTCTGGTCAGAGCGAGGTCAAGGTTGCCTGCGCCTGTGTTTGCCGCCACCGCCTGGAGTAGAGTAATTTCCCCGTTGGCCGCGATTGCGTAGCTCGAGATAGTTCCGCTGTGTGCATTTGCAGTGTAGGCATATCGGCCGTTTCCGGTGACGACGAGCCAGCAAGCTGCCTGCTGCGTATCAGGGACGGAGCTACTAAGTGTGGAGAGATCGCCTGTTCTCGAGAGGCTGTAGGATGAGACTGCGCTCGTGCCTGAGGGCCCTCCTGCTGCTTCACTGACGATGAGCTGCCCCTTGTTGTCGAACGCAAATCCGAACGGTGTCGTGCCGCTGGATGCATGTGTCGTTGGTCCTGTGGCGACTCCGTCAGAGTCAACGGTGTAGGTGTCGATTAGACTCGTTGACTTCTCTGTGACCACTAGCGCTGATCCGGTTGGGTTGAAGGAAATCTGTGCTGGTGCAGTAGTTCCGCTGAGAGGCTGGATGGATCCTGGAATGGCTGATAGTTGGCCATCGTCACTGAGATTGAAACCTGAGATATTTCCGACGCTCTCGGTTCCGCCCGTGTTTAGGACGTAGACCCATTTTTGATGGACTGTCACACTGATTGGGAAGGTTCCTCCAGAACCTGTCTTGTCGGTGAATACCAGGCCGTCTTGGTTGACCTGGAAGACGGAGATATCGTTGGTTCCCGCGTTGACAACTAGCAGCGTCTTGCCGTCGTTGCCGAGAGCGAGCCCGCCTTGGTTGCTTCCTGCTAGACCTGTTGCTCCCTTTCCATTGGTCACGAATGTCCCTGTCCATGACAGAGTTCCATCGGCAGCTCTGCTGTAGACTAGAACGTTGTTGCCTGAGGGGTTGTTGGTCATGATGTAGACTGCTCCGTTGGAGGGATGTTGTTCACTGGGTTTGGCCGCGGCCGTGGGAACAATTAACACTAGAAGTGAGATTATAGCGAGGAGTATCGATACTTGTTGCTTCTTCATTTTACAATTTCACCTCCCAGTTCTTGGTAATAGCTCGGAATAGCCCGAAATTCTATTTGAGGGATTAGCGAAATGTGGCCGCTGTCTGGTCTAGATCTGGCCTATTTCTACCGAAGGGTCGTCCGGAACAGGACTACGACCCCAAGAGCCTCGGCCACATTGATCCCGAGGAGATAAGGGAGGAAGGGGTCTCCGATGTATGGCGACATGGTCGCGAACGAGTAGACCGACAGGATATTCTGTGCGAATAGTATCAGTGAGAAAACCATTAGACCGAGACTGAACTGGGCGTGCGTATCCCGGTATATTCGGGCGTAGACGATGATGAGCCCGAGGAGGAGAATTGCGTTGAGCCCGGCAGTGTACATACTTGCATCCATCAATGAAACCATTACTCTTTCACCTCTCTAGCTCGGGGTTGGATCTGAGTCCAGATCTCGTCGAATATGTGAAGATGGGCCTCCATCTCTTGGGAAAGAAAGTAGAGCTTGCCGTAGCGTTCCCCGGAAGGAGTGATGAGGTGGTTCTTTTCCAAGGCTCGGACATGATGCTCCGCGACCCGATAGTGGACGTCAAGAGCCTCGGCAAGCTGGTTGACGTTGCGAGGCTCGTTACGGAGAAGATTGATGATCTTGCCACGGTTGGTTCCGCCGCGGGACCCAGCGAGAACATACCACAGGAGACGTTTCCATGATGTATCGGACGCAGAATGGACTTTCGCCAGTTCCGAAACACCTGGAGCATCTTGCAATCAACCTCTACCGTGCATTAAGACTTGCAGGAATAACAGCACCAATGCATCTAATATTGGCTGGTCAGGATTAGGTCAGGATGTGGCCAAAATCCGCGTTTGCGCAGGGCCTAATCTAACGTAACGACTTGAGAGCCTTAGCTTGGTGGAAGTGAACACCGTGGCGTGCTGCATGGGGCATCGCGATCGCCGTTGCTGTGATTCCTGCGACTGCAAACTGGATTCCCAATAGTGCGAGGAACGCCATGTCACCCAAGAGATACGCTCTGAACGCGGCTTGCAGAGTCCCTGTGGGAGTAAAGCTCAACGCATCCCCAGCCATGGCGGCGACCTGAGTTATTGAGACAAGAAGGGCTCCTGCATACGCGATCCTGGGAACTGCCATGACCACGAGTGCAAGCACAAGGTCAAGGACCGCAAATGCGAGGAGACCGTACGCGTGGGTTGGGGCGACAGCTCGAAGCCATCCGTCGTTAGCCACTATCCACATGCCGACCAGACCCGATACAAGCAGAGTCGGAGTTAGAATGATTTTGGCAATTCTCCCGGGATGTTCCGAGGCCCCCTGTTCTATGGTTCTCAACACTTAGTCAACTCCTTCCCATTATGAACGGTTGCGAAGCTGAACAAACTGGTTTGGACCCTAGAAAACCGGGAACTAGAATTGAATAGACCACACTGTCAAGTCTTCGGATGAAGAGTCGCCCGTAGTTTTCCCCACCTCTATCGCATATGCACAAGCGACGGGCTATGTTTTGCAGGGGCGGTCGTCGGATGAAGACCTGCCCTGTGGAGACGAGGGTCGTGACCCAGATCCCAAAGGCGGGCATGATCCAGGATAACGGGTTGCCTGACCCCAGCGTAAAATCCTAGCCGAGGCAAATGGTCAAGCTACCACGCTACGGGCGTGAGGGGGCGGTTGAGGTTCGACCGTTCCCTGCCAAGAAGAGGTCACGTGCCTCTGAGGCGCAAGGGCTCTCAGGTGAAGCAGTGAAGGGGAACCCGACGACGGCAATCCTCAGAGTCGATGAGAGCAAGTCTAGTCCTCGGGCAACCGAAGACCTGACGGAACCAATAGACCAATCCCGTACCCCTCCCCAAGGACGCCGAACGTTATTCCCTGTGTTGAATGGGAGTCTAGTCCAGGGAACTCGAACCGGGTCGCCTACATGATTTGCTGATGAGATTATAGCCGGGGCGTACTGATCGAAAATGTATGCTAGCTGAGTCTCTCACCGGAAAAACGGCACCGGAGTTCTCGAATCTACGGGGATGGGTTAACACCTCCCCACTGACGATGACCGGCTTGAGAGGAAAGGTGGTCCTCCTCGACTTCTGGACTTACAGTTGCGTAAACTGTGTTCGGTCGCTACCTCACATGAAACTACTCCACAAAGAATACGCCGGAGACACGTTCGTTTTGATCGGGGTACATACTCCCGAGTTTGAGTTCGAGAGAATACCAGAGAACGTTGCAAGTGCAGTGAAGAGGTTTGGAATCGGATACCCGGTCGCAATCGATAGCGAGAACACTACGTGGAGACTCTACGGAAACCAGTATTGGCCACGGCAGACCGTGATCGATTCGAAGGGAACAGTTCGATGGGAACATGCGGGCGAGGGTGATTATGACAAGATGGAAGACAGGATTCGAGATCTGTTAAAAGAGACTGGGAAATTAGCGGACAACAAAATCAAGGCTGGATCGAACAAGTTGGAGAAGTTTGGGTTCGTTCAGAATACGACTCCTGAAATTTACATGGGGACCTTGAGGTCTCAGGGTTTTGGAAATGGGCAAGTTTGCGTGCCGGGAAGCTGCACCCGATATATCGACCCTGGGGAACATTCTCGTGACGTCCCGTACTTGAGCGGGGATTGGACGCAGTTCCCGGAGTATGTCATGCATGAAACCGACGAGTCCGGCTACGTTCTCTTGAAATATGGTGCTCGGAACGCGAACGCCGTTCTGGGAGTGTCAGATACGAAACCCGTCAGACTTAACGTGCAACTTGATGGAAAGCCGATAGAAAAGGGGAAGGCTGGCGCAGATATTCAGTGGGATTCTACGGGCGGTTATCTTGTCGTTGCTGAGAACAGGCTTTACGACATCGTTCGTACTAAGGCTTTTGAGATTCATGAGCTCAAGCTAGTTACAAATTCTGACGGCCTCCGTTTCTACACGTACACTTTTGGCTAGAGCGAAACGAGCTGAAAGAAGGACCGCGTCATGTCTCCTCTCACCAACAACCGCCGGTTGTCCAAGGAAAGGAGCGGCTCTCCTAAGCACTCTGTTACTCTAGGGACTGGTCAAGGAAGAATTCTATGATCGAAGCGAATTGTATCAACTGAACCATCGGGAGGACTTTCCGCGTGACTTCTTCCCCAGACTCGTGGAATGTTTCCATGTTGTCCTCAAGACTGTCGAGTCAGCCTTGAAAGACCTTGTTCAGGAAGGGTTAGCTACAAACGGAAAAGCAGACTGTCTCGGCTTGACGAGTCGTTGCGAGCCTGTTCGCTGTTGAAATGATCTATTCTCTTCTGAAGGCTGGTTCCGGGATATCATCGAGGGTTTTCGGACGCGGGTTGACTATGCTCCTCTTCCCGATTCTCCGGTTCTCTCGATCGTCTGAATTTGATTCTAAGATACGAGTAGATCAACCAGATGATTGGGATGAGCATGGCTAGTGAAAAAACCGAGCCGAATACAGCATCCAAACCGGTCAACTCCTATCAGCGAAAAGAGACTGTCCCGTCCTATCTATAATAGCAGTCGGAAGTAGGAGCTGGAGTCCGATCTTACAGGGTTAGACTAAGCAGGGAAAGGTCTGATGGAAAATGCCCGTGCTGGTCAATTCACTGGTCGCTAGTTGCGTGCCTTCCCTTTGTAACATGCAAGTGGCTCAGACCTGGGTCATGAGTGTCCTAGAATCCTGTGTGTCTTGTAGGGCTCTTCCAGCCTTTTCATATCGTCATCCGAGAGCTGAACGTCAAGAGAACCGACCGCTTCCTCAAGATGCTCGACTTTGGTAGCGCCGATGATGGGTGCGTTCACGCCTTTGTGCAGTAACCATGCAAGCGCTATCTGGGCTGTTGTCACTCCTTTCTCCTTTGCGACCTCTTCGGCGCGTTCGACAACGTCGAAGTCCTCGGGGCGGAAGAACCTCTCCGCGAAGTACTTGTCGGTCTTGTATCTCGACGAGCTAGGCGCCTTTCCGCGCTTGTATCTTCCGGTGAGGAATCCTCTTGCTAAGGGGCTCCATGGGATCAAGCCTATTCCTTGATCCTTGCATAGTGGAATCATCTCTCGTTCTTCTTCTCGATAGCATAAGTTGTAGTGGTTTTGCATTGAGACAAATCGCGCGATCCCGAAATGGTCGCTGGTGAGTAGTGCTTTGGCGAACTGCCAGGCCCACATGCTCGACGCGCCGATGTATCCGATGGTTCCTTGCCGGACCAGATCGTTCAATGCTAGGAGTGTTTCTTCGATTGGTGTAGCATAATCCCACCGATGAATCTGGTAAAGGTCGATTCTATCAGTCTGTAGCCGCTTGATGGACTTTCGCAACTGTTGCAGGATATGGTATCGTGAGAGCCCCTCTTTGTTTGGACCTTCGCCAACCTTCAGTCTAACTTTGGTTGCAATGACTACATCGTTTCGGTGATCTTTCAGAAGCTCGCCCACGATCTCCTCGGATCGGCCGTCGGAATAGAGGTTGGCAGTGTCGAAGAAGTTCACTCCCAGATCCAGTGCTCGTCTCACTATCGGCCTTGCCTTGTCGATCTCGATCATCCATTCCTCGGTGTTGCCGAAGGACATTGTACCCAGGCAAATCCGGGAGACCTGTAGACCGGTAGATCCGAGCCTCGTGTACTGCACAGCAACCAACGAGATTCGGTGCCGCGACCGCGTTTAAACGTTCAATGAATAATACAAGGGCTGCTAACTCAAAGAGGGCACGAAAGATGTTCAGGAACTTCACCGAAAACCTATTAGAACTCAGGGGCCGAGCCAACAATTTCCTGAAGTGACTTCGAAGTTACGGATGTTCAATTTCGGGGAATGGACATCTGGTGCTTCGCGTCGGATCCTTGGGCAGGGCTCACCTCAGAAGGCTCTCGGAGCCAGACCAACGAATAGGAGTGGAAGGAAGTGCAAAGGCGGTAGTGGCGTCCTCTGGTGATGGGCATCTCTTCCAGGCATGGTGTCCTAGCTGTTTTCTCCACCCTGGGATCCCATCTGCGTCGAACGTCGACCTTACGACTGCTCCCTTCCGGGCCTCGCCGGATTCGGTCATGAGCGGGTAGCAACCCTCCCTTCAGAGAGCGCTCCCGCGCCGCCGACCTGATGGGGCAGGATGTCACAGTAGACAGCTGGGTCTTCTGCCTGGTCGAGGTTGCCGCTCGCCAATGTTAACGGGCTCCCGCATAGGTCGATTTCGGGTTACAGGAAACGACCGGCTTCCCAGCCCCCCACCACCGCCCAAACCGCCAGCGGCGAAGACTCGATATAAGAATGGTGCCCCGAAGATGAAGCAAACGAGAACGATTACGGTAGTCGCGAGTGCGGCGACAACTCGGGCGAAACGGCTGTTTGGATCTACTAGCCAATCGGATCGACCCGGCATGACATGGTATTGACACATGGATAGTAAGAGGGGATATTAGAGAAGATGTCCGGATAGGTCACTGTGAAGGAACGAAGTAGGACCCTTCCCCCGAAACTGAAGCAGATTTCACATGACATAAACGAAGCTCTCAAGGAAGCGAAGAAGATCAGAGAACTAACCATCCAGGAGGAAGTTGTTGTTGAGCTGGACAAAGTGAACGAGGCTTTGGAACAGGCAAAGAGACAGATCACGAGAATGCTCCAGAGGTAGATGGAAAACAGACCATTGGGAATCGCCAGGGGCGACGCAGCGAGAATTGCTGATTCTCTTTCTATTTGCGATGAAGCCATTCGTAGACGAATTAAGTAACATCTGGAAGGGTTGTCGTCCGGCTCGATGACGGAGAGGGTTCTCTCATTGGCTTAGTGGGGCGCTAAAGGTGTCTGCTTGGTTTGTAAGGTGAACCCAATCTGAAAGCTCCCAATTGGCAAAGACCCGAGAACTCCCATATTCAGGTAACGGTTTGTAACCAGCCGAGTGCTCAGCAGATGGCTAGATCCGAGAATGAGCACGATGAAAAGAATCGAGAAATTGGAAGATGTTGGGAGAAGGTCCAAGCAGGGACTCTTCCTTGTTTAGGGATTAGTATTTTCGATGTTTCTGGAAACAGTCCCTACAGTATACTGGTTTCCCTGATGTTGGTTTGAAAGGAACCTCTGTCTCCTTTCCACAATCGGCACAAGTTGCTTTGTGCATTTC
>WNFX01017024.1_pt1 | contig 16541 bp, 15 predicted proteins | sample 5400111 | NCBI WGS metagenome assembly WNFX01 (sample SAMN13153363, study PRJNA577476) | soil metagenome | isolation source: 40 cm soil or saprolite under grassland replicate 1 | place: USA:California | collected 2016-06-15 | reverse complement strand
ACAGCAGCGCCGCTCCGAAGATGCCGAGTACGATCATCAGACGACGCGGCGTGAGGCCCCGCGCCACCCGGCTGCCGTTCACGAGCGCCATGAGCGCGAGCACGCCGCCCTCGCCCTTGTTGTCGGCGCGGATGATCACCACGTGGTACTTCACCGTGACGATCAACAACAGCGACCAGAAGATCAGCGAGAGCACGCCGAGCACGTTGCCCGGTGTAACCGGGATACCGTGCTGGCCGTGAAACGCCTCCCGCATGGCGTACAGCGGGCTGGTGCCGATGTCGCCGTACACCACGCCGAGCGCCAACAGCGAGAGCCGCGCGAGGTAGCGTCCTCGCGGATGGGGTCGGGCGGCAGTCGGCGGAGGGTTAGTAGGGGCGCTAGGGGCCGTCATCGCGCGGTAACCCTATGCAAGCGCGTCCAGAAAGACCAGAGGATGACCAAACCCAAAGCGCCAATGGCACTTACACGGAACGCGGTCGCGCCACTCGCGCGCTGGAAAATGACTCCGAGGAGCAAACCACCGGCTAGGGCGGCGACTCCCGTTAGCGCGTGATACGTCCCGAATGCCGTCCCCCGGTGCCCGCCCGTTGCGGCGGATACGAGCGAACGCTCGGGGCTCTCGGTCAGCCCCGCGACGACACCGAGTGCGAGAAACAGCAGCCACGCCGCCACCCGACTCGTGGCGAATGCCATTCCCGCCGCCAGCGCGACGTACGTGAGCCAGCCGATCCACATCGTGCGCGACGGACCGATCCGATCCGACAGCGCGCCGCCGATGAATGAGGTCGAGGACCGCACGACGTGCAGCGCCGCCCAGAGCAACGGCACGAGGGCAACCGCGATGCCTAACTGCTGAGCCCTCAGGATCATCAAGGTTTCGGGCATCCGGATCAGGTAGAAAACCCCGATGGCAATGACATACGACGGTAAGGGACGGTAAAGGACGGTAGGGGACGGTAAGGGTTGCTCAGGGGCGGTTTCCCTTACCGTCTCATACCGTCTCTTACCGTCCCTTACCGCCCATGCTGCCAGCAGCAATACCGCAACGCCCGGAACAATGCTGGCAAGAATCACCGTCCGAACATCAGCACCGCGTCGCGATAGCAGCACCCAGGCCACCAGCGGTCCGATGACCGCACCCACATGATCGAGTCCCCGCTGTAATCCGAACGCCCGCCCGCGGATCGGTTCCGGCGTCACATCGGCGATCAGCGCGTCACGGGGCGGAGTCCGCAACCCTTTGCCGAGGCGATCGACGACGCGCAGGCCGACCACCTGCCACGCCGCCGCGGTGGCCGCGATGATGGGCCGCACGGCGGCCGCGACGAAGTAGCCGATGACGATCAACGGCCCGCGGCGGGATGGCCGGTCGGCGAGACGGCCGGCGACCAGCTTTACGAGCGCGGCGGCGGCATCGGCGGCGCCGTCGAGCGCGCCCAGCGCCACCGCCCCGCCGCCCAGCACGCCGGTGACGAACGCCGGCAGCAGCGGGTACACCATCTCGCTCGCAAAATCGTTGAGCAGGGAGACCGCACCGAACAGCTTGACCTGCCGGGGGAGCGCTGGCCGATCACTCACCCAAGCCGAGTCCCCAACGAATCAAGGTGACGGGGAGGCCGCCGTACGGGAGCACGGCGTCGTGAAACCCGCGCAGCGTGAAGCTGCCCCCCTTTGCTTTGCGGAAATCGTCGCGCAACCGCAGCAGCTCGCGCCGGCCGACCGCATAGCACAGCTGATACGCGGGCCAGGCACAGTAGCGCCGCACCTCGGCCTCCGCGTTACCACGCTCCACGTGCAGCTCATTCACCATCTGATCCACTGCCTGGTCGCGCGTCATGCCGCGCGTGTGCAACCCGACGTCGAGCAAAATACGCATCGCGCGCCACAACAGGTGCACGCGTTGGAAGAACAGCTCTTCGTCCGATGCGTAGAACCCTTGCTCACCCATCATGTCTTCGCAGTACAGTGCCCACCCTTCGACGGTGAGGGGCGTCCAGAGGTTCTTACGAACATGAGACGGCAGCTCCTTGGCGATCACGAGCTGCAGATGATGGCCCGGATAGCCCTCGTGCAGCGCGGTCGCCGCGAGCTCGTAGCGGCAATGGTCGCGGAGGATGCGCTCCTGCTGCGCCGCCGGCAGGCGCGCGTCCGGCACGGTGACGTAGAACCAGCCGGTCCGGTCCCGGCTATAGGCGCCGGGGCTGTCATACGCGGCGTACGGGATTACCGGCCGCATGAACGCCGGCGTCGGAATCACGCCCAGCGGCGCCTTGGGGATGGGCGCGAGCCGGCGCTCCGCCACGAAGTCGCGGGCGCGTGCCATCTCCTTCGCGTACGCCTCCACGAGCTCGTTCGGCGTCGGGTGATCGCCGCGGAGCTTGTCGACCAGCTCAGGCCACGGCTTGCCCCCCCCCCCATCCAGTCGCGTGGCGAGCCGGACGAGATCGGCCTCGATCTCCTCCTTCAACCGCAGCCCATAGCGCCACAGCTCCGGCGCGGTGTCGCGCAGCGCGTGCTGATAGTGCAGCAGGAAGTTGAACGATTCCTCACCGATGGCGAATTGCTCCGTGCCCATCTCGAGCCAGCGTTCGAGGTTCGAATCGAACTTGAAAAGCGCGGCGCTCGCCTGCTCCGCCGCGGCCGCGAGACGGGTGGCGTGCATCGGGGCCTGGGCACCGAGCGCCGCCGCCATCTCTTTCACCAAGAGTCGCCCGCCTTCCGACATGCGCAGCGCCGTCTCGACGAAGACACGCACCGGCTCTTCCAGCGTCGCCTTGAGATCGTCGAGAAAATCGGGGATGTCCTCGAGCCGGCCGATGGCAGCGGCGGCTTTCTCGGCGGGCGTGCGATCGGCTGAGAGCAACAGGTGATGGAGGCCGCCGAGCAGGTGCGACAGCCAGAACTCCGGATTCTTCGCCTGCGGCTTCAGCTTCTCGAAGCGCCGCAGCGAGACGCGAATCTCGTTCAGCAGCGCGGTGCGGTCGATCTCCTCGTCGAGATTGGCGGCACTCGCTTCCTCCAGGGCGGCCGCAAGCGACTTGAGCGCGGCGAGATGGGGCGCGAGCGCGGCGGCGCTGAAGCGGCCGTAGCGGTCGTCGTGGCCCGGGACTCCCGCCTGTGTTGCGGCGACGGGATCCATGTGCCAGTAGAGGTCGAAAAACGACTTCTCGATGTCGCGGAAGCTCATGCGTTCAACAACCGGTGGCACTCTTCGTCCGACAGCACGTGATCGGTGCGCTTGGCCGCATCGAACAGCGTCCGGCAGGCCTCGTCATCGTTGGGATCGTAGCCGTGGTGCTCGAGCCAATACTTGACGTTGGACAGCCCGGAGACTGGAGAGATCTCGATGCGCTGCTCAAAGCCGAATTCTTCCGCGGGCACCGAGCTGTACACCCGATCGGCGAGCCAGTTGTGGCCCTTTTTCTTGGCCTTGATGATCGCAGCCGCATGCACCCCGGTGCCGGTGCGAAACGCATCGGTCCCCACGACGGGGTAGTTCACCGGAATCGGCACGCCGACCGCATCCGCAACGAGCCGACAGTACTCGGGCAGCTTGCGGATGTCGGCCTTGTGCGCCCCCAGGAGCTTCAGGTTCACGATCAGGAGGTCCATCTCGGCGTTGCCGACCCGCTCGCCGACACCCAGCGCCGTCGCATGCACGCGATCGACGCCCGCCTCGATCGCGGCGAGACAGTTGATCAGGCCCATGCCGCGGTCGCGGTGTCCATGCCAATCAAGCTTTATCGGTTTGCTACCGATAATCTCACGTCGTACAAAACTGACGAGAGCTTTCACGCCGTCGGGCGTCGCGTGCCCCACCGTGTCGGCCAGGCAGATTCGTCCCGCACCACAGGCAATCGCGGCCCCATACAGTGCCTTCAGCGTCTCCGGGCGGGCTCGCGTCGTGTCCTCCGTAACGTACATGACCGGGAGCCCGTGCTTCACGGCGTACGTCACCGCCTCTTCGGATGCCTTGAGGATGCGATCGAGCGTCCAGTCTTCCGCGTACTGACGAATCGGCGACGAGCCGATGAACGTCGCCGCCTCGATCTTGATGCCCACCTCATCGGAGATACGCACGATGGGCTCGACATCGGCAACCACGGTGCGGGCGGCGCAGTTGGGGACGATCGGCAGCTTCTGATCGCGGATCTCGAGGGCGAGCGCACGCACCTGATCGACCACACGCGGGCCGGCGCCCGGTAAGCCGATGTCGGCGGCGACGATGCCGAGGTCCGCCATCAGGTGCAGCAGACGTTTTTTGACGTCGAGGGAGGGATCGGTGACCGACGGCGACTGCAGCCCGTCGCGCAACGTCTCGTCGTTGAGGTCTACACGCGCGCGCGTCCAGTCGAAGCCGCCGTTGTGACCGCCCGCGCTGTTCCAGTCGTAGATAAGCTGCCGCTCCTCCATGGGTTTAGTGTCGCGTACGCCCTAGTCCAGGTCAAGTTGCGACCGCGCCACACGACATCATAGTTTGACCCCATGCCGGGAACCATGGCCGCGCTGCTGTCGCACGATCGCGTGCGCACCGCCCGCGCGCACATCGAATGCTCCGACGAGGCGACGCTCGCCCGCCAGGCGGCGCTGTCGGCGATCCCCGCGCCCACCGGGGCGGAGCGGGCACGCGGCGCGCGCGTCGCGGAAATGTTGGGCGAGGCGGGGCTGAAGGACGTGCGCACCGACGACGTAGGCAACGTCCGTGGATGGTATGGAGGGGCGCAGCATGGTGCGCCCCTACAAGACGGCTGCGTCGTGATATCTGCTCATCTAGACACCGTGTTCGGCCCCGATCTCGACGTGTCGGTGGCGCGCCGTGGCATGCGGCTGGAAGGGCCCGGCATCGCCGACAATGCCCGCGGCCTCGCAGCGCTCGTCACCATCGCCGAGGCACTCGTATGCGCGCGGGTCGCGACCCGGCGGCCGGTCCTGTTTGCCGCGACCGTCGGCGAGGAGGGATCCGGCGATTTGCGTGGTGTGCGACATCTGCTGAAGGATCCCATTCGCCCACATGCATTCATCGCGCTGGATGGCGCCGGTATCGAGCGCATCGTGCACCGCGCGCTCGGCGCCCGGCGGTACCGCATCACCTATCAGGGTCCGGGCGGCCACTGGCACCAGCCTCAACTCCATCCCACAAGAGGCATGGTTCGATGTGGACCTCCGCAGCGAAGAGCCGCGCGCACTCGAGCGGCTCGACGCAGCGGTCCACCAAGCTGTGACCGAGTCGCTGGACGAGGAGAACCGTCGGCGGCTCCCCGCGACCGCACCGCTGACGATCGACGTTCGGCGTGTGGGTGATCGCCCGTCCGGACTGACTCCGCGCGCGCATCCCCTGGTGCAGACGGCCGTCGCCGCTACCCGTGCCGTGGGCCACGCGCACCAGCTCGCGTGTGCGTCGACCGACGCCAACGTGCCGATCGCGCTTGGCGTACCGGCCGTGGCGCTGGGCGCCGGCGGGCGTGCGGGCAACGCCCACCTCCCCACCGAGTGGTATGAAAACGACAAGGGCGCGCTCGGCATCGTGCGCGCCCTGCTCGTCACCACGGCGATGGCCGAGGCGGTCGCCTAAGCGGGCACCAGCTCCAGCAGCGTAATTTCGGGCGGCGCGCCGAGTCGCAGCGGCGGGCCCCAATAGCCGGTGCCGCGACTGACGTACAACCACATCGACTCGAGCCGATGCAGCCCCGCGACGAACGGCTGAAACAGGCGGACGAGCAGATTGAACGGGAAATACTGGCCGCCGTGTGTGTGTCCGGAAAGCTGGAGGTCGTAGCCGGCCGCCTGCGCGGCGAACGCGCTGCGCGGTTGGTGGGCGAGCAGCACGCGCACGTCGCTCGGTGCGGCACCGGCGACCGCGGCAGCCGGATCGGAGGCCGCCGACAGATCGTTGACACCCGCAACCAGCAGGCGGCCCCTGCCGCGCACTACGACGCGATGCTCGTTCGAAAGTACGGCGATGCCCAGTCGCTCCAGCTCGTTGGTCCAGCCGCGGACGTCCCAGTAGTACTCGTGATTCCCCGTCACGAAGTACGCTCCGTGCGGTGCCCGGAGCCGCGCGAGCGGCGCGACATGCTCGCGCAACTCCGGGACCAGCCCATCCGCGACGTCGCCTGTGACCGCGACGAGGTCGGGCCGCAAGGCGTTGGCGCGATCCACCACGGCATCCACGAAGCGGCGGCGGATGGTGGGGCCGATATGGAGGTCGCTGAGCTGCAGGATGCGAAATCCGGCGAGGTCGCTGGGGAGATCGGCAATGGGCACGGTCACGCGCACGATCCGCGGTCGCCGTGCGAGTATCATCCCCACCAGCGTGAGGAACGCAGCTCCGCTCAGCACGGCGAGCACCAGCGTCGCGGTGGCGGGGAGCCGCAGCAGATCGGTGGCAATGAAGGACACGATCAGCAGCGACGACAGTCCCATCGACGAATACGCGGCCCAGTCCAGGACCCGCGCCACCGGGCCGCGGTGAACGCCCTCGCCCACCGCGCGACGCGCCGTGACGAGCGCGACGAGCGGCAGCCACGCCACCAGTAGCACGGCCGCCCAGGCAAGCACCCGCGCCACCCCGGCGATCGGGGCGGGACCGAGCAGGTGCGCCCCGACGTAAAGGTGCAGCAGCGTCCAGAGCCCGCCCACGATCCCCAGCCGGACAACGAGCTGGTTCTTGGTCAATGCGCCGCTCCGGCTCCTGGCATGCCTCGACTGCGATGCATCAGGAGCAATAACGGCAAGGACAGCACGAACGCCGCCCCGAACAGCAGGAACAGCTGCTCGAACGACAGCATCATCGCCTGCCGGGTGACGATCCCGTTCAAGAACCCGATCGCTTTGGTTTGCGCCAGCGCGGGGAGCTCACCCCGGCCGATCAGCGTCTGCGTGATCGCCGCGAGCCGCTCCCGGGTCGCTTCGGCGTAGGGCGTCACATTCGCGGCGAGATCGGCGCGATGAATCGCCGTGAAGCGCTGCAGCAAGGTCGCCGAGAGCGCGATCCCCACGCTGCCGCCCAGCTGCCGCATCAGGTTGAACAACCCCGTGCCGTTGGGGATCTTCGACATCGGCAGATCGGCGAGCGCGAGGTTCGTCAGCGGCACGAAGATCAGGCCCAGCCCGACGCCGCGGAAGATCAGCGGCCAGAAGAAGTCGGACATCCCGCTATCCGTCGTGAAATGCGCGTGCTTCCACATCGAGAGCGCAAAGATGCCGACTCCCGCCGCGATCGATAATCGTGCGTCGAATTTCCCCTGCAGCCGGCCCATGAACGCCATCGTGAACGCGCTGGCGAGCGCCCCGGGCAAAATGACCAGGCCTGTTTGATTGGCGGTGAAGTTCCGCACGTTCTGGAGATAGACGGGCAGCACGAACACGGTGGCGTACAGACACACGCCGAGCACCAGCCCGAACACCACGCCGACCGCCAGTTGGCGGCTCTTCAGAATGCGCAGGTCGACGACCGGTTGCTCGGTGCTCAGCTCGTGCCAGATGAACGAGATCAGTGCGAGCGCGCTTGTGATGCCGAGCAGTCGCACCTCGCCCGACGCAAACCAGTCGAGCCGCTCACCCCGCTCGAGCATCGTTTGCAGCGAGCCGATGCCCACGGCGAGGAGTCCCAGGCCGATGAAGTCGACGCGGTTCGCGCGTTCCTGATGCCGCGAGTCGGTGATGAACGACATGGTGAGCGCCAACGCCAGCATGCCGAACGGGATGTTGATGTAGAAGATCCACGGCCAGCCGTACATGTCCGTGATCCAGCCGCCCACGGTCGGTCCCAGCGTCGGGCCGACCATCACGCCGACCCCAAAGATCGCCATCGCGGTGCCGTACTCTTCGCGCGGGAATTCTTCGTACAGGATGGCCTGTGACGTGGACAGCAATGCCCCGCCGCCCAGGCCCTGCACGATGCGCCAGAACACCAGCGCGCTGAGCGAGCCGGCATTGCCGCACATGAAGGACGCCAGCGTAAACAACGCGATCGAGCCGGCGAAATAGCGGCGCCGCCCGAAGTAGGCCGAGAGCCAGCCGGTGATCGGCAACACGATCACGTTGGCGACGATGTAGCCTGTTGAGACCCACGCGATCTGGTCGAGCGTCGCACCCAGGTTTCCCATCATGTGCGGGATCGCGACGTTCACGATGCTGGTGTCGAGCAGCTCCAGTACCGAAGCGAGCGAGACCGTGATCGCGATCAGGTACTTGTACTTGTACCGATCGGGCGCAAGGGTCAGCGGTAGCGCGGCGGCCGTCATCGTCCTAACGCGTCTTGATTGTCGCCACGACGCTCATCCCGGGCCGCAGCACGTGCGCGAGATCCACGGCACCGTCCAGGTGAATCCGGACCGGAATCCGCTGGACCACCTTGGTGAAGTTGCCCGTGGCGTTGTCGGGCGGCAGCAGCGAGAACTTCGCGCCGGTCGCCGGCGACAGACTCTCGACGTGACCGCGGAAATGCACGCCCTTGTAGGCGTCCACCGTGATATCGGCGGAGTCGCCGGGCGTCACGTCCGCCGTCTCGGTTTCCTTGAGATTCGCCGTCACCCACACGTCGTCGAGCGGGACGACGGTCATCAGCGGCTGGCCGGGCTGCACGAGCTGGCCCAGCTCCACCGTCTTCTTGGAGACGACGCCGGCGGATGGGGTGATGATCCGCGTGTAGGAGAGCTGCAGCGCCGCCTGATCACGAGCGGCGCGGGCCGACGCCACGCGCGCATCAGCACCCACGAGCGCGGCCTGCGCCGCCGCGAGCTGCGCGTCCGCCGCCGTGGCCGCGGCGCGTGCCGCGTCGAGCTGCTGCTGGCTGACGACGTTCTGGATCGCGAGCGGCTCGATGCGGGCGAGGTCGGCCGTCGCCTTGAGCGCATTCGCCTGTGCCTGCGCCACTGCGGCATCCGCCTGCCCCACGCGCGTGCGGCTGCTTACCGTGGCGAGCAGCGCCGCGAGATCGGCTTCGGTTTGCTGCAGCCGCGCCCGGAAGTCGCGGTCATCGAGCACCACGAGCGTGTCTCCCGCCTTCACCGACTGATTCTCGGCGACGCGCACCTCGGCGACGTAGCCGCCGACCTTGGGGAGCACCGGCACGATGTGCCCATCAACCTGGGCATTATCGGTCGAGACGTGCGAGCGGCCGAACCACCATTTGCGCGCGCCGATGATCAGCAGGCCGAGCAGGATTACGCCCATGATCATGAACACGGTCCGCCGCGAACTCTTCGGCTTGGCCGCAACAGCGCCGCGAGGACTCGGGGCCGGTGCGGGCCGTGCGGGAGACTCTGTTTTCGGTTCCATCGTCGTAGCCATTGTCCTCTTCCTTAATGCAGGGTCCGCGCGCTGCCCACCGAGCGGGCTAACGCAATCCGCGCCGATACGGCCGCAAAACGCGCATCGATGTCCGCGTCACGGGCGCGGAGCAATGATTCCTGTGCCGTGATCACTTCGATGTTGCCAACCACACCGGCCTTGAACCGCTGGCGTGCCTGTGACACTTCCTCCGTCGCGAGCTGGATCCGCTCTGTCGCGACCGCCTGCTGCGCGCTCGCCGAGCGCAGATCGAGCAGCGCGGCGTCCACGTCCGCTGTGACCTGCTGACGCAGGTCCTTGGCGCGCACGTCCGATTCCCGGACGACGGCCTGCTGCTCCGCCAGCCGCCCTTCGCGCCGGAAACCATCGAGAATGGGCAGCGTGACCTGTACGGCGACTTGCCGAGTTCCGATCGCATCCGGCATCCGCACGCCGCTCAGGCCATAATCGGCCTCGACCTCGAGCCGGGGCAGCCGCTCCGCCGAGATCGCCGAGGCGGAGGTGCGGGCGGCCGCGCCGCGCGCCAGCTCGGCAGCGAGGTCGGGGCGCGCCGTGACGGCCTGAGCCACCGCCGCGTTGCGATCGGCCGGTACGTCGGCCGCGCCCAGCTGGGCATTCAGCGTATCGGTAAGCGCGATCGGGGTGGCGGGATCGAGGCCGAGGGCGCGCGTGAGATCGATCTTGGCACGATCGAGCTGGTTCGCCGCAACGATCAACCGTCCGGCAGCCTCGGCGAGCTGCGTCTTCGCGCGGGTGACGTCGATCGCCGCGCTGACGCCCGCCTGCTGCTGCGCCACGGCCAGACCGACGAGCTCAGCGGCGAGCGCTGAGTCCGCCTGTCGTGCGTTCACGACCGCCTGCGCCCGCGACGCGCGCGCGTATGCCTGGGCGACGTTCTGGGCGCTGGCTTCGACAACCGCCGAGCGCTCCGCGCCGGCGGCTCGGACCTGCCCCTTCGCCGCCTCGGACCTGCCCCTTCGCCGCGCTGACCCGGCCGAGAGTCGAGAAATCGAAGAGCGTCTGCGTGATCCGAGCACGGCCGTCATACGCGCTGAACGGCCCGATTCTCGTCGGGATCACCACCGGCCCGGGGAATGAAAATCCCAGGGTCTTGGAATTGAAGGAGCGGTCCACCCAAGAACCGGACAGCGAGAGATCGGGCAACAAGCCGGCGCGGGCCTGGCGCACGCGCGCGGCGGCGGCGTCGCTGCGGAAGCCGGCGATTTGAACGGCAGGCGGCGGCGTTTCCGCTGCCACCCGACGTACGGCTTCGGCAAATGAGAGCCGCAGCGGTGCAGGCGCCTGCGCCACAAGCGGCGAAGGGGCGGCGAAAACAGCGGCGGCAACAATCAGCTTACGAATTAGCGATGCCATGGAGATAGAGATCGATGTGAGTGTCGAGGTATTTCGCGACGTCGAAGCCTTCGGGCATGCAGGCGGCGAACGCTTTACGCGCGACAACGGCGTGCATCAGCGGCGACATGGCGAGCTTCGTCGCGACCGGCACGTTGACGGACCGGAATTCGCCGGCCTTGATGCCCCGCTCCAATACGCCGGCCATGAGGCGATGGCCGCGGGTGACGACTTCCTCGTAATAGAAACGGGCGAGCTCGGGAAAGTTGACGGCTTCGGCGATCATGAGCCGTGGAATGCTTGAGAGCGACGTTTCGCCGACCAGCCGCCAGTACTCACGGATCAGTTTCTCAAACAGATCGCGCGCACTGCCGGTGAACGCTTGCGCGATCGCTTCGCCCTGCGCAATCACGGGCACGATGGTCTGGCGGATCAGCGCCTTGAATAGCGCTTCTTTGTTTTCGAAGTAGAGGTAGATCGTGCCCTTGGTGACCCCGGCCCGGCGGGCGACATCCTCGAGCTTGGTAGCGGCAAATCCGCGGTCGGCGAAAACGTCCAACGCGGCCGTGATAATCTCTTCAGGGCGAGCGTTCTTGCGACGGCGCCAACGGGGGTTTTTTGCGATCGTGTGTGCCATGAGACTCCAAAGTTACTTACTGAACGGTCAGTAAGTAAATTTGGTTTCCGACGAACGTCAACCCCTTTGACGGTAGAAGAGGATGAGGTCCGTACTGGGTGGCTTGGCGCCCAACTGCCGCAGGAACGTCACGATCTGGCCCCGATGGTAGGAGGAATGATTGATGAAGTGCCGAAACATTTGACGGAACGTATGCACGTATTCTCCGCCGCTGGAAGGCTTTACGAGCCGCGTTTTTTCGAGGTCACCGTCGGTCAGCCCCAACAGGAACGCGCCCCGCTCCGCCTCCACCGCTTCCCAGCGCCTGCGGACCTCGGCCAGCGACTGCAGATCGGTTCCTTGTGGGACGGCGGGATTCGGCTTGCCGACCCAGCGATGCAGCCACAGCTGCTCGGCCCACACGATGTGGCACAGCGTGCCATGCACGCCGCCGTAGCTGCTCTGGAGATCGCGGAAGTACTGCTCCTCCGAAATCTGGGCGACCGCGTCGAAGATCGTGCGGTTCGCCCAGGCGTTGTAATCGAACAGCTCGAGGAACTCGTTCACACGCGTTAGCGGGCCGCGGCGATCTCTCCCGCATCCATCACGGAGTCTTTGACTTGGCGGCCTTCGATCCGCTGCTGGTCTCCCACGACCGAGCCTTCCACCGTGGCCTTTCTCACCTGCACGCCGCGGCCGAGGATGCTGTTGCGGATAGTGCTGCCCTCGATGGTGCTCCCTGCCTCGATGGCGACGTTCGGTCCGACACTCGAATCCTTGAGCGTGACGCCGTCCTCGATGTAGACCGGCTCGATGATCTTGACGCCCGCCGGGACCTGGGCGGGGGGGGGCCGCTTGCCGCGCCCATGTTCGAGCAGGTGCTGGTTCGTCTCGAGCAGCGTGTCGACCTTGCCGCAGTCGTACCAGCCGCCCACTTCGCTGACGAAGAGTTTTTTCCCGTGGTCCACCATGTACTGGAATGCGTCCGTGAGATAGAACTCCCCGCCTTTCCCGGGTGGGCTTTTCAACACGTGCTCGATCCCGTCGAACAACGAGCGCCAATCCTTCACGTATTGCAGACCGATATTGGCGCGTCTGGAAATCGGCGTGCTCGGCTTCTCGACGATCTTCGTCATGTGTCCTTGCTTGTCGGCCACCACCACGCCGAACCGCTGGTAGTCCTCCACCTCTTTCGTCCAGATGATGCCGTCCGCCTTCGTTGTCTGGACGATGGAAAGATCGGCGTCGAATAACGTGTCCACAAAAATGACGATCACGGGCCCGTCGACATACGGCCGGGCCAGGTTCACGGCGCCGGCCGTGCCGTCGAGGACCTTCTGCTCGATGAAGCGCGGCGGGATGTCGTAGTGCTTCCGGACGTATGCCTCGACCTTCTCTTTCAGATGTCCCGTGATGATGATCAGCTCCTCGAGCTGTCCCGCGCGGCGCAGGGCATCCATCACGTAGTCCATCACGGGGCGGCCGGCGACGTTCACGAGCGGCTTGGGAACGCGCTTCGTCAGCGGCAGGAGCCGCGTGCCCTTTCCCGCCATCGGCATGATGACCTTCATGGCACCCGTCCGTAGCGATCCTTGAGCCGCACGATGTCGTCGAGCTCCGGCGTCGATGCCTCGAGCAAATCGGTCATGACGACGGCCTCGAATTGATGGATCTGTTTGGGGGGAATGTGAAAGGCCTCGCCGGCGCGCACGCGACGCTCGATCAGCGTCTCGCCCTGCTGGATCCGCAGGATGATCTCGCCCGAGAGCACGTAGATCGACTCATCCTTCTTGTTGTGATACTGCAGCGAGAGCACGTGACCGGGCTCGATATGCAGGATCTTGCCGACGTAGCGGTCGGCCTTGGCCCAGATGAGCTCGTGCCCCCACGGTTTCTCGACGCGGTAGGGCACAGCGGGCGGACTCACGCGAGCCTCAGTTTCAGCGACGAGGGGATCGTCACGCATGCCGTCACACATACCCCGCACCCGACGCACCCTTCCGGCTTGAGGACCGGATGGCCACGGTCATCCAAGGCGAGCGCTCGCTCGCCTACCGGACACGCCCGCGCACACACGCCGCATTCGGCGCCCTGAAACGTGATGCAGCGCTGCGGGTCGAGCTCGAGGATGCCCATATGCACCGATTCCCACGGGACGCGCGTCAGGGCGCCGGTCTCGCACGCGGCGGCACACGGCATGTCTTCGCACACGATGCACGCCCGCGCCGCGGGATCGATGTAGGGCGTTCCGGCGGCGAGGCCGCCGTCGTTCGCCGGCATCTTGAGAATCGCATGCACGGGACAGACGTCGATGCAATCGCCGCAGCGCGTGCACGCCGCGACAAACGCCATCTCCGGGGCCGCACCCGGCGGCCGGAACCAGCGCTTCGGCGCGACGCGCTCCTCCGTCCGCCGAGCCACCTCGTGCAGCAGGCGGCCGATCGTGTCCTGGAAAAACGCGCGGCGCTCGTTCAAAAGCTCGGCTCTAGGCTTACAAGCCAGCGAAATGACACACGCTTACCCGTACCACCGTTCGCATAATCCCACCGGTTAGCAAGTAGGGGAGTCTCGAATCGCATGGTCCAACTAAGATCGTTGATGCTGTGTCGCGTGACCACACCCACGCCGCCGTCGTACAGCGTCGTGTACGACTGGCTCGCGGGGACCGGCGGGATCGCGCGAGGATCGACGATGCCGGCGTCGGCGAAGGCTTCGAGCGCGACGCTCTTGTAGAGGGTCTTGGTGCCCTCGAGGTTCAGTGCGACCGCCCAGCGACCGCCGAGGTCGGGACGAAGGCCGCGCAGATTCGCGTCTCCCGGGGCATGGTAGTGGAAATCGGGCCGGACGAACAGCGCACCGCGGCTCCGTAATAGAGGATTGGTGAACGTTTCGTACGGGTCAGCGCCGCCGAGCATGATCCGCCGCTGCAGCGGCGGAAGGTGGTGCGCGAGGTAGGTTCCGCCGAAGAGTCGAGCGCCCAGCGTCGTTTTCAATAGGAACGGCATGCGCAGACTCACTGCGCCGGTGGCCCGCCCGAAGCCCTCGACGTCGTAACGATTGGTTGCCTGCACGCCGGGACCAGGATTGCGATACACCAGCCCACCCCGCAGCGCGACTCGCGCGTTCCACAGTTTGGAGCCACGCTGGCTCGTGACGGACGCCCAGGGTCCGGCCTCGATCGTGCCGGCGTCGTCCCACAGCCGCCGGTCCTCGTAGCCGAGGTCGCTCACCGCCATCCAGATCGCGTCGAAGCCGGCGTGGCGGTCTGGGCCAGCTCCCAAATGCTCGGCGAGTGACCGATCGGCGTGCAGTGCAATCCCGGTTCTGCCCTCGACACTCCAGAAGGCAGCGCTGGCGTCGGTGCGAGGCATCGGATGACTGACGGGATTGCCGAATCGGGCGTACCAGCCGAAGCGGTGTGTCGCATCGGGATCGAGCCCGTAGGAGAGCACTTCCACATTCTGTTCAAACCGGCCGAGATAGTTCGTTCGGGTGCGTAAGCCGCCGGTCCAGCCGCCGTAGTCGTTGTACCAGATGAGCGGCAGGAGACTGTGCACCATCCCATCGCGGCGAGACTCCTCACGGGTCGGGTTGTCCAGACGAGTATGCTCATTCCCTTCCCGGCTCCCGAACCATCCCCGCTTCTCGTGGTTGTTCAGCGCGTTCCAGTCATGCGCCCGCTGGCGCGGATCGAGAATCAGGCGCCCCGGCTCGCTGTCGGTCACGAACTGCACACGCTCGCTCAGCGGCTCGCCGCTCGACCGGGCGTAGATCCGCTTCTTGTCCCCGATTTCGATCGGCATCCAGCCGTCGCCTTGACGACTGATGACGACTGCCGTCAGCCATCTGCCGTCAGCGAGGCGGCGTCGCTGCACCTTGTCCAACCGATAGTCGATTAACGGCGTCCCATGGAGCCACTGGGCAAACAGCCAGCGCAGGTCCTGATGCGACACTTCCTCGGCGACGCTCCGGAAGGCGTTCTCATCGACGTGTTTCAAACGCCAGCGCGCGTAGTAGGTGCGCAGGATCTGCCGCATCACGTCATCGCCCACGACGTAACGCAGCTGCTCGAAAAACAGCTGCGCCTTGTCGTAGATCATCGTGTTGTACGTCTGGAAATCGCGGTAGTGCTCGCTGATCATCGACACCGGCTCGCTCCAGCGGTCCAGGTCCCAGAACAGGATCTCGCTTTCGAGACCTGGATACCCCGGCCCTTCGCCGTGCGCCTCGAAGAACCAGCCGGTCTGGAAGCTGGTGAATCCTTCGTCCAGCCATCCCTCGCGCCACTCGTTGTTCGCAAGGATGCCCATCGTGTAGTTGTGGCCCAGCTCGTGGACGATGAGGCCGAGGCCGGCGCTGCCGTCCATGATCATCATCGGGAATTCGGTGCCGCCCCCTTCGATGCGGTGCACGTTGGTGATTTGCGGCCACGCGAACTTGCCGTAGAGCGAATCGAGCCAGGCGAGCGCCATTTGCGTGCGTGCGACGGCAGTGCCCTTTCCCCACGTCGCGCTGTCGCCGGGCTGGTAGAGGACACGCACCACGACGTCCTTGTAGCGGCCTTCCTCGTAGCGGTAATCGGGGTTGAGCGAGAACGCGAAATGATGGACGGAGTCCGCAAAGAAACGGACACACTTGCGCCCTGGACCTACGGATCCGCACCGACCGCCCGACCGCCCGTACCAGCTGCGTTGATAGTCGATCGCACCGCCGGCGACCGCCGCCTTTTGCCAACCAGGATCACCTTCGACCGCCACACCCGTCGCCCCAACCACCTGGTCGGAAGCCAGATCCAGCATCACGTCGTAGCTCGCAAACTCGCCGTAGAACTCCCCGGCCGGATAGAGTGGATGGTCTTCCCACCCGTACTTGTCGTACACCACGACTTTCGGATACCACTGCGCGAAGTCGAAGCGCCGGCCCCGCCGTCCTTGCCGCCGCGGCAGCGTCGAGGGGCGCGCCTGCCACGTGATGTCGACGACGCATGAATCGCCGGGCGCCAATGCACGCGGCAATCGCCAATGCGCGATCGTGGAGTCGGGCGCGTACGGGTAATCCGGCGCGCGGTGCTCACCCATCACCATCGCCGCCGTGATCCGCTCGAACGCGTAGTCGGGATCCTTCATGTGCTGAAAGCGCACGCGGCCTTCGGCGGAGTCGGCCGCGGCCCAGCGCGAGCCCGGGCGGAACGCGTTGAGGTACTGGTGGACGTAAAAGTCGCGCAGCGTATCGGGCGACTGATTCACATAGCGGATGGACACATGGCCGTGCAGTA
>WNFX01007012.1_pt1 | contig 16545 bp, 16 predicted proteins | sample 5400111 | NCBI WGS metagenome assembly WNFX01 (sample SAMN13153363, study PRJNA577476) | soil metagenome | isolation source: 40 cm soil or saprolite under grassland replicate 1 | place: USA:California | collected 2016-06-15 | reverse complement strand
TGATCCTGTACCCGCTCTTCGTCGGCCTCGTTGTGGCCGGGGTCGGAGGCGGCTACGAGACGATTCAAGAACAGGTCGACCGGAGTACCACCGCGATGCCTGGCCACCTGGTCGACGTCGGCGGACGTCGTCTGTATGTGCACTGCACCGGCTCGGGCAGCCCGACTGTCGTACTGGTGTCCGGCTTAGCTGAAACTTCCGTCTATTGGGGAGGCTGGATCGCGCCAGCCGTCGCGCAGAACACCACCGTCTGCGCTTACGACCGTGCGGGCCAGGGCTGGAGCGATCCCCCAGCGAGTCCGCAGGACGGTGTAGCTGTTGCCACCGACCTCCACACTCTGCTGGATCACGCACAAATCCCGGGTCCGTATGTCCTGGTAGGTCACTCGACAGGCGGCGCGTACGCGAGGATCTTCGCCGCCCGCTACCCGGACCAGGTCGCCGGAATGGTCTTCCTCGACTCGCAGCCAAACGAAGCCTTGACCGGACTGCCTGACTTCCCGTCCCAGTACAGCATCATCCGCCGAGCGTCAGCACTCTTTCCATCCCTGGCGCGCTTAGGAGTGTTTCGACTGGTCAATCAGTTCGCTTCGGACCCTCTGCCGCTCCCAACTCGTGACGAAGAACGTGCCGTGATATCGACGGCGAGCCTCAACCGCATTCAGCGCGACGAGTTTGTTGAACTGCCGATGACCCTCACAGCGGCCGCCGCGCTCACAACACTCGGCGATAGTCCGCTGATCGTTGTTACGGCTGCCAAAGGGGCTCAGGCCGGGTGGCTCCCACTACAGGACAAGATGACCAGTCTTTCGACCAACAGCGCTCACCGAGTTCTGCCTGAAATCGATCACCCAGGTCTCATCCACGATCGGCCCGGTGCGGCGCAAGCAACCCAAGCAATCCTTGACGTCGTCGCCTCGGTGCGTTCGGGGGCGCCGCTGACGAAATCTTGAGCCGTTTTGGGCGGCTCACCACTCTCAACCGTATTCGTGAGAGGAGTCTCAAACGAATGGCTGTATCGCCCCCACTAAGCGCTGAAACAGGCCAACTCGGCCTTGGGCCCACCTCGTTGAGGGGAGAAAATGAGCACCGGGACCTAGAGCTCAGGTTTCGGATCCTGAGCGCTGAGTACAGCGCTCTTGTCCAACGCCTCGGGTCGACGTCGGCCGTGTCTGCCGCCCGAACGAATCTGTAATTCGTCTTCCTGTCAGCCACCGGGGTCGCATTCGCTCTGATGTCCAATGCCTCTCACTTCACGCGCGGATTCGGGCCGCGCAGCTCAGCGACCTGGTGGAGACCGCACGCCGGGTGCAGGAAGTTGTTCTTGAGTCGAGCCTTACCTCGCGGCGGGCTCTCGCGCCTGGAAGAGCGAGGCACCTAGCGCAAGTCCACATGACGACGCCGTCTCCGATACCGGTCGCGGGAACACGAAGGAAGCTGCCGTGCTCGACTATGGAGTCGCTTGAGAGGTCGCCGGGAACGAGGAACGTCTCGTGCCAGCTATTGTCAGTGGCAAACGCGACCGTCGGTCCCGATCCTGTCGCCGAGAGGCTCCACGTGCCGACGATGTGTTGCTGGGCGTTGCGTTCGACAAGCAAGAGGTTCTTGTACCACCGGGTGGCATGTGTCGTCGCCGTTCCGCTCTCATAGATAGTTCCGCACGGAAGATCGAAGTCAGTGTTGGCTTGGTTTGCGTAACTCGTCGTGGGGGTGCTGGTGTCGCATTTCACCCACGGGCCGTCCTGATTGCAAATGCGGAACGGCTTGAGGGGCGGGGTCAACGTAGTGGGATCGACGAGTGTGTGAGCCGACGAGGCGCTCGCTCCCATAAGGGACGCGATTGCGAGGATGACGGCAACCAGCAGGAGTCGTAGCGATTTCATTAAATAGCCCTCCAAGACTCGTTTAAGGGTGTAGGCGCCATCGAATTACGTCGATGGCAAAGGCGTAGCGATCGGTTCACCACGAACCTCCGTAGTGCCGGATCTGGATCTTGACCGTACGATGCCGTCGCTCGTCACAGCTTAGTGCTCGCGGCGCGATACCGAGAGGTACCTCCACGAGCTGGTCATCGCGAAGTATAAGGCGTGATCGGCGAACGTCCGACGACGCATATGAGCACGGCCTACGACACCCATTCTCGCCGCATGCTGTTGGATGCGTTTGCCGATCCGCTTCCGTTCCTCGGCCCGTGCCGACCCCACGGATTGCCACGAGGCAGAACTTGACCGACGGACAACTTTAGGATTCCCACGCGGCTTGGTCATGTACCTGGTTGCCTTACAAGGCAAGGCCACGTTCTCGCACGCCATGAAGCTGGAGGCGAGCTCATAAAGGGCGACACTCAGGCTCAGAATGGCCTTTCAGTAGTCTCAGGACACCGCCCGCGAGTTCAGGTCGGTGGTCCAAATAGTCAGCATGGAGGGACCGGCAGCTCGTGCAATACCGTGGGTTGCGCGGGCGCTGATTGGGCGCGAGTCCGCGTAGAGCCACATGCAGGAGGCCGGTCCCAATGAAAGAAGTTACTACGAGGTATGTCGGCTTGGACGTGCACAAGGCGACCATCAGCATCGCCGTCGCTGATGACGGAGTGGCACCCGTCCTTTTCGGCACCATCGCCAATGAAGCGACTGCAGTGCACAAGGCGGTCAGCCAGCTGAAACGCGGAGGCAAGCTGGTCTCGGCCTACGAGGCTGGCCCTACTGGCTACGGTCTCCATCGCCAGCTGACTCAACTTGGGGTGGACTGCGTCGTGGTGGCGCCGGCGCTGATTCCCCGACGCGCTGGTGATCGGGTCAAGACTGACAAGCGAGACGCCATCGCCTTGGCGCGACTGCTTCGTTCCGGCGATCTCACACCTGTCTGGGTCCCAGGTCAACAAGACGAGGCTTTGCGGGACCTGGTCCGCAGCCGGTTTGACGCCAAGGACGACCTCCGCCGAGCCATGCACCGGCTGGCCAAGTTCCTGCTCCGGCAATCGATTCAGGCACCACCTGGAATCAATCCCTGGTCGGCGCGACACCTGCAGTGGCTGGAGACGCTGCGCCTCGATCATCCGACCAGCCAGCTCGTCTTCGAGGACTACCGAGTTGCAGTGCACGCCGCTCGTGAGCGGGTGCGCCGACTGGAGGCCGATCTCGAGCGCTGCGCCGAACAGAGCCCGCGGTTGGGAACCATCCTTGCCCTTCAAGTTCTGCGTGGCGTCGCCTTCCTTTCCGCGGTCACTATCGTGGCCGAGGTCGGCGATTTCCGCCGCTTCCCGAATGCACCCCGCTTCATGTCTTTCACCGGGCTGACGGTCAGCGAGCATTCGAGCGGCCAATCGCGACGCCAAGGCAGAATCACCCGTGCCGGCAACCGCTACCTTCGCCACATTCTGGTCCAGGCCGCGCACAACGCTCGCTTCGCGCCGAGCCTCGAAGGCGAGCTCAAGCGGCGACTGAAAGATGTCCCGGCAGACCTGGTCGCTCTCTCGGTCACAGCTCAGAACCGACTTCATCGACGCTACCGACACCTCGATCGCCGCATCGGTCGACACAAGGCGGTAACTGCGGTGGGTCGTGAGCTCGCCGGCTTCGTCTGGGCCATCGGCCAACGCATGGAGGCGAGTACAGCTTGATTCACCGCTGGTCCGAGGCGCGGTCGAGGTCGGCAGTTCTCGTCGAGAATCCTCGAGGACACTCTGCGATAGCCAACTCGCGCTTTGCGGCAACGGCTTTGCTGACCCGCGGATATCAGGGTGATTACCGTCGTCAGTCCCTGCCCTCGGCTGCGCCCCAAGCCAGCGACCTGCGCGTCGCTCGACTACGGGAGTGGACTTGACATGTCCTTCCATATCAGTCTGTCTCCGCCGACTCCAAGGGGCTGCTCAGGGCTGTCGTCGGTGCCCGCAATGAATCGGTCGAGCGACATGGAAACGTCGATCACGACCTTGCCCCTTTCTTGCTTAGCCATCACAGCCTCCTGCGTTGGTTTTTGATTTGAACTCATCGTGCCCGTCACGCTTTGTCGGGAGCGATACCCAAACGGCGAGAGGAGCGGACTATTACGGCGGCGATGATTGCCCCACCTAGGGCAATCACCGCACTGATCAGGCTCGTCAATTGGAGGCCCTGTGTGAAGGCGTGTCGGGCGACGTCCCTTAGGGTCGCGCCGCTGCCTGGGGGCAGCTGATCAGCTATCGCGAGAGCGGCGCCGAGGGTGCTGTGGGCCGCGGCCGCCGATTGACCCGAGAGCAAACCTTGGGTGTCCACATGGCTTCGATAAACAGCCAGGCCAATCGCGCCCAGGATGGCAATTCCAAGCGCCCCGCCCAATTCCGTGCTTGTTTCTGACATGCCGGACGCCACTCCGGCGCGCTCTGGAGGAACCGCTCCGATGATGAGATCAGTGGCGAGCGCAACCGTCGGGCTGATCCCGAGGGCAAATATGGCCGACGCGAGAACCACAACCACCAGTCCGGATGGACCGTAGGCTTGGGTGAGCATGGCAAAGCCAAGGGCTGCGACCGCCATTGCCGCGGTCGTTACGGCCCACGGCCCGACCCGCCGTACCAAAAGCGGCGCAATCATTGAACCCGCGACCATGCCGGCCGCCGAGGGAAGGGTCCATAAACCTGCCAGCCAGGGGGATAGACCGACCACAAGCTGGAGGTATTGAGCGATGAACAGGAAGGCGCCACTGACAGCGAGCAAACTCAACAGATTGATGGCGAGAGCCGCGTTGAAAGCCGGGATCTGGAAGAGCCCGAGATCGACAAACGGGTCCTTGAGCCGCCGCTGTCGGTCGATGAACGCAACACCAATCAGGACTCCTGCGATGAAGGCGACCACGGCAATCCATGTCAGGCCGTCCTGGGCGAACTGCTTGACTCCGTAAATCAGCAGCAAGACGCTCGCCAGGGAAAGTGCGGAGCTGACCAGATCCACACGCCGCGGGCTCGGATCGCGGAACTCAGGCAACAGCAGTGGACCAAGGATGAGCAGCAGCACCATGACGGGAACCGCCAAGAGAAATACGGATCCCCACCAAAATCGCTGCAACAGAAGACCGCCTAGAAGCGGCCCCAGCCCGGCGCCGGCCGAGAAGCTCGTCACCCAGACGGAGACCGCGATCGTCCGCTGACGGGCATCCAGGAACATGTTCCGAATCAACGACAGCGTCGAAGGGGCAAGGGTCGCTGCTGCGATGCCCAGAAGTGCTCGGGCAGCTATTAGCATGGCGGCCGTGGTTGAGAGTGCAGCGAAGATCGAGCCAATTCCAAACGCCAGGGCCCCAGCCAGCAACAGGCGGCGGCGCCCGATCCGGTCGCCGAGATTGCCCATCGGGATGAGGAATCCGGCCAGCAGGAAACCATAGATGTCGACCATCCACAACAGCTCTGGACCGCTGGGCCTCAGCGCGACGCTTATCCGAGGTACCGCCAAGTTGAGGACTGTTAGGTCCATCGAGTAAAGAAGGCAAGGGAGCGCGAGCACGCCCAGCCCGAACCATTCTCTACGGGTCGCTCGTTGAGTACCGCTGACCATGGCTGCTCGCGGGTCTGTCGCTATAACCGGTAGCGCCGGTCTAGGCGTCCGACTCAGCAAGGTGGGCTGCCGCGATGGCGACGGCTTCCGCTCGCCTGGCAATCATCGCTGCTGCCTGTTCGTGATACTCGCCGACGACTTGCCCCGGAGCAGTTTCAGGCGAGCCTGAATCGAATGGTGGCTCAGGTGCGTACTCCATGTAAAGCTGAATTCGCTCTGCTGTTTGCTTGTCGGCAATCGTGCTCGCCACGTAAAGGCCGAAATCAATACCGGCAGTGACGCCGCCTCCTGTGATTCGGTTTCGATCCACGCACACTCTTGTATTCACGGCCTTGGCTCCGAACGATTTGAGGAAGCCCATCGAAGCCCAGTGTGTCGTGGCGAGATAGCCACGAAGAAGACCTGCAGCTCCCAGGACCAACGCGCCAGAACAGACGGAGGTCACATATCGGGCGTTAGCGGCCTGGCGTCGGAGGAAAGCGATAACTTCATCGTCCAGCATCGCCTCATTGACCCCGGGTCCTCCCGGAACGCAGACAACATCCAGGTCTGGGCATTCACTGAACGCGACTGTCGGGACAAGGGATAATCCTGTGTCGCTCAGAATCGGTGCCAGGGTTTTGGCCACGAGGTGAGTCCGAGCACCCGGGACGCGAGCGAGAGCCTCCCAGGGCCCAGTCAAATCGAGCTGAGTTAAGTTCGGGAACAGTACAAATCCGATGTCGACCTCGGGACGTGGCCGATCGGCAGTTTGCCCAACTCTGTCAGCAGCCATGAGTTGTTCCTGGCCTGCCCTTGCTCATCGACTAAGAATTGAGCTTGGGCAAACCCCTTGGCTTGTAAATACTTGTCCGTTGCGCCCCAGTATTGCTTCCGTCAGCGGCTGGTGAGGATTTTCCGAATCCTGGCCGGCGTTACTCCGATCTCAGTCCTGATCACCCGAGTCATATGCGCCTGGTCGGTGAAGCCGAGCCGTGTCGCCAGGCCTGCGAGATCCGTTTCGCCCTCCTCGATGCGCTGAAGCGCCACGGATGTGCGCACATAGTTTCGATAACGCGACAACCTCATTCCCGTGTGCCTTCGGAATGTGCGACTGACGTGGAAGATCGACCGACCTGCCAGACTCGCGACTCGCGCGAGGCTCGAGTTCACCGGATCCACCGCCACCGCCTCGCGGACCAGGTCCACGATTCGTCGATGCCTGTATTCAGTTGAAGATCGTTTCGTGGTCATGCGGCCGGGGGCCGCCGCTTCGATCAGAACGCCTACCAGGCGCGCGACCGTTTCCTCCGCCTCGAAACCGTCGATTCCACGGTGAAGATCCGCGATCAGCCGACGATGCTCGAAGTCGATCCAGCCTTCGGTGATCAAGGGGCGAGTTGGAAACTTAGCGTCTCCAGTGAGGCGGAGTGCTGCGTCTTCCGTGAACTTGACCATGGTTGTTGTGTCGCCGTCGTCATTTGGATGCTGGATCTGATACTCGGCACCGAGACCCTCAAAGAAGGCCATCGATGGTCCAATGAATTCGTCCTGTCCATCCAGTCTCAGCTTGAAGCCGCCTCGCCGCACGAGAACGAGACCGTGGAAGTCAACGAGCTGTTCGGAGGACCAATCCCCCCGAGGCTTGTTGCACTCATGCACAAGAATCGTGACGCCGGGCGTCGCCTCGAACTCGATCTCGCCCATTGCCTGCACTGAGGCGGTCACCCCGCTGGCGCCTCGCATTCTTTGATCTATGGCAAAGCCTGCTCCTGAGGCCGCAGATTGCGCACTCACCGGAGCGGTTGCCCGAGGCTTAACAGGTTGCCTTCGCTGTCTTTGAACCAGGCGGCCCGTTCACCTACGGCTCTCTTTGAGGGGTACGCCCCCGCGACTTCTGCAATGCCGTTGACAGTGGTGAGGTCAGCCAGGTCGTATTCCTCGAACACCACTCCGCGGCTCCGCAGCATCTCGACAGCGGCGTCCAGGTCATCAACCTCCCAGGCCAACTGAGTGTGATCACCCGATGCTGCGCCAGATGATTGAAACAGTGCGAATTCGCCGCTGCCGCATCGGTAGCGAAGTCCGCCGGGCCTCTCCTCGGCGGGCGTAAGCCCCAACTTCTGGGCGTAGAAGGCCTTCGCACGATCCAGGTCCTGTGCTGGGATCCTGGCGGCGACGTTGCTGGTCTGAAGCACATCTCGCATTTTCATGAACTGAATTCTGCGACACGCAACAACAACGTCCGAATATGTCCAATTGGCGCAAGCTGCCACGGGCATGATCAGATCGTGGAACGACTTAACTGCGGGTTGAGGTGGCGGTCCGCATGGCAACCTCACCTAGGATCTTTCCGGGTGGAGCGCCCTGGCCTGCAGCAGGCGCTCGCTCAAGCGCGAGCAAAGCGCTACGACATGCTCCTCGTCTACCGGGTCGATCGTTTGTCGCGGTCGGGGCGAGGCCTGGCGCAAGTCCTCGAGGAGCTGCACCACGCCGGCGTCAGCTTCCGATCCGCGACTGAACCCTTCGATAGCGGCACCGCAGGGGTCCAGAGTCGAGAGCCCCGACAGCATCATCCCGACCGGGGTTATCGAGTGGGGTGCTCGGCAGGCAACCTATGAATCTGGTTCCGTCACTGCCGCGTCCTTCCCAGACGACGTCGCCGCGCTCACGATCGACGGGTGGACCTGACCACGGCTGAGCGAGGGCTCCCCCCTTTGTTCACGCCGGATTTCTACCGAAACCCCTATCCCGTCTACAGCGCGCTGCGCAGATACGATCCGGTGCACTGGGACGAGAAGCATCAACTCTGGGTGCTGACCCGATACACGGACGTGGCGGCTGCACTGGTCAGCCCCGCACTCGTGCGTGGCGCATCGGAGCTGACTATGGCGGCGGACGACCCTCTCCGTCGCGTCCTATCGCGAATGATGCTCTTCTCGGAGCCGCCAAGGCACACCAGGCTCCGATCGCTGGCCAATCGAGCATTCACGCCGCGGCGGGTCGAAGCCATGCGCGTGCGAATCCAAGCGATTGTCGATGAGCTGTTCGAGCGAATCGCCGGGCGGCGCGACGTGGATGTAATTGCTGACCTGGCTTACCCGTTGCCAGTGATCGTCATCAGCGAGATGCTCAGCTTGCCCCGCGTCGATGTCGGCCGGTTCAAGCGCTGGTCGGATGATGTCATCGCCTACTCGGCCGGTGCGATCGACATAGAAGAGCGGGCGCGAACCAGTGTCACGGCCTTGCTGGCGTACTTGAACGAAATGGTCGGCCGGCTGCGCCGCAAGCCGGACAACACAATCATGAGCGCGCTCGTCGAGGCGCAGAGCGCCGGCAGCCAGCTGGATGAGGAGGAGTTGCTTGCGAACGCGATCCTGCTGCTCATGAATGGGCACGAGACGACGACTGACACCATCGGGAACGGCGTGCTCGCATTGCTGCAAAACCCCGACCAGCTCAAGAAGCTACAGGGTCACCCTGAGCTGATGGTGAGCGCGACCGAAGAGATGATGCGGTACGACGGAGCAGTACAGCTCCGGGGCGTGCGGTCAGCCCAGGAACTCAGGATAGGCGGTAAGGAGATTGCCTCCGGCCAGACGGTCTACATGGTGATAGGCGCGGCGAACCGGGACGCCGAACAATTCGCAGAGCCGGACCGTCTCGACATAGAGCGATCGCCAAACCGGCATCTTGAGTTCGGCCAAGGCATTCACTTTTGTCTGGGAGCTGCGCTTGCCCGCGCCGAATCGCAGATCGCAATCCACTCTCTGCTGGCGAGGTGCCCCGGATTAGAACTGAGGACTGACCTGCTCGAGTGGAAATCCGTCCCAGTCTTTCGCGGCTTGAGGTCGTTGCCCATTCATGTATGAGCATGCCGAGCCGACGTGAACCCAGCTGCCTCCGCGGTGATTCGAAATCCGCGAGTGCCGGCGGAAGCGCGAAATTCGACACTCGCAAACCCGCGCGTGCCGGCGCACGCGGGTTTCGAACCGGCCGTGGTGGGCCGCGGTGGACTCGAACCACCTACCTCCGCGTTATCAGCACGGCGCTCTGCCAGTTGAGCTAGCGGCCCAGATTCCAAGCCGACCCCAGACCACGGGAGTCTACTGGGTGACCCGATTTTACGAAGAGCCTGGCCGCCGGACGACCCGGAGCCACCGAACGGCCAGGCCGAGAGAAGGAAGGGCGAGGGTGTGGCGGGCTCTCACCCGTTGCCCCTCAAGCCCCACACCAGCCTAGTCAGCCAGCGCAATTTTCTGTGTCAAATTCGGGGACGACCGTCGAGTGAGGCCGGTCGCGATCCATCGCAAGACCGACCGCGACCATGTCCGCGGCGCCTTGCAGCTTCGCCCGGTCACGCTCCGCGTAAGGCGCGCCATGGCGGCGCCGCGTGAGAGCGATCCGGCCCATGTCGCCGTCGCGGGAGCGAAGTGGAACGACGAGCTCAGCCTGTCCCGACCAATCTCCGGCGGTGAACGCCGGCCGGCCTTCGGCGGATCCATCCAAGAAGAGCGCCGCGCCGACAGCGTCGGCCCCTTCACACGCAGTCTGCACAAGTCGCTCAGCGAGCCGTTTGCCATCGATCACGTCGACCACGGCTCTCACCTCAGTCTCGAGCGATTGCATCAGGCGCGCGAGGTCGCGCGTGTCTTTGAACCGTGCATCCACCATCTTCTGCAGTGAGTTGCGGACAGGGGTGATGAGAGTGGCGATCAGCGCCACCGCGATCACGATCGAAGCCTCGGAAGATTGGCCGGTGACGGCAACGAAAAGCCGCTGCAGGGTGGCGGTGAATCCCGCGTAAAGACCCGCCACGATCGCGGTCATCGCGATGTAAACGATCGCCCGGTTGATGATTAAGTCGATCTCATACAGTCCGTAGCGAAGGATCGACGTCCCAGCCGCGATCGGAATGGTCGTGTACGCGACCATGAAAACCAGGAACGAGACGTCACGCGCGACCTTGTCGTTCCAGATGCTCAAGACGACGTCGCCGACGAACAAAAGCAGCACGATCACCGCGGCGGCCGCCATCCATTTCAACTGCTGCCTCACCAGCGGCCCCGCCCGGCGCCACCGCACGGCAAGGGACGTGCAGCCCGCGGCAGCTGACCCGATGGTCAGGAGAACGCCGGCGTTGCCGATCCACTCGCCCAGATCGTTGGACACGTTCGGCTGGTCGAAGCGGTCCCCGATAAGACGAAGGACGAGGCCCAGGACGGAAGCTACGGCAGCGGGCCACCAACGACGTGACGCGAGGTGGCCGTCTGGAAAGAGAAGCAGGCCGAGGGTCAGGGGAATGAAGACACCACTCTGCAGAAGGACGTAGGCGGCGGACTTGACTGCCGCACCTTCGGGGAGGGCCGAGCCGGGTTGAGTTGCGAACTCACCATAGGCCGCGAGCAGGACAGCGCCGGCGGTCGCCAGACCCGAAAGCTCGAACGTCCACCCGATTGCATGGCGGGCGTGACGCGACAAGATCAGCGCCCCGACCGCTGAGAACGCGATCGCACCCACGAACGCGGCGACAGCGCTCCAGGCATCGGCTGCCGCGAGCGGCGTCCTCAGATGCGAGATCATCCACGCCGACATCGGGATGCAGGCGAGGGTCACGCTGAATCCCAGCCAACCCAGGTAGCGGATCTGGCGGCCGCTCATGTCATCGAGTAAGCCGGCCGCTCGGCGCCGAATACCCGAGCCGGCCAGGGGTCGCCACGAGCAGCAGCACCGCGAGGACCGCCAGCGGGAAGACGATCACGTAGGTCCAGGTCCACGCGCAAGCGATCACGAAAAACGACAGCAGGGCGTGGGGGCGGAGCTTGTCGGCCACCATCGTCAACCCCCTACTCGGTGAGAGGCTGCCGCGATGGCACCCTTCACCGAGGTCGTGGCCAGGCCGGCTTGACCGGCGGGTCGTGGTGCGCCGACATACCGAGCTACGCGCACAACGGAATTGACGATCAGGAGTGCAGCGATCACCAGAAGCGCTATTCCGAAGTCCGTGCCGGCGATCGACTGGTACGAGGATCCCACCTGCTGGGAAAACAGACCGATCAACCCGATCGCGACCAGGGCCAGTGCCCCTCGCCACGCGGCGGGCAGGACGAGGTGGCGAAGCCCGGACCTCCATCCGACGCTGCGCCTGACTCGGCTCCTCGAGGCGCGAACGACTGACCAGAGCTGGAATGCGACGAGGACCAGCACGACCGCGTCGAACACCAGGTACGTCGCCGCCGGTGACACCGTCGGCGGGACGGCTGACCCCAATAGCATCGAGATCACGCCCTTTGCAGTCGCCTCGACCGATGCCGTCAGAAGCAGGGGGATGCTGTCGGAGTTGATGATCAGCTCGACGCCCCAGCCGGCGGAGGGCACGAGCATCATGTCCGAGTGCATGTTCAGCGAGTCGCCGTCGTGTGAGACGACTGTGGTTCCGTTGAGCTCGCCCTGTTCCCAGCCCATGCCGTAAAAGCCGCCGGTGCTGACCTTGGCGACGCCGGTATGCATCTGCGCGATGCCGGCCGGCGAGAGCACCCGGTATCCGTTGTAGACGCCGCCCTGCAGCTGAGCGATCAGGTAGTGGCTCATGTCTGAGACGCTCGAGATGAGGTACCCAGCGGGAACGTAGTCGGCGCGATAGGTATCGGTAGGTGCTGCGAGGCCATACCACCACTGGTGTCCGGTGGCGAGGCCATGTGCCTGCGCCGCTGCCTCCGAGGCAAACGAATTCGTCATGCCGAGAGGGGCGAAAATGTTCTGGGCAACATAGTCGCCATACGGCAGACCGCTGACGGCCTCGATCACCGACCCGAGCGCGTCGTAGTTGGGGTTGGAGTAGGCGAACGCGCGACCCGGGGCTGATGTCAGATGCACTGTCGCGAGGTCGCGCACCCGCTGTTCGAACGTAGTCACTTGCGAGTCGAACGGCGCACTCGGCGGAAGCCCGCTCGTCTGGTTGAGCAGCTGCCGAATGGTGATCCGAGCGCTGTAGCCCGCATCCGCCACGCGGAACCAGGGCAGATACCGCTGGATGGGTGCGTCGAGGTCAAGCGAACCGCGCTCGCTCAGCTGCATGATGCCGAGCGCCGTGAACGATTTGCTTTGCGAACCGATGACAAAGGGCGTGTCGGCGGTGACCGGACGTCCACTACCGTCTGCCGCGCCGAACCCCTTGACGTGGACAACCTGATCGCCGTGCACGATGGCCAGGGCGATGCCGGGAGACCCCGCCAGGCTGCTCGAAACGTATCGATCGATCGCGTTGTAGTCGGGCGCCGTCTCTGCCGCCATCACGCCGGCGGGGATGACCGCGGTGGCAAGCAGCGCCATCAGGGTTGCGGCGACTGCGGTTATGGCTCTCAACACTTGGTCTCCTCCTGTTCTTTTCTCCGAGGAGCATGGAGCGGGCGAGGTTGAATCGGAAGTGCCCCTGATCAGCAATTTGGCCTACCGGCGATCACCACTTGACCGTGACATCGATCACGGTTCGAACCTGCCCTGGATCACTTGGCGGTCGCCAATTTCGGCGGTACGCTTGGGCCGCGCGCATGGAATGGATCGAGCGGCTTGGCAAGTACTTCGCGCTCGCGTTGCTGGCGTTTATGTGGCCGGTTGTCGACGCCTTTTCCCGAGGACTGATCGCCCCCAACCGCGCGGGCGTATTTGCAGTGACGGCCGCGACCTACTGTGTGATCTACGGCTGGTACTGCCTGTTGGGCCACAAGAGACCGGGCTGGGCGGTTCCCGTGGGCACCGTGCTGCTGTTGACGGTGCTGGCGGCCGCGCTGGAGCACCTGATTGCGCTGCCCAACTTGAACTTCTTCCTGATACCGCTCATGGTCGCGGGCTTCAGACTGGCGCCACGACCGGCGGTCATCACCATCGGGGCAATCACCGCGATATCGATCGCCGACAGCGTTCTGGTAGCGAATAAGCCGGCGTCGAGCCAGGCCGTGCAGGTCGCGTTGTACGTGCCTGGGCTTTTGCTTTTCGGCGGAGGGGCCATGGCGCTTCGCTACCTGATCACCACAGTCGCGGAGCTGCGTGCGGCCCGCGCCGAAACTGCCCATCACGCCGCGGATCGGGAGCGAGCCCGCATCGCGCGAGATCTGCACGATCTGCTCGGGCACAGCCTTTCCCTGATCACGCTGAAGGGTGAGCTCGCGACGAGGCTGCTCCCTGAAGGAGCCGCCGGCACCAACGAGGTCAGGGATATGCTCGCTCTCAGCCGGCAGGCCCTACAGCAGGTCCGCGAGGCCGTTTCCGGTTACAGGCATCCGACGCTGGCCACGGAGCTAACCGCGGCTGGGATCGCGCTGCGGGCCGCCGGGATAGAGCTCGACGTTCGCCAGTCCGTCGGTGCAGTCGACCGTGAGACCGAGGCCGTGCTCGGTTGGGTTATCAGAGAGACGACGACGAACGTCATCCGCCATTCCGGAGCCAAACGGTGCAGCATCACCTTGACGCAGGAAGGCGGACTGCTCCAGGTCGAGGTGGTGAACGACGGCTGGCGCGTCGTCCAGCGGCCGCCCGGCAACGGACTGCGCGGTCTCGAAGAACGGCTTGCCTCGGTCGGCGGGACCCTGGAGGCGTTGCCGCTCACGGATGGAGGATTTCGGGTGCACGTCGCGATTCGTGAAGGGGCGAGCTCGCGATCCGTGCGCACCGCGGAAGGACGACGGCATCTCGGCCGCCGCAGCGTTGCATCAGGCGCTGCCGCTCTGCCGCAGCCTGATCCTGACGACCTTCGGCAAACCCGGCTACCTGCGGCGCGCCATGGAATCGGGTGTCTACGGCTTCTTGCTGAAGGATGCACCTCCAGAGCAGCTGGCGATGGCCATCCGACGGACAGCACGCGGCGAGCACGTGGTCGATCCTGGCCTCGCTGCGTCAGCCCTGAGCGAGGGGGTCAGCCCGTTGACGGAGCGGGAACGCCAGGTCCTCGCAGCGACTGATCGCGGTGCGGGTTTGGACGAGATCGCGCGGAGGCTGTTCCTCTCCAGAGGCACCGTCCGCAACCACCTGTCGAATGCGATCCAGAAACTTGGCGCGCGCAACCGCTCCGACGCGGCGAGGATTGCAGAGGCGAAGGGGTGGTTGTGAGCGGCGAAATGTTGCACTGGATCGAAATTTGGTCGGGGGCCCGGGATTTGAACCCGGGGCTTCACGGTCCCGAACCGCGATCATGCCGTGTCCTCTGGTATCCCCGCGGTTCCTTGGCCTGGTCGTCCGGGTCTGCCCAAGCTAGCGCTCGGAGGATTGGATAAGTGCAAGTCACCGATGCCGAGACAGCTCGCAGGGCTCAAAACCGCCTCGTAGCTCTGCTCCGTCGCTACCCGCTCATCTCTTACAGCGAGGGACTCGGCTAAAACCGAGGGCTTCGGGTACCGGAGTCATCCGGTCAGTTCAAAGGACATATCAACCCGGCGCCAGCGAACGTCGTCGGCCGTCTCTTGGCTGTATCTCTTGGCTGTGCACGAATGTCGATGAGTGTGCGGAGCAGCGCCGCCAAGCAGGAAAAAACTGCCGATTCTGAATACAACAGCGGCCAAAAAGCGTTGGCAGGGGCGGAAGGATTCGAACCCTCGGCCCTCGGTTTTGGAGACCGATGCTCTGACCAGACTGAGCTACGCCCCTATACGCCTACGGAATTCTACCCAACCCCCTCCAGCCGTCCGGACGCGCGCGGCTAGCATTCCAGTGAGTGGCAGCGTTCCTCGCCAACGTCGGAGTCAACTCGAGTCACGCCGCCCAATCGCCCCTCTTCGCCGACGGCACCTTCGAGCTCCTTCCGATTCCCGAACCCAATGGATGGCGCGCCCCAATGCTCCGGATGCGCGACCTGCCGCACGCGCGCAGCCACGCCCCGGCGGCGTGGCTCGACCGCGCGGTTCATCTCGATCCCGACTTGGAATCCGATATCCGAACCTACGGCGACAACTGCCGCCGCGCCGGCCGCGCATTCAGCCTCCGTCACGCGAAACGAGGCGACATCGTTGTGTTCGTTGCGCGCCTGCAGCCCACCGACACCCCCGCCGGCTTCCACCTTGTCGGCTTCCTTGACATCGATGACGTGATCACGGACGTCACATCCGATCCTGGAACAGGGTGGTGGGACGGCAACGCTCACGTAAGACGGGCGCGAGCCACCGGCAGTTGGGATTCGTTCTGGGTCTTCCGAGGCGCAGCACGGAGCCGGCTCCTCGACCACGCCGTCCCGTTCATGCGGAAAGAGGCCCAAGCAATTTTCGGGGACGCCACCAGATGGCCGTCACACCGCACCGAGCTGCAAACCATCGGCTCGTGCACCCGCGCCGTGCGAAGACTCGAAGGCTGTGGAGAGGAGTGGCTGCGAGCAAAAACCTGCCTGTCCTGATCGTCGGGGACGTCCACGGCGACTTCGAGCGCCTCTTGGCGGCGCTCAAGCCGTACCCCGCGTCCGAATGGCGCACGGTGTTTCTCGGCGACCTGGTCGACTACGGCGTGTTCGGCGTCGGCTGCATGCGCTTCGCCCGCGATCGCCAAAACACCGAGGTCCTGCTCGGCAATCACGAGGTCGTCCTGCTCTGGGCGCTTCGCGACCCGACCCGGATCGGTTTCTGGGTCAGCATCGGCGGACAGCTCCACGACCTGGAGGAGCTGCGCCGGGACTCAGAGCTGCAGGAGTGGATGCGTGAGCGCCCCGCGCTGATCAAGCTCGAGGACGGCACCCTGGTCCAGCACTGCGGCAACGACGCCTACCTCAATCTGGGCTCCACCATCGGCGAGATCAACGATCGGGTGCGGGACCTGCTGCACAACGGTGGCGAGGCCACGCTTTGGGACCTGCTCAGCAGCGCCAACGTCTTCGAGACTCAGCCCGCACGAGTGGAGCGCTGGCTCCATATGACCGGCAGCCGGCGCGTCGTCTTCGGCCACAAGCCGCATCGCAGCTCGAAACCTGTGATCTACCACGGCGGCAAGGCGATCAACTTCGACGGCGGGCTCTCGCGCTCCCACCGTCTCCACCAGCGCGGTGCTCCCGTCACCGCGAGCG
>WNFX01005818.1_pt1 | contig 16545 bp, 14 predicted proteins | sample 5400111 | NCBI WGS metagenome assembly WNFX01 (sample SAMN13153363, study PRJNA577476) | soil metagenome | isolation source: 40 cm soil or saprolite under grassland replicate 1 | place: USA:California | collected 2016-06-15 | reverse complement strand
TTCTCGACCTTGAATCACAAATTTATCATCTCCTTCCAATCCATAGATCCGGATCTCTTTGGTAATAGCAGGATCAAAGGTTCGTTCATAAAGTTTTGAAGAACTATTTCCTAAGCTGTCTATTTTATTTACAACCACAGAAACTATTCCGTTTTCTTTTTTTGAAATAGTGAATTCTTCCTGTTTGTTTGATCCGGTTATGGAAACCGTTGTTGCCAGGAACCTGTAATATTTCATCATCTCCCCTTTAAAATACTGACGTCTTTTTTTAAGAGTGGTTATGATCTTCTCCACGGAATATTTTTGAGTTTCTGCAGGTTGTTTGTGTAAGGCGGATTCAATAACAGAATCGGTCATTGAATTTAAAAGCTCATCAATTTGCCCGCTCCATTCATCTTCTGATAACCCGGTTAAAAAGAAACGGTCAAAATTCCGGGCCGCCCTGTTGAAGGTGCGGATGTCTTTTGCCTTTTCTCTAAATCCCTGCGTTTCCGGAAGAAAATTTTTACTGCTCAGTAATTTGGATAATATGCCATGGCTTGAGTAGAAAACCTGGTCACGGTCATTCGGTACAGGATGATAAATTTTGCTTTCTTCTGAATCAATACCAAACCATTCCCATTGGGCTTCATGCCGGTCAAAGTCCATGACAAAATTGTCCAGCAACCGGGCACGAAGAACAGTTGACTGGTCAAATTTATTATTATTGTCATTTATCAATTTATAAATTAATTCTTTTGTACTGATGGGGTTTTCTTTTTTGTCCGCAGTGATAGGCGAAGGGTTACTTTCGTTTATAACTACTGCAGGTTCTCTGTCTTCCATTAATACTAAAAAGTTTTTGAATTCGGAACGGAATTCTCCTAATGCAGGATCATCGGGTATGTACAATAATGTATTCTTTAAAAAAGGTACATGGGCAGCTTTGGAAAGAGTTCCCATTGACAACATCCCGTACGGGTAAGAAGCAGATACTCCGTCCTTCACTAATTTTTTTACTGCTTCCGTTTTTCGTAAGCCGGGTGGAATGGCATTCCCTGGAAATTTTTCTACAGTGCGGAGAGTCCATTGTTTTCCTGTACTGTCTTCTACCCGGAGTGTTTTTGTTTCTTTGCCCCCACCCAATTTTTTAGGAATTAATCCTCCGTATGCAGTATTTAAATTAAGAACAGGTACTTCAACAGGTTCAATCCACTCCCTGCGATAATTTTTTCCTACCAAAAATTTTTTGAAACCTCTGCCTTTTAACTTTGGATCAGCGGCGACTTTAATAAAGGTGGGAAAGGCCGTATCCCCGTCCGACCGTCCCGCCATCGGCGGGAGGGCGGGCATTGTGAATTCATTTGGATCATGCCCGGTGATTTTTAAAACACTTGCCTTTTGCCCCACGGAGTGAAGCGAAAAGAAGAGAAATAACATTTTAAATAAGCTCCTTGAAAGGAAGTTGTTCACGATAATAGTTGAGAGCCAATATCCGGTTTTAAAAAAGGCTTCACAATGAAAAATATAATATCATGCCAATCCGAGCTCTTGGGGATATTTTACATATTCAAATTCTATTATTCTGAGAGTCTGCAGATTATTGCACATCATAGAACAACCTGTGGATTATTTCCAGTATGTACCTATCTCGAAATATGTATCAGCTAATATTTCATTCCTTTTTTTGACAATATTGAAGCACTTAAGTAGATCCGAGATTAACGCTGCAAAGAATCCAGACATCAAGTCAAAAACTAACCAATTAGACAGGTGCATTTTTTTTATACCTAAATAACAATCTCAAAATACTTGGCAAAACGATCAGCAATAATGGTAGGGCAATAATAAAACCTCCAATTACTGCAATGGCCAATGGTTGATGTAGTTGTGCACCCGTGCCAATTCCAAGTGCTAATGGCATTAATGCAATAATAGCTCCAAGAGCTGTCATTAATTTTGGACGGAGTCTCGTCGAAATGGAATAGATGATTGAATCATCTACATTTTTATTTTCTCTGAACGATTCCCGGAATTGCAGGTAAGTGAATATTGCATTTTCTCCAATGATGCCGACTATCATGATCAAACCCGTGTAGCTGCCAACATTTAATGGCGTATTGGTAATGTATAAAGCAAGATAGCTTCCGGCTATCCCCAGCATGGCAAGAATGAGAATGAGTAAGGCTACAAGAAAATCTTTGAATAAAAAAAGAATTACTCCAAATACTAAAAGGCTTGATGTAATTAAAATAATCAGCAACTCATGAAATGATTGTTGCTGCTCAGCATAAGCTCCGCCGTATTCAATATGATAACCTTGCGGTAATACAAGTTGCGAAGAAATTTTTTGTTGGATTTCTTTCATTGTGCTTCCTAAATCACGATTTTCCAACCGACCCGTTACCACACCCATTGATTGTAAATTTTCTCTTTTAATTTCCGCATCACCAGTGTTCACTTTTACAGTGGCAAGATCTGTTATCGGTATCAACCGGCCCGATGTTGAAAAAATTTGTAGCTGCTTTATTCCTTCAACACTCTGGCGCACGCTATTAGGATAAACAATCCGGATGTTTGATAATTGTTCTTTTTCCAAAATATTCCCTGCCTCGATTCCTTGTAATGCCAACTGTGTTTGTGTTTGCAGGGATTGGGGGGTTAAACCATATTGAGCGAGGGCGACATTATTGGGTACAATACTTACTGACGGCCCCGAGATTACAATACCGTTAAACACATCGGCAGCGCCGTCAATCTTTTCTACAATATTTCCTATCTCTTCGGAAAATTCGTGAAGTTTATTATTATCATTTCCGTAAACTTTTATTTCTATGGGTTGAATAGAAGCCATCAGGTCGCCAAGCATATCACCAATCACTTGTCCAAAGTCTATTTGCAATGCGGGTTGAGTTGATTCTATTTGCTTCCGTATATCAGCAATTACCTCATCGCTCGTTCTCTTCCGTTTTTTTTTCAGTTGAATTAAATAATCACCACTGTTCGGTTCAGTTATGAAAAAGCCCATTTCAGTTCCTGTTCTTCTTGAGTACGCCTCTACTTCCGGGACCTTTACAATAATTTTTTCCGCTTGCCTTAGCATTCTGTCAGTTTCATCTAATGAAGTTCCCGGTGGAGATTTATAGTCAAGCACAATACTTCCTTCATCCATCTCGGGCAAAAAACCTGTTTCAAGTTTTGGAAGAATAAACCAGATTGAAAGTCCCAAAAGCCCAACAATAATAAAACTGATATACGGCCGGTGTATAAAAAATGAAACCCATTTTTGCTTTTTTACTTCAACCGGTTTCTCAACTTTCTTTTTGGTGGTCTCTTTTGGGGGTTTTGTCAGCAACAAATAAGTCACGGGTAAAAAAATCCAGGTTACAAAAAAAGAGCAGACAAGAATAATGATCATTGTGTTGGTCATTACTTTAAAATAAGCGCCGGCCACACCACTCATCATTTCAAAAGGAATAAAAATAACAATAGTGCTCATCGATGAACCGACCATTGCAGGCAATAAATAATGAATTGCTTTTTGCACAACAGTTGTTGATGGTTCGTCAGGATGCTCCTCGTGCGTTCGATGTATCTGCTCTACTACTACGATCGCATCGTCTATTATCAGCCCGATGGCCGCCGCAATTGCACCAAGAGTCATAATGTTGAGAGTGTAACCAACTGAATACATCACGATCAATGTCAGGCAAATTGTAACAGGAATGGTAATTAAAATGGTTGCACTCGCTTTTAAAGAACGCAGAAAAATAATCGCAACAACAATCGCCAACGCCAGGCCAATCCATAAACTATCTGTTACACTTTTCACTGAATCATTTACAAAATCGGCCTGTATATAGTAAGGACTGATCGTTACACCTTGCGGAAGAATTTTTCTTAGCTCTTCCAGCTTTTTCTGCATTTCTTTTGAAAGGCTTACCAGGTTTGTATTTGGTTGTTTAATGATGGCCACCAGCAAACCTTCTCTCCCATTCGCATTGATTCTTGTATACTCAATGCCTTCTTTGATTTTCACTTCGGCAAAATCTTTCAATTGCACAATTCGTTTTCCATTGTTTGAAATGATGAGGTTTTGTAAATCTTCCAAAGAATGAACTGTGGCATCTGTCACTGTCAGGTATAGTAAACGATAATCGGATACATAACCATTGGATTGAATAAAATTGGTTTGAGTTAATGCGTTGGAAAGAATATCGGGGGTAATTCCAAGGCCACTCATTTTTTGAGGGTTCAGTGTCAGCCAATATTCCTTTTGTTTTCCGCCAATGATGCGGACTTCCGCCACTCCCGAAACCTGCGATAAAAATGGTTTCACGGTATACAATGCGATTTGCTTCATGTCAATTGCCGTGCGACTACTGCTGTTCGTTTCCAAAGTGTAACCGATCACCGGCAAAATAGACGGATTCATTTTTTCTACGGTGATCTGCACACCCGCCGGCAAGTCATTCCTGATCTCAGTAATTCTTGATTCAATGCGCTGCTGGCTGAGATCAACGTTGGCATCCCAATTCATAAACGCAGAGATCTCACAACTGCCACGGCTAGTAATGCTTCTTATGTCAGCAAGATCAGGAACCTGTTTGATGGCATTTTCCAACGGTTTCGTCACCGTGACCATCATTTTATTTACGGGTTGCAATCCCGCATCGGCAATAATTTTTATTTTAGGAAATGTGATTTCAGGAAACAAAGAAGTTTGCAAACGACTATACACGAAGGCACCACTCATAATGATCAGCACGATAAAGACTGTGAGAGGATTTTTGTATGTTATAAAAAAACTGCGCAATTATTAATTATTATTGTTAATTATTAATTTCACTCTCAACGAATTTACTCCTTAACTATTTTCACCTTCGCCGTATCCGGCAATCCATAATTTCCACTCAATAATATTTTATCATTTGCTGAAAATTGCGGACGAACAATCTCTACCCTATCGCCTGTTTCCATTCCTTTGATCACCGGAACTTTTACTGCCGTTACCGTATCTATCATTTTCATCACCCAGAAATTTGTTTGTGCCTCATCACTAAGTACTGCTGGTTTCGGCAAGGAAATCGCATTTGTTTTTTGAAATTTTAGAATGCGAACCTTTGCAATAAGATTTTCCGGAATATTTGCCGAGGATGTTACTTTAATCACTGCCTGTTGTGTTTGAGAGGCTGAGTCAATGGCAGGCATAAATGAAGCCACTGTTCCATTTAGATGTGTTCCGTCAGGCAGCACTACTTCCACACTTTTATTTAGTGAAACATACTTTCGCAACTCATATGGAAGGTTCAAAATAAAACCAAAACTTTTCGAGTTACTGATCACCGCCAATTGCTCTCCATCCTGCACATAATCACCCACCTGGTGAGGAAGCTCGGTAATGTAACCACTTTGCGATGCAGTAATACGATTTACACCGGAAAAATGAAATGAAGAATCTAATTTATTGATGGTGTTGCCGAGACTTTCCGCTTCTTTTGTTTTCAAAACGAATAGTGTTTGGCCCTGCGTCACGTATTGTCCCACCTTTGTGTTTACTAATTTGATATATCCATTGATGTTTGATTTGACAATATTATCCTGTTGAAAAATAGAAGTAGCATTTAACTCGGCGTATTCAGTCAGAGGCTCATTACTGATGGATGTGACGGTTACGGGAGTTTGTACTTGTTCAGGCGCTACCTCCTCTTCTTCTGTCTTAGTTGTTTTGTGATGACAGGCGATGATGGCAATGCCAGCGATCAAACAAAGGGGATATAAAAAATTTCTTCTCATAAAGATGAGCATTTAATGGTTCCAGTAATTGATCTGGTTTGTGATTTTCAAACGACTGATAATATTCTGCCGGTATGAATTCTGAGCATTGAGATAGTTGGTAATGGCCGTCACAAAATCTGTTATTTTTACATCGCTTGTTTCCAAAAGTTTTTCATAAGCAGCGATCAGTGTTTTTGTATAATCCAACTGTTGCTTTATTCTCTCAAACAACTGGTTGGTTGCATTCAATTGAATATATAATTGTGCCACCTGCTGATTATATTGGTTGATAAAAAAAAATTTATTTGTCAGTCTTGTTCGTTCCTCAATATCGAGTTTTTGATATTTCAAACCCTTTTGATGACCGTCATAGATAGGCTTCTTGATATTCACACCAAAACTAAAACCAATATTTTTATACGGTGTGTTTTGCATTGATGAGTTGAAACCGGCGTCAGAAAACGCATTGAATGTGGGACGGTAACTATAATCAATCAGCTTTCGTTCATTCACGATTCGCAAACTATCGGTAACGAACCGTTGGTAAAACGCCGAACTGTAAAAGTCGTGCGGTAAGCTGTCCTCCAGTCTCGGCTCTATAATGCGGGTTACGGTTGTATCTACGATTCCAGCTAAATAATTCAATGTAAGATAATCCGCATTGTATTGAATTTGGGCTTGCAGGTACGTCAACTCTTGTTGCTGCATGGTAATGTCAAAAGCAAGAAAGTCTGTTTGTTTAATAACATTTGACTGTGCCAGTCTTTTTAAAACTTCTGCTTCTTTTTTCAGCAGCTCATACAATTCCTTGCTGTAATCCATGGTAAGTTGATCGCCATAGGCTGTGATGTATTGTTCCGTTATCGTTTTTACAAGATCTTTTATTGAAAGAAATAACGTATCACGCAACGCCTGGTTTTGCAGGGCAATGGCTCTGTATTGTGCTGCCAGGTTACCCTTTGACAAAAAACTTTTTGTGGCCTGTACCATCGCGGAAACCTGTGCAATGTTTGTAATGGCTTCATCATAACCCCAACCCTTTATAACAGGGGCATACATTTCGTTACTAATAAAGTTGAGTTGGGTTTTAGTGGTGGCTTTTAATATCTGGCTGTCTAACTGGTTCGAAAGAATTTGATTCTGAAAACTTTTAAGTGTAGCACTATTTTCTTTTGCAAGTTGTATGTATTCATCAAGAGTTCTGCCTTGCCCCAAACAAAGAACTGGCAATAATCCAATGGAAAGGGTGAGAAAATATTTCATTCCGATCTAAATATGATTAAAAAGCCGCAAGGTTTTCTTACGGCTTTTCATAGATTTAATCCTTTGCTACTTTTATAAAGTTACCATTTCTATCGAACATCACATCCTTCCCATTTATCAATGCCTCATAATTCACTTCTCCACTTGCCTTTACAATTTTCGCAGCTTCCTTAATCTTTGCTCCTTTGTAATGCTCTTTTATGTAGGCCTGGGCTGATTGCGGTAAATTGCTGACGGAAATATCAGTCTCAGTTTCAAGAATTGTTCCATTTTTATCAATAACGGAAGACATGCTTTTTCCATTCTGCCTAAAATTCATCTCGTAATTCGCATCTTCCTTTTCCCAACCTGCTTTTGTGTTAGGATATTGCTTTTGAAATGCCGCCTTGGCGGCAGCGGGCACTTGTGAGTCTTTTAATTTCTGACCACAGGCCGATAAACCAGAAATGCCCGCGACGATTGTTATGATAAATAGTTTCTTCATAAAATTATTTTTAAAAGTTAAGGATTCAAAATTGACGATTAATTCTGACGTAAGCAGAAGAAATATATCCAGCAGGAAACAAGCTATTTTTTAAAATCCATCCGGATGGCATACTTTTTAATTACCTTTTATGAGCATTTATAATTGATAAAGAAGAAGCAATGGGCAAAAGAATAATTATAATTACCTGTTTTTTGTTACCGATTATCGGATTTTCACAAAAACCAGATACGCTGATCAAAAAGCTGGATAGCTTAAGCAAGAAAACTGACAGTGCAGGCAAACAAAATAACAATATCAACAAGACCGCTTACAATGAAAATACTAAAATCACTTTTTCATCCTATTTTATTTTATTAGGCAGCGATTTAAAACAGGAGATCACTGCGCCTTTTCACCTGACCCAGAAAGACTGGATTAAGGTTGGGGAATTTGCATTGATCGAAGGTGGTCTTTTTTTCGCAGATGAACCTATTCAGCGTTTTGCACTTGATTTGCGGGATCATAATTCCGGGGTAAGAAATATCAGTAAGTATGTTACCAGGTTTGGAGGTGTTTACGAAACTTATTTACTGGCCGGTCTGGGAGCTTACGGCTTTGTTTTTAGAAGCGAAAAGATCAAAACTACTACGTTACTTGCTACACAGGCTTATATTACGGCGGGTGCCATGGAGTCACTTCTTAAATTTGTTACAGGAAGGCAACGCCCTTTTTCTCTTGATTCCAATGCTGTTGAAGCCGAACCCAAATTTCATGGACCATTCTATTCTTCCGGAAAAGACGAAAATGGAAAAAAATTAAACACCTCCTTTCCTTCCGGCCATACAACCGTTGCTTTTGCTGCCGCAACAGTTTTTGCCATGGAATATAAAGACAGGCCTCTTGTGCCAGTCATTGCATATTCTGCCGCTACACTGATCGGATTAAGCAGGATCACGGAAAATAAACATTGGGCTACCGACGTACTGGCGGGGGCAGCACTCGGATATTTAACTGGAAGACAGGTAGTAAACAATTATCACAGGTACGCTAAACTAAAAGCTCCAAAGCAAAATAGAGATTCAGTTTCTTTTAATCTCCAGTACAATTATGGTCGCCTGATGCCGGGTCTAGTTTATACATTCCTTTAAATATTTGCAATGGTTTAACTTTATTAAAAATATTTATCAATTACATTTCTGTCTTAACGATTTTAAAAAAATAGGTATGATAAAAAAAATTTTCGCCGCGTCTGCCGGTTTAATAATCTTCGCTGCAACTAATGCCCAAAAAGATCATGAATATAAAGTTGTAAAAACTTTCCACATTGTGAGCCCTGGAGGGTGGGACTATATAACTATTAACGAGGGCAAACTTTATGTGTCTCATGGCACGCAGGTAAATATATTGAATGAAGAAACCGGTGATTCTATGGGCTATATTCCAAACACAACCGGGGTGCATGGAATTGCTTTTGATAAGGAATTGAACCGCGGATATACGAGCAATGGAAGATTGAACAATGTAACTGTGTTTGATCTGAAAACAAATGAAGTGCTTGGACAAATATCGACGGGACAAAATCCTGACGCTATCATGTATGAACCGTTCACGAAAATGATCATTACCTGCAATGGCCGCAGCAAAAATCTTTCCCTGATCGATCCGAACCAGGGAAAGACTGTTGACAGTATTGATGTAGGTGGTAAACCGGAAACGGCAGTATCCGATGGCAACGGCAAATTGTTTGTAAATATTGAGGACAAAAGTGAGATTGTTGAAGTTGACCTGAAAAATCACAGTGTGTTAAATCATTGGTCGCTTGCCCCCGCCGAAGGTCCTACAGGATTGGCGTATGATAAAACCACAAAAAGATTATTTGCCGGTTGCGATAAAAAGCTGGCCGTTGTAAACGCGGATAATGGTAGTGTAGTTCTTACTCTTCCCATTGGCGACGGTTGTGATGGCGCAGCGTTTGATTCAAAAAATAAAATCATTTACACATCAAATGGCGAAGGAACTATTACAGCAATAAAGGAAAAAGATGCTAATAAATTCGAGATCCTTGGTAATTTTCCTTCCAAACGTGGAGCCCGTACTATTACTATTGATGAAAAAACAGGGACATTATATTTACCTACAGCTGATTTTGATCCCACTAAAACCGGTCAAAATGGAAGACCAATGATGATTCCCGGCACCTTCCAGGTCTTGGTGGTGCAATAATCTTATTATCAGTATTCGCTTAACTTTGGTGCATGCTAAAAATTTCACAGCGTGGCCAGGAAATGCCGCCCTCTCCTATTCGAAAACTGGTTCCTTTTGCAGAAGCCGCAAAAAGAAAAGGTATAAAAGTTTTTCATCTCAACATTGGCCAACCTGATATTGAAACACCGCCTGCTATTTTAGATGCCGTTCGCAAAGCGGATATTAAAGTGCTTGAGTACAGCCACAGCGCAGGCAATGAAAGCTATCGCCGCAAGCTTGTGAACTATTACAAAAAAGTCGGCATTGTCACCAGCTACGACCAGATCATCATCACCACTGGCGGAAGCGAGGCCATTATGTTTGGATTTTTTACCTGCTTCGATGCCGGCGATGAAGTGATTATTCCTGAGCCTTTTTATGCAAACTATAATGGCTTTGCCGTAGCGGCCGGGGTAAAAGTTGTTCCAGTCACGTCGCATATTGAAAATTCCTTTGCCTTGCCTCCGATTGAAGATTTTGATAAACTAACTACTGCAAGGACAAAGGCGATCATTATTTGCAATCCAAATAATCCGACAGGGTATTTATATAGTCGCAAAGAAATGGAAGCGTTGAAAAAAATTTGTTTGGAACATGATTTATACTTGTTCAGTGATGAAGCTTATCGTGAATTTTGCTACGATGGAGAAAACATTAGTGCCATGCACTTGCCCGGTTTGGAAGAAAATGTAGTGCTCATGGATACGATCAGCAAGCGCTATAGTGCCTGCGGTGCAAGGCTCGGCGCGCTGGTTACAAAAAATAAAATGGTTTATGATGCGGCTATGAAATTTGCACAGGCAAGACTGAGTCCTCCCGGTCTTGCACAAATTTTAGGTGAAGCTGCCGTTGATCTCCCCGATCATTATTTTGACGTTCCCCGGGCCGAGTACATGTCCCGCCGCGATTTATTGGTAAGCCGCCTGAATGCAATGCCTGGTGTTTTTTGTCCGAAGCCCGGCGGTGCATTTTATGCAATGGCGAGATTGCCCATTGATGATAGTGATAAGTTTTGCCAGTGGTTGCTTGAATCCTTTTCTCACAACAATCAAACTGTAATGCTGGCTCCGGCTACAGGTTTTTATGGAACCCCGGGTCTTGGTAAAAATGAAGTGAGGCTGGCCTATGTATTAAATCTTGAATCGATTAATGCAGCCATGGATTGTCTTGAAAAAGCATTGCAAGAGTATCCGGGACGAACTGAAAAAAATTCTCCGCAGGATTCTGCGAATGTTCCCAGCGTTAGTGCTACTATTTAGCTTCAGTTGCCTGCTGGTAGGTAGGTTCAACAATTACGTCGCAGTTTACCCAGAGCGAAGGAACGGTCGCACTCGTGTACAAGGCGAGCCTCTTATTTAAGAATTTGCTTAAATAATAAAAATTGCCTTTCTTTGTTTTCCAATAATTTTTTATGCAGCCGATTAAATGTATCCGTGTTTTTGCAGATGAAATTCAGATAAATGAATGCAGAAAAAAACTCAAAGCAAGTAGCGATTCTTTATTCCGATTAAGCAAAGTACTCGAGCTTGCAGGTAACGAAGTAAGGTTAAAAATTTTATACTTATTAGAGGAAGAAGATCAGCTTTGTCCCTGCGACCTAAGCGATATTTTAGGAATGACTATTCCTGCTGTTTCACAGCATTTAAGAAAACTGAAAGATAGAAACATTATTGAGGCAAGACGCGAAGGCCAAACCATTTATTATTTTCTAAAGGAAGAACATCTGAAAATCCTGAAACCATTTTTTAAATATATCAATCAGCAAAACCTGAAAATGCAATCAGCATGAACAATGGTAAGTTAATGGGCGCGGGAGTTTTTACAGCCATTGCAGCATCGCTCTGCTGCATTATACCTGTTTTAGCATTGATTGCAGATGACTGTGATTGTGCTGTTGATGAAAAACCAAACTTCTTTCAGTCAAAAATTTTCCTTTTATCAATTACAATATTTGCTACTTTGATGATGGCTTTTCCTTTTTATTCAAAAGCGCTTTTCCCAAAAAAAGAAAAAACCACAGCAGTAGTTGAAAGATCAAACCTTCAAACAGTTGAATTAGATATTAAGGGAATGAATTGCGCAGCGTGTGAGAAAGAGATTGATTATGAAGTGAATAAATTACCGGGCATTGTTCAATCCGATGTTTCCTATAAAAACAAAAATGCAGTTATCAAATTTGATATTTCAAAAACATCGATAAAAAATATAACCGACGCCGTAAATGGAACCGGTTATAAAGTAATCAGCGAAACTCTTAAAAACTAAGTATATGAAAAGAATTGCATTGCTCACCGCATTAATTATACCACTGCTTGTAATAGCCGGCTTCATAGTTAGAGATAAAACAAAAACGAAAGAGCCATCAGTTACCTTTTACAAAACTCCGCTTGTTTGTAATGCGGCTCCCGATATTGGCTGTGGCAGCCGTTCAAAACCTGTATTGCTTGAGCTTGAAAAGAATCCTGCGGTTAAGGAAGCATGGCTTAATCGTGGCGGAACTATCATAGCCATTGTTTGGAAAAGTAAAGCGAAGACAGAATCTGTTGCTGAACCTATATTTGATGAAAACAACATTTCTTTTACAGAACTGAGGGAAAACGAAACTGCGGAATATAAAAAGACTTTTCGCAAAGTAAATCTTTGGTATCGTGGTGCTGATGTTGATCAGTTGAGTAGAGAGGAAGCAACTACAATAGCAGAAAACGCTGTGAAATTTGCACTGAAAAATAATCTTATAACCAAGGAAGAATCTGAAAAGATCAAAGCAGATATCGAAGCATACTTTAAGGTTGAGTTGGTAAAGATCAGAACTAATGAAGAGTTGAATGAGGACAGTCAGAATAAATTTATGGAAGCAATGTATAGTATTGCAGAAAAATACATCGGCAAAGAACGAACAAAAAAAGCAATGGAGTTCTATCAGGAAAATTGTGAAAAACAATGTAAAAAAGACGGGGGCTGTACCACCCCGGGATCAAAAAAGGATTGTTGCAATCATCAATAATTATGAACGATTCTATAATTTTAAGATCGGTTATTACCTGCCCATCTTGCGCGTATAAAAAAGAAGAAACGATGCCAGTTGATGCATGTCTGTACTTTTATGAATGTGAAGCATGTAAAACAATTATAAAACCTATCCCTGGTTATTGCTGTGTGTATTGTAGCTATGGCACGGTTAAATGCCCTCCAATGCAAATCGATAAATGTTGTTGCATAGCTCAATAAAGATAATATCTGTCTAATGTGCACTTCGGAGGGGACTAAAAAATGGCCAGTTGAATTCTTCGGCCTCACACAGTGGTTTCTTCTACTTTTATAAGCTTATAAGAAATAGATTCTTTTGAAAACGATATAAAAAACTCGACTCCTATATATTTCCCACGGTATTCATATAAATAAATGAGGTTTTCTCTTTCCAGCATTACCCCCGTGATTGTCCTTTCTGTTTCATTGAAACTATATGTGATCCGCTGTTTTTGGTCAGGGAACGACCTGGTTTCGATCTTTGAGTAATATTCTGAACGTTTGTCGTGCATTGTATGACAGTTTCATTATGCAAGATAGAGCATTCGCGCCAGTTCACCTTTGTAATTCATTGAGGCGTGAATATTTATTGACTTACGGTTTTATCACTAAATGTTATAATGGACATAGCAAAACGGGAAATTATAAATTATCTAATCAAGGCAGGATAGATATAATTTTTCAAAATGGCAGCAGAGTTATTTTTGATATTCCATTTATTATAGTTGCCTGCCGTAATAACTACTACCAGGCCGTTTTTCTTATCAAAATAAATGCGCTGATCGCCGTTCCCTACGCAAGCAATAAGATGCGTTGGTCTATTTAACATGGTATCGGTCTCCATCCAGAACTGGTATCCGTAAGCTGCGGTTTTGTTCGAACCGGGACGGGCTATATGTGATTGGAAGGATTCGTCAACCCAGTTGGCAGCAATGATCCGTTTACCTTTCCATTCACCCCCATTAAAATAGAGCAAACCAAATTTCAAAAGATCTCTTGATCGTAACCTAAGGCCAGAAGCGGCTGCAGGGATATTTGTTCCAGGATATTTGACCCATTCAAATTTTGCGATCCCTAACGGCTGAAAAAGATATTCTTTTGCAAATTCATCCACTGATTTTCCTGTTGTTTTTTTAATAATGGCTGCCAGTACCTGGGTGGTTCCCCCATTATACTTCCAAACCTTTCCTGGAGAAAAATCCATTGGCTGGCTTAATACATAGGCAATCGGATCGGGACTCCTGGTCATTTTTATTTCACTATTTTCCGGATTATCGTAAGGAACGTCCTCGTTCCATGCTAAGCCTGAACTCATGGTAAGCAGATGTTTTATGGTTAATCCCGATTTCAGACCTGTATCTAATGTTGCATATTCAGGAAAGAAATCAAACACTTTTTGCTCCACGCTTTTTATCCTGCCCTGCTCCAATGCAATGCCTATGCAGGCAGAGACAATACTTTTAGAAATACTCCTGATATCATGTAAGCTGTCTTTTGCATGAATGGTAACACCGACATCGCTGCCCCAGTTTTCATCTTTCCCATCCCAGTATTTTTCATGGACAAGCTTATCATTCCTTGCTATAAGCAGGCTGTGTATATTTGGATAAATTCCTTTTTGTATTGCCGAATCCATGGATCGTATCATAGTTGAATCAATGCCCTCCGCTGACATAGAAGAAAACTGTATACCATCATCAATAACAGTTGACTTTTTTTTTGAAGAGCAGTCTGCCTGAATTAATAAAATGAGGAGAATATAAAAAGAGATGTATCGCATTTTTGCCAACCTCAATTTACACAATCACTTTTATAAAGCACGGGTTAAAAAAAGATTCAAAAGAAGATCTTACTTTGTGATTGGTATTGGCTGATTAAAGTACATCAAGACCTGTAGTATTTCTTTTTAGAAATTCTCAATAAAAATTTTCCATAGTTATACAGATTCGAACTCTGCAAAGACTGAACGAAGATTAGAACAATTAGAATATTTTTCGCTTCATCAGGCTGTCATCTCTTCAGGCGGGGCTATCTTAAATCCGAGTTGCTGATGCATGCTCAGAAAGTCAAAATTATTCCAGGCTTCTACGATCTTTCCATTTTGGATATGTACAAAGAGCATCCCTGTAAAGTTCACTTCCTGACCACTGACACTAACAGCGCGAACTGTGCAGCGGGAAGTTTCAACATTCTCCTCGGAAACAACAGCTTCTACTTCCACATTGACCTGTGGAAATTGCTCTTTAAAACTGTGGTAAAAAGCTTTGAATCCTTCAGGGCCAGGTGCAGTAATTCCTTCAATTCCATGAATAATAGCATTTGCATCAAGCATTTCATCAATTGCAGTCTCCCGGCCTTCATTCCAGACTTCTTTCATCCAGCGCCAGGTAAGTGTTGAATTTTTGTTAGGCATAAAAAAAATTTAATAATTAGAACCTGAAGGTAGAGAAACTGGTTGAATGAACTTACATTTCTCTGCGCTACTATCGAAAAAGAGATGTTTGTATATTTAGCTTTAACAGTAATTGCAGGAAGGGTCATAAAGACATTTGAAAATGAAACCAACATTCTTTGCAAACCAATCAGACTTTAGAAAATGGTTGGAAAAGAACCATGAAAGGAAAACTGAATTATTGGTTGGCTTTTACAAAGTAGGCAGCGGCAAACCGAGCATGAGCTGGTCACAATCTGTTGACCAGGCACTTTGCTTTGGTTGGATAGATGGTATACGTAAATCTATCGACGAAAATAGTTATAGCATTCGCTTTACGCCTCGAAAGGCCGGAAGCATTTGGAGTGCAATAAATATAAAAAAAGTGAATGAGCTTAAAAGGAAGGGACTAATGCGACCGGCAGGCATTGCCAGTTTTGAAAAGCGAAAGGAAAATAAATCCAGGATATACAGTTACGAAAAAGAGCCGGTAAGGCTTTTGCCTTCTTATGAAAAAAAATTTAAAGCGAGTAAAAAAGCCTGGGCATTCTTTGCATCATTATCTCCTTCGTATAAAAAACTTGGAGTACACTGGGTAATGGGTGCTAAACAAGAAAAGACACAGATGAGTCGTCTTGAAAAGTTAATAAAAGAAAGTGAGTCGGGGCGAAAACTCTGATTTTGTATGGTGAGTATATACAAGATTAGGCTGTAATAATATTAATATCATGTAAATTTTCAACGGTGTCGAACGTATATTTCAGCTACAGATCAGGTATATCTTCGCTTGTTCCGTATTACCCGGTACTCTATGTTTGCACCAGAAGTTGATTGATATATCAATCAAAAATAATCCAATATCAACTGAAAGATCCGAAACCAATTCCTTGTAAAACCATAGGCTAAATGCCTGAAAATCCAATATCGGTCAACTTCTCTTTTACTTTAAATTATAATGTATGAACCCCGCTTCTGAAGCGGGGTTTGTCTTTTAATGGTAGCCAAAAAGATAAGGATAAATCCTTCTTTTTTTACTGTATCAAGATCTTTTCAATGCTCTCGTTGCTTTTTAGGAAATACATTCCACTTGCGTAACCGCTTGTATTTATGATTTGCATTCCTGCGCTGAATTGTTTTTTCCAGAACAATTTTCCATCGGCGCTATATAGAGATAAAGTCGTTGCATTGTTGAACTGCACTTGCAACAAACCATTGCTTACAATGTTAATTACTGTAAACGAGGGTTGTATATTTTTGAATTTTACGATCCTAATTTTGCTAAGAGTAAAATTTCCATTTAGATCCGTCTGCAGAATACGATAGTAATTATTGCCGATGGAAGGATTGGTATGTATAT
>WNFX01003143.1_pt1 | contig 16546 bp, 14 predicted proteins | sample 5400111 | NCBI WGS metagenome assembly WNFX01 (sample SAMN13153363, study PRJNA577476) | soil metagenome | isolation source: 40 cm soil or saprolite under grassland replicate 1 | place: USA:California | collected 2016-06-15 | reverse complement strand
CAGGCTCATAGTAATACACAAAATCAGAGACGACGACATCGCCGAGCGAAACCTTGCCGGGAACACCACCGGCGATGCCGACCATGAGCGCATACGCTGGTCGCCAGCGCTCGACCACCTTCACCGTACTGACAGCGGCCTCGTCGTTCCCCATGCCTAACAACATGGCGACGACAACCTCGTAATACTCACCTGTCGTTGGAACGCTGATTCGACCTCGATAGTAGGTCAGCGGCTCATAGTCATCCTGTACCACCTCTCGTCTCTCGAGGCGTCGTAGCATCGCATCACGCTCGATAGGCAGCGCCGTCACAAAGGCAAAATCTATAGAAGGAGATTGAACTTGTTCCTCTCCATCATTACGTTGCATAATCACGTGTCTTATTTACCTTTTTCCAAGAAAATCATAGGCAGACTCCCTATCATCACCGGCCAGGTCACCGCCTGTACGCACCATACATTTCAATAATTATTGTTGAAAACATCAGCAAAAAAATTAGATTGGCAGCATGTAGATGTGTTGTCGTCCGCTAGGCGTGATTTCTTCGCGACGGGCGAGAAGCCGAGCGTCATACAGCTTGCGCAGTCGCATGCTCGCCGTATTGATTTCTAGCCTGAGCTGGTCCGCGAGTTCTCGCGCCGTCAATTCGAACTTCTCATAGACCAATTGCCATGCCTCCATCAGGTTTGGCTCAACATGCCCAATGAGGCGCATCTGACCTTCCTTGTGGATCAGTAAGGCCACCTTGGCTTTACGGCGAGCGATCGTCCCTTCAAGGTTATCGATAGTTGCTGGGCTGGGTTCCTCAAGCACCATCCAGCGGTCCCCATAATTGTCCTGTGAGAGCCCAAGCGCAAGTTCGAGCACAGTCTCGTCGGCAAAGGAAGTATCCATGACCGAGACATGTGTAAAGTCCAATAGGAGTGTTTGGCCTGGTGGCACCTCTTTTAGCGCATGTTCCAACGTGGGAAATGCACGTTGACCATAGCTACGGAGCAGAAGATCTGGCCCCGATATGTCTAACAGAGCAAACAACCCAGTCAACTCGAACCGTTTCATGTATGCCTTTCAACAATCATCGTTGAAATGTTGGTTCATAGAATAGCATAGTAGCGAGTCAATTGCAAGAGCCCATTCTTCAAATTACGTGTTTGCTACGAAACGTAATGGCGATTTGTGTACCCGGAAAGAAATAAAGGCCATCATACGATGCAGTACCTGATGCCTGTGCGAGAACGCTGCCTGTCTCTGAGCGAATATGGAGACTGCCACTACTCTCAGTCGCAATACGCTGAATGGCCCCAAGTCCCTGGCCTCCTCGTTCGCCGGATCGTGCGCTCAACCCGGCTAGCGCTTGCTCAATATAACCGGCACAAGTATTGGATATCGCACCATGTACAGCCATAAGCGATTGACGAATTCCCCGGCCTAAGTCACCGATGGCCAGATTGACATCTATACAGTGCTTGCGATCGTACTTCTGGATAGTGACGATGCCTGCATCGCCACTATGATCAACGATGTTGCTGCAAGCTTCCGAGAGAAGAATCACGATATTATCAATGTCATAACTGGTACCACCAAGCCAATATGCAAGTATATGGCGGGCTCGCGCAGCTACTTCATAGATGTCTTCATGGACACGGATAGGGAAGAGTTCGAGGACATTCGAGGATGATATGCTGCGACTTAGATCATCTGTTGAGTTAAAAGGGTCTGCAGTATAAACGGTTCCAGTTCCACACTTGAAGAAATCTATACGGCGTAGGTAGGCATGAATATCGCTCTGGAGGCCCGTGAGGCGTACCGGTCGATACGTAAGCTGCTTGAGGTAACGGCAGACCCCGAGAAGGCTGATAGCGCCATATGGTCGAATCCAGGTGACTGGGGTGAGATCAAGTGCAATTGGGTCACCAGCTGAAGCAGCGTGAAGGACTGCGAAGAGTTTTTCTACTGCATCTGGTGCTTCGCCAAGAGAATCTGGTACAGATATTAATATCTCACTCATAGATACCATTTTCAGGGGATAAAGGCCGTGTTCTGACTATTTCGATACACCTAATCCCCTTACATGATACCTAACTGGTGATGGAAATCTCTAGAGTTCTTCCCTTTGGGCTATGTAATCAGGGTCTAGGGCATTCTTCTGTGCTGCTGAACAAGGATGGAACATGGTATTGACGATTCAAGGTTGTTCGTACCCGCAATCCTCGCTCGACAAAGGCAATGTTTGCATCTGCGTACGCTTGAATTTTTGTTCGATATCAGCTATCATTGAACATGGAATGATCAACTAACAGGAGGTATCTATGTTCACAAAAATCGGCACCGTCGGTGTAGGTGTCAGCGACCAGGACAAAGCCCTCGACTTCTATGTCAACAAGCTCGGCTTTGAGAAGATCGACGACCAGCCCATGAGCGAAACCGAGCGCTGGCTCGAAGTCGCTCCTCCCGGAGCACAGACCCATCTCATGCTTGGCCTGCGCGGTCAGAGTGGCGGCGACAAAACTGGCTTCACTGGCTATGTCTTGCATACTGACAACATAGAAGCAACTTGTGAGACTCTCAAAGCTCGTGGTGTCACACTCTCCAAGGAGCTGAGCACTGAACCTTGGGGCAAATGGGCACAGTTCACCGACCCCGATGGCAACGAATTCGGCATTTGGGCATCTGCTTGGTAAATTACCCTCCACATCAGGGTGTCAGGCAAAAGAAGTTCTGCGGATCGTGATTGAGACAAAAGCCTCTGCTTTTGAGCTGGAATCATCAGTGCCCTGTCCCATTCTTGTTCAGTAGCACAGAAGAAGGTCTGACACCCTGATTAGTTCCCTTGGTTCAATTGAACCAATCAAGCGTATTGCAATGGTCATTTAGTATCTATTAGTGCCAGGAAAAAGGGCAGGAGCTGCTCTCATGTATGATATCGTTACAGCCGTCGTGGACGAAAATTTTGACGTTCACCAGCGTTTAGCTCGGATGCAGGGATGGCAAAATGAATATATCAGTGAGGATGAACAACTTCAAGTTCGCTTTTGCCAACTCGATGCCAATAAACCACTAGACGTACAACGCGGACATCAGATTGGCCAGCTACGAAAGATCCTTATCCTGAAGCAGGTGAGGGAGCCGCTAGAAGTCGTTCTGGGATCGGATCACCCAAGGTCAAGACTGAGGTGTGTTCGCCAAAATCTGGTGCGTCAGTTCGCCTCCTTATCTAAATTGGATCGCCTGTGCTGGTTGGGCAATTTTCTGTTCATCATGACCCCCGATTTCTCGAGGCTGCATAAGAAGATTTTAGAGCATTATGCCCTAGACCAACAGTGCCATTTTCTCCTCAGCGCACCTTCAGGTATGGGGAAGACAACTTATCTGGACTGGCTGGTGGCACTCAATCTTCCCGCTATTGAAGAACAGAGGAGACTGGCGCCGGTTGTGGTGAAAGTAGACGCCCTACTTCATGGCACGTTGAAAACACTTTTACAAAGAATGCTTCTTGCTTGTGGTGCCACATACGTAAGGACCGACAGCGAGGATGACTTGCTCCTAAGGCTAGATTTCTACCGACAGCAGTCTAAGGTAAGATTGATTATTGTGGATGACGCCGATTATATCCCCTATTCTAAGATGAGCAATTACTTGCTCTATATTTCATCTGTGATTCACGATATCCCAATAATCTGCGCTTCCACTAACCCTGCTGCTTGGGCCGGAGGCTACAAGGAGATCCTGGGTAGTTGGACTGACTATGTTACATTGCCGACGCATACAGGGGCGCACCTTCGTGACTTATTAGTCTTTTTTGAGACGTTGCTTCCGTTCACACAGGAGTCGGGTCTCTTTCTCGACGAAGTAAATGTGGGAATAGAAGTCATAGATGGCCCCGCAAAGCTCATTGAAAAATGGACTGGCGGTATTCTTCGCGATGTAGTAATGCTCCTCATGCAGGCCAGTCGACGTGCCATCGAGGATGACCATCCTTGCTTATCACCACAACTGTTGGAAGAGGCGTGGAAAGAAATCCAAATTGAGCGGGTGGAGACCTTTTTTTGAAGAAAACTGGTCAAACGCGAGCCACCGATAAGCCTGAAACCTAATTGTGTCTTGCTGAATCACGTGATTTTCATCCTTATCTTGTGTCAATTATCTTGGCTGTCAATAGTGACTCAACAAAAGCGGTACAGAGGCATTTTTCAGAGAAAATCACACCACATCAAAAAATATATGGAATGGCAGACAGGAACAAATAGATATGAATGCAGACCCTGAACATCCTGAGTCAGAGTCTATAGAAGACGAAACATTGGCACGACATAAAAGGATGGCGGAGGTGCTGGATGGCAAGCGACGGATGGGTTGGTCTGACTGGAAGGACATGTCTATCTACGAATCAACGTGCCTCACACCAAGTCGGCAGCGCGTGGCTCTCTGGGCTGTGGATGTCCTTCAACGTGCCCTGAATGGTGATTTTCTCTGGCGAGTTGAAGACTGGCAAAAACGCATGCGGGGAAAAAATCCTGACGTGGAGCCAGCGTTGCATCCCATCTTTTCCCTCGGCCTTTGGCCTGCAAACGATGTCCCCTGGGTCTATGCGAACCTGATCCGGTTGGCAGCTCACATCCAGCTCTTCATCCTCGAGAACAAGTCTCATCCCAACAGGGTGAGAGATGTGCTGAAGACGCTGCACGATAACCTGGAACCGATGAGTTGGGTGAGTGCGTTGCTCCAACTTGAGGTGGCCGGTCTTGGACTGAAAGTGGGGTGGCAGGTCCAATTCGAGCCACAGTATACCACAGGCAAGAAGGCCGATATTCTCCTGACCAATGGCCAGACTCATCTGCTTGTGGAGACAACATTGATGCGTATGTCTGTTCACGAGCGGAAGGCTCTCGCATTCTTTCACCGTTTAGCGCAGCACTTGGACCATCTGGGCTGGCACTATGGTGTACGCATTTCCGGTTCCCTTAAGGGTGCTTCGCCAGAGAATGCTGAAGCGTTAGCCCAATGGCTCCAGGCTATTGAAGAAGCCGCGCATGCTACCGCCCACGATGGCCGGAGCCGCCAAGTTCCAGGGTCAGCGGAGATGCTTGTAACGGTTTTCCGTCCCACAGAGGCAATGGCAGGCGAGCCGTGGGGAGTAAAAGGCGATCAGGTTGAGACACGTCTCCTGAATCGATTAATAGCCGTGTTGCAAGACAAAAACAGGCAGGCCGAAGGGAGTGTGACACCCGTGTGGGTCCGGTTGAATGAAACTGCCGGGCTCTGGCACTTTACCCGGTTCCAGGGGATGACGTTGGCACAAACCCTCATGTTCCTCACAGATTTCCTTCAGGAAGCATTCGTATCATTCTTCCCTAACTTGGCCGGAGTTATTCTCTCTTCAGGAGTTTTATGGGCTGGTAATGCTCCACCAGATTCTCTTGTTGAGCGAGTTGAGCACAACGGCGGCATCGCATTACGCAGTCCAATTCCCGTACATCATGCCAGAGAGACGATCATCATCCCACGAGCAGGAGTGCCAGGTAGCGACGCGAAGGTGTTCGCTGACTGGTATGCGAATGAGGACAGATGGTTAGACTGGGCGTTGAAGGAATTGGAGCATCCTCCGTTCAACGCCCTTGTGCGTGAGCCGCTGTGAGAGAGCGATCTGTGAATGCATTCCAAGGTGAATTGTGCGTAGATGTCAGAAGAGTCCGGGCTTCAGCCTGATCGGCCCAAAGGATCTTAGAGCTACCTCCATTCGCTGAAGACCTCCTGAATCCTAATTCTAGGCCTGAAATGCTCCTGAAACGGCCTGGAGGCTAAACAGAACTATGGTATAATTGTTCTATAAACAATGACGAACCCCTTTTCTAAAATTTATTAAAATGTGGCTGAATTCAAGGGGAGCGTATGACAGAACAGCACATCGACAAAGAAGCTTTTTACGCGAGGATTGTAGGGTTTTTCGATCAGCGAATTCGATGCCATGCCGAATTTTGTGTAACGGTACATAGCAGAAAAGCCCGTAAGCTAGGCCTGGATTGGCTTTAACACCTTCTCACTTTACGCCATTACACAACATTTAATATGGCATCTAAAAGTGAGCCTGACAACTACGTTCTTGAAACTGACAATTTTGAGGGTACCTTGCGAAGGGTCTATGATGACGATGAGCTCGCTGTTGCAGAAGATCATATCGACATCAGGTTTGGTTATCGTACATTAGCAAGCGGAAATCTTGCTCTGGCCGTTTTTCTCCCTGACCTTGTTGAGAAATCCGCTTCACATGTGAAACAATGGGCCGGCTATCATTTGGAGAATCCAGAATGGACTACTGAACCCGATCCTCGCTTCCAAATGTGGAAGGATCGTTATCTGGAGGGAAGTTGGGAGGTTGAGAATGGGCCACGCTACCATCTGGAAAACACAATTGCAACGATCAATGCACTGTGTATCGAGGTGGTTGGGCAAGCCCTCTTCACATTCTCGAACAATCCTGCGCTCAACTTCCCTGTTGCACAAAACACTCATGCCTATGAAGACGCGCACAGGGAACTCTATAGCTATGTAATTGATGGTTTGGACAAACAGACCATTGGGCTCATAGCTGCGCATCAAAATCTAACGCTCAATCTGAACTCGGATACTACTGTGAAGGCCTTAAAGAGAGCGCTGCCTATGTTACCACTGGGCTCGATCCTTTTGAGCGCACTTGAAAAGGTGAGTGATGAGCGGCGCCTGGCTGGGCACAAAGTACGACCAAAGGCAAAGCGGTTTCACGCTTTCGAGGAGTTCACAAAAGATCTGGAAGCAGTTGTTGTAGGGCTCAAGGAGTTGCTGGCAACCCTGGAGAATGTGTTAGGAATGGATGGCGAGAGAGCTTGTAAGCGACAATCCGCAAAGAAGTGGTTGCCCCGGATCGACCACCCACCAGAGGCACATTATGCTATCACCAAACTTCCTGCTATTATAGGTAAGACCGTGGAGCGGGTCGAGTTTGGTTTTCGTGAGCATCATGACGGTGCACATCAGAGTGAGGCCATGATTCTGTTTTTCACCGATGGCTCTATTCTCGGCATTGATACAGGTTCAAATGCAGGTAACATTGCAAGTAAATACGAAGGCCTGCGGCCAGACGATTTCCATGCGGATTTTATGCTGTATTGGGTTCCACCGCCAAAGTAGCGTCCCTGGCCTCTGAGGAACAGCGGAACGGCGCGACCCGTTCCACTGTTCCTCAGAGGTTTTTCAACAGGCTGGAAGGGTATTGAGATAGTAAAAGGTGAGGTCTACGAGACTAGTTTGCGTTTACCATAGGGTGTTAATTGGAAAGACCAATTCAACGGGCTCCCGAAGACCTTAAGTAGCCGAATATCTCCTATTTCATGGAAATATTCAAGAGTATCGATGATATTTTGTTGAGAATAACGGTTTTGCAGAAGAGGGAGAATAGCAGCGACCGTCAGGAGCTGTGGCTCTGGTTGTGCCTGCTCTACTTTGCCAATTGCCTGGATGATATCGCGATCTCGCTGTTCAAGCTGAATAGAGGAAGAAGACGTAGCATGAACGGTACCTATGCTTCGCTTGTCTCCCCAAATTGCCAAAGCTGTTTGCCCTAGGATAAAGAGTAACCCAATACCGAGGAAAAGAGGATGGATGATGAGCCATTCCAATGGGGTATCTATTAGATCAAGCCTTTTCGTAGTGAGAAAGGTGCTGGCTAGATTTATGATCAGTCCAAGAATTACGGTTCCCCAGATGTAGCCTTGGAGGTTCCAGAGCCTGGAACAGAACCTAACCCACCAGGGCGATACAGTTCTCTGTTTATTGGCCTTGGCATTAGGTGTTGTAGATGTTGTTCTCTTCATAAGAAATCCTTTCTTTCAGGATGGGAAAGACAGCGTTATCCCTGAATGGGCGTGTCAACTCCTTTCACTAGAAGTCTTAGGTATGCAGTCGATGCCTCAAGCAAGAGACGATGAGAGTTCACATAACCTAGGTTTGAGTTGTTCATCTGTGCTCATTGTAGACGGTTATGAGATATTGTGGTAGTATATTCTCGTCTAGTTTTCGTCTAAATTTAGCCAGAAGGGGAACACTTGATGAAAAGAGAAGAGCAATCATTTGAGGCCATGAAAAAGGGAACCTTCGCATTTCTGCGTGCTGTGCCTCTTGAGGGATATCACTGGGATGAAGATTTATGTCCGGCTCCTGGGCTAATAGAACTGGGAGAAAAAGAGAATCTAGGTTCTCCTTGGCTAGTAAGCCCGCTTGGTTATAAAGTGGCTGCTCAGCAGTATGCACCTTTCCAGAAATCTGATCTTTTTCGTCATTTCAGTAGGCTCTTGCCTAATCCTAAAAACATAAAGCGATTTGCTGATAAGTATGGGTGGCTTGGTCATACAGTGCCACTGATCTATCCTGACCGCTCTGGTCAGGAGACGCAGTTAGGGGAATCCTTACAATTCTGGCGACAAGAAATTGAGGAAATGGCTATGCTCGTGAAGCTCTGGGACCTTGTTCGCGATGAACGAGAGGAACCTCTTAGCAAAATCATACTTTGGCAAAAACAACCACTAGCTGTTCGATTCGAGTGGAGACTTCCAAATGGAAAGCGAGCTCATCTGATTGCTACAGAATTGCTTGCAAACGGAGAGCTTCTTACTCAGTGGAAATACAGGGATGTAATCGGGCCAGCACGTTACTTTCTTTGTGATCAGATTAATAAGCGATTGAAAGGTCATGTAAATCCAGGTATACTTCCCTTTCTCGATGGAGAAATTTATATGTTTCCTGATTGCCTCCGCTCTGCAATGTACGTCTTGTTGGCATTGGAAGTTTCAGGGCGAACACATCCGGCGATAATGTGCCGTGGCTGCGGTATTTATTTTGTTCCCAAGCATCGGCATCAAGCATACCATGAGGAAGCTTGCAGGAAGCTTGCTTATTACTACCGAAAGAAATCGAATGCTGAGGTTGTGCGCGGTGCCTCACGAGTAAATCATAATCTGACAAGGTAAATCAGGGTCTCACTCTAATGAGCAGCCTGCGCATCGAGAATGAGAGCGAATGAGCTTATCCTCTTGCTTCATGTTGTTTGTCGAAATATTTTTCGCCGTTCAGACAATAATTTTTCGCGACATATTGCGGATTCAACTTGAGTGTGGCCGTTTGACTAACATGAGTATGGCCGCCATCTTAAGGCTCATAACCCAATTCCTGTAAAGTTGCATGCCAGGCGTCCCTTGCTTCAGGCAGACGCAGAAGAGCACGGGGAAGAAAGGGATTGACCTTCTTTTGGGAGGGATATTCACCCTGGGAATGAACTGAGAGAACTGCTTGCCTCACTTGCTCACGCACCTGAGCAAGACGCTGCCCTTTGCGCTGCTGCCGATAGGCTTTGGCACGTTGAATCACCAATTTGCACTCTTCAGGAAAATGATACAGGAGTTGATGAGCGTCCTCATACCCTAGTTGCTGAGCTACCTGAAGGAGCGCTCGCGGTTCGTTGTTGCTGTCAAGAGCAGCCTGAAGAGCCACCTGGCAACGTTCTCGATCGAACCGCTGATTCTGGCGGTGGGGGAGGGGCGGCTGAAGTTCTGTTCCTGCCTGAAGGGTTTGCCGGAGCTGATCGAGCTGACCATTCATCACTTGGAAAGGAGTGACTTGACACACATAACACAACTTGAGGATCGCTTCGAGCGTTGGGCTGTAAGCATCAGCAGGATCTATCCACCGATAGAGAACGGTCCTGTCAATGCCTGTCGCCTGGGCAAGCCGTGAATGGCCTTTCTGCTCTCGAAGATACGCCGCCAGATGCCTGAAGAACGCTTCCCACGGGACCATGCCAGTATGAGAACTGGTGGCCTGTAATTCCTGGAGTATCCTCCACACCCACTCTTGCCACATACGGTGTTCGAAGCTTTCTTCCTGGGGAGAGAGCGTATGCACATCATTTCCCAGTCCGTGCCCGCAAGAAGTGCATTCCCCAGGTTGGGTTTTACTCGATGCAAAAACGAGTTGACATTTCTGACAGTGGGGGCAATGGTCGATGAGCGGCGTTTGGTGCCGAGGGCAGAGCGTCACAACTCGCATCATCCAATGAAGAGGCTGGTAGAGTGGCTGTCCACGTGCTCTCCAGTCAGAGAGGCAGGAAGGACACCAGGCTGGGGTCTGCCGCAATTGCCAGCGAGGAGAAAGGTCTCCAACCCAGAACGGCAGCGTCAAGAACGGTAAATCTTCGCGGCTGGTTAAATGGCTTAACACAAGAGTCCAGGGTTTCGTTGCTACGCCAGCGCCATTGAGACTCATCGCCCACTTGGTCCCAAAGACTCCTACTGGTGCTGCAAGGCGCTGGCGCTCGTCGAGCCGAGGAACAATTTCCTGAGCCACCAGCGCGCGCGGCGGGACATGATGGGTCCACCCCAGGCGATTGATATATCCTGTCAAGCTTTCACACCAGGGAGTCCCAATTTCGTAAGGAGCAAGGTCATAGAGCCGACTACGAGGCGGGACACGCTCCTCTGGGAGCAGAGCAAGCCAGGCATTGCTGATCTGCACAATCGTATGGGCTGGCTCGATCTTTTTCATCCGGCTGCTTCCTGCGCATCAGAGTTGGCTCCCCCTCCAATCTCATCACGACCTGGCCCCCGTTGTCCTGGTCGGAGGGCAGAGCGGGGGGATGAGGACTGTTCCTTTTCCTGCCTCTGTTGAGAAGAAGCAGATCGCGGTCCCCTCAACCCGAGAAGAGTGAGAAGCCGTTCGTCCGCACCAGCAGCTTCGGCAAGCTCGGTTTCGCTTTCCAGAGCATTCCTGAGCGCCAGTTCCACTCGTGCTTCTGGCAGAGCCGTCTTCCGTAAATGCGAAAGGGTCACGGTCTGCTTCTTTTCCGTGAGCGCGAGGGCGAGTGCCCGATTCAGGTGCATTTTGACCAGACCAACGCATCCAATACTGCGAGCATACAAAAATTCCCACTGATCAACGAGCTCGGGCTCTTGTTCTACCGGAAGCTGCCGCTGAAGTGCCCACAACACGCTCCGAAACGCCTGTGCCTCCTCTTCATTGGCGGCATCATACCGAGGAAAGTGAATATCGACGCTCCGACAGGCCAATTGCGCATTGATTTTCCGAAAGGGACGGAGGTCGTAGGTGCCCACCAGAAGATGGCTGACCCCGCTAAGATTCTCAAAATATTTGAGGTGATCAAGCTGATCCTGGAGATAGCGCCCGCTGGAAGTTTTTGCAAGATGATGGGCCTCATCCACGATAAGGACGATAGGCCTGCGCTGGAGCAACGCTGTTTCCATCGCTTCTCGCAACTCGCGTTCCCGGATTCTGGCAATTTTGCCATCCACAAAGGGGTCTTGGAGTCCTCGTAAAATCGCCCGGTAGTAGGTGCGCCAGTCGAAACGGCTGGCTTGAGGTCCTGCTGCGGTAATGCTGGCAAAGGGAATGAAGCTCGCATCGCGCTCCATCTGACTTTTCGCCTGCGCAAGAAGGCGTTCTTCCAGTAAACGGATGAGGGTCGTCTTCCCAACCCGGCTCGGACCGATCACCAGGGCCATCGTTCCTGGCCTTCTGCTGCTCGCCCCTTCACCTGGAGGACAAATGGTTTGGACAATGTGATCTAAGACCTTCAGTAAATGAGGATGTTCAATGAGGCATTGCTGCTCAAAGTACTCCTGGCGCGCCCCGGCTTTCTGCGTCAGCAAGTCGGCTGGGAAACGATCTGGTTCACCTGACCCTTCCACCTGGCTTCCTCCGTTCTGGTTTCAGAGCTCGATCCGCTTGAGCACAAGCAGATTTTCATACGGGTTGTTCTTTTTCGGGAGAGCTTCTGGCGCAGGTTCGCTCTCGTCGCCTCTCTCTTCGGAGGGATGAGGCTCAATGGGTGCCTTCTTCCCTCCCTCTAACACGGTCAGCGCAGCTCTCGTCTCTCGATCATAGCGTTGCTGGCGTAACAGCGTTTCGATTTCCACGTTCTCTCGCCGGTAGGCGGCTAATTGCTTCTGGGTTAGCTCCGTTTGTTCGCGCCCTGACGTGATACGATTGCGCTTGCGCAATTCTTCGGCAAGCAGTTGCAATTCGCGTTCCGAACACCCGGTAAACTCCGTGTAGGGGCAATCACATTTCCGCCATTTGTGATCAATGTAAACAAACCCCACACTCACATTAAAGGGATCGTAGCGCACCTTGACCTGCCGGTTCTCGACCGTTGGGTCACGCATGGCCTCACACCAGTAATCGAGGTGATTGATTCTGACGCCGACCCCCGGAACGACTTTAGCGGTTCCTTTCCGGGTGGTAGGAAAGGTTGCCATCCGAAAGGTTTCATCGTAGAGGATCTGCTTGTGAGCGCGCAGCCCATCACGCTCAATGGAACGTTCATATGCCTGGCGCGGCGTCATGCCCAAGGCCGGATGCCGGATGGTTTCATATTCTTCGTCAGCCCATTGTTGGACTCGTTCGGCCAGCCGAGGGAGCGTCCAGACGGCCAGGCGGTGGGGATCAGTTGCCCTGGTTAGAAGCCTGGGCTCGCGTGTTGCCTGCGTGTTGCCGAGTAAATGATAGAGAACGGTGGTGTCTAGCGAACCGAAGAGCCTCTCCTGGGGCGAACCGAACCGTGGTTCCGAAGCCGGGCGTTGCTGTTTGCGCACCCGATAGAGAGCGAGTAATTGCTCAAAGTAGACACTCTGAAATTCGGGACCACCATCGACCACCAGAGCGGTGGGCAAGCGCCCATACCGTTTCACGCACAAGCGCAAGGTCATCATACACGAGCGGTAAGAAGGGGGATCAAAGGTCAAGTAGAACGCCGCAATCCTACGAGGGAAGGCAAGAATGAGGAGGGTTAACCAGCATTTTCCCAGCACCTGGCCAGTCCTGGAGTCACACAGAGCCAGATCGAGTTCCGTATGATCCATGTGTGCCAGTCCCCAGGCGTAGGTTCCATGGCGGTTGATCGTCTGTCCCTGGTCGTGGATGTAATCCTTCAAGGGGTAGGCTGCGCGCGTTCCCTCCCGTGCAAGCGTTTGTTCATACGCAGCTTTGTGACGCCGGGCTTCCAGGTAAAAGGTCCACTGGCTGACTGGCCCCAGAGCACGTTCCTCTGAACATTTGAGATATTCTCCGTAGGCTCCACGTTTGGGCGCACGCCGGACGGTATCGTAGTGTGTTTCAAGCACCTGATGAATGAGGTCGATCACTTCGGCGGAGATTTTTCGGTTTCCTCCGCAGTTGTGATACTGCGGCAGCAGGCCAAGAAAGCCCTTTCCATAGGTCACTTCAGCCTCACGGTACCACTGCTGCCAGCGGCGTCGGGTCCGCGCCGGAACCGCAGCGCGTGCTTCTGCGGTTCGCGTCTGTTCCTCGTCGTCATACTGTTCAGGATGGATGACCCGATTGCGGAACACCGCAGTCGCAAGATCGGCATCTTTGGCTCGTTCAAGCAACGCTTGACCTTCTGGTGTAAAGTGCGAGGAAGCTTCAGTTAAAAGGGAAAGTGGCTCATGGTCATTGAGAATGGGAGGAGCAGGCTCTGGCGTCAAATGCTCTTGGAGAAAGACAGGGGTATGCGCCGGTTCTGAGAGCCGATAGCTCCCCAGATCAACATACAAATCATGTCGGGCAATCGCAATATTGATGAGGTCAGCGGGGATATCCCCTGCTACCTCTCGGAGATCTGCAAGCGTGATGCCTGGCTGCTCACCAACCAGTCGGAAAAGAACGGCTAAAGTCTGTTCAGGGACGTGGAGTTGCTCGGCATATTGGTAGTAATCCTCCAGATAGATGGCGTTGTCTTGCGCAATCCAGTTAATCTGATCGGAGGACCAGACGCGGTATGTCAGGCCATACGTCGCGGCAAATGTTTCGCCTGGTGGACAGTGCCAGGTCCCTTGTTCATCCTGGGTGAAGCGGTTGGGGCGTGTCTTTGCCTGCTTAAGTAGCTCTTCAAGGGGCTTACACTCAATCCAGCCACATTCCTCTCGGCCAAAGATGAAGTAATCGGCAGTATGCATTGGTCGTCTCCAACGACCACGTTTGTCTGTGTATTCTAGGGGAATGGAGGGCGGCTGGTCCCATATTTCCAGAATAGCGTCATCGTGCTCGGCAGCCAGTAAAAAAGCGAACTCGACTTTGGCGCTCTCAGCTTTAATGATGCATTGCATCTTTTTCGAGGGATACCAGACAGGCGTATTACCGTGATGCGCTCCAGGAGTACGACTTGGGGGCGATGAGCGGATAGAGGTAAGCAATTCTTGTGTTTTTTGTGGGAAGCCAAATTGACGGAAATATGCCAGAAGTGCCGTTCCGTCGAGAGGTCGAGCCATGACACCCTCCTATCACCCAAAATCTCTCTATGACTTCATCTTCTGTCTCTGCCTGCAATACAAAAAGCGTACCATATTTCGATATGGTTGTCGAGGTCTGATCAGCGCTTTTTCCCTGCCACCAAAATGCGGCCACACTCATGTTAGTCAAACGGCCACACTCAAGTCGAATCCGCACATATCATTATTTAAGATGCAAAACGGGTACGCTCTGACACATATCTTTTCCTTGCATCAAATAGCGATGTTTCCTGACCATTGGTATCGCTCAAACAGTCACTTTCATAAGGACGGAGAAAAATTATAAGTCAGAAACGCATGGAAGTGAGGCAGAAACAGACGGATTTAACTATTTGGTATCTTGCTCACAGGCTAACAGTGCGGCAAGTACCGCTAACCGTTCACCAGCCGGAAGCATCCGATAATTCTCCGCCCATCTTTGGGCTTTTCGTTTGATGCGCTGTCTATCAGTAAAATTGTATCCGGCAAAAGTTGCCCAATGTACTGAACTCTCTGCAAAACTTAACCAGAGCTTTTCCGTACGAACACCGCCCCGCGACATCACTTGAAACTCAATGGTTCGCCAGTTCGGGAGCAGATCGTCATACAGTTTTGATGGATAGCCGGAGAGCATGGAGCGCGAATAGGAAGCCACAACTAACGTTTCTGACGCAATTCTTTTCGAGACATTGGTGAACTGTTCCATTGCTGTTTGTGACATGCCTTTTTATTATTTCTTCTCCATAGTGCGATAGGATACTTGGCAGAAACGCTAGGAAATGAGACAGAACTAGGTTATCCCCCTTATGGGCTTCCTCCAATAGCGTAAGCTTTCGCGGAAATGCTACCAATCTAGCTTCTCAGATTGTGTAGCGTGTCTTGTTTCATTCTCTTGGCTTTAATCTTAGCTTCGTTTTCTACCACAATATATAATGCTAGAATTAGATGGGTGGAGTTGGTTCAATTATTCTGGTGGTTCTCGCCTCAAGAAAAAGCAGGCTACCCGCATAAGTGTAAGAGAAGCACTTTTTGATTTTCACGTTGACAAGGAGAAAAACATGCCAATTCATTGGATTGCTAATAAGGACGTTTCGGTTAACACAATCGCTTGGTCCCCCGATGGAAAGGCTTTCGCCGTCGCCTGTATTGATGGTTCTGTACAACTATGGGATGCAAACGCGAAAAGGGTGTGGAATAACTCCCCTTGTTATTCCCCTGTTCGCAAAGGCTATGTTGACTCAGTGGCTTGGTCCCCTAGCGGGAGGTACATTGCATTTGGCATGAGCGTTAACAATCTTTTTCAGGTATTTGATCCTTCCTTTCAAAGAGTGATCTCTACTTTCTCTAGCAAACAGAGCGTAGGTTATAAGTCACCACTCGCTTGGTCTCCCGATGGAAGATATCTCGCATTCCGTTCATCGAATGGGGCAGTACAGGTATTTGAAGCAGCTTCTGGAAAAGAAGTCCCGCCACTTCCTCAACACAAAAACCTTCTTAAATCAGAGCTTGAGTCACCCGATGGAAGATACCTCATTTCAATAAGCAGTGGTGGCACTATTGAGGTCCTTGAAGTGCCTTCCCGGAAAGCGGTCACTATCTTTAAGGGGCATAATCACCATGCTCTCCAGATAGCTTGGTCTCCGAATGGAAGGTACATTGCATCTGGTGGCCTTGATAGCACTATTCGAGTATGGAAGGCATTTTCTGGCGATCAGCTTTATACCAGAGATTTCACGGGCCATGTGGAGGCAATAGCTTGGTCTCCAAATGGAAGATACCTCACATTTTGGGTTGGTAAGGAACTTTATCATATAGAAATGAGATCTGAAAATTCTTTCATTTATTAACAATTCTTTTGCTTAGCTCAGGTCGCCGCGTTATTTTATGTGGCAGAAACCTATTAAAATGTCGTTTGACACATAAGTCCGCCAAAGGTTTTAACCATAGTACTGCGAAGTGACGGAAAAGCACAGAGGAAGCCATCTCTTCATACGAACTGGTTGTTTGTATCCTCTCTCAGCAAGAATCATCTTTGGTAACTCCATCTGGCAGAGTTACCAAAGTGGAATCACACGACGTTTTCCTTCATGACTCAGAGTTTTGTTGAGAGGAAACAGCATTGCCCCCGCCATCATCAGGTGGTGGTAGATTTCCTTGAGCAGGTGGAGCCGATGGGGTTTGTGCGTCGTTGCTCTGCGATGGCACGGGAGGTGCAGCGGGTGACTGAGGTGGACTG
>WNFX01003142.1_pt1 | contig 16546 bp, 16 predicted proteins | sample 5400111 | NCBI WGS metagenome assembly WNFX01 (sample SAMN13153363, study PRJNA577476) | soil metagenome | isolation source: 40 cm soil or saprolite under grassland replicate 1 | place: USA:California | collected 2016-06-15 | reverse complement strand
GAGTACGAACAACACCGGCAATTCCGGTGGGAACGCGGGGCCGGTGCAGGGCGCAGCCGGGCAGATCTGTGGCAACGGTGGTGGGGACAAGCCCGGCTACACCAACGACATCCCCAAGATCTCCGGCGAGGCCAGCACCTTGAGCGGTGCCGGGGGGACGTTCGTGGCGCCGATGCTGTCGGTGTGGACCAAGGAGTACAGCAAGACCGATAAGGTGCAGGTGGCGTACCAGTCGATCGGCTCGGGCGGCGGCGTGAAGCAGATCAGCGCCGGCACGGTCGACTTCGGTGAGAGCGACGCGCCGATGAAGGACAGCGAGCTGGCCCAGGCCAAGGGACCGATCTTGCACGTTCCGCTGGTGCTGGGCGCGGTCGTGCCGACCTACAAGCTCACCGGGGTGTCGAGCGGGCTGAAGTTCGATGGGGAGACGCTCGGCAAGATCTTCGCGGGTGAGATCACCAAGTGGAACGACCCTGCGTTGACGGCGCTCAATCCCGACGCGAAGCTGCCGGACCAGCCGATCGCGGTAGTGCACCGCTCCGACGGGTCGGGCACGACCGCGATCTGGACCGACTTCCTGACCAAGACCAGCCCCAGCTGGGTCAGCAAGCTCGGCCAGGGCCAGAGCCAGGGCAAGGAGGTCGCCTGGCCGACCGGGATCGGCGGCAAGGGCAACGAGGGCGTGTCCGGCGCGGTCAACCAGACTGAGGGGTCGCTCGGCTACGTCGAGCTGACCTACGCGCTGGCGCAGAACCTGCCGTACGGGTTCGTCAAGAACAAGGCCGGCAAGTTCGTGCAGCCCTGCGTCGCCACTGTCGAGGCGGCGACCAAGGGGGTCACCTTCCCTGCCGACCTGCGTACCAGCCTGACCGACCAGCCGGGCGCGGACGCCTACCCGGTGAGCGGGACGACCTGGGCGCTGATCTACCAGAACCAGACCGACAAGGCCAAGGCGGCGGCGCTGGTCAACTTCTTCGCCTGGGTGCTCAGCCAGGGCCAGGACATGGCCACCAGCGTCAACTACGCGCCGCTGGGTCAGGACCTGCGCGACAAGTCGTTCGCGCAACTGAAGAAGATCACGGTGAACGGCCAGCCACTCGTCTCGCAGTAGGCGAGTGCGCCGCGCCGCGGCCCGGGCCAGCCTCTACTGGCTGTTTCGAGCCGCGGCGTGGCCCATGAGCGGCACCGCGATCCGGCAAAGGAGGCATCGTGCAGACACCGCCAACCACGTTGCAGCGGCGGGACGCTGTTGCTGAGGGTTTGCCCCGCACGCGACGCACCGGTGGCGATGCCGTCTTTCGTTTGGTGGCCGCTGCGGCCGGCGTGCTGGTGTTGCTGGTGATGGCCGGGATGGTCTGGTTCCTGCTCGACCAGGCGTGGCCGGCGATGCGTCACTACGGCCCGTTCAGTTTCCTCGGCTCGTCGCGGTGGGCGCCGTCGGAGGCCAGCGCGACCCGGGCGCACCCCAACCCGTACGGGATCTTGCAGTTCATCTACGGGACGCTGCTGACCTCGGCGATCGCGATGCTGATCACCGTGCCGGTGGCGGTCGCGGTGGGGCTGTTCATCACCAACCTGGCCCCCCGGCGGCTGCGGCGGCCGCTGTCGTCGCTGGTGGACCTGCTGGCGGCGATCCCCAGCGTGGTCTACGGGTTCTGGGGCATCTTCGCGCTGGTCCCCGCGCTGCGCCCCCTGGGCAACGGGATCGGCTCCAGCCTCGGCAAGCTGCCGGTGGTCGGCGGGGTCTTCGCCGGGCCGTTCTTCGGGTTCTCCTACCTGGCCGCCGCGGTGGTGCTGTCGATCATGGTCCTGCCGATCGTGACGGCGGTCTGCCGCGAGGTGTTCGCCACCGCTCCGGTCGCCGAGAAGGAGGCGGCCCTGGCGCTGGGCGCGACCCGCTGGGAGATGCTGCGGATGGCGGTGCTGCCGCGCTCACGGTCGGGCATCGTGGGCGCCTCGATCCTGGGGCTCGGCCGCGCGCTGGGCGAGACGATCGCGGTCACGATGGTGATCGGCAACAACGTGCTGGGGATCACCAGGAGCATCCTCGGCCAGGGCGCGACCATGGCCAGCGTGATCGCCAACGAGTTCACCGAGGCCAACCAGCCGTTCCATCTGGACTCGCTGTTCGTGGTGGCGTTCTGGCTGCTGATCATCGCGGTGATCGTCAACGTGGCGGCGCGGCTGATCGTCGCCCAGACCGGCCAGGCGGTGCAGTGATGGCCACCACATCGACGCCCACCGCCAACGGCGCCCGGGGCGCTGACAGTGGTCTCGGTCTGGGTCGCCGCCGTCGGGTCAGCAGTGCGATGACGCTCCTGCTGGCGCTGGTCATGGCTGCCACGCTCGCGGTGCTGGTCTGGGTGCTCGGCTACGTCGCCCTGCAAGGGTTCAAATATCTCGGGCCGGAATTCGTCACGAGCAATCCGCCGGGCAACCCCTCCGATGGCGGCGGCGGGTTCGCCAACGGCATCATCGGCAGCCTGATCGTGGTCGGCATCGCCGCCGCGCTGTCGATCCCGCTGGGCATCGCGGCGGCCGTGTGGCTGGTCGAGTACGGCGAGCGTCGGCGCCTGCCGAGGATCGTCCGGTTCTTCACCGACGTGCTGGTCGGCATCCCCACCATCGTCACCGGCGCGTTCATCTACGCCGTGTGGGTGGTCCACTTCGGGTTCTCCGGCCTCGCCGGTGGGATCGCGCTGGGCCTGGTGATGCTGCCGCTGATCGTGCGGACCACCGAAGAGATGCTGCGGCTGGTCCCCCGCGACCTGCGCGAGGCCAGCCTGGCGTTGGGCGTCACCCGCACCCGCACGATCCTGACCGTGGTCCTTCCGACCGCGGCGTCGGGGATCATCACCGGGATCATGCTCGCGGTCGCCCGCGCGATGGGGGAGACCGCGCCGCTGTTGCTCACCGCGCTCGGCAACGACCTGTTCACCGAGCTCAACCCGACCAAGCGCATGTCCACCCTGTCGCTGCAGATCTTCGGCAACGCCATCACCGGGTTCCGTGCCGCGCAGGCGCGTGCCTGGGCCGGGGCGCTGACCCTGATCGGGATCGTGCTGGTGCTGACCTTCGCGGCCCGGCTGGTCAGCCGCCGCAATCCCCTCGCGAGGTGACCTGAATGCCCCCTGCCCAACCCAATCGACCCGCCGCGGACTCCCAGGCCGACCCTGGTGTGGGCAACCCCACCGACGAACGCGCCAACAACCGGCGGGCACCGGCTCTGGCGCCCACGCCCACCGTCGCGCAAGCGCCCGGCTCCGATCGGGACCGCTCCGCGCCGCCCCTGCCGACGAGCCTCGACATCCAGAGCCTGTCAGCCTGGTTCGACGACCACAAGGTCGTCGCCGATATCACCATGGCGATCCAAGCCCGACAGGTCACCGCGCTGATCGGCCCGTCCGGCTGCGGCAAGTCCACCCTGCTGCGCTGCCTCAACCAGATGCATCTGACCATCCCGGGTGCCCGCGTCCGGGGCCAGGTGCTGCTGGAAGGCCACGACATCTACGAGCAGGGAGTGGACCCCGTCGCGGTCCGCCGCCGCATCGGCATGGTCTTCCAGCGGCCCAACCCGTTCCCGACCATGTCGATCTACGACAACGTCGCCGCCGGACTGCGGCTCACCACCCGCCGCATCCCCAAAGCCACCCTCGACACCATGGTCGAACGCTCTCTGACGCAGGCAGGCCTGTGGAACGAGGTCAAGCAGCGCCTCAGCGGTGCAGGCGCTGGCCTTTCCGGCGGGCAGCAGCAGCGGCTGTGCATCGCCCGCGCGATCGCGGTCGAACCCGAGGTGCTGCTCATGGATGAGCCCTGCTCGGCGCTGGACCCCGCCTCGACCCTGCGCATCGAGGACCTCGTCCGCGACCTGAAAGACACCTATACGGTCGTGATCGTCACCCACAACCTCCAGCAGGCCGCACGGGTCTCCGACCAGACCGCGTTCATGACCATCCGCACCGAAGGCGAGCCAGGCCAGCTCATCGAATACGGGTCAACCGCCACACTGTTCACCAGTCCCACCGACAAGGCCACCGAGGACTATATTTCCGGAAGGTTTGGCTGATGCGCGACGAGCAGCGCCTCCGCAGCGGCGAACCCACAGCTCGGGAACACGAATTCGGGCCATGAGCACCAAGCCTCGGCGGCTCGGCCTGGCGGCGCCCAACCAACCCGACCACCACCGAGCTCAGGAGCACGACCCTCGGGTTGATCAACCCGAGGTCGATCAGGCGCAGACGGCCATCCTCGGCCCCCTGGAGGTGGCCGTGGTGGTCCTCAACGCCAACGGCCGGGTCATGGCCACCAACGCCGCCGGCCGCCGCCTGCTGCTGGCTGGCTTGGAGACGGTCCTCGGCGACGGCAGGTTCCGCCGCCTGCTCAGCACCCTCGATGGCAGCGATACGCCGGTCGAGCAGCAGCTTGCCGTTCCCGGCTCGACGCCAGAGCAGCCGCAGTTGCAGGTACATCTGCGGCTCAGCCCCCTGCAGGGCGGCGCCGTGCTCGAACTCACCCATCGTGAGGGCAACAGCCATCCCATCGTCTCGACGCCCACGAACCGCCCGGTGGCAGCGAACCGAGCCAGCGTCGGCCCGGTACCCCGCGGCAACCCCGCATCCGCCAGCGCCGCCGTCCAACTCGCCCGCCGCATCCGCCAGCAGTCCGACCTGCTGGCCCAGCTCGTCGACGAATTCCTGGCGGTCAGCGAGCCGCAGCGCGACCCAGAACTGGTCGACGGCCTGCTCGTCCCGACCGGCGGTGTGCTGAGCTGCCGCGGCGTCACCCTGGACATCGACGCCCACGCCGTCACCGTCCACGGCAAGCCCGTCACGCTCCCGTTGCGACAGTTCGAGCTGCTCAAGATCCTGCTTGCCAACGCCGGCCAGGTCGTCTCCCAGCAGCAGCTCATCGACCTGCTCTGGCCGCGATCTCCCCGCGACAGCTCCAACGGCGTCTATGTCCACGTCCGCCGCCTGCGCCGCAACCTGGACCCGCTCTGCCCCGGGCCGTCGTACATCATCAGCGTCCGCAAGGTCGGCTACATGTTCGCGTCTGACACCTCCAGCTCCGCGCGCCAGGCCATCATGAGGCACGGGTGAAACGCGACTCCTGTCACCCAGGGTTCATCAATTGCTCACCGACCGGACACCTTTGGTCAAAGACACGGTTAGACAGCGCCACTAGGTTCAGCGTGCTTGCCACGGACTTACGGGATTGACGCAGCGGTCGGGATGCGCCCGATCCACGACGATGGGGAGGAAGTCCTCAAAATGACACGTCCAGCAGTGGTGCGCCGGTTCCTGGCGCGCGGGCGGGTGCTGATCCCGCTTCTGGCTCTTGGGCTGATCGCGGCCGCCTGTGGTGGAGGCAACAACGACACGTCGTCGGGCGGCGGATCGGCGCAGAAGCTGAGCGGCACCATCAACATCGACGGCTCGAGCACGGTCGCGCCGCTGAGTGAGTCGGCCGCTGACATGTTCCAGCAGCAGAACTCGGGCGTCCACGTGACGGTCGGGACCTCGGGTACCGGCGGCGGCTTTGAGAAGTTCTGCGGCGGGGAGACCGACATCTCCGACGCGTCCCGTCCCATCAAGGACACCGAGAAGGCGGCCTGCGCGTCCAAGAGCATCACCTACGACCAGATCCAGGTGGCCAACGACGGGATCGCGGTCGTCGTCAACCCGCAGAACACCTGGGCGAAGTGCCTGACCTCCGAGCAGCTCAAGAAGATCTGGGACAAGGGCAGCACGGTCAACAACTGGAACCAGGTCGACCCGAGCTTCCCGAACGAGCCGTTGAAGCTCTTTGGCCCGGGGACTGACTCCGGCACCTTCGACTTCTTCACCGCCCAGATCAACGGCAAGGAGGACCAGAGCCGCTCGGACTACCAGGCGAGCGAGGACGACAACGTCCTCGTCCAGGGCGTCACCGGCACCAAGGGCGGCCTTGGTTACTTCGGCCTGTCCTACCTGCTCGTCAACCCGGGCAAGCTCAAGGACGTCCAGGTGGACGGCGGTGGCGGCTGCGTGTCGCCGAGCAACGACACGGTCCAGCAGGGCACCTACAAGCCCCTGTCCCGGCCGCTGTTCATCTACCCCAGCGCCAAGGCGCTGTCGCGGCCAGAGGTGAAGGCGTTCGTCGAGTTCTACGTCGACAACTACCAGCAGATCTCCCAGGACGCGCAGTTCGTGCCGATGACGCCCGAGCAGGCGGCGACGTCCAAGGACCTGGTCGCCAAGCTGGCCGGCTAGCCAAGGAACCTTGATGGGAGTTACCGAGGCGCGCACGGCTCCCAGGGACGCCAGGCGGCCCCTGGGGGCCGCCCGCCCACGCTGGGGAGAGCGGCTGATCGTCGGCCTGCTGTTCCTCTGCGGGGTGGTGTCGGTCGCAACCACCGTCGGGATCGTGCTCGCCCTTGTCGAGCCGACCCGCGAATTCTTCGCGGAGGCGGGGATCTGGAAGTTCTTCAGCGGGCGCAACTGGGCGCCCCTGTTCGACCCACCCAGCTTCGGCGTGCAGCCTCTGCTGATTGGCACCTTCGTCGTGACGCTCTGTGCGATGCTCGTGTGCCTCCCGTTCGGCTTGGGCGCCGCCGTCTACCTGAGCGAGTACGCCAGCTTCCGGCTGCGCCGCGTCCTGAAGCCAGTACTCGAGGTGCTCGCCGGCGTCCCCACGGTGGTCTACGGCTTCTTCGCGCTGACCTTCGTGACGCCGCTGCTGCAGGACATCTGGTTCTTCAGTGACACCAAGCCGGAGGTCTTCAACGCGCTGTCCGGCGGGCTGGTGATGGGCATCATGATCCTGCCAACCGTGGCGTCGCTGTCGGAGGATGCCATGTCGGCCGTGCCCGACGCACTGCGGGCCGGGGCGTTCGCGCTCGGCAGCAGCAAGCTGCAAGTCTCCACGCGGGTGGTGGTGCCAGCCGCCCTGTCGGGCATTGTGGCGTCGTTCGTGCTGGGGATCTCCCGGGCGATCGGGGAGACCATGATCGCGCTGATCGCCGTCGGCGGAAACCCGCAGTTCACCTTCAACCCGATCCGCGCGATGGAGACGATGGCCGCGTTCATCGCTGCGGCTGGACTCGGAGATCTCCCGGTGGGCACGACCGGCTACAAGACCATCTTCGCGGTGGGCAGCACCCTGTTCGTGGTGACCTTCCTGCTGAACGCCTTCTCGATCCGGTTGGTGCGCAAGTATCGGGAGGTGTACGAGTGACCTCCCAGGCCGACGCCCTCGGACTGGCGATCACCAGGCAGCGACGCGGCCAGCGGTTGGGCGGCCGCATCAAGGGATACCTGTTCCAATTGGCGCTGCTGTTCAGCCTGGTCATCGGCATCGTGACGCTCGGGGCGCTGCTCGCCCAGGTCGTGGTGGAGGGCTGGCCGCGGCTCAACCTGGACCTGGTGCGCCACTTCCCGTCCTCCCGGCCGCTGCGGGCCGGCGCGCAGTCGGCCATCTTCGGGACCATCTGGCTGATGGGCATCGTCATGGTGACGGCCATACCGGTGGGCTTCGGCGCGGCGATCTACCTCGAGGAGTACGCCAACCCCAAGCGCTGGTACAACCGCCTGATCGAGCTGAACCTCCAGAACCTGGCGGCGGTCCCCTCGATCGTGTACGGCATCCTCGGGCTCGGCATCATCGCCCGCGGCCTTGGGCTCGGCCGCACGCTCCTCACCGGCGGCCTGACGCTCACACTGCTGGTGCTGCCCATCGTGATCATCGCGGGCCGCGAGGCCATCCGCGCGGTGCCCAACTCGATCCGGCAGGGCTCGCTGGCGTTGGGCGCCACCAAGTGGCAGACCATCTGGCGGCAGGTCCTGCCCGGCGCGTTGCCCGGGATGGCCACCGGCACGATCCTCGCCCTGTCGCGCGCGATCGGGGAGACCGCACCGCTGATCCTGTTGGGTGGGCTGACCTTCATCACCTTCAACCCCGACGGGCTCCGCAGCCAGTTCAGCGCCCTCCCCATCCAGATCTTCAACTGGATCTCGCGCCCGCAGGCCGAGTTCAAGGTCTTGGCGGCCGCGGCCATCGTCGTGCTGCTGGCGGTGCTGCTGGCGATGAACGCGGTGGCGATCTGGCTCCGCAACCGCTATCAAAAGCGCTGGTGACACGAGACCAGATGCCCGAACCGTCGACCGGGAAGCCCGGTGGTGATCAGATGGACCAGGAGATGACGCGGGTGAGCGACCAGTCCCAGCAGACGACCCAGCGAGTGGAGGCAAACCGCCTTGCGGAGGCGGTCAAGCGCGATTCGGTGGTCGAGGAGATCACGCCATCCGAGGTGGTCTTTGGCCTCGACGGTGTGCACGTCTACTACGGCGACTTCCTCGCTCTGCGTGGGGTGACCCTGGACATCGCCCGCAACGAGATCACCGCCTTCATCGGTCCGTCAGGATGCGGCAAGAGCACACTGATCCGCTGCCTGAACCGCATGAACGATCTGATCCCGGGCGCCCGCGTCGAGGGCAAGATCCTCTACTACGGCCAGGAGCTGTACGCCCCCGAGGTCGATTCGGTCGAGGTGCGTCGCCGCATCGGCATGGTGTTCCAGAAGCCGAATCCGTTCCCCAAGTCGATCTACGAGAACATCGCGTTCGGCCCACGCGTGACCGCCATGAAACCGTCCAGCATGGACGACCTCGTCGAGCAGGCCCTGCGAGACGCGGCCCTGTGGGACGAGGTCAAGGACAAGCTGAAGCAGAACGCCCTGGCTCTGTCCGGTGGCCAGCAGCAACGGCTCTGCATCGCGCGGGCGATTGCCGTGGAGCCCGACGTGATCTTGATGGACGAGCCGTGCTCAGCCCTTGACCCGGTGTCGACCGCCCGGATCGAGGACCTGATGGCGGAGCTCAAGCGGGACTACACCATCGTGATCGTCACGCACAACATGCAGCAGGCCGCCCGTGTATCGGACCGCACGGCGTTCTTCACTGCCGAGGTCGCTCAGGGTGGCGGTGATCGGACCGGCCTGCTCGTCGAATATGATCGCACCGAGACGATCTTCACCAAGCCGGGCGACCGGCGTACCGAGGACTACATCTCCGGCCGGTTCGGGTAGGGGCGAGCCGTGTGGCCAAGCGAACCATGGCACTGCAACTACGGTCGGCAGTCGCCCTGCTGGACACGCTCGACATCGGTGTGCTGGCGCTCGATAGTCGCAGCAAGCTCGTCGCGCTGAACAAGAAGGCGCGGGATCTCCTCGCCTGCGGGCCGGACGGGTCCGGGCTCCCACACACTGTCCTGGACCTAGTTGACGACGCCTGGCGCTGCGACACCGGCTGCACCGTGGAGTTGGTCTTCCGCCAGTCGGTGCTTCGCCTGCACGCCAGCCGGCTGGAGGGCAACATCCTGGTCCAGGTGCACGAGGTCTCGCTCCTCCGCCATCTGCAACAGGCCAACCGCCGCCTCGTGGCAGCCATGTCCGACCGTCTGCTCGAGCGGGTAGAAGGGCCGGCGCTGCTGGTCGAGGCGCTCGCCTCCGTCGAGGATCCGGTGCTGGCGGCCCAGTGGCTTCGGCGAATCCGCGGGGACGTCGCCGAACTGGCCCGTCTGGTCGGGGATCCACAGCAGGGCATGGACACCGAGCAGACGCCGCAACCCCTCGCCGCCAAGCCAGATGCCGAACCCGACGGCCCTCGCCCGACCCTCCTGCTGGTCGGGCCGGTCGGCATCGTCGCCGAATCCATGACCATCGCCCTGTCGAACGCCGGCTTCGACACCGTCGTGACCCCCGACCCGGAGGCCGCGCTGGAAGTTGTCAAGGTCGCCGAGCCCGACTGCATGCTGGTCGACATCGGGAAACCCGACGCCACGGCGGCCGCGGCGCGCCAGTTGCGCGAGTCCAGCCTGGTGCCGATGGTGCTGCTCACCGGCGCTGACAACGAGCCGTCACTCCCGCTGGAGGTCGGAGGTGATCCGGCCACGATCGTCCTGCGCCGGCCTGTGCGGCTTCGCGAGCTGGTCGCCAAGATCGGGCAGGCGCTGGCGATTCAGGCAGATTCAAGGGAGCAAGGCTCCGATGGTGTGCTCGAAGGCGGCGATATCACCCTGGACACCGACGCGCACACGGTCTGGGTGCGCGGGCAGCGAACCCCGATGTCCAAACGAGAGCGCCAGTTGCTGCGCGTCCTGCTGCAGAACCCCGGCCGGGTCCTGTCGCACGAGCGGCTCCTCGAGCTGGCGTGGGGCAGCGGAGGGAACCTCGTGACCCTGGCCGGCTACCTCCGCAGGCTGCGGCGCAAGATCGAGCGCGACCCCTCGCAACCGGAGCACGTCATCACGGTCCGAGGCATCGGCGTCAGGTTCGAAGCTCGCGCTCCATCGGCCCCCCAGTAGAGGCACCGTTCGCTGATCGTCTCCCGAATCCGGGCCCTCAGGTGGTGGTGAGGAAGCGCCGCACCCCCTGGGTCGCGAGCCGGCGGAAGATCGAATGGATCTCCTCGGCCGAGTAGGGGATGACGCCGTCCTCGAGCCACCAAACGACGAGGCCCATGCAGGCGCCGGTGACGAACTGTATGGCCGCCTCGAGTTGCGTCTGGTTCCCCTTTGCATCAGGGAACTGGGACCGGAAGTGCTCTCGGACCAGGTCCGAGACGCTCTCTCGGAGGATGCGGGCCACCAGGTCGGCTCCTCCCTTCCGCGACAGGGACTCCCAGAAGCCTCGGTGTCTCCCGACGTGCTGAAAGACGACGAGCATGGGCTGCAGGAACTCGACCTTGCTTCCCGCCCCCTTCTCCGCCGCGTCCCTCTCGGCGGCTAACGCCGCGCGGATGTCCTCGAACCCCGCGCGGAGAAGATCGTCCTTGTCGCGGTAGTGCGCGTAGAAGGTCGATCGTCCGACATCCGCATGATCGAGGATGTCCTGGACCGTGATGCGGTCGTACCCCTTCTCCTGGATAAGGGAGAGGAGGGCTCGCCGGAGCAGCTCACGCGTTCGCCGCACCCGCCGGTCCGTCGGTGCCGAGCTCATGGTCTTCCTCCGTCCCGAACAACTGACCCGGTCACGTTCGGTTCCGAACGGATCCGGGCGATTGGTTGTTGACGTCCACCCCGAAGCGTAGCAAATAATCGAACATCATGTTCGGTAAAGACTATGGATCCAGTAAGGCATAGCGACCCGGTAACGCGGTGCTGTTCGGAAACTGCTCGCCGGGGGAGGAGAACCCCAATGACCTCGCACGACGACCAACGCGGCAGTGCCCGCAGGACTGTGGCACTGCAACGGACCGAAGTGGGCACCGACGAAGGGCATCGACCCAGGCGGGGGGACACCTACCGGCGCCGCTGGTGGACCCTGGCGATCCTCTCGGTGAGCCTGCTGATCATCATCATCGACGACACGATCATCAACGTCGCCGTGCCGACGCTGCAGCGGGAACTGGGCGCGTCGGCGTCGGCGCTGCAGTGGATCCTCGATGCCTACATCGTGGTCTTCGCCGGGCTCCTGCTCACCATGGGGTCGCTCGGGGACCGCTTCGGCAGGAAGCGGGCCCTGCAGATCGGGCTCCTGGTGTTCGCGGGGGCGAGCGTGCTCGGGGCGTACTCGGGGTCGGCGTCGCAGCTGATCGTGGCCCGCGCGCTGATGGGCGTCGGGGGAGCGCTGATCATGCCCTCCACGCTCTCGGTCATCACCGACGTCTTCCCGCGAGGCGAGCGGGTCAAGGCCATCGGGATCTGGACGGGGATCGCCAGTCTCGGCATTCCCCTGGGGCCCATCGTCGGCGGGTGGCTCCTCGAGAACTTCTGGTGGGGGTCGGTGTTCCTGCTGAACGTGCCGATCGCGATCGCCGCCCTGGCGGGCGGCTGGATCCTGGTGCCCGAGAGTCGACACCCCGCACCGCCACGCCCGGATCTCCCCGGACTGGCCCTCTCGGTGGTGGCCTTGACCTCCCTCGTCTACGGGATCATCGAGGCCCCCTCCAGCGGATGGATGAGCGCAGCGGTGATCGGCTCGCTTGGTCTGGCGGTGCTGGCCGGAGCCACCTTCGTCCTGCACGAAGCGCGTGCCCGCGAGCCGATGCTCGACCTCCGGCTGTTCCGGAACCCCCGCCTCGCATGGGGGACGGTCGCGATGACCCTGGCAGGGCTCGCCATCGGCGGGCTGGCGTTCCTGCTCACCCAGTACCTGCAGTTCGTCCAGGGATACACACCCCTCCAGGCCGGCCTGCGGTTCCTGCCGATCGCGATCGGCTTCGGGATCGCCAGCCCGATCACCCAGCGCCTGGTCCCGCGGATCGGGACCACCCGGACCGTGGCCACCGCCCTGGGCGGGGGAGCGCTGCTGTTCGCTGTCCTCTCCCTGGTGGGGCCACAGACGTCGTACTGGCTGGTGGGGGCGGCCCTGCTGCTCATCGGGCTGGGCATTGGCGCCGCGCTCGTCCCCTCGACCGACGCGGTCATGGCCGCCGTGCCCGGCGAGAACGCCGGCCTGGGGTCGGCCATCAACGATTCCGGCCGTCAGGTGGGCGCGGCGCTCGGCATCGGGATCTTGGGGGCGCTCGCCAACGCCGGGTACAGGTCCGGGATCGGTGGGACCGTCGCATCCCTGAGCCCGGACCTGGCTGCCGCCGCCAAGCGATCGGTGGGTGCCGCGCTGGAGATCGCGGCGGGAGTGGGCGGACCCGCTGGAGCGTCCCTTCGTGGGGCGGCCAGCGCCGCGTTCATGGACGGCTTCGGCCTGGCGATGCTGGCGGGGGCGGTCCTCCTGGCGGCGGGCGCGGTCGCGGTGCTGCGCTGGCTCCCGCCCCACGACGTCCCCGCCCGACCCGAACAGGCGCCCAGCCGTCTCCAGCCGATCGGCGGGCCGTCTCCTGATGGGGCGACCCACCAGCAGCGCCCTGGCCGGGGTGCGGGACCCGAGGCTGCGACTGGGGTGCCGCCTGTCGGGTCCGTCAAGGCACCGGGAGGTGAGGGGCGATGAACCGCTTTCGCACACTCGACACGGAGAAGGAGAGAGCAATGATGGAGCGCGCGGCCTACCTGGAGGCATATGCCGAACGCCGCAACCTTCCGGTGCGGCTGAACACGGCGGTCGACCAGCTCGAGCGCGACGGGAGCCGCTACGTGGTTCGCCAGCCGAGTGCTCTCGGTCGACACCCCGATCGGGCGGAGGGTTCGGCGCAGGGCCCTCGTGCACGGCGGCCCGCTGATCCGGGTCGAGCCGAAGGACCTCACCGCTGCGGGCATCGAGCGGGTCCCCCGAGTCGCAGGTACACGTGACGGGCAGCCCCAGCTGGAGGACGGACGGGTCCTCGATGTGGCGAACGTGGTCTGGTGCACCGGGTTCGGCTATGACTTCTCGTGGATCCGGATCCCGGTGGTCGCAGACCACGGGCTGCCGACGCACCAGCGCGGGGTGGTTCTATCCGAGCCGGGGTTGTATTTCGTCGGTCTGCCCTTCCTCTACAGCTTGACCTCGGCCCTCGTCGGCGGCGTGGGGAGGGATGCGGAATACGTGGCACAGCACATCATGTCGCGCTCCGAACAGCGCGGCCCCGTCCAGCTGGCTCGCGCTCCGTCCTGACCAGCATCCCGCTCGCCTCGAGGTATGCACTACGATGAGCGGTGCCTGTCGAGCGGATAGAGGAGATAGCGATGCTCGATCTGGAGCGGGTCGACCTGCGGTCACTGGCTGAGGCGTTGGAGGACCACTCGCCCGAGACCACGTGGTGGTTCGACCCGCAGACCGGTGAGACGGAGCCGTACTTTGCTGATCCCGTTTCGGCCGCCCTCGATGAGGAGGAAGAAGACTGGTTGGATCGTGGGCTCATCCGCATCGAGCCGATCCCGTCCCGCGAGGCCTACGGGGATATGGAGGACTTCATCGACCGGGTGCGGGACCCGCGAGCTCGGGATCTGCTGGAGCGGGCGATCGCCGGGCGCGGCGCGTTCCGTCGGTTCAAGGACACGCTGCTGGACTTCCAGGAGCTGCGTGAGGTGTGGTTTGCGTTCCACGACGCCCGCATGGAGCGCCGCGTCATTGAGTGGCTGGCGGACCAGGGGCTGCTCGAGCGCAGCCTCGCGGAGCGGGAAGCCCTGTCCAGGGAGGACCCGCAGCTCCCAGAGCTGGCGTCCGGGTTCGATCCGGTGGAGGTCGCTACGGCGGTGGCCGGGGACCTCCGGGCGCTGTATGGCGGACGCCTTTGTCGGGTGCTGCTGTTCGGCTCGTGGGCCCGCGGGGATGCCCATCCCGAATCGGACATCGACCTGCTGGTGGTGCTGGACCGGGTCGAGTCACCCTGGGAGGAGCTGCGGAGGATGGACGAGATCCTGTGGCGGCACTCCTATCGAAACGACGCGGTGATTTCCGCCGTTCCTGTTGGTGAGGACGAGCTGGGCGAGGCTGCGCGTCCGTTGCTGATCCGGGCGCAGACCGAGGGACGTGCGGTCGCGTGACCGACCGGGTTGGCCTGGAGCGGTGCTGGGAGGAGCTGGCGGCGGCTCGGCTTCTGGCGGGTAAGGGTTTCGAGGCGCAGGCTGTCTCTCGTGCCTATTTCGCCGCGTTCTTTGCCGCGGAAGCGGCCCTTATGGCGCTGGGCGAAACGCGTTCCAAGCACGCCGGGGTCGTCTCGGCGTTTGTCCACCTGTTGATCCGTGGTGGCCAACTCGACGAGGAGATTGGGCGGCTGCTCCGCTCGCTGTTCGAGCGGCGCAACGAAGCAGATTACTCACCCGTCGATGTCCCTGCGGAGGAGGCAGATGTGGCGATTCGAGACGCTGAGCGGGTGGTCAGTGCAGTGAAGACCTGGCTCGCAAAACCTCGATGAGCCATCCGAGTCGGAGCCCGATAGCGCCGCGCCGTGTCCTGCTGACGTCTGTTCGTGCTGGTCAGAGGCGAACTGTTGGCCAGCGATGGGCCGTCACTCCAGTCCGCTGGGCATCAGGGCGATCCTCGACGCGGCGATCTGGAGCCTCGGGTGCCAGGTGCTCGTGGTGGGCGGTCCACCGCCCGAGCAGGAGTGTCACCGAGCCTCGGTTATTTCTCGGTTTATGGGCTCGCGGCGCTGAGCCATCGGATCTGGTTGCGGCAATTGTCCTTGGCCTGGTGGCGGCAGAGGAACTCGTCCAGCGTGTCCACGACGCGGCCGATCGCGTCCAGGTGCCTGGGCAGGCTCTTGTCGGAGGTGAGCAGCAGGCCGCAGTGGTCGTGTCCGTCCACGGCGGCCCGGTTGGCGAGGGGCACGAAGTCCTTGACGTTGTTGGTCATGATCGACCGCTCTTCGAGCGCCATCCGCCGGAAGAGCTCTTCGTCGCTGAGCCCGACGAGATCGGCGCGCTCAGCGACCGCCGCGACGTCGTGGTCCTTGGCGCGGAGCCGGCGGGCGATCTCGGGCGAGTAGTGCTCGTCCAGCATTAGCCTCACGCGAGCGCCTCGCCGCGGTGGCGCCAGCGGGCCTCCTCGCGTTCGGCGATCGCGTGAGCGCGATCGAGCCAGTCGTCGATCTCCTCGCCGTAGTCGGCGTAATAGCGCAGGCAGGCGTCGACCCGGTCGACCGGCAGCTCGAGATAGGCGGCGGCCGCCTCCACCGAATTGTGGTTCTGCCGGATCGTGTCGATGACGTCGGCGACGTCGAGTCGGGTGCCGAGCACTGCCGGGCGACGGCCGGCGGCGCCATCGCGGAAGTAGATGAGCGGGTGCTCGTCCATCCGCAGGCCCTCTTCGATGTAGCGCTCGGCGAGGGCGTTCTGCGGTTGGCCCGCCTCACGGGCGCGGCGCTTGAGATGCTCCAGCGTGCGCGGCAGGACCCGGAAGGCGAGCGGCTGCTTGGCGGCGGCAGAGTTCGCCATCGGCCTCCCCTCTCGATTGCTGACACCGTATGACGATGTTAGCAAACGGGGGGCTCGTCCTGGACTTTTGACCGATCGAGTCTCGTGGCAAGCGTCAGGAGGCTCATGGGAGCGCGCGGCTGGGGCGTGGATTGACGCATCACATTGGCATCACATCGGATGCTTATAGTTCGGAGCGCCCTCCGAGTCGAGCCCGCTGCGACCTCTCCTGTACACGCCCCGGCAGGGTGTGTAGCCTTCGGCTGCTCTGTCGACGAACAGGAGGCACTTGCATGCGCCGAAGCATGGCCGTCTCCATACTCTCTGTCGCAGCGATGGTTGCCTCCGTGGTGGCGTCGCTCCCTGCCGCGGCAACGCCGGCAAACGTCGACGTGAGCCGGCGGCACCTGAACGAGTCCGAGGAAGCCATCGCGGTCAACCCCACGAACCCGAACAACATCGTCGTCGTCACCAACGTCGGCCACAGGGAGGCGGGCCTGGAGGCCGGCATGTTTGCGGGCGTCTCCTTCGACGGCGGCCAGACCTGGGCGACGCGCCTCATCGGGAACAACGACAACCTCGGCGACGCCTGCTGTGACCCCAGCTTGTCGTTCGACCAGCACGGCAACCTGTTCCTGACCTATCTGTTCCAGGTCGAGAACGTGGTGCCGGTCGCACTGAGCACGGACGGCGGCCTGTCCTTCCACCTCGTCGCGAACATCGGGGCGGGCGGCAGCGCCACGGCCAGCCGCTCGGGGACGGACGATCGGGG
>WNFX01003141.1_pt1 | contig 16550 bp, 22 predicted proteins | sample 5400111 | NCBI WGS metagenome assembly WNFX01 (sample SAMN13153363, study PRJNA577476) | soil metagenome | isolation source: 40 cm soil or saprolite under grassland replicate 1 | place: USA:California | collected 2016-06-15 | reverse complement strand
GATCAGTATCCGCGTCGCAGCAGCTCACTCCGCGTGTCGCACCTGACTACGCCTCCCGTCAGGCCGTTGCGCTCACCCCAGCGCCCCACCAGCCCGCGCTGCCGATCGGCCCATCCCCGAAAATGCGAAAGTCGAGTGAGGTCTTGCCGGCCAGAACCGCGTACAATTAGGTAACACAACGAAATGAGGGCTAGCATGACCAACAGCGGTGCATTATATGATCGCAGTGAGGCTCAGTGGGAAGAGCTGGAAGCGGTCGGCTGGGATCTCCTGCAGGACAGTGCATTGAAGTTGACCGATTATACCCAGCTGAATCAGGACCTATCGCGCAGCACTGGGCAGCCCGCGTGGAATTTTCATCGAGAAGGTCACCGTGCGGCAATGGGAGAGTTACTGGGCCGCCTCGCGGACCGGAGCTTCGCGGAGGGCGGTCTTATGATCTCTGCGCTGTGCAAGTATATGAACGAGAATGACGCCGGCGACGGCTTCTACAAGAAGGCGCTCAAGCTGCACCTAATACCGCAGGCCCTGTACAGGAACAAGGTCGCTCGGTGGGAGTGGTGGGCGGATCATGTCGGAAAGGTGCAGGCGTGGGTAGCGGCGCAGAAACAGCCACCGTAACTGGATAGGTGGCTTTGTTGATTGTTATAGCGTTTCGAGTACCCTCTACTTTCGCGGTTATGCCACAGAGCCTTCCCAGGCCAGCCGGATGGCATGGCTTTCTCCTTGGGTCGGCTCGCTGGGGTGAATCGGCCGATATTTGGCGGCGATGAGGACGCGGCGGAGCTTGGCGGTCATGTCGGCGGTCGATGGCGCGGCCTTGGTCTTGTTACCAGGGAGCGCGGGCGCGGTGCTCGGCAACGTCGGCCGGGTGGTGCCCGGCCGTGGCGTCACCACAGGACCGCGATGCTCTGGCAGGCGAGGCGAACGGCAGGGTGGGGTGCGCCGCGGACTTCAGGCCGCTCGGAGCAGGTGTAGTCATCGACGAACGGCGGGTTCTGACATGCGCGCACGTCGTGGTTTCAGCTGACGGGACGACCCGGCATCTGCTGTGGGTCGCCTTTCCCAAAGCGGACAATGACTCAAGGTCGCCGAACCGTAGTCCTGAGGCCCTGCTAGAAGAAGATCGAGGCCATCAAGACGGCGGTGGCGAGGACCCACATCATCCCTACGGTCATCGCGTACAACATCACTACCATCATCACCACGAAGGCGCCCAGTCCGGCGACTGTACCACCGGCGACTGACGCTGCGGCACTGCCGGCGTTTGCCATGCGCCATGGTCGTCCCGCGGGATGGCATATGATGGCGGCAGCGATCATGTAAAGCACTACCCCATGATGATTCCAATGACGTCGGAAGCGCCAAATCTGCCGCTGCCGAACGTCCCGGCTATGAGATCGGTCACACACGCCCCGGCAACTGCGGCAAAGCAGCCAAGGAATCCAGTGGACGTTCCGACTGCCTTGCCCCACGCCTCAACCTCGCCCCTGGTTAGGGCAACCGACCTATCGTCGGAGGTGCTAGTGCCATATGCGCCCATCAGCATTTCCTCCCAGGAGAAAGCTGCACCCGGCATGGACACCACTCTTATATCCTACTTCTGGCCGTGTCGCCTACACGGTGGGGTATCCATTCAGGGTTTGAGGTCAGGTGCTGACGGTTGTGGCAGCCAGGGCTGACCTGAGAGCGCGCGTGGATGGCGTCGATGGGCGCGATGCCGTGGTTACGGCTGGTGACCAGGTAGGAGCGGGCGCGGCAGTAGCGGGGCGAGGGTGGCCCCAAGGTATGCCAGCAGCCGGAGATGGCCTGATGGCGTTGGCGTCTCTCGATCGCCCGTTCGCTGGCGTTGTTTGGTCCAGGGCACGGCGAGGTCGCGGGTGAATAGCAGATCTGGTCGGCTTTGGCTTCAGGCGGCGCGGGCCAGGACGTAGCCGGGGGTGGTTCTTCCCTCGTCTTCAGTCCCGGAGGCCCCCTATCTCCTCATACAAAGTCGGCCGATTTTAGCGCCATGCAGACTCGTATTCGCTTGCGATGAATTCAATTAATGCTGGCTCTTGATCTAGATCCCATCCTTTCCGCAACTGCCTCGCGACCCTATCAATGCGTGCGGCTAGACCTATCAGCAAGGTCCGTTGTCGTAGTGGTTCCGAACCACGCTAATCGGTAGACGTCTGTTGCCACACATGCCAGTCGTCGTTTGTGCCACCCCGTAGCAGTTCCAGAATACGCCTCAGGTCATACCGTCCTGCGTCGTCACCATCGGTCTTCCCTGAGGTCGATTGATTGCCGCTGACGCATGAACTCGCAGCTTTGAACGCAAAAAGCGTAGCCTCATAGGCAAGAATAGCCTCGACATAAGACCAGAGTGCTAGTACCATAAGGATGACCGTTACAGCAGCTACGACCGGGGCGAGCCACCAGTATCGTCCCATTTTCTGCCAAGCGATGATGATAGTTATTATGCTGACTATTACGAGTGTTAGTATATAAGCTCCTTGTATTGCAATGTAAGAAACTGATCGACGGCGAATACGCCCGCCCGTAGAATCCCACGGAGGAGGAGCCAGGTCGCGAAGATCTGAAGGTAGTCCGTCGTGGAGTACTTTGAAGAGGGTCTGCTCCAAGCAGTATTTGTAAGCCGCCAAGGCCAGCATTTCACCTGTGATGTTAGCACCGACAAACAATGTTATGCAGCCAACGACCGGGAGTGCAAGTAGCACCACATACTGGTGATATCCGTAGAGTAGCGTGCTAGCGATTCCTGCGACGGTAAATATGAGCAATAGTAGCTGCTGGATCCGTGACATGTAATCTCGGACCAGGCCATCGTAATGCTGAATATCGTCCTGAAGAAGGCCCACGAATGTGTCCTTGCCTATCTCGCCCATCGCGATCCTTCATTTTTGCGCCGCACCTAATCCGTTGAAGCTATGCATTCAAGCTAATTGGTTGTTACAGACTATCACGCGAAAGTATCTTGGCTTGAAATTATTCCTAGGCATCGGAGGAACCCTGCCAACGTATCGCCCGGTCCTTGTGAGCTGAACCTCCGCAAGGCACGAAGGCTCAACCGCAGATCCCATTGTACCTGCATAATCCGGTAAGAGACTCCGCAGGCCTCTGATCAGTGGCCGCAACCCGGCCCGCACGGCAGAAGTTCCTGCAGCGATTCGAACAAGAGGTTGATCCCGATGGCGTACTACCGCCCCAGGAGCGCCGGCGCCGCGCCGCGCATGCGAAGCGCGCTTACATGCTCCGTCTGGCCAAGAGGGCCGTGAACGCCGCAAGGTGGATTGAAACCGTCACCAGGGCACAACGCCCCCCGAGCGACCGCTCGGGGGGTTTGTCCGTGGCCATAGACCAACTGGCTCGGTCTGGGTGCCCATCCAGTTTTGATAAGGAATGATTTCACGCGTCCTTGAATATGGTCAAGGTTGACGTGGTTTGATTTTATCCCGCTCGAAATATTATCCTCATGAATAGGGATTGATTACCTGCATCGAACTGCACCAGTCTGCTCGTTTAGATCGCTGTAGTTACATGCAGTTTCGTGCAGATACCGTGGAAGTATAACTAAGTGCCTCTCGAGCATGCGATGATTGGTGACGCCCCCGCACCGTAGGAGCGATGCGGGGGCGTCCTATTCCGGTTAGCCCCTCGGGTGAAGTAAGGAGCTTCCCTTGGCTGCAAAGGCTACAGGCGATCAGCCCAAATCTGACTCCGCCACAGAGGAGCCGTGGTAGTCGTGGGCGTCAACAGTGCGGGTCGTCATGCTCCGACTGGCTACAGCTGTCCCGACAGCGGCACTGATATGGCTGGCGTACCTTCGCCGTTGACGTCTCGGTGCCGTGTCGCCAAGAGGACCGTGAGCGCCCGCAACGCGAGCAACCCTGCAACCCTGGGCCGGGAACGACGACCCCCGAGCCACCCTGCCTCTGGCCTTGCGCCGGCGCGCATCGCGCTGGGGTCGCTACCGGCTGCCAGCGGGTGAGCCACGCCGCCAGTGTGGACATGACTGCTAGCTCAGCCAGCTCGTTGTAGGTGGTGCGCTCCTCGATCGGCCAGGCCACACGGTCGGCCCACAAGTGCGCCAGCATCGAATCAGGCGAGTACGCTGCGGCATGTGAGCAAAGGACGTCCGTCGGAAGCCGTAGCTGGGCCTGTCGATCAGTTCTGGTTGGATGAGACGTCGCCATGGCTTGGCGAAGAGAACCCTCCTGCGCTAACAGTGCTGCCTGACCGCATTGTGAATGGGAAAGCCGTTTTCAATGCCGACATTGCTCCGTTGGTTAAGCAAATAAGAAGCCAGGGTTACGATGCCCGGTTCCTGGCTACGCCTAGTCAAACGTTCCAGAGTGAATATGGCGCCGATTCTGTCATTGTCTTGTCTTTCCTCTTGAACGTTGCGAGCAATGCGTCTTGGGACAGTTTCAAGTTTTTGCTGCACACGATAAGACTTCGCGTGCAAGGAGTCAGGCAAACTGGCGCAGAGCCGCAGGTTACGCTGACTCAGGGAATTTTTCGGCACCCCGATGGCTCTTCCTATTTGTGGCAGCAATTCTCTGGCACACCCGAGCGTGTTCTAGAACTGGCTGAATCTGCTGTGAAGGCCTATGTGTCAGCAAATCCGGGGACCGCTTCCAGCGTAGTCGAGCCAAAGGCGCAGCCAGGCCAGTCGTCTTGGGCCGTGCCGGAATGAAGCTTCCTGCGCTCGGGCTGACAAGTGCCGAGATTGCAGTGTCGCTGCTAATGTTCACTGGCCGGATTGACGGGATGGCGCTGCATTTTGACACGCCCATACCTCCGCCGACAGGGCTTCGGCGCTCGCATATGCTTCATAGTCGCGGCGCCGAACAGCTTAATTCTGCGAAGCGTCTCTATAGCAAAGCGCATGATCGACTAGGCTGCACGGCCAAGCATCGCCTTGACAGTCCCCACGCCCCGTGGTGGGTTTATTCGCCCACCATTGTGGGTGCCGGGCTTCCCTGCACAGGCGGCCGGATGCGGTGTGGAGATGCTGAATCCTTGGCGCGAGGTGCCTTGGCATGTGCTGTGCGGGCCTTCAACTTGTTGGAAGAACTACCGGAAGCCGATGATGCTCATCGGCTAGTACATGAGTCAGGGATGTTCGTTTCCCGCCACTTCGGTTGTAGAATCCGTTTGCAGAATGGGTGGTGGCGTTGGCAGTGCCCCGTCATAATTGCTCATTTGCGCCTTGGCCAGTCTGTGAATTTCACTGCGCCGCGCATATGTTCCATATGCCGTCAAAATATAATGTCCGACCGGTGCTCACACCTTCCCAATCAGATATACAAGGTTGAGGTAGACGACCCGAGCCACTGGCCTTGTGGATCGAGAAATTGCGGCAGTCACGAGGCGGGCACCATCATCGAAGTCTGTCCCACCTCGCTCGCTGAGGAAGTAGACAGCATCAACGAAATTTCATGGGTTGCAAGTCCCCGTGATCCGCTAGCTCGAATCGAAGCTATCTGTTATACGCCTGAGCAAATGGCTATTTTGATGCGCGCTGCTATACCGAGCGGAACTCATACAATCGAATGTCTGCATTGTCGGCAGGCCTGCAGCGGCTTGTGGGACTTCGGGGTGTTTGGTAAGTTGCTGAATCTATGACGACTGGTCCAGGTACTTGCAGATTCAGCGAGCACCTATCATTCTCCACGCTCGCCCATGGCAGCTCTGGTACTTCCGCCAGACCCCTCACCGTGGCGAGTACCTCATAATCTCCGTCGCAAACGGCCTTGCCCTCGATGCGCGGAGAAAAACCGACCGAGGCAGGCACTCGTTGATATGGGTACCACATGGCGACGAACAACAGCGGTGGCGCCTGCACCCAGCAGCCGACGGCGCAGCGTTCCTGATCGAATCCGTCCGCACCCGCCATGTGCTGGATGCGCCGCCCGACGCCGCTAATGGCACAAGACCGCTGATGTTCGACCGGCATAACGGCGAGAACCAGATGTTCCTGATCATGATGCCATCGGGAGGCAGGCCCGGCAGTTAACGCGGTTCGTTGCACCCGATCAACGCTCTCGCAGCAGCGGACAGCGGACTTGCGAACGCGCGGCCCGTGTCCGGCAGGGTCGAACCCCTCGTCACGACGCAACCCCGTGGTCATACGCGGAGTATCTCCCGACCTCCGCAGGTGTGGTCACGTCGGCGGCAGCAGCGCGTGAATCACGCGGCCCAGCTCATTCCGAAGAACGATCACGAGAGGGTGGTCAGTGCGGTATCCGTATTCCAGAAGTTCGGTAACGGTCAGAGCGGTTATCGCTTGATTGCGATCGAGCAGCACTGGCCAGCTGCCGACTCGCCAGAGGCCATCAGCTTGTACTTGGGCTTCTGCGACGACCGCGCCGGCGATCTCGAGGGTCATGCAGTCATCGCTGATCTTGAGCGTCATCGGGCAGGCTCGCCAGCCGCAGTGACCGGACGCGGTCCGAGGGCATCGTCTTCACCGTAGGCACCGGCCTGTCCCGCGTTCTTGACGAGACGGCCCCACCGCTCGTGCCGACCGTGGGCACTGGCGATAGCCCTGCCGCTGGGCAAGATGCCGTCACTAGCCTGCCTGGCCAAAGCCCACTGCCACGCCTGCCGCTGGAAGTCATCACCGGGACGGGCAGCCTTTGCAGGATGAGTCGAAGGAACCAGCGTCAGCGCTGGCGACGGCGCCCGCTCGACTGTGTCTGGAGACCGCTGCTGTCGAGGCTGCTTGGCGCGTTGGTCCACGCTGACCGCGCCACGGCGTACCTGACGGGTCAAGAGCTCATACGACGCCGTCAATGCGAACGACGGCCAGGCTGCGATGACGCGGCCGATCAGCGTGGGCTCGGCTACAGCGACGTTGGCCGCCAGGCTCGCGACGCTGCCCGCGATGAGCAGTGCCCACGGCAACGCGCTGCCCTTGCGGCCCGACGGCGAGTCGGCCAGCAGCGTGGTCGACGCCGCGACGATCATCCCGTCGACGGACAGCGGCGTGAGCGCGGCAACCCAGCCTGGCTGTCCGTGCAGTGCGACAAGCGTGTGCATGTGCAGGTAGGAGACCGTTCCGGCGATCAGCGCGAGGAGCGCCACGCATCCGATGGTGGTCCGCCTGATCCACCGATCCGCCCGGCCGGTCACGCCGCCGCTCCGAGCGCGAACTCACCGGACAGCACGTATTGGCTTTTAGGGTCAGATACTCCTCGGACACCCAAACCGGTGGGATTTCCCCAAAACGGTCATCGCTTGAACACGCATGCGGGAGCCGGTGTGGCGGCCCGCCGGCTGGTCGCCGCTGCTGCTCTTCCTGCGGGGAGGCGGCCGTGACCAGCTCGCTGATCGCTCCTGTCATTCCTCCGGCTGGGCGGGTGCCCGCTCGCGCCCGCGGCGGCGCGGACGGAGTGCGGCGGCTGCCGCTGGCCGGGCCTGCGGCTGGCGCGCGATGCCCCGAGGGTGTGGTGTACGGGCTCGGGCGGATCGACGCGTCGGGCCGGGTCGCTGACCGGGAGGTGGTCAGAGCGCTGGGCTGGCGTGGCGGTGACCGGCTGACGCTGACGGCGGACGCGGGCGTGGTCGTGGCCCGCTGTGATCCCGGTGGCATGGTCGTCGTGCCGGCCCGGCCGTATCTGGTGATCCCGGCCGCGCTGCGCCGCCGGTGCGGGCTGCGCGCGGGTGACCGGGTGCTGCTGGCCGCCCTGCTCGCCGAGGACGTCCTGGCCGCTTATCCGCTGGCGGTGGTCGATCAGGCGATCCGGGCGCATCACCAGATCCTGGCCGGGCCGGGAGGCACGCGGTGACCGCCGTGCGTCCGGCCGCGCCTTCCGGTGAGTCTGTGCGGGCCGATGTCGAGGCGGCGCTGCTGGTGCTGGAGCGGATGGGCCTGTCGCCGGCAGACCTGCTGTCCGTTACTGGCGGCCGGCCGGCGGTGCCGACGTTCGCCGAGTACGTCCCGGTCGTGGCCGCAGCGGTGACCGCGGGGACGCGGCGGGCGTACGGGTCGTACTGGAACCGGGTCATCGAGCACTGGGGTGACCGCCGCCTGGACGAGCCGACGCCGTCGGAGATCCGGCAGCTGATGGCCTACGTCCGCACCCATGTCGTGGCGCGGCGGAACGCGCGCGGCGGGCGCAGCGCCGCCGAGCACCTGGTGGCCGCGCTGCGCTGCCTGTACCGGCACGCCGAGGACGACGGGCTGATCACCGCGGCGGACAACCCGGCCCGCAAGGTCGACAAGCCCCGCCGGCTGCCGTCCACCCGGCGGGCGGTGCCGGACACGCGGCTGGCGCAGATCAACGAGGCGGCAGCGGCCACCGGCAACGATCCGGAACTGGACACGCTGCTGCTGCGGCTGCACACCGAGACCGCGTGCCGGCGCGGCGGCGCCCTGGCGCTGCGCCCGGCCGACCTGGACCCGGACCAGTGCCTGATCCTCCTGCGCGAGAAGGGCGAGACCGTGCGCTGGCAGCCGGTCTCCCCCACCCTCATGGCCCGGCTCATCCAGCACGGCCAGGAGCGCGACGCCGCCGAGGACGGGCAGCTGCTGCGCTATTCGAACGGGCGGCCGATCACCAGCCGCCGGTATGACCACCTGTGGACCCGGATCGGGACCCAGCTGCCTTGGGTGCGGACCCAGCAGATCAGCACCCACTGGATCCGGCACACCACACTGACCTGGGTCGAGCGCAACTTCGGCTACGCCGTCGCCCGCGCCTACGCCGGCCACACAGGCACCGGGGGCGAAGCCAGAGTCACCTCCACCTACGTCCGCGCCACCCTCAGTGAAGTCGCCACTGCCCTGGCCGCGCTCACCGGCGAACCGCACCCGCTCGCCACGCGGGAACTGTCGCCAGCGTGAAAGCGGCTGCTCACTCCGCCGACTCAGGATTGCGGTCACCAGCTGGTCATCATAAGTCGACACAACCCGCGACGATGATCAGACGGTGGCCGCGCTGTGTCGATCATGACACACCCCAAGATCACGATCTCCGGCTTTATACCCGAGGCGGAGTAGGATTGTCCAGCAAGCTGGCATGAACAGTGGCCAAGGCTGGACGGTAGAACATGCTGTCAGGCCTGGGCGCCAGGTGATACGGAACCGGGGCGAGAGACTCGCTGGTCTCAACCGGTGGAAGCAATTGAGCTGAGGTCATCCCCGGAATTCTCATCGAGGAGAAGCTCTGCGAACACTTCTGCTGGCGTCCTGAATTGAAGTATAGCACGGGGGCGGCCATTAAGCTCAGCCGCCACCGCATTCAGATAGCGAATGTCGCCGGTAATATCCGTGCCTTTCGGGAAGTACTCCCTCAGCAAGCCGTTGGTATTCTCATTCGTGCCCCGCTCCCACGGCGAATGCGCATGCGCGAAGAACACGGGGATGTCGGATTTGAGGGTCAGCGCGGCGTGCTGGGCCATCTCCGCGCCCTGGTCCCAGGTGATAGACCTGAGCAGGCCCGCCGACATGTCCGACAAGGACTCGATGACGCCATCGCAGACGGCGGCGGAGTCCCGGCCGTCCGGCAGCGCGACCGGGACGAGATAGCGGCTCATGCGCTCCACCAATGTGCCCATAGCGGTCTTCCCGGCCTTGCCGATCACCAGGTCACCCTCCCAGTGACCGGGTACTTTGCGGCCTTCGGCCTTCTCGGGGCGCATCGATATCGACGTCATCCCGACGATCCGGGCGCCCTTGGACCGGGACCGGCCCCGCGGCTGGCGGCGGGTCCGGCCGGTCCGCAGCGCGATCTCCATCTCCGCCAGCTCACCCTTCGGCAACGCGTACAGCCAGGTGTAAATCGCCTCGTGCGACACTGCCATATCCGTCTCCCCGCGGTCGCGCTCACGACGCAGCCTGCCCGAGATCTGCTCTGGCGACCAGGCCTTCCGGAAATCGCAGGCCACGCGTTCCCTCAGTTCCGGATCCGCATCGATTTTCCGGCATTTAGGGCGCTTCCGCGACTTCCCGGCGCCGGTGTCGGCGCGGTTCGCCCGGTATGCCCGCCGCCCGCCATGCCGGCCGATCTCCCGCGACACCACCGACGGACTCCGGCCGATAGAAAAGGCTATGTCCTTCTGCTCCATATTCGCGGCAAGACCACGAGAGATTTCCTCCCTGTCGGCCAAAGTGAGCATTTCCCGGCGCATGCGTCCCCCGATTTACTCGCGCATTCGCCAGAGCCTCCCACTCCAGGGAAAACCGTTCTCCGAAGTCCCATAACTCCCGTAAGAGAAGACCGTCTGTTACACCCGATTGCCAAGACCGGCTGCGACCGAGCTCGCCTGCTTCCTCAAGCGCAGCCCTCTGTTCCGGAGGGGGTGTACGCAGCTTCCCGCGTCGACGGTTCGGCATCGTGTCGTGAATGACGAGCAGGCCGAACTCCTGCAGCTCGTGGATGGCCGAATATGCTTCGCCGCTGATGCCATAGACCTGCCAGCGTTTCATTCTCGTTATAGGTGCGCCGGGCACATCAGTCGATCCGCTTTGAGTACGCACGGCATGCCGGACTATCAAAAGGACGCCGATCTCGGCCGGGGTAAGGACCAGGTGCCAGCCTTGCGCAAAGAAGGCTGCTGGCAGCCCGAGCGTGGCAGCGTCCGACGTCGATCGTGGCAACTGGTACGGACGGCCGGTTCCATCGTCTGACAAGAGGCCGAAGCACTCGTACCGACCCTGGGCACCTTTGGTCTTGACGCCGACGAGTTCTGCAGCCAGGAGTTCCTCAAGATCGCGCGTGATCCGCGCTCGTCGCGCCCGGATGTTGGGCGCCCATCGCCCGCAGAGAACCGCCCAGGAGTCCTGATTGTTGACTCTGGTCGCGTTCGCATGCCTGTTGGCCCGACCCGGATTGCCGTCGGCTGCCTCCGCATGAGCGACGTAAATCATTGTCAGATACGAGGCCAGCGCGTGGGTTCTGCGCATCAGCAGCTTCGCACACGGCGGGCGCGTGCGGTAATCATCGCGGAGAAGCGTGGCTCGGTCAGCGGGCTCGTCAGGTTCGTCGCCGCCAAGCGCCGGTGGAAGCGGCCGGTATACCCGAAGGCCAACGAACTCGCTGCGCAGTTCGACCCAGACGTTCACGCCGTTGCCAGGCAGACCGCGATAGGCATCGAGAGCCCGCTTGATGACCGTCTCGCGACGCTCCAGTTCCAGACGGCGCTGCTGTCGGGCAGCGGCGAGTTTGGCGATCGATTCAGTCCGCCAGATGTACCGGCGCTCAGCGTCGGCCGTCCCGTTCCCGTCGGCCGAAGCAGCCTTGGTCATGTGAGCCACCTTCAGGACCCGGACCTGCCGTACACGTGGTAGCGGCACATTGCGTAGCTAGGGATATGCTATCCATCCTTCCAAACTCCACATGTCCCGCTACGACGTATACGACGTACCGCTACAACGTGACCTTGACTTGCGTCGACAACAGGGACAAGGCAGTCCAGTCTGTCCTTGTGAGCAGCAAGAACGCGACGCAGACGTCCTCCGCGAGGACGCCTCGCTCGCATCCCAGGAACAGCCGTGTGACACCCGTCGGCGCCCTACTTGTAACGATCATTGGCGCAATCGCTGCGGTAGTCGCAGTGTTCGGACACCCGACGCAGGCCATTGCTGCCGCGGTGATCACGTCAGCCCTTGCCGCACTGGCTGGTGGACGTCAGGTACTCCGCAGCTCTGCCGAACTTCTTGGACCGATCACCCGCTTCCTGTCATCGACTCGCGGTTCCGCGCACATGATTGACGCATCGGATCGACCACCGCTAGCACAGTCTCTTGACTCCAAGGAAGATGGTGGCGCCGAAGAGCTAACACGGTCGGCGAAGCGTTGATCGACTTCACGATGCGCAAGAGGCCGGAAGGCACTGCCAACGCGGGGAGCGATTCCCCCTTCACCTCACTGCCGCGTGGCTCGGCAGGATCGGTGCGGCGGGGGCCGATCTTGCAACGGCCGACTCGCTACGCCGTAGCAGCCTGGCAGGAGCCAAGTGATATGGAGTACGCGCTCGCTGCGCCGCCGCGATCTGGAGTCACTACGGAATCCCATCCCCTTACGGTCAGCTCGCCCAGCAAGCCTTCGACAGGCCAACCACCCCGCTAGCACCTGACATAGTCCTGCTCAAGGCCGGGATCGCCGCCTACGTCATCGAATGCAAATACGGCACCAGGAACTACATCGCCCACAGTGGCTACCGCCAGGTAGTCGCCTACAGTCACGAGCTCCGCCAGCTCGCACCGCGCGTCTCCGGTCTCGTCGTGGGACCCGACTCTCTCATCGTGCGCCCCGCGCTGCTCAGAGAAGCCGACCAGGTTATAGGCATGACAGGACCACAATTTCTGCACGACACCGCAGTCTTCGACTTCGGCGCCACCTGACGGCCGCACGTGCATCGCACGGAACCCGGCGCCGCTCCCTACGGCACGCCGTGTGACTACGAACACGCCATCCACTGCCCGATGCTGCGGGTCGACCCCCGCCGGCGGCACCGCCGTGCGGAGGTCATCACCGGCCTCAAAGACCGGATCGCCGAAGTTCGCGCAGTGGCTGGCTCGGCTAGGTCCAGGGCTCAGCGCGGATCGCGCGATGGCGCGCGGGCCGGCCTGGCACCCGCTACGGCCCGGCCCGCTCCTACCCTGCCAAGCTTTGTGTTCATGACAAGCCATTCGACCCGCCCGCAGCGGCCGACCTTGCCCTGAGCCTGGCAAAGTGACACCCGGGCACCCCGACCGCACCCCGGCCATGATTCAGGAGTGCGCACTAACGTGGCCCATCTCGGGATGAACGGGCTTGGGCGTCAGTCCCCGTCCATCTCGCGTGAAGATCGGAAATTGCCGAAGGTGTATCCCCTTCTGGCAATGAGTGCGCCGGGCTACATGAAGAACCTGAACTGGTAGGGGGTGGTGCCGAGTCCTGGCATGCGCTTGACGACGCCGGCGAGGACTTTGGCGTAGCCCATGGTGACCGGTAGCGGATCGTAGAGCGCATCGTTGTTCCAGTCCATCTTGGACAGGGCGAGCGTTACGCGGGCGGTGTCGTCCCATGGCCCGTGGCCGGCGTGGCGGATCAGGCGTAGTGGTCGGGGAGTTGATCGGCCGCCTTGGAAGTAGCTGCCACGCGGATTAATTCCCGTCACGTCGCCATGGGTCCATAGCAGTGCCTCGCGAGGGCCCAGGCCGATGACCGTACCGCGGCCGACGGGGTAGGCGGCAGGGTTTCCCTTAGCTGGATGGCGGGCGTCCCGTTCGATGCGGATGCCGCGCCAGGGGACGTCTTCGACGACCTGGATCAGGTCCACTGTCTCGCACAGGTGCAGCGCCTCCATGCAGCCGTCGACTTCGGCGGCCTTGAACTCGGTGGTCTTGTGGACCATGACACGACGTGGTGAGCTCCCGGCGTGGCGTCGGCGGTACAGGTCCATCGAGCGAGTCATGACGCGGAACATCTCGGTGCGCGACAAGAACGGGTTGTCGCGTTGCACCTGGACCTCGTGCGCGTCGTAGGCGACGAATTCCAGTCCTGATCCCTGGCTGTCGAAGACCTGACTGCAGCAGGTGACGAATCGGGGCCGGTCTGACTCTGGCGGCCGGACGGCGTAGGAGATGCCGATGTATGCGGTTTCCTCATCGGTGTCGGCGAGCTTCCAGGGGATCCCACCGGCTTTGGCGTACAGCGCAAGCCCGATGCGCCACATCACGGACGCGCGGTCGGGGTAACTCAGCGCGCTGTTCTCGCGGACGAGCTGGACGGGCATGCGGCGCATGGCAGTGGCGGCTTTGATGTGATCGTGCAGGTCGAAATCCTCGCCGGGTCCGCCGAAGTAGCCGGCCTCCCAGCGGGACGGAATGTATATGAACAGCACGTCGAAGGCATCGCGCCGGGCATCGAGTACCTGGATCGCGCGGACGATCCTGTCGGCCAGGATGACGTGCGGCCGCGCCGAGGCGCGGAAGTCGGCGTCGAGGCTGGCGTCGAGTTCGTGGTGGCACCCTCCGCCGGCTCCGCGCATGCGCACGCCGAAGACGGCCTGGAATCCCGGCCATTCCGGCAGGTATTCCGTGCGCTCCCCGGGCTGGTAACGGCTGTTGAGTTCCTTGAGGAACGCGTACAGGCGGTCGCTCTCGCCGGCCGGAGCGAGAGTGGCCACACGGATCGGATCAGGCATCAGCCCACTTGAGTAGGGCCCGAATCTGAGCAGGCCGCGGAGTGGGTGGATGTCGCAATCGGTTGACCGGTCGGGGTGGAAGGCCAGCCGGGGCTCGGGCAGCCGCACGTGCGGGCCGATTTCGCTGCTCATGCCGTGGCCCTGCGCGAGTAGGCGTTATCGCGCGTCAGCTTGAACACGGCATCGACGCCTTGGCTGGTGCCGAGCGCGCGAAGCGGTTCTCCGCCGCCGTGCAGCAGGGTGGCCCAGAAGGCGACGAGGTCGTTGAGCTGACGATTGTACCGGCGCACCGTGCGCTCCCGCCCAAAGTCCGATGCCGCTGCCTTGTTCACCTCGGTGACGCCGTCAAAGAAAATTCGAGGTTCGGTCACGAGCCATAGCCGATCATCGGCCCACTCCAGCCGGGTGCCGACGCCTTCCCGCCAGGTCAGGCCGGGGTAACCAGCGACGCTGCCGGACAGCTCTCCTGCCATCTTGCGCAGCGGAGCCCAGGCAGCCGCCGTGACATCGGCGGGCGCCAGCATGTCGGTGCTGCGCCGCCGGGTATGCTCCAGGCCTCGATCGCGCACCAGCGCACGGGCGAGAGCTTCGCGGAGCAGCCCGCGCTCCCCGGAGTCATACCGCAATCGCCGCTGCTCCACCGTATGCAAGTCGAATTCGGTGATCTCGTACGCGCTGAACGCGGCTCGCACGTCGGCATCCTCCCCGAATGCCAGGATGCCGGCCCGTACTCGCGCAACGATGATGTCGACGTCGGCCTCGTCAGCCGCCTGGCGGACCTCCGCGTAGCCTCCGAGGGAGCAGACCACTCTGCGGCAGACGCCCGGAGATTCGGTCACTTCCAGTGCGTTGAGCCGCACCACCGGCCAGCCCTTGCGCCCGGCTGGCGGCGGCGCGGCGGTCCAGCGCCGCCGCTCGGCGGCGAATTCGTCGAGTTGGCTGGTGTCGATGTCCTCCTCGGCCATGCGGATCAGGTCCCGCAGCGCCTCATCGAAGTTCTCCACCCGCACCAGCGCCGCTTCCACGCCTGCATCAGCCGCGCGTTTCAGGAGCTGCGCGACCCTGGCCAGCGGCGGATCATCTCCGCGGTGCAGCCAGAACAGGCCCTGCGGGAAAGCGCCATCAGCCGCCAGCGCCTCCTCCAGCGCGTCCATCACCGACTCGTCCCTGCCGGAATAGCCAGCGACAAGCAGGCCCTGCCGCTGGCAGGCGCTGACCAGGAGCCGGCGCAGCTGGGCGTCCTGGTGGCGGAGCTCATCGGAGGTATTCTTGAGCCGCCGGGACCGGAAATCGCCATGCAGCTTGATCTCGACCGGCCAGCGCCCATCAGCTATGCACTGTGCTGCCAGCTCAGGAGCATCCAGGGCTACCGTGGTCAGCGGCGCCGTTGAGCCGAAGACCCGCGCTGACGCGTCAGCGACCAGCGCGTCGAAATTCGTTGTCCAGACCAGCCGACACAGTCCCGCGCGCATCAATGTGGCCAGCGCGATGTGCCCGAACGACGGCTTCCCGCCGGCGACCTTCGAGTCAAGGTAGGTCCGCCGATCTGCTTCCGCCGGGTACACGGCTTCGAACAAAGCGGCGTACTCATCGGCGGCGCCGGGCGCGGGCAGGTAGCCGGACGCGTCGATGTGCGACTGTAGTTGCGCCCGCACCGCGGGACTCGACAGGTCAGCCACGGCCTCACGCGACACGCGCCGCTGGGAGACATATAGGCGCTGCTTGAACTCCCAGATCATGTCGCCAGCGGTCGCAATCCCCGCCGACGCCGACGCTCCCGCCCCGAGCAGCCACATCAGATTGGCCGCACGCAACGCAAAACGCCGCGCGAAGTCATCAGCGCCAATCTCAGGCAGGCCCGTCACATCGGTCATAGGCAACATGCAGAACCATAGCCGCCGGAACGCGCATCCTGCCGCCGAATCGCCGACAACGCCTCACCGACCAGTGCGGCATAGTCGGCCTCGTCCTTGACGCCATTCACCACAAACAGTCCACAGAGACTCTTCTGACTGCGAAACCAGCTCAATGTCGCGTGTGCGGCTACGATCGGCTTGCGGTTGCTTCACGCCGTGGCTTGCATAGTACTGGGGTTCTATCTTGCATCATCCAGTGACCTATGTACTTCAGTCATTCGGCTTGCCGCTCAGGCAAGTCACGTTTGGCGGAAACCGGGCCGTGATCACGCGATCACGCGATCCGCAACCACGCTCACTCTGCTTCCAGAGATCTGGAGGAAGAACGCACGGAATCAAGCTCATCTTAACTAAATCAGTATAACCCGCAAAACAATTCGAGGCGATGGAACGCTTGAGCCCCGAACGGCTACGGCGACTTTCGCAGGCCTGATGGCCCGATGCTAAGCCCGGGGCTGCTGGTGTCAGCGGCCCGGATAGGAGATGTCG
>WNFX01003138.1_pt1 | contig 16553 bp, 13 predicted proteins | sample 5400111 | NCBI WGS metagenome assembly WNFX01 (sample SAMN13153363, study PRJNA577476) | soil metagenome | isolation source: 40 cm soil or saprolite under grassland replicate 1 | place: USA:California | collected 2016-06-15 | reverse complement strand
CCCACTTTTCTCAAAGGTTTCCTCTATTCTGAGGGTATTATATCACATTTCTATATCTATAGCAACGCTACGTCAACAACCCAACAACCCCACAGCATGGCGCTCCAAGGTGTGTGATATACTTTGGTAGTATTTTCTTATCTTTTAGAGAACATATGCAGAGGAGCACATATATGGCCGTATCCCATCTATCGGAAGACGAACAGACGCTTATAGAAGCAATTCGAGAGATAGCGCGGGAGCGAGTGGCGCCGCGGGCGGCGGAGATTGATCATACTTCGCAATTCCCCTGGGATATGAAAGAACTGTTGGCCCAGCAGGATGTCCTTGCAATGCCATTTCCAGAGGAATATGGTGGTATCGGGTCCAGCGAGCTAGCGGTTGTGATAGCGATCGAAGAACTGTCGAGGAATTGTGCAACAACTGGTCTGATCCTGGCAGTGCAACAACTGGGGTCGCTGCCCATTATGCTTGCAGGCAATGAAGAGCAGAAACGAAAGTATCTACCACCCCTGGCGAGTGGTGAGTGGCTAGCCGCTTTTGGACTCACCGAAGCGGGTTCCGGCTCAGATGCCGCAGCGATGAAAACATTTGCGGTGCGCAGCGGCGACAAGTATGTACTCAATGGATCAAAGCGATTCATCACCAACGGTGGCCTGGCGCAAGTCAACTCTATATTTGCAATTACGGATCCAAATGTAGGTACGAGGGGTATCAGCGCTTTCATCGTAGAGAGGGATTTTCCTGGCTTTTCGGTGGGCCGCATCGAAGATAAAATGGGCATAAAGGGATCACAAACCGCTGAACTGATCTTTACGGATTGCGAGGTTCCGGCTGCAAATCTACTTGGTCGTGAGGGCGATGGTTTCAAGTTTGCGATGATGACGTTGGATCGCACGCGTCCAGGCGTTGGCGCGCAGGCCCTCGGTATAGCTCAAGGTGCGCTTGATCTCGCCATTTCGTACTCCAAGCAGCGTGTTCAATTCGATAGGCCCATCGCTGATAACCAGGGTATACAGTTTATGCTGGCAGATATGGCGACGAAGGTAGAAGCGGCACGTTTGCTGGTCTACAATGCAGCGGAGATGATTGATCGCGGGGAGCCATACTTCAGTAAATTTTCTTCGATGGCGAAGATGTACGCTTCAGATGTAGCCATGGAGGTCACTGGCGATGCTGTTCAAATTCTCGGTGGCTATGGTTATATGAAGGAATATCCTGCTGAGCGTATGATGCGCGATGCCAAAATTACGCAGATTTACGAGGGAACGAACCAGATTCAGCGCCTGGTGATTGCGCGCGCATTGTTGGGAGAGAATTAGACTGATACTATGCCATCGATTTCATTTGATCGGGTTGCTCATGCTTATGATGCCACCCGAGGCTATCCTTCTAGTGTAGATCAACAAATAGCAAAGTCTATTGTTCATATGGTCAATGCCAAAACGGAGACAACCTTTCTGGAGGTTGGCGTTGGGACAGGTCGTATTGCGTTTCCCCTCGCATCCCTGGGCCATACTTATACCGGTGTAGATATTTCGGAAAAAATGGCCAAATTGCTTGCAACTAAACTGTTAGCAAATGATTGGGAGGAATATAAGCAAGCCTGGGGATCATTGTCTGATGAAAATGGTGCAAGCGTTCATACCGTCTGGCGCTTTAGAGAAGCAGTGAAGCATGCTGCAGTAAGGCTAGTTTTGTCTGATATGACAGCTTTGCCTTTTAGTGATGCTTCATTCGATGTCGTATTGGCCGTGCATGTCTTTCACCTGGTAGATGGTTGGCAGCAAGCTATTCGTGAGGTAATACGCGTGCTTCGTCCTGGAGGAGCATTTCTCCATTGCTGGGATGAGTTTGTCAATACGGAGGCATGGCCAGTTGGTGAGACTTGGGGAAATATTGTCCGTGAGCTAGGTTGTGAAGTCAAGCGACCGGGTGCAAGTGCTCGCTCGGAGGTTACATCATGGCTAAAAGAACAGGGTTTGCAGCCGCAAGAGTTTCCCACAGTGCAATGGGAGATTACCCAGACACCTCGCGAGGCAGTTGAACAAGTTACCAGGCGTCTTTGGTCTAGCACCTGGGTTGTGCCAGATGATATTTTTGCTACATCTGTGGAGCGCTTAGAGAGTTGGGCGAAAGATTATTTTAGCGCTGACATGGATACTCCGTTTAAAGGAGTCCGTCAATTCGTAATTTGCAAAATAGAGGTATAATTCTATGCGTGAGAGTACTATTTTTAGCGGCACTGCACATCCTGAGTTGGCTCTAGAAGTATGTGAATGTCTGGGCGTGCCTCTTTCTCCAATTACGATTCGTTACTTCAGCAATGATTGCCTGTATGTGCAACTAAATGCCAATTGTCGTGAAAGCGATGTTTTTTTGATCCAGCCATTGGTACCTCCAGTGCAAGAGCACCTGGCGGAGTTGCTCTTCATGCTTGATGCTGCGCGAGGGGCGTCGGCAGCACGCACGACGGCGGTTATTCCGTATTATGCATATGCGCGCTCGGACAAGAAAGACGCGCCGCGTATCTCCATAGCGGGGAGATTGGTAGCCGATTTGCTCGCAACTGCCGGGGCTAATCGCGTGCTCACGATGACTCTGCACGCGTCACAGGTACATGGTTTCTTTAGCGTGCCAACAGATCACTTAAACGCGCTTAATGTGCTGGCAAACCATTTTCGAGGCCGTGACTTGTCGAATACTGTCGTGGTTGCGCCAGACCTGGGTAATGCAAAGTCGGCATCGCATTTTGCGCGTTTACTGAGATTGCCGGTCGCGGCGGGCAGCAAACAGCGTCTAAGCGATGAAAAGGTAATTATTGAAGCTATTGTTGGTGATGTCGAGAGAAAAAACGTGATAATGATCGATGATGAGATTGCAAACGGGGGCACAATCATTGAAATGCTGAAACACCTGCGCGAACACCATATAGGTCGTGTTACAGTTGTCACCACACATGGGCTGTTCACTGGCAAGGCAATCGAACAGCTTGGTTCGCAACCTGACATAGAAGAGATTGTAACGACTAACACGGTGCCAATACCACCCGAAAAACGCCTAGCTAATATGCGCATACTCTCGGTGGCGCCCCTGTTCGCCGAAGCTATTCAACGTATCCATAACGGTGAGTCGATCAGCAGCCTGTTTGCGGATACGATGTGAATGAAACACTGCAGATGAGTATGTGGAATAGATTTCTTTGAGTTCGCCTGAATATAGTTGGTTTCAACATTGACAAATCAATAGCTGAACCTTACACTACAACTTAGAGCAAGCGCTCGAAGCCAGGTCTGTTTCTGGCATTGGTTGCTGTTGTGGGGATCAGCGTACCAATAAAACCTTCGATGCTCGCATTCCACCGTATTTTTAACTGGTATTCTGGTTTTCAGTCTACACTGTTCCATGGTCACATCGGACATTGCCAACAAACTTACTCATTTATTTCATTCAAAGGAGAAAAAACGATGAAGAAGTTTCTCGTTCTCACCGCAGTCGTCTCGTTATTAGTGGGGGTCCTGGCAGGCGCGTTCTTTACGCTGCATACCACAACTCCAACGGCACAGGCAAATGGTCAGAGGGTGATTCATGTTGTTGAGCATGCTATCACTGATACTGTGCAACAATTTCATCCACCAAAGGATTCCATTGGCGACATCCTTGGGTTCCACAATCCCGTTTTCAATGCAGCCGATTCAAAACAGGTTGGAACGGACAATGGACAATGTACTCGTACCGTTGCTACCGGCAAGAAGGAATGGGAGTGCTTTTGGACAACTTTCCTTGCTCAGGGACAGATCACAGTCGAGGGACCATTTTTTGATGATGGCACAGATACAAAGCTTACTATCACGGGTGGAACTGGTGCGTTTGTAGAAGCGCGTGGATCGATGCTGTTGCATGCACGCGGCAATCCGGTGGGATCTGAATTCGACTTTATCTTCATGCTTGCTGAGTAAGGGTTTGACAGGTTCTACAATGCAATGCATGATACAGCGGGTATTGATCACAATGAGAAGGAGTGAATCGGCAAGAATTGAGGGGTGAGGAAGCGTGTTATGCTGCGGTTCGATCTGAATATCTTATTTCTGTTGAAGGAAGTGCCGTTCCCGGATCGGTTTCAACGTGCAGCCAGCCACTTTTCTTTATAGCACTTGAATTTCCTGTCGCGCTTCGATTGCCTGAGCAACGATTTCGGAGATATCTTCGATCTGCATCTTCTCTTCGGCTTCTACGCCCTTGATTCCGTCGTCAAACATAGTAATGCAGAAAGGACAGGCCGCAGCGAGGACTTCGGCACCTGTATCCAACGCCTCATTTACACGAGTTTGATTAATGCGCTTGCCGATCTTTTCCTCCATCCATGCACGGCCACCACCGCCGCCGCAACAGAAACTCTTGTTGCGATTGCGACGCATCTCGGTAACGCCGTTGCTATTGAGAACAGTGAGCACACGGCGCGGTTCATCGTATACATCGTTATAGCGCCCGATGTAACATGGGTCGTGATAGGTCAGCTTGCGCTGGTCGAATCCATCGGGAAGGATGATCTTTTCATCAGCTAGCAGCCTATCTATGAAGACGGTGTGATGCACTACTTCATAGTTACCGCCGAGCTGTGGGTACTCGTTCTTGATTGTGTTGAAGCAGTGTGGGCAGGCGGTGAGAACTGTGCGATGTTTTGTACCAGCGCTTGCTCCGTTGTCTGAAGCATGTCCGTCGATTCCGTTGTGAGCATTGACTGTGTTAAAGCCATAGCTGTTCAGCGTCTCGATGTTCTGTTGTGCCATCATCTGCCACAGGTATTCGTTGCCAATGCGGCGTGCCGGATCACCGGTACACCATTCCTCAGGTCCAAGGATAGCGAAATTGATGTTTGCCGCTTTGAGTATTTTAGCAACAGCAGTCGCCACTTTCTTGTTGCGCTCGTCAAACGAACCCATACAGCCGACCCAGTAGAGTACATCGGCATCGGGATTCTCTGAGATGAGTGGTATGTCCAGTCCCGCAGCCCATTCAGCGCGTTTATCGTTACTGATCTCCCAAGGATTAGCGTTGCGCTCAATGTTGTTAAACAGCGAGGTAACCTCGGAGGGAAAATCGCTCTCTTCCATTACAAGGTGACGACGCATGTCGACGATCTTCGGCACGTGTTCAATAGAGACAGGACATATCTCCATGCAGGCCCAACAGGTGGTGCATGCCCACAATGCATCGTTGGAGATGACACCTCCGACCATCGGCTCATGATGTGCCTCTTTCTCTTCTATAGACCTGTCGGCTTTGACTTCAACAACGCTTAAACTGCTCCACGCACTATTTTCGCCAAGAACATCTTTACTGCTTGCCAGGAGTGATTCCTTGACTCCCAGGATAATTTCCTTGGGAAAGAGTGGTTTGTCAGTACTGGTTGCAGGACATACAGTGTTGCAACGTCCACATTCAGTGCAGGCATAACCGTCAAGTAATTGCTTCCAGGTAAATTGCTCGGGTTTTGAGACACCGTAGTCTTCGCGTTCCTCGATGTTCTCCATCAGCGGCAAAGCGCCTTTGGGCGCGTAATTGCTGAAAAAGACGTTGAAAGGCGTCGCCATCAGGTGCAAGTGCTTGGAGCGCGGCAGGTAGACAAGGAAGCTGAAGAAAACAATCATATGAGTAAACCAGAAGATACGGAACAAGATGAGATCGTTCTCTGTACTCAGCCCGCTAACCTGGGGATAAAACCACATACCAAAGAGGGACCATGCAGCCCCGTTGCTTGCTGCATAATCGAAGATTTCGACCAGAACTATGGTGATAAGAATGAGCAGAATCAGCCCGAGGATGATTAAGCCATCCCAGGGACCATGCAAAAAGCTAAAGAGTTGTTTAGGGCGTATCACGGCTCGCCGGAAGGCAAAAACTACCAGAGCAATCGCGACAAAGATGATGAAAAGATCCAGGAGAGTAGCAAACGCGTGACTGTCGCTAATGATTGGCAGAGAGAGACCAAAGCCCTGCAACATAAGATTGAGCAATCCGATCGAGATGATAATGAATCCCCAGAAGGTAAAGAAGTGAGCTATTCCGGGGATGGGATCGCGAAGCACTCCACTTTGCCCGAGCACAATCAGGAAAAACTGACCGATGCGGTCCTCGACATGGTCAGTGCGGTCCTCGCGCCGTGCTTTTGCCAGTAATGCAATGAGTTCGCCGGCGCGTATGCCGAAGAGGGTGATCCCGGTTATGGCTATGAGTAGAAAGAGCGCTATTCCGAACCAGTTACCAGTTGGTGAAGGTAGTGTCATAGTTGGTACCTCCTCCTATTGAGCTTTACGCCGTTTCACTTCCCCCGTGAGCTGCGGAAGAATGGTCAATGCATCGCCCACAACGCCGAAATCAGCAACCGAGAAGATGGGCGCGTGTTCGTCTCTATTGATGGCTACAATATACTTGGAGCCTTTCATGCCCGCGAGGTGCTGGATGGCACCGCTGATGCCAACGGCGATGTACAGCGTTGGTTTTACAGTCTTACCCGTCTGCCCAATCTGGTAGCTATATGGCAACCAACCGGCATCAACAATGGCGCGAGTTGCGCCAGCCGCTCCACCTAAAGCCGCCGCAAGTTCCTCCACCAGGTGGAAATTCTCAGCTTTACCCAGGCCGCGACCCCCACTGATAATCACGCTTGCATCCTCCAGAGACGGTCCTTCACTTTGAACCTCAACGCGGTCAAGGATCTTCATTTTCTGTGACTCGGCATTGAGTGAAAGGCTCAGTGTCTCGATTTCGGCGGTTTTACCCTCCTGGCGCTCCAACCCAAAAGCCTTGGGGCGTGTCAGAACAATACCTGTACCCTGCTTTGGAAATGTCGCAGTAACCACGTTCTCACCTCCCCAGGGAACTGTTACCTGGAGGGTATCACCATCGAGTCGGAGGTCAGTGGCATCGGTGATCAAACCCATATTGTGACGCGCATTCAGCCGGGCAGCTATGTCGCGAAGATCATATGTTGTAGCGAGCATTAAGAGTGCCGGTTGGTACTGTTTTAGCAGGTCGCTGATGGTATCTACAGCAGGTAGAGTCAAATAAGTATCGTAGACAGCATCGGCATGGACAAAGACTTTTGATGCACCATACTCGCCCAGTATGGGGGCAATCTCTGATGCATTTGAACCGAGCGCAATGGCTTCAGCACGGCCCAGTTGAGAAGCCTTTCCCAGCACCTCAAGAGAAGAACGAGCAGGCTGGCCGTTTTCTAATTCAACCAGTACCCAAATAGTATTAGACATGATTTGTTTAGCCTCCTAAGTCATCCGGCGATACTTTTGTGAAAAAAGGAAATTTTTGTGGGGACACCCCACACCCCGGCAAAGGACTCCATCCTCTGTACTCCTGTTTCACGCATGGTTTTTAACTGCTTCATTTAGAGCAACTGGTAACGCTGCAAAAAATCAGCGATAGCCTGGGCTGCATTGCCATCGTCCTTAACAACCTGTCCCGCAGCACGTGCCTCAACCTGGCCTATTGCTATGACGCGCTCACGAGCGCCTGCTTCACCAACCTGTGAGGCTTCAATGCCAAGGTCTGCCAGACTCAGTTGGGTAAAGGGTTTCTTCCTGGCTCCCATAATGCCTTTCATGGTGGGGTAGATGGCTTCAAACGAGCCACTGGCGATAGTGACAACGGCGGGGAGAGGGCATTCGACAGTCTGATAGCCTGTCATGGTTACACGTTTGATGACGGCCTTCCTACCCTCTATTGTAATTTCACGCGCAAAGGTCAGTTGTGGAAAGTCAAGAAACTCTGCGATGCCACCGGGAACCATACCAGTATAGCCATCGGTGCTCTCGGTGGAGCAGAAGACAAGGTCGACCTCTTCCTTCTTCAAGACGGCGGCGAGCACGCGCGCTGTTCCGAGGGCGTCGGAACCCGCCAGCGCGGTGTCGGTTACGAGAATTGCGCGATCCGCACCCATTGCCAGTGCGCGGCGCATGGCTTCCTGGGCGCTTGCCGGCCCCATGGAGACGACAGTCACTTCGCTATCACCTATGGTATCGCGAATTTTGATGGCGGCTGAGATAGTGCTTTCGTCGCCGGGGTCGAGGACGAGTGAGACGCCACTGCGTACGAGCCGTTTTGTGTTCGGGTCGAGCTTACTCACAACAGTGTTAGGGTCCGGAATTTGTTTGATACAGACGTACATCTTCATCGCTTTATTGCCTCATTTTAAAGATATGCAGAAGGTAGAATGTGCAGGTACCCTTTGTGGTACATCAACCCATGTAGTATAGTTGGCTATCCTATTGTACCTGTCAGGAAAAGGGAGTGTCAACGTTGCTGGCTAATGCAACTATGGATGCTACGCAATTCAAGTGTTATGCGTGTATAAAGTATTGAGAATGTCATTAGTGATAGGAAAGGTCTTCAAGACAAAATGAAAACACGACAGCTTGGTAACACCAATTTGCAAATCACTTCTATTGGTTTCGGAAGTTGGGCAGTTGGCGGTGGTGGCTATCAATTCGGTTGGGGACCCCAGGACGATGAGCAGTCAATCGCTGCTATCAATCACGCGCTTGACCTGGGTATCAACTGGATAGATACTGCTGCCGTGTATGGATTAGGCCACGCCGAAGAGATTGTTGCTCGCGCACTTGAAGGTCGATCAGAGCGTCCCTATATCTTCACGAAGTGTGGACGAGTATGGGACGAACATGATGAAATTAGCGGCAGTTTGAAAGCTCAATCAATCCGGTATGAGTGCGAAAATAGCCTGCGCCGACTCAAGACGGATGTAATTGACCTGTATCAGATTCACTGGCCTGATCCTGACTCTGAAATTGAAGAGGGATGGGCAACAATGGCTGAATTGAAGAAAGAAGGCAAGGTGCGCTACATCGGCGTATCCAACTTTAATGTCAGTCAAATGCGGCGCGCAATGGAGATTGCACCAATCAGTTCACTTCAGCCACCGTTCTCATTGATCCATCGGGATATCGAAAAAGATATTCTACCTTTTTGCCAGGAGCACAATATAGGGGTAATCGTTTACTCTCCGATGGCTTCTGGTCTCTTAACGGGGTCCATGACTCGTGAGCACATAGCGCGTTTGCCCGATGATGATTGGCGAAAGCACGATCCCGAATTCCAGGAGCCACGCTTGTCACGCAACCTGGAACTGGCTGAAAAATTGAACGAGATCGCGTTTCTGCATAACATTACTCCTGGTGTAGTTGCTATCGCCTGGACATTGCAGCATCCAGGAGTAACTGGAGCAATCGTTGGTGCCCGTAGTCCAGAACAGGTTGACGGTATTATACCTGCCGCCGAGTTTCGCCTGAGGGATTCGGAGAATGCTCAGATCGAGGAGTTTCTCAAAGAACATCCCTAAGAGCTCACAAGGTTCTACATCCATTAGGGCACGGCGGGGGACCATAAAGGCCCACCCGGCCACTCCACACCGCCCTCGCCCCTACAGGAGGGAGAGTACCCCGCCAAGGGAGATTGCCTTTGTAAAAATAGCGCTCAAATACCGCTCATTTTGAGTGGTAGTTTATTGGTGAGCTTAACTACGTTGCCTTCTCACCAGGATAGCTGTAATCACAGCTATAAACCCGGCAATAATCAGCGGCGATCCTATTTGAGAACTTTGTGTGACTGCCCAAAGAAAAATTCCGCCAATTTCAAGTATCAGCCCACCTATGAATAACAAGATGAGGGCCAGTGGAGAACGTTCGAAGGCTATGCGAATCTCCTGTCTACCAAAAGTAGGAGTTGCCTCATTGGTGCGACCTGCTTCTTCGTGCTCAAGGGCTGGTTGCACATGTGGGGCATAGTGTTCAATAGCAGAACGCAATGCATTGTAGAGGCTCTCGATCTTCTGGCGAGGCGCGCGGACATAGACTTTACGTTGACCGTCACTTATGAGCAGTTCTCGAAATAGCGGCTCAAATGCCTTCTGGCGAAAAGTGACCGCCTTGATAGAGGTGAGGGAAAGGGCATCCAGGAAGAGTCGTTCGCGTGGGAACGTTACGTAGACATAGCCGAAAAGACGCTGATTCGTCAGCACGACATCGCAGGGTTTGCTATGTTGCTCCTGTCCACTATCCCAAATAGCGGGCATGGTGAAAAGCGGCTTTTCACCAGGCTGCAAATGGTTGCGCAGGCCCTTGAGGTGCGTAAGAATCTTGTCTGTTGTTTCGTTTTTTTGGTGCATACTTTGGTCTCCCGATATGTCTGCTTGGGATTATAACACAGAGTATGCGGCTTTCAGAAGCGAGGAGTGACTCTTTCTTCCTGGTCTCGCTTCCACTGTAATAAAGTCGGAAAGTTGAAGACCACATTGATAGACTCCCCACGTTCTGTATTCATTGCGTACATGGCCGTGAGGAGAGTTTCTTTGAATGCCTGTAGGTATTACGAGAGGAGAGCGGAAAAAGGCGCCTCTGCATTTGAGCAGGGCAGGGGAGACACACCTTCGGAGGCAGGCTACAGGACGTACTCGATAACATGGGTAAGACGACCTTTTTTGTTCAGGTTGTTACTCCTTCTTAAGACTCCTACAATGTAGAGCAGATTATTTTCATGAGACCTATAAATAAACGAGGAACATACTTTATGCCTGATTTGCTTGCAGCACGTGCCCAGATGGGCACTTCGCTGGCTTTCCATATCATTTTTGCGGCTCTTGGCGTCGGGTTACCACTGCTTCTTTGTATCTCCGAGGGACTTGCGCTTTTTCGTAAGGATAAGACCTGGATGATGCTGACTCGTCGCTGGACAAGGGCGGCTGCTATCCTTTTCGCTATTGGCGCTGTTTCTGGGACAATACTCTCGTTTGAGCTCGGCCTGCTGTGGCCGACGTACATTAAATTTGCTGGTGCGGTTGTCGGTTTGCCTTTCGCACTGGAGGGATTTGCTTTCTTCTTAGAGGCAATTTTTCTTGGCCTGTACCTCTATGGCTGGGATCGTCTCTCGCCACGCGCGCACTGGCTTTGCTCCTTCCCGATCTGGATCAGTGGCCTGGCATCAGCGTGGTTTATTGTGAGCGCTAACTCCTGGATGAATACCCCAGCAGGCTTTGTGATTAAGAATGGTAAGGTCGTCGATATTAATCCAATCCAGGCTATGCTGAATCCCAGCACACCGTATGAGACGATTCATATGATCCTGGCTTGCTATGTCGCGACTGGTTTTGGGGTCGCGGCTGTTTATGCCGTGGGTCTGCTGCGAGGCAAGCGCGATGATTACCATCGTAAAGGCCTATTGCTGGCTATGGCGATGGGAGTAATCGCTATCCCATTACAGATCATCAGCGGTGATGCGAATGCACGTTTTCTTGTTGAAGCTCAACCAGCAAAATTAGCTGCTATGGAGGGTGTTTTTAAGACGGAGCGGGGCGCTCCACTGATGATAGGTGGCCTGGCTGATCCAGGTAGCGGTAAGGTCATTTATGCTCTTGAAATTCCACGTGGGCTAAGTATCCTGGCCACGTTTGATCCTAACTCAACAATCAAGGGACTTAATATCTATGCTCCAGATGATCGGCCTAATCCGCTTCCTGTTCATACCTCTTTTGATGGTATGGTAGCCAGTGGATTCTTTGCGTTCTTTGTTGCACTGATATTCTGGTTCCTGTACTTTCTCAAGAAACGTACAGTTCCTACCAATCGCGTCATGCTCTGGGCAGTAGTCCTCGCCGGGCCATTATCGTTTCTTGCGATAGAACTTGGTTGGATGGTCACTGAACTAGGGCGTCAACCCTGGGTCATTTATGGCTACTTGCGCACAAAAGATGCTGTGACGACGGCGCCATGGCTCAATATCAGTTTTCTGATCTTCACCTTGATTTATGTGTTGTTAGCGGTAGCTCTTATTAGCTTGCTTCTGCGTGTTGCTCGTTCGCCTCTACCTGAAGTGGAGATCCCTGGAAATGTACAGAAGCCAGAAAGGGCTGGAGTATAATGTCTGTTGCATTGATAGCCTTGAGTGTCCTCTGGTTGGGATTGATCGCTTACGCAGTCCTTGGTGGAGCAGATTTTGGAGCGGGTATCTGGGACCTTTTTGCTGTTGGCTCACAAGCTCAACGCCAGCACCAGTTGATCAATCATGCCCTGGGGCCAGTTTGGGAAGCCAACCATGTCTGGTTGATCTTTTTGATTGTCGGGCTGTTTACCGCGTTTCCTTCAGCCTTTGCTATACTCTCGATAGCCATGTTTATTCCATTGTCAATTGCGCTGATTGGTATTGTGCTTCGTGGTTCAGGGTTTATCTTTCGTACGTATGCAATTGATACAAAAGGTCCCACAGCCACGTGGTGGAGTCGTGTCTTTAGTACAGCCAGCCTGGTTACCCCTTTCTTCCTCGGCGCTTCTGCTGCTGCTGTGGCGAGTGGAAGAATCGAGGCTCCGAATGGCAATGTTCAGGCGGATCTGGGATCAACGTGGACTACTCCCTTTGCCTTGACGATTGGCGCGATGGCTATCTCGCTCTGTGCCTCGCTTGCGGCAGTTTATCTAACCGTGGAAGCCCGTAATAGCCATGAAGAGTCTCTTGCAGAAACGTATCGTTTACGAGCAATTATTGCTGGTGCGGTTACAGCCATACTTGGTGCACTCGGCCTTCTGCTCTCACCATCGGAGGCTCCGATCCTGTGGCAAGGCTTGTTAACTCGCGCACTTCCGGTTGTAATTGCCACAATGTTGATTGGTCTCGCAACTGCCGCCTCGTTGTTTTTCCGAAAGTATGGCCTGGCACGTCTCCTGATCATCCTGGAATCTGCTTTTCTCCTTGGTTCCTGGGGGTTATCACAGTATCCCTATATCATTCCGCTGCATGTGACTATCGACAATGCTGCAAACGAGCCTAATGTAATTGTGGCGTTGCTGATCTCAATAGGCATTGGAATGGCAATTCTGCTGCCCTCACTTTATTACCTGTTCTCTGTATTCAAGCTCCCTTTACCCGCTCCTGGGGTGGAGAAAAAAGAAGAATCTGCCAGTGGTGAGGTAGTACATGAGTAGCTGATTATCAGATTAACAATTTCATTGGGATATTGGGAAGGCATCCGAGGCCGATAAATCGGCGATGTGCGCGATAAATCGGCACCTACTGCTCTGTCAATCGGCGGGTAGGACCTGGCGCCCGCAAGGGGCACCACTACACTTCTCACGGTCAAATGAAGTTTGACAGAGCACTACTAGTCCGTCAAGCTTCAATCGGCGGTTGTGAACCAGGCATCCCTCGCAGATGCCCCTACATTTCTTCTGATCACATGAAGCTTGACGGAGCACTACAGCTCCTGGATTGTGGTAGAACTTCAAGAAGGCATACATAGTTGTCTCTAATTGTCAGGTCAGCTATAATGAGCATGAAGTTGCATACCTGGAAGGCATTGTTCATGGCTCAGCAAAAAGATGAGGTCAATGATAGTCCAGAAGTACAGAATGTGCCTCTCCCCAAACATGTCGGTGTGAGCAAAAGAGTTACCGATCACCTGGCGAATCAGCGTACCTTTCTTGCCTGGATACGTACTGGGTTGGCGACAATTACCTTTGGATTCGTGGTAGAACGCTTTGGATTACTCCTGCGTGAATTGGGGTTTAAGATTGGTCTGATTGAGGTTCTCCCTATCCACTACTCTTCATTTTTTGGCGTTTCGCTTACGATTCTGGGTGTTATCATGATTATTGTGGCTCTCGTCGAATTTTTGCAGATTCGTCGTTCGATTGACTCAGAACGCTTTCATCCACCGGCTGCTTTCTCGATTATTTTGACGATTTTGGCGAGCTTAATTGGTGCTTTGCTAGCTGTTTACCTGTTTCTCACTGGGTAATACTTGCTTATTTATCCTCGATAGTTCGTGACTCCTTTGTGATCTTTACTCTCTCATTCATTTGACATTCTAACCTGTTATAGTCTATACTATCATCAACCCCTACCAGGGGGGTATGGGTATTATTGATTCTGAGGAAGAGGTATTCACTATGGCTACAGAAGCTAGAGGTCCTAAAGAAGAAAGTGGAACTGTGACTCAGGAACGGACAGGTGAGGAATGTCGTACTGTCCTGGAGCTTGAAGGGATGACCTGCGCTACCTGCGCCATGCACATTGAGAAAGGACTGAAGAAGGTTCCTGGCGTAATCGATGCACATGTAAATCTTGCGATGGAGCAGGCAAACGTTAAATATGATCCAGGTCAGACAAGTATAGAGCAGATGGTGCAGAAGGTCGAGGCGGTAGGTTACAAAGCCATACAGTTGAAACGAACTGTACCTGTAGCGCAACCAGTCCAGGAAAGCAGCACGTCCGGAGCTCCTGCGATCGTGCTCTCACAGGAGGATGAGTTATTTAAACGCAGGGAGACAGAGATCAGGTGCAAGCGCAACCTGCTAATTTTGGGTATCGTGCTCACTGTGCCTGTTGTCATTTTGAGCATGTTTTTCATGAACCGGTTTCCAGGCGAGAACTACCTGCTGCTGGCGCTTACTACACCGGTGTGGGCCATTGTAGGCTGGGAGTTTCATCGTGGAGCCATCAGGAACTTGCGCCACGCGAGCGCGAATATGGATACGTTGGTTTCGCTGGGTTCCACGGCAGCCTACCTGATGAGTGTGGTGGCAACCTTCTTCCCGCAGGTGGTTGGTGCTATCACGTTTTATGATACGACTGCCCTGATTGTCACTTTGATCTACCTGGGCAAGTACCTGGAGGCTCGCGCTACGGGACAGACAAATGAGGCGATACGCAAACTAATCGGATTGCAGCCTCGTGTTGCTCATGTGGTACGTAATGGGCAGGAGGTAGAGCTGCCTATCGAACAGGTGCGCGTAGGTGATGAACTGATTGTGCGTCCGGGTGAAAAGATAGCGGTTGATGGAACGGTGCTTTCAGGCCGCTCTTCGGTCGATGAGTCGATGATTACCGGCGAAAGCATGCCGGTTGAGAAGGACGAAGGTGACGCGCTGATCGGGGCAACGATCAATCAGCGCGGCCTGTTACATATGCGTGCCACAAAGGTCGGGGCTGACACCGTACTCTCAGGTATCATTCGCCTGGTTGAGCAAGCTCAGGGTACCAAGGCACCCATTCAACGCCTGGCTGATACCATCTCCAGCATTTTTGTGCCGGTGGTACTGGTCATTGCATTGTTGACGTTCATTGGCTGGTCGATGATTGGCTATCTCTATGCTAGCAGCGCTGCCGAGGGTATGGGCACAGCCAGTAGTCCCTGGATTATTGCTCTCGTAGCGGCGATTTCGGTACTGGTTGTGGCATGTCCGTGTGCGCTGGGTCTCGCTACGCCGACTGCGATCATGGTTGGCACGGGCAAGGGCGCTGAGAAAGGTATCCTCATCAAAGGCGGCGAGAGCCTGGAACGTATTCATGCTGTGCGCGCTATCCTGCTGGATAAGACAGGCACGATAACGAAGGGAAAGCCTGAACTAACCGATGTGATTACAACTCCTGGTGGGCAGACTGACGAGGTGCTGCGCCTGGCTGCTGAAGCGGAGCAAGGCTCAGAACATCCATTGGCAAGCGCTATTGTAGAGGGAGCGAAGGCGCGAAGATTGCTGCTGGGCGCGATGCCAGAACACTTTACATCCTACACCGGACGTGGTCTGGAGGCGACAGTTGAAGATCGTGTATTGCTGGTGGGTACGCGCAGGCTATTCGATGAGCGATCTATCACGTATAATATGCTTGAGGAGCAATTGGAAACTCTGGAACAGCAGGGCAAGACGGCTATACTGGTTGCCATCGATGGTGAAGTTATGGGAGCGCTTGCGGTGGCCGACACGGTCAAAGTGGGTTCGGTAGAGGCGATTCAGCAGTTACATGCGCAGGGACTCGATGCCTGGATGATTACGGGAGATAACCAGCGTACTGCCCAGGCCGTTGCCGCGCAGGTTGGCATTCCCGCTGAACATGTTCTGTCCGAGGTGCTGCCGGAAGATAAAGCGAACCAGGTTAAGCGATTACAGGAGCAGGGACTGGTCGTGGCGTTTGCCGGTGATGGCATCAACGATGCGCCAGCACTCGCACAGGCCGATGCCGGGATTGCCATGGGGACAGGGACGGATATTGCGATGGAGGCTGCGGATATTACGCTAGTCAAGGGTAATCTGAAGAGTGTAGCGACCGCCCTGGCGCTTTCGCGTGCGACGCTGCGCACCATCAAACAGAACCTTTTCTGGGCGTTCGCATATAACGTCATATTGATCCCAACGGCGATACTCTCGCCTCTGATTCCATTCTTGAAAGACCGGGCTCCAATCTTTGCTGCGGCGGCGATGGCACTTTCGTCGGTGACGGTGGTGAGCAATTCGTTGCGGTTACGAAGGTTTAAGTAGTGGTGGTGCGCGGGTAGGGACAAGAAGGTGCGAGATCATGTGTAAGAAAGATGCCATTACAGGAGGTGGAGTGAGGATGGGGGCAAGATGGTGGCGGGGCGGGGCAAGCCCCAATACATTTCAAATACGAGACCATCTCGCTGTGTCATCCTGAGCGCGAGCTTTGGAGCTGCACGCTGCCCGGCGAGAGATCCAAAGCTCGCTGTATGGGTTACCAAC
>WNFX01012681.1_pt1 | contig 16561 bp, 18 predicted proteins | sample 5400111 | NCBI WGS metagenome assembly WNFX01 (sample SAMN13153363, study PRJNA577476) | soil metagenome | isolation source: 40 cm soil or saprolite under grassland replicate 1 | place: USA:California | collected 2016-06-15 | reverse complement strand
ACAAGCAAACTCCTCGTGAATAAAAAATGAGCAAACACCAATGCGCCATATAACGATCAGGCCGTACCATCCTGCAAAAGACGAGCAGGCAGTTTTTGCTCTTTGGAACTCTCTGCTTGGCGATACCTGGCCTTTATCCCTTCATACATTTCACAACATCACGCTTGACTCCATTGCTTACCAAGAAGGTGATCATCTTATCGCTGAAGATGAGCACACTATTCTTGGTTTTCTAGCAACGCAAACGAAGCCAAAGAAGCACCAGGCACAACCACGCGGAGAAATCATGCTGCTCCTGTTGCATTTCTTGTGCTTTTTCTGTATTCTTTCCAAATGAAGAGGTTCAAGCCATAGCAGAAAGCGAGAGATAGCATGAAAAAATATGAAGACCGCAGCGACGGTGGAATTTGTATTTCCGACAACCAGGCACAGATCCATCTGGCTCCCAATGAAGCCTACGCCTTATGGCAGTGGCTGTCTGCTCGTAAGGACGCCTTCCAGGCACACTCTAGTGAAAAGCAGCTGGAGCTGGAAATTCTTCTTCACGAAGAAGACCTGAGCCACTTAGACGAATTGAAAGCTGCCCTCCCTGACCTACATGAACGTGAGCCTATTGTCAAGGTACTCGACACACGATGGGAGACTGTTTCTGAGCGGGCATTGCAGTTGCTCAAAGACTTCCAGATCGAATATCATATTCATCCTTTGCTTGAAGACTCAATAGCACGACGAACGAGAGCCTTGTTTGTTTCTGTTGACATAGAAGAGGTTCCTTTCTTTGTTGACATGGCAGACAAGCAGAAACTACTTGCCTTGAGAGTTGGTGTGAAGCGCTCACTGAAGACATGTATCACGACAAAAGGAGATGCCCCATCGCACCGCAACGATCGGCATGGCATCGTGATCACTGTCCGTAAGCAAGCAACCACCCATGGAGCGTGGCCCAGGAGGAGGTGTTTTTGGCCGATTTGCTGGTCTCTCATCACTTCTTTGGACTTTTTTCTCCTCTCATACCATGTTTTCTGTGAACAATCCTGTTCTTTTACCCATATCCTGGTTGACCCTGCAATAAGATGATAAAATTCCTGTATAGCTTTGAGGGAAAGGATACAGGCCTTCTTGAGGCGCAGGCCTGGAAAGAGCCAGCTTATCGAGGAATTACTGAGGAATGATGATGGCACTGTATCTACGCGAAGCAGGACCGGCGGATGCGCGCTTCACACCAACTCTCAAGGCAAGTAGTTTCTGCTTGTCTGCCATGTCAACAAAGAAAGGAACCTCTTCTATGTCAACAGAAACAAACAAGGCTCTCGTTCGTCGTGCTATTGAGGAGGTATGGAATCAGGGGAACGTAGCTCTCGCCGATGAGCTATACGCCCCTAACATTCGCTTCCAGAATCCTGGCGCCGCCGACGTTCGCACCCTCGAAGACTTCAAACGATTGGTCACCGCGTTACGCAGCCCTTTCCCAAACGGCCATATGACGATTGAAGACATGATCGCTGAAGGAGACCAGGTGGTGTCGGTCATCCATACACCACGAGTTCCTTGGGGAGTGGCTGATCTGTCATCCAGGCACGCACCGTATCAGTGAACAGGTCCGGAGCTTCCAGATTCCAGACATGGCCGACTCCAGGAGCCAACACCGCTTTTGCAGGGAGCGTCCGGCTCAGTTCACGAGCGGCTCTATTTGCCATCGTCATATAGATCTCTTTCTGTCCAAACGTTACCAGGATCGGTGCATGGACTCCCTGCGGCAATTCCATTTTCACTAACGCATCGGCAAAGTGGATGATTGCCTCCGGTTTGAGATGGCGCACATCCTCTAGCAGTACACTCAGATAGGGCTGCGGAATCTTGGACTGACGGAGCCCGAGACTGATCAGTGGGGCTGGCTTGAGAATACGGAGCAGCGGCTTACCGAGCTTGCTGAGTGCAGCTATCATCGGGCCGAGACGAGCTGCCGTGCCACTCACCATCATATGATCGATGACCCCTGGCACGTCACGTAGCAACCCTAGAGCCACCGAACCACCCAGTGATAAGCCGACGACGTGAGCACGCCCGTGGGGGGTCTGCTCACGAATCAGGTTGGCAATCACTCGGTTGGTATTCTCCAGCGTTAATAATCCAATGTCTGTGCTTTTCCCATGCTCTGGCAGATCAGGGGCAAGGCAGTGGTATGCATTCGAGAGACGCTCGATTTGGGGCTGCCACATCGCGCGATGCCATACCGAATGTTGTGTAGAGATGCGGCGTAGAGAAAAGGTCCAAATCCCCACCCCTTTAGCCTCTCTCCTGACGGCTTCAAATCGCTCTTTGTTCTCCTCGTCCTCCTGCCAAAGAGGGTCCGCCTCCACCTGTGTTCCTGACAACTGAGCCTTTTCAGGCGCAAAATCCCACCTCCCCTTAAACCAGCCTAAAAGCCGGTTCTTGACTCACGTTCGGTTGTGTACTGCCCCTTGCTTTGCCGTCACCCGGTCAATCACAGCGAGATTTTGTGCAAGCGAATGTCCTGCATCGTGGCCCAGACAATCGCCAGGCAACTGGTTTCCGTGGTGAAGACGTCGATCTGATCAGTCCGCTGCCGCATATTGCTAAACAGACTTTCGATGGCGTTGGTGGTCTGAATGTGCCGATGCATGGACGCAGGAAAGGCATAGAACGTCAAGGTGTTCTCTTCGTCCTCAGCCAGGCTTCGCACCGCTTCTGGATAGCGCTTGCTGTATTTGGCTTTGAAGGCCGCCAAGTGGGTCACTGCTTCCTGCTTTGTCGGTTGGCTCCAGATGCCGCCAAGTTCGGCTTGCACCTCGCCTCGCTCTCGCTTGGGAATGGCGTTGAGGACATTGCGCTGCTTATGCACTAAACACCGTTGACGAGGGGTTGCCGAAAAGAGTTCCTTTACCGCGGCCAGCAGTCCGTCATGACCATCGGTGACAATCAGATCAATCTGGGTCGCGCCCCGCCTTCGCAGGTCTTGCAGCAGGCAGACCCATCCATCCTTGCTTTCCTCGGCACACGCTCGCAGAGCCAAGACCTCTTTGTTTCCGGTCAGATCTACCCCTAATGCCGTCAAGATGATGGTTGAATCAGCTTGGTCCCCATGGCGAATGCTGAAATGCACCCCATCGAGGTACAGCACACGCCAGTGCTCCTGAAGAGGACGCTCTCGCCAGGCATCAAATTGTTGGGTGAGGCTCTGGTTGAGGCGACTGATCGTGCTGGCACTGGGAGCCACACCCATTAAGGTTTGGGCCACTTCCCCGACTTTGTGGGCACTCACCCCCGACACGAACATTTGCGTCAGTCCTTCGGCAATGTGCGGTTCATACCGACTGTAGCGTTCAAACGCCTGGGTGTGGAACTGACCCGCACGGTCTCTTGGGACTTCGATCTCCTCCAGCCGACCAGTCGAGGTCGCCAGATCACGGGTGTAGGTGCCGTTGCGATAGCCTTTGCGCTTGGGACTGCTTTCTCCCCAGGCGGCTCCAATAAAGGCATCGAGCTCCTCGCGCATCACCAGTTCCACTACCGTCCGCACGGCGCTTTGAGCCAGGGCACGCAGATGCTGCTGAAATTCTTGCTGCTCTGGTAGCAGGGGGGAAGATGGTTCCGACGTTGAAAGGACGCTCTCCGATGTGGTACGCTTTTTCTTGGATGCAGGCATAGTTCCCTCCTTGTTAGAATTTGAATCAAAGGGACAATCTCTTTCAAAAGAAGAGGTTATGCCTGTAGTATCTGTTCTGGAGACGCTTTTTTCTACCCCTCCTTTCCACACCTTTCGGGGTAGAATCCATAGCATCACATTCATTATTCGCTATGGTATCTATTTTTTTTAATCATCCCTCAGAAAAGGAGGAAACCATGCAAGTTTTCTCTCAGCTCATTGAAAAGCTCAACTGGTTGAAAGCCAATGGATTTTTTTTGGGGATTAAAACCCCAGAATGGTGGAGCGCGCGTATGCATACTATACCTCTCATAGTGAGGTATGTAGAACACAGTACCGAGATCCATATTTCTGGTACTTTATCGGATCCTCGGTGGGTTACTTCTTGTAAAGTTACCTGGGAAGTTGTTCTGGAAAAAGAAAGTTTCGTACCGGGCTTCCGGTTTGAAACGTATATTCCCTTTGTCCCTTATGAGGGGCAATTTAAAAATGACCATGCATTTACTGCGTACTACGATTTCGATTCCGCATATACACAGGCTTTCAAAAAATATTGGGTCGATTTGGAATCCGAACCACGATTTAGAAAGACGTTAGGGCAAATCTTCCAAAGCTAAGGAGAAAGGGAGAGAGTGGAGTGAACCCCTGAGAATTGTCTTAAGCTCGCTACGTTCAGCGGAGGGAGATTGAGATTGATGCCATGCCAAGTGTTGTGTATCGATACAGTACATCGATACACAACACTTGGCATGGCATCCCGGAGAGTGTGGCAAGCAGAGCTTGCCATCTTGTCGCTGCAAAAAAAGACAACCTACGAAATCAATACCAGTTGGTGATACACCCTCGGAAACTGCTTATGCTACGATAGTCACAGGAAGCTTCATCCCGGCTTCATAGTGGCCTGGTTCGTGGCAAGCAAATTCCCATTTGCCATTCAGGGCACTCGCCTTAAAGATGTAATCAACGGTCTTTGTCTGTCCGACCTCGATATCTGGGGCCTCAAACAACTGGGCATCGTCAATTTGCTCCAACGTCATCCCCGCGGTCATCGGCGGTGCAATCATGAGCTCATGCTCGGTGGCGCCCTTATTGACGACTACAAAATGATAGGGAACCCCTACCTTAAACTGCGTCTGGTCAGACGCAATTTTAAAATCGGTCAGCATTACACTGACAGTCATCGGCGCGGGACTTGTGGCGCTTGGGGTTGCAGTTGGACTCGCTGTCGAACCTCCGCATGCGGTAAGTAGCACTCCGAGTGAAAGCATTACTGCAAACAACAAAACTCGAGCCAAGCCTTTCATCATGTCTCCTTGCTCATAGGCAGGTGGCCTATCAACACAGTGAATGGTAAAGTACAACTACTCTACTCTCAACTCACTGCACCCACAATGCTGCATTTCTCCTAGCTTACAGACTAAAGCATGGTTCAAATGAACGTGACAGTTTGAGACGAAGCAACCAGAGCCTCCTCCTGTTCCAGAGTCACCAGATGGCAAGTGCCAGCGTCCCCGGTGGCTGGCGGGTAGCCCAAAGCGACTAACCAATCGCTCTCGACGGCAGAGAAGCCACTGCGTTGCAAAGGACTCTGGCCTTGATGCAGACCCCGTGGAGCGACCCGATGGTTGTGCCAGACCGCCAACACAGCGAGCAGGCCAGTCGAGAGCTGCCGATGCACTGCTAAGTACGGTCGCAGCATACTGTGCCAGTTTTCTACCACGAGGCTTTCTCGCACCGCTCCATCCCACGCAGCAGGCGAAGAGCCAGCAAGCGCCACTCTTCAGGAAAGTCTGCCACCAGTTGCTCGCACCGTGGTCCTAAGATGGCCCGGCGCTGCCAGGCCCTTTCGAGAAAGCTATGTTCGATCTACGCAGGCAGCTGCATGACGCTTCTCTGGGCCTGCCACCGGCGATGAACGTTCACAACAACATTCCTTCTTCAGATGTCACCCGACAGGCAGCCCAAAGCTGTACGCGATGTGCTCGGATGCGCGAAGCCAGAGGCCCTGATGCTACGAAACGCGCTAACAGGGGTTGGGCACGATAGGACAAGACGGTTCAACTTGCATCCCTCACCTCGTCGTACTCATCACTACAGGGAGCAGATCGGTATTCAGGAGAGAGAGTAATACAGGGACCTCACGAAGGAGTCACATTCGCAGGCTTTCTTCTCACGAAGCTGTCACAGTTTCATCCTGTCTCAACACGCATGTCATATCCCATTGAAGGAAGGAGCACACATGAGGGAAAAGTCGCTGTCTCTCGGTCAGCATCACTGCCGGGAGGTGTCAACCATGCATGGCGGGGTTTCTTCTGGAGCGAGAAGACAGAGAAAAAAGGCCAGCCTCTTACCTTCTGGGTCTTGCTCCTCACTGGCTCCATTCTCCTTGTGTTCTTCTCTTCTTCGCCCCAAAGAGGGTCTGCTTGCCCTTTGGTTTCTGGCACCCGGGTCTGGTGAGACGCAAAAAACCATCTCCTCCTGAACCACCCTTGAGGGGTGGTGGCGTGCTCTCCTCCATTTCTCAACGCTCGAGCCTCATCACACGGAGATTTTATGCAAGCGGATGTCCTGGATGGTCGCCCAGACAATCGTGAGGCAACTGCTCTCCCTCGTGAACACGTCGATCTGATCGGTGCGCTGTCGCACATTGCTGAAGAGACTCTCAATGGCATTGGTGGTCTGAATGTATCGGTGCATGGCGACAGAAAACTGGTAAAACGTGAAGAGATGCTCCTCATCTTCCGCTAAACTGCGCACCACCTCGGGATAGCGCTTGCCATACTTGGCTTTGAAGGCCGCCAGTTGAACCACGGCCTCCTCTTTGCTGGGTTGCTCCCAGATGCCCACGAGTTCGGCTTGGACCTCAGCACGCTCTCGTCGAGGGATGGCATTGAGCACATTGCGCTGCTTATGCACCAGGCAGCGTTGGCGAGGTGTGGTCGCAAACAGTTGCGAGACAGCCTCCAGCAAGCCGTCATGCCCATCCGTCACGATCAGGTCAATCTGGGTCGCTCCTCGTGTGCGGAGGTCTTGCAAGAGACTGAGCCATCCCTCTTTGCTTTCCTCCGCACAGGCTCGCAGTGCCAACACCTCTTTGTGGCCTTCCTGATCCACACCCAAGGCCGTCAAAATCATGGTGGAATCGGCCTGATCCCCATGACGAATGCTAAAATGGATGCCATCCAGATACAGGACACGCCAGTGCTCCTGAAGAGGGCGCTCTCGCCAGGCTTCGAATTGATGGGTCAGCGTTTGATTGAGGCGGCTAATTGTGCTGGCACTGGGAGCCACTCCCATCAGGGTTTGGGCGACTTCTCCTACTTTATGGGTGCTGGTCCCGGCCACGAACATCTGGGTGAGCCCTTCGGCGATATGGGGTTCATAGCGGCTGTAACGGTCAAAGACTTGGGTATGGAACTGACCTTCCCGATCTCTGGGGACGTGAATATCCTCGAGCCGACCAGTGGAGGTCACCAGATCGCGCATGTAGGTGCCGTTGCGGTACCCTTTGCGCTTGGGGCTACTCTCACCCCAGGCGGCTCCAATGAAGGCATCTAACTTTTCACGCATCACGGTTTCTATCACGATCCGAACAGCGCCCTGGGCGAGACTACGCAAGTGCTGATGGAAGACTTGCTGTTCTGGTAATACAGGGGATGATGGGTCTGACATTGAAGGCTCAGGGGTCAATGTGGTACGCTTTTTCTTGGAGACAGGCATAGTTCCCTCCTTGTGAGAATTGGCATCAAAGAAACGATCTCTTCCAAAGGAAGAGTCTATGCCTGTAGTATCAGCTTTGGAGAAGCTCCTTTACTACCTTCCCTTTACACAACTTTCGCTATGGCATCATATATCATGCTGGCGCAAGCTATGTAAATATACCTAAAGAGGTTCGGGAGTAATTACCTAGAGTCGGTCAGTTACTTATTTGGTAGTTGACATGGAATCTCGAACAAATTTGAGCTTGAGAAAGCCCCTTGTGCGGATTACCCGATACTAAGGGTAAATACAGCGCTGCTGTCACCAGCCGCCACTTCATTTACCACTTACTGTGAAACTCCCGAATAACATCTTCCGGTGAAAGATTAAGATAAATTTCTGTTGTCGCCATCCGGTCATGCCCCAGAATTTCCTGTAAGGCTCTGGTTGAAATGCCTTTCTGAATGCAGGTTACGGAAAATGTATGCCGTAGCACATGCGGAGATACTTTCCTGAGAATATGCGCTCGATTGATAAAGCTTGACAAAACACAAAATTGGCATAGTATAAATAAGCAAATTATCACACAGGACTATTAAAGGTGAATAAAAGATATGGCACAGTACGGAGAATGGAATAAAAAAGGAGCAACCCTGAGTGATGTAACCGCACAGAAAGAATACGGCATCAGCAGGGATTTCATTATCAAAGGTATTGATTCAGGACATCTTGAATATCGCGAGGGATCAATCTGGGGAAATCCTTTTCTACGGGTGTTGAGAAGCCAACTTGAAAAGTACATCTCGGATCAGCTTATAGCCGCGCTAGCCCTGCTCTTTATCTTCTGGAGCGAACTGAATATCGTCCTGCGCAACCTGTTACAACCCTTGAACTGGCAGCCAGTTCCAGGCTGGTACCCATGGCAGGTACTTGTCTACCTGCTCATATTAACACTGGGCTACCAGGTCATCACATTCCCCTTAGACTACTATGGTGGATTTGTACTACCCCATCGTTACGGGCTTTCCACCATGACCCTGCGAAGCTGGCTGGCTGATCTCCTCAAGGGGCTTGTACTGAGCCTCATCCTGGAGATTCTTGCCATCGAGCTGATCTATCTCCTGCTGGCGACCCAGCCGCAGACCTGGTGGCTCTGGGTTGCGCTCATCATGCTCTTCTTTACTGTGGTGATGGCAAACCTCGCTCCGGTGCTCATCCTGCCAATTTTCTATAAGTTCACTCCGCTGCCTGAAGGCGAGTTGACGCAGCGGCTGCTGGCGTTGGCTGACCGCGCCCATACCCGTGTGCGCGGCGTCTTCACCATGCATTTGAGCTCTAAAACCACAGCCGCCAATGCCGCTTTGATGGGCCTGGGCAACACGCGCCGCATCGTGCTTGGCGATACCATGCTGGACCGCTACACGCCTGACGAGATTGAAGTTGTACTCGCGCATGAACTCGGCCACCACGTCCACCATGACCTCTGGAAACTGATCCTCACGCAATCGGTGCTGACACTGGGCAGCCTCTACCTGCTCAACCTCGCTCTGCACTGGGCAGTAGAAACTCAACACTACTTCCTGAGCCTGACCGATGTTGCAGCCATGCCCTACCTATTCCTGCTCACCGCCATCTTCGGACTGATCGTCCTGCCCCTCAGCAATGGCTTGAGCCGCGCCATCGAGTACCAGGCCGACGAGTATGCTCTGCAAACAACGAAAATGGTCGCGGCATTCAAAAGCGCGATGATTCGCCTGGCCAATCAGAACCTGGCCGATATCGAACCATCACCGCTCATTGAGTTTCTCTTCCACGACCATCCAGCTATCGGCAAGCGGCTCAAACACGCGGATGAGTTCGCCGACCGTCATGCTCTCAATGCATCCATCAGCGCCGAGAGTTTGGCCCCGGTCTCATCGACCGAGCCTCCGGGCATCCCGAGCAGCGGTTCATCGACGCCCGATGCGGCCCATTGATCGAGCTTTGCCACCATCTCTTTGGGAGTGCCAACGATGGAGGTCGCCTCCAGTAGCTCCGGCGCCACAGCCTCCGCAGGATTTTTATCCTTGTGTTTCCAGGCTTCCTGGACGACTGCGACCTCGGCACCATAGCCGTGACGAGTGAGCATCTCCGAATAATAGACACCCATTCTGCCGATATAGTAGGCCAGCGGTGCGGCGGCAAAGAGGCGCGCAGCTGCGCGGTCGTGCTCATTGGCGTTCTCGTCCAGGATGACACTGGTAATGATGGGAGCGATGGCGGTACTATGCGGAGGCCGTCCGGCGAAACGCGCTCCCTCGTCTAACGTCTCGCGCATTTCGCCCCATTTATCTCCCGGCCAGTAGACGGTCAGCACACCATCTGCAATCTCACCGGATTGCAGCACATTTTTTGGTCCCAAGGCCGCGACGTAGATGGGCAGGTCAGGGCGCAATGGTGTGAAACGGAGCTTGAAGCCGCGCTCGAGGTTGAAGAATTCGCCGTGGTAGACCAGCCTCTCGCTGCGTAGGATCATTCTAATGATCTCAACGTACTCGCGGGTACGCTTCAACGGTTTTTGAAAGGGCACGCCGTGCCAGTGTTCGATGACGTTCGCTCCCGATGGGCCAAGGCCAAGGATGATACGGCCATTGGAGCGCTCGTCTAGTGTTGCGACAGTGCTGGCCAGTAGGGCGGGGGTACGAGAATAAATATTGGCGATACCGGCCCCAATTTTGATGCGTTTGGTGACTCGCACGAGGTCGGCCATCGAAGTGAACAGTTCGTAGCCCCACGACTCCGCCAGCCAGATGGAGTCATAGCCCAACTCGTCAGCGATCTTGACTTTCTCTATCACTTCATTCCATGGGCCGGGGTAGTTGGGTAACTCGGCTACCAGTCCAACTCGCTTGCGATACGCTCTGGATGCATCCGTTGTCATGCGTTTTATTCGTCCTTCCGCTTGTAAGAGATGTAGATAGTTCTTTAGCTCTGTTATTATATCTCACTATCCATTTGTGGTTTCTTCCTCTTTCCAATCGTACACCTCGAAGTTCTGGTCGCTTCTATTGCACACGTAGAAGAGCTTTGTAAACCCTTCTGTATATGAAGGACGAGTGAGCCTCTTGAGCGTGGCAAAAATCGCCACATCTGGGATCCTGGCTCTCCCCTCGCGGATGCGGTTGCGTTCCAGGCACTGCTCTATCTGAACGGCAAAATAGTAGCCAATGGACGAAGCCTCATAGAGGCGGCCCAGGTTGATGAGTTCTCCACGCACTTCTATCGTTGCATTGGTATTATCGACCACCACAGAGAGCCCCTGCTGCAATGCTGCCTCGATCAACTGTCTCTGCCTACGAGCCGGGTTGCTCTTGCCGCGCAGCAAGTCGTTGCTCACATACTGATGTGTCGCCCCAAAGCGGCTGCGCGCAAAGGTGCTTTTGCCGGAGGCTTGCAGTCCAATCATCATGATCAAATCCATTTTTCTGCTCGCTTCCCTATGGTAGTCTCTCAACGAGTGTCTCTAGTATAACATCATCTGGCCAGCGACTCCGATTTCCTGTAAATAAAAGTAAGATACTTGTTGAAACAACTTGAACTTGTTATAATGCTAGCACTAGAGAAGCGGAACAGTATCAATCGCCGGAGCAACGTCAATCGGCCCGGTGCACAACATACACATTGGTATGTTTCCAACATAGCGCACGCACGAGAGAAAGCAATAGAGCATGACCACAAATATGCGCCTGCTACAAGGCTCGCTCAGGGATTTTGGCCTGGTAGAAATCCTGCAAATGATGGAGCTAGGAGGGATGACAGGAGCCCTGCGCCTTAAACAGCCCACGGGGCGTATCGGCATCATCTACTTTAGTGATGGCAAATTGGCCAGTTGCTCTGAACTCGATGCAGGGGCATTGACGCTCGGAGACGTGCTGCAACAACTGGGCATGGCAACCTCCCCGCAGATCGAGCAAGCTTTCTCGCAGCAGTTACAGGATGCCTTTGGCAAACGTATCGGTGAGCGCCTGATCGGCATGGGCGTGATTAACGAGAAGCAACTGAGAGAAGCCCTGCGTACTAAAGCGCTCTGGACGGTGCGTGAAATGGCCCTCTGGAAGGATGGCTCCTACGAATTCATATCCAGCCCGACTGCCAACACTATTTTGCCCTACGGCGAAAACTCTCTTGAGCTTGAGGTCATGCGTGTTACCATGGAAATGGTGCACTATAGCGACGAATGGGAGCATCTAGGCCAGCTACTGCCTCAGAGTATGCGCACTATCCTCCAGATGGCTCCCGCCATCCCCTATGCGATGAGCCTCGATACGCGCACCTTTGAATTGCTGGTCCATGTCAACCTCTACCGCAGGGTGCGACGTATCGCCAGTGCCATGCGCCGTCCTGAAATGAATGTCGCCCGCGAACTGTCGCAGCTCGTTCAGCAAAGACTTCTCATTCCTCTCTACCAGGACATGAATGCGGAATCGAATGAACGCGATGTGCGCCTACCCTATCCAGCTGAGAAGTTGCGTATGGAGAGTTTCGAGTTGCTCAACCTCATCAGCCGTATGGAGCAAGAGTGGAACCGCCGCCATACGCCGATGGACCAGCTTCCCGCGCTTATTGAATTTATTAACTGGACAATGGATGCTCTGGCCGAGACCTGCCGTGCCAGAGGCGCTGATTTAGATTCGAACACCTTGAAGTCGCTGCTCTCTCGTGAAAATTTGCGCTACATGGGCAATTATGAGTTCAAGGTTGACCAGAACCACATCGACGTCGATAATTTTAAGTCGCTCTGTTACGAAGTGCTCAGCACAAATATGGAACAGACGCAGGACTTCTATGATGAGGCAGTCATCGTGCTGCAGCGCATCCTCCGCCGTATCTTTGATACCATCAACTCGCGCGTGGTCTCTCTCGATGAACGCCTGGAAAATCAGGAAGTCTGGGAAGCCATGTTCGAACAATTCGCCCTACGTCGCCAATAATCTGTTGGGATATTACATCATAGAGAATGAGCCAGGCGCTACAAAGTGGCGCCTGGCTCATTCTCTATGATGAACAATGTTATTTCTGCTTTGGGGGATACGACATGAAAATGCTCTTGGTCTCGCTGAACTCCTGCACGGCGTGAGTGCCCAGCTCGCGGTGACCATTCCCGCTGGCCTTCATTCCACCAAAGGGCATATGAATTTCAGCGCCAGTCGTAGGCGCATTAACATAGACCAGCCCGGCCTCAATATCGCGCATGGCACGGAAAGTGGTGCGCAGGTCGTTGGTGAAAATCGAGGTTGAGAGGCCATATTCAGTCGCGTTCGCTACCTGTACCGCCTCTTCGTAGGACGCGACGGGCAGAATCGAGATAAATGGACCAAAAACTTCTTCACGCGCGATACGCATAGTTGGACGCACATCACTAAAAATGGTGGGCCTGTAAAAAGCTCCCCGGCGATGCTCTTCATCACTGAGAGCGTCTCCCCCAATCAGTAGCTTCGCCCCTTCCTGTCGCCCCACTTGTGTATACTCGTGAACGGCTTTTACCCGACCCTTATTGACAAGCGGACCCATATCGATCTGCGGATCGAGGCCATTACCAATTTTGAGTTTTTCGGCGGCTGCCACCAGGCGCTCAGTGAATTCCCGCTCTACAGCTTTATGGACAATCACCCGACTGGTCGCGGTACACCGCTGACCGGTGGTACCGAAGCCTCCCCAGGCAACACTCTCGACAGCAAGGTTCAGGTCGGCATCTTCCAGCACAATCACGGCATTTTTACCGCCCAGTTCCAGGGCGCAGCGGCGCAGGTCACGCCCGCAAATCTCGGCTACATGCCGTCCAACCTCGGTCGAGCCGGTCAGTGAGATCATATTGACGCCCTTGTGACTCACAAGAGCATCGCCCAGGACAGCACCTGGACCGGTAATGACATTCAGCACTCCGGCTGGCAGCCCCGCATCACGCAAAATCTCCACCATTTTGAGCGAAAGGAGCGGTGTATCGCTGGCAGGTTTGAGTATGACGGCATTGCCCGCCAGCAGCGCCGGAAAAGTCTTCCAGGCAGGAATAGCCAGGGGGAAATTCCAGGGAGTGATAATACCAACGACGCCGAGGGGCTGTCGAATGGTCATACAGAACTTATTGTTCAGAGCCGAAGGGATGGTTTCCCCCTCGGCACGACGACCTTCGCCCGCGATAAATTTAGCCACATCGATGGCGGTCTGCACATCGCCCCGCGTCTCCCTGAGCACCTTGCCCATCTCGCGCGTCATCAACGCCGCCAGTTCTTCTCTTCGCTGTTCTAAAATAAAAGCAGTTCGCGACAAAACCTCACCGCGTTCCGGTGCCGGTGTGGCTGCCCAGCCTGGTTGCGCTTTCCGCGCCGCCTCTACGGCCTCCTCCAGGTCAGCGATGGTCGACTGCTGGTAATATCCGACAATCTCGTCTGTATTGGCAGGATTAGTACTACTGAAGGTCGCGCCACTTTTTGAAGTGCGCCATTCCCCCGCAATAAAATTTTGATACGTTTGCCCTAGCTCCGTGGGATGGGTGGCAGTTGACATTGACATGCAAAATCTCCTCAATGAGTATAGAAGGGATCATCAGCGACCGCTTCGTTACGACATGTGTATAGGACTTACTCCGCCTGTTACACACGAACATTATATCACGCAGAAACTTTTGCTTGAGGAGTTTCCAGGGTGACCACAAGCTAGGTTGACCCTAGCGGTCAACCTAGCTTGTGGTCGCGGGGGTTTGATAATTTTATGCAGTCTCTACGGTTGGACTGCCGCTAGGAGTGCCCTCGCTGCTGCTTTCAGCGGCAGGAGCCTCATCAGCGTAGTCACCTTCCTGCGCAGGACGCTTAAAAGTATAATAGGCCGAGTTAGAGGTGAGCGGCTGGATACCGACAAGCTCCCAGCCTTCACGGCCAAGAGTATTCATATAGCGCCGGGCAAATGTGCTGCGCCGCTCATTGGCGATGAGTGTTTCTAGCCCTTCGCTCGAGATCCGTCCACGATAGTCAATATACACAACTTTATAGGCCCATTGTGCCATCTTCATTGCTCCTTCTCGCTAGTTCACTTGCTTACGCTGTACTTAGCGTCTTCGCTTCTTGTTGTCTATGAGTATCCCCACCAGCATGGCCCCTCCATGATATATCCGATATCATGTCCAAACGGAAAGGCTCAAGTATTCTGCCTCGCACGCAGCCAGAGAGTAGTATTCCATTTGAACGCCCTGTTCCACTCCGGGTTCCACAATCAGAGCGGCACAAGTCGCAGGGACTATGCTCGTAGGTTCCTCTGCACAGTAGTAAGTATATCCTTCAACCTGACATTCTACACCGCCAGATTCAACAGTTTTTGGGGCAGATACAATCACCTGGAAACTACCTGTCAATTTCTACAGGTTTCTCATCTTGCATTCTCCAGACATTTTCCTCTGTCTCTTGAAGGCCCGCCAGAAGGGAACTTCTCTCCCATAGGCATCGTCTTCTATTCAAATACCTTCTTCTAAAACTTCTCGCATATACTTGCGCAATCCAGGAGCGATATCGGGACGTTTCAGCGCGTATGCAATGGAGGTTGTCAACAGGCCGAGGGGGTTGCCTGTATCGTAGCGAATGCCGCTGAAACGCAACCCGTAACAGTTACCGGCCTGCGCTTGCATCTCAATGGCATCCGTCACCTGGATCTCTCCCCCTTTTCCAGGCGACGTCTTCTCCAGCAGTTCAAAGATATCCGGCGTCAAGATATATCTCCCCGCGACAGCCAGGTTTGATGGTGCCTCTTCCAGTGGCGGTTTTTCAACAAGATGCTTCACTCTTACAGTATCTGATCCCAGTTCCTCGACCGCAGCGATGCCGAAAGACGAAATCTGCTCTGGCGGTGAAATAAAGAGTGAGAGCACAGACCCGCCATACTTTTCGTAAATCTCCACCATGCGCGGAAGACAGGGGGTTTCAGGCGCCACCAGGTCATCGCCCAGCATCACAAAAAACGGCTCATCTCCTACCGCTTCTTTGGCGCACAATACAGCATGACCCAATCCAAGAGCTTCGGACTGGCGCACCGACAGATAGGATGCCATGCTCTGCACATGGCGCAATTCTTCTAGCTCCTTCAGTTTCTCCTTTCGCTCCAGTACTTCTTCCAGTTCAGGAAATGCATCAAAATGATCTGAGGTCAATCTTTTGCTTCTTGATATATACACATACGAACGTTCCGTAGGAGAGTGGTGAATTAGGGTATATTAAGACTAGACAAGAAAACAAAGGACGAGATTAACACGATAAGGGTTCCCTACAAGGCAGTGCAGATAGGCCTATTAAAAACAAAGCTTACCGACATTCGGTTTCGACGAATTTCCTCAAACCGAATCTTGTCACACCAGTTCACTCGTGCTATACTAGCGATGTGAGAACAGCACGTCGGTGTAGCTCAGTGGATAGAGCAATTCTCTCCTAAAGAATAGGCCGTGGGTTCGAGTCCCGCCACCGACGCTACAACTCGTAGTTCTTCGCCCAACACAATCAAATCACATAAATTGACCGCGCCGCCTCCTCCAACGTCCTACACTCACCCTTTGCAAAATCCTCTCGCACCCAGTTGAAGGGGCGGTACCGGTGCAGAAGCGTATACGCCAGCAAAAAAGCGCGCAACAGCGCAGGATTCCCCGCCATCATAAAGAGTCCTGCCGCAGCCAAGTCGTATTCTTGAAAACCAACCAGCGCATCGTCAAAATCAAAGAGTCCCTTCAGTCGACAGCGCCTATTTTCCTGCGAGACAAGTAGATGATACTGGTGGATGTCTCCGCTGACAATCGCAGGTGAAAAATCTGGAGGATAGAGGGGCGCGGCATACGCAAGATAGCCAGAAATCTGTTCTAGCCAGTAGTCGGGTACCACTTGCTCGCGATGGCGCTGCACACAAGTCTCTATGCGCCTGGCCACAGTCTGCAGCCAGTTGTTTCCAAGGAGTGGCATGTTGTCGGCAGGGACAGCGTGAAGTTGAGCTACTACCTCCGCCAGTTCTATGATGATACGTAGCCGGCTCTCATCGTCCAACGTATCCCATATAACAGAAAGATACACTCCAGAAATACGGCTCATAACCAGGTAGAGCCAACCATCTAACATTCCATGCACATAAATCTCGGGAGTTGTTACGTTAAGCCTACCATAGAGACGTTCGGCAACAGAGAGGTCTGCA
>WNFX01006039.1_pt1 | contig 16563 bp, 17 predicted proteins | sample 5400111 | NCBI WGS metagenome assembly WNFX01 (sample SAMN13153363, study PRJNA577476) | soil metagenome | isolation source: 40 cm soil or saprolite under grassland replicate 1 | place: USA:California | collected 2016-06-15 | reverse complement strand
AAGGCGGCGAAGAACAGATTCCATGCGAGCTGAATAGATGTTCGGATGAAAGACATTGGAAGCGTTCCCGATCGCGGGCGTCTGCCGATGTGAACGGACCGATTGCGCGCCGCCGCACCCGGCTTGGGGAGCGTATTGCGGCCAGAGGCTCAGGCTGTTTCGTCAGGCAGGCGGCGCGCGGGCTTGAAATTGCGCCCGCGTCTGGTCGGAAACGAGGGCCGCGACCAGGTCCGGCAAAAATGCCTCGTGCTGGGCGCCGGCGAAGACGAGCGCCGGCGCGTCCGGAATCAGCAGCGCGCCGGACAGGCTGATGATTGCACAGATCGCACAGACTTCGTCCCGATCCGGCACGGTGCCGGACGGCGTTGCCGGCTGCGACGCTTTCTGCGCGGAGGCCAGGGTCGTACCGCCAAGCGCCAGGTCGTCGAGATGGATGTGGCCGAACGAAAGCGCGAGCTGCAGCGCAAGCGCAAAGAGCGCCAGACAGCTGCTCAGCGATCGTTTCGCGCGGAACCAGTGCATCGTGTGACGGCCCCTCGGCGCCCGCTCGCAGTCTAGGGCAATGCGGAGCGCGGACAAGCGGCCCCTCTCCGCGCTGCGGCGCCCGCGCTGCTATAGTATAACGTTGCAATGTACGCGCCGCGTGTCAATAGAACCGGCGCGTCCGCCGGTCTACGCCGGCAGTTCCGGGACGGACTCGAGCTTCGATCCCGCACGCCATTGCGGCGCGGCGATCGAGCCGAAATAGGCAAGCGCGCTCAGGATCGCGATGCAGAAGCTCACCGGCCAATCCGTGTAATAGGCGAGCGCGATTCCCAACCAGGCCTCGGCAAGCGCGAGACCCGCCGAGAGGGCGAGCCCGCTCCACAATCGGCCCGACAGGTTCTGCGCGGTTGCGGGCGGTCCCACCATCAGCGTGAAGACCAGCAGCACGCCGACGATCTGCGCGCATTCCGAGACCGCGAGCGCGACGAGCGCCAGGAACGCCGTCGAGACGAAGCGCAGCGGCACGCCCTTGGCCTCGGCCAATTCCGGCTGCAGCGACGCGAACACCAGCGGGCGCATGATGGCGGCGAGCGCGGCGAGCGTGACGACGGCCAGCCCGGCCAGCACCGCGATCGTGAAACGATCCACCGCGAGCACGTTGCCGAACAGGATCGCCGTCGCCTGCGTGGCGAAGGAAGTGTAGTAGTGCAGGAACAGCAGCCCGAACCCGAGCGCGAGCGCCAGCACGACGCCGATGGCGACGTCGCGGTTGGTGATGCGCTCGCCCAGCATGCCCATGCCGATGCCGGCGGCGAGCGTGAAGCCGAGCAGCCCCCAGATCGGCGCGAGGCCGATCAGGCCGGCACCGGTCGCGCCCGCGAAGCCGATGTGCGAGAGCGCATGGCCGGCGAAAGTCTGGCCGCGCATCACCAGGAAAAAGCCGACCAATCCCGACACGACCGCGACGATGCCGGCCGCCGCGAACGCGTTGATCATGAACTCATATTGAAACATGGCCGTGGTCGTGCTGCTGATGCGAGTGCGGATGATCGTCCTCGTGCAGATGGACCGCACGTTCGACGTTGCGCCCCCGTGACATGACGAAGATGTGCCCATCGGCGTGGACCACGTCGATTTCCGTGCCGTAAAGCCGTGACAGCACCGGTGCGGTCACGACCTCCTCGACGGTGCCGAACGCGGCCTGTCCGCGGCCGAGATAGAGCACCCGGTCGAGGAAGCCCAACAGCTGGTTGAGCTCGTGGGCGCTGAACAGCACCGTGATGCCGCGTTCGCGGCTGAAGCTGCGAACGAACGCGATGACGAGCTCCTGATTGGATGCGTCGAGGCTGATGAGCGGCTCGTCGAGCAGCAGCAGCCGCGGCGCACCGATCAGCGCCTGGGCCAACAGCAGGCGTTGCCGCTCGCCGCCCGACATCTCGGCGAGCGGGCGCTCGGCGAGATCCCCGGCGCCGACGGCCGCGAGCGTGGTTTCGATCATGCGGCGGTCCGCGGCGGCGAGCGTCGGCAACCCCCAGCGCTCGCCGTTGACCGAGCTCGCGATCACATCGAACCCGTGCACGCGCAGGTCGGGGAGCACCGTGCGGACCTGCGGCATGTAGCCGATTGCCGGATTGCCGCGCTGCGGCGACCGGCCGAACACGCGAATGCCGCCGTCGCTCGGCTGGATCAATCCGAGCAGGGCCCGGATCAATGTGGTCTTGCCGGCACCGTTCGGGCCGAGCACGCCGACGAACTCGCCCGCGCCGATCGACAGGCTGATTTCCGACAGAACGGTCCGCGCTCCGACCCGAATGGTCGCGCTGTCGAGATCGATGACGTTCATGTCGAGGGCTGCGCCAGCGCCTTCTGCAGCTCCGCGAGCTGCGCGAGGATCCAGTCCTGATACGCCATGCCGATGGGCTCGGTCTCCGTCACGCCCACCACCGGAACCTTGGAGCGGCGGGCGATATCGAGCATGCGCTGCGTCAGTTTCGTGCCCGTCTGCTTGTTGTAGAGCAGCACCCTCACCTTGCGTTCCCTGAGGTCGTGCTCGAAGGCCGCGATGTCGCGGGCGCTCGGTTCGGTATCATTCATGACGGCCATCTGGAATCGCTCGTTGCGCATCTTCAGTCCGAGCGCGCAGGCCATGTAGCCGAACACCGGCTCGGTGGCGGTGATCGCAACGCCCGCGTACTTGCCGCGGATTTCCGCGATCTTGCTGTCGATGGGCTCGAGCGAGGCGAGGAAGCTCGCAAGTCGTGCGGCGTAATCCGCCGCATGCGCGGGATCAGCCTTGCCGAAGGCGGCGGCGAGCGCGCGCGCCAACGCCGGCATGGTGGCCGGATCGTACCAAACGTGGGGATTGTCGCCCGCCTTCCTGTTGACGAGCGCGGCCACCGCCAGCACGGTCCGCTCCGGACGCGGCGCGGCGTTGAGCAGCTTGTCCATCCAGGCGTCGTACTCGGCGCCGTTGAAGACCACGATCCGCGCCGCGGCAATCTGGCGCACGATCGTCGGCGTCGTCTCGAACAGATGCGGATCCTGATTGGGATTGCTCAGGACGCTGGCGACCTCGACCCCCTCGCCGCCGATCTGCTGGGCGACGTCGCCGTAGAAATTTTCCGCCGCGACCACGCCCAGCTTCTGCTCCTGGCCGGCCGCGCCCGTCGTCACGGCCAACAGCAGCGCAAGCAACGACCCAAGGCGCGCAATGGCCGTCATGGCGTCCACCCGCGACGGGCATCTCGACCCGAAGCCGAGCCGGACGCGAGCCGCCGCACGGCAAACATCATCATCGGGCTCGCTAGGTCGGGGCGCACGACGCACAGAGTCCCTGGATTTCGATCGTGGCTCGGTCCGCCACGAACCCGCGCCTGGACAGCTTTTTGGTGAGAGATTGCACCAGCTCGCCTTCGTGCATCTCATCGATGTGACCGCAGTCGCGGCATATGGCGAAGACGGCGGTGGCGTGCCGATGATCGGGATCGGAACACGCCACGTAGGCGTTCCTCGATTCCACCCGGTGCGCGAGACCCTCGCGCATCAAGCGGTTCAAGGCGCGATACACCGTAGGGGGCGCCGAAATCCCCTTCGGTCGCACCGCGTCGAGGATCTCATAGGCATGGCGATCTCCTCAGCTGGTCGCAGCGTTGCGATGTTATACCATACGCCCACGGCGAAGCCTAGAACATGCTGCGGGCGATGGGAGCGCTGCCGGCGCATGGAGCGCAACGAAATGCGGGAACGGAGCTCCCGGATTGCGCTGCGCTCCATCCGGGCTACAGATTCAATACCGATAGTCCTCGATCTGCAGCAGCGGGAACGCGCTGAGCACGTGCGGCGGATTGGCGGGCGCCGCCGCGCGCAGGTAGGAACGATCGAGCTCGGCGAAACTCGTCACGCCGAGCAGGCCGAGAGAGCGCTGCACCTCGTCCTCGATGAGCTCGAGCATGCGCACGATGCCGGCCTGCCCGGCCGCCGCGAGACCGTAACATTGCATGCGGCCGAGCCCGACGAGATCCGCGCCCAGGATCATCGCCTTGACGATATCGGTGCCGCGGCAGAACGCGCCGTCGATCATGATTTTCGCGCGGCCGGCAACCGCCTCGACGATCTCGGGCAGCACCTCCATCGAGCCGAGGCCGTGATCGAGCTGCCGGCCGCCGTGGTTCGACACGTAGATCCAGTCGACGCCGTGCTCGACCGCCCTTGCGGCGTCTTCGCGCGTGGCGATGCCCTTGAGCGCCAGCGGAATTTGGAAGTTCCGCTTGATGCGCTCGACCGTGCGCCAGTCGAGCGCCGCCTGGAACTCGCGGCCGGAAACACGGCGACGTCCCGCCGTGACGAAACGTTTGGCGAGATCGCGCTCGCGCCGGCTGTAGACCGCGGTATCGACGGTGAGGCAGAACGCCGAATAGCCGTTGGCGATCGCGCGGCGGACGTGGTCGTCGACGAAACCCTCGTCGCCGCGGACGTAGAGCTGATAGATGCGCAGCGCGTCGGGCGCGGCCTCGGCGACGGCTTCGAGCCCGGGCTCGCACACCGAGCTGAGCATATGGGCGACGCCGAACTCCTGCGCGGCCCGTGCCACGGTGGCGCCGCCGCCCTGATGAAAGACTTCGAGCGCGCCGACCGGCGCCAGCAGCAGCGGCAGCCGCAGCCTGCGCCCGAACCGCTCGACCGCCGCGTCGATCCGGCTCACGTCGCGCAGCACGCGCGGCCGGAACGCGAGCGAATCCAGCGCCATGCGGTTGCGCCGCAGCGTGGTCTCGCTCTCGGTGCCGCCGACGATGTAATCCCAGTCGTTCTGGTCGAGATTCTGGCGCGCCTTCTTGACGATCTCGTGCAGCGTCTGAAATTCGGGGCCCACGGTCGAACCGCGGATCGCCGCAGCGGATTCATTGGAGTAGATGTTGGGTTTCTGTTTTGGCGTTTCATTCATGGCGGATCGTGGTCCCTCGATTTGATCCCGTAGCCCGCACTCCGGGCGCTGCATCCGGGCTACGGGCTATTTGTTGGACTCCGCGTCCTCCTCGTCCGGATAGGCCCAGCACAGCGCCGGCGGCAGCACGATGTCGACCTCGCTGTCGACCGCATAGCGCGCGCTGCTGCCGAGCTCGAGCGCCGCGAGCTTCCCGCCGAGCACGGCGAGGCTGTAGACCGTCTGCGCGCCCTCGTAGCGCTGCACCAGGACGCGCGCGGTGAAGCGGTTCGACCCCGGTTCGCCGCCGCCATCGCCGAATCGCACGTTCTCCGGGCGTACCGCGATCTTCACCGCGGCGCCGGCGACGACGCGCGGCGGCAGCCAGGCGAGGAAGCGATGGCCGGAGGGCGCCTCGATCGTGCCGAACTCGCCGTCGCGGTCGAGCACGCGGCCGGCGAGCAGATTGGAGGCGCCGGTGAATTGCGCGACGAACAGATCGGCGGGGCGGTTGTAGATCTCGGCCGGCGGCCCGATCTGCAGCAGCTTGCCGTCGCGCATCACGCCGACGCGGTCGCCGAGCACGGCGGCCTCGGCCTGATCGTGGGTGACGTAGAGCGCGGTGACGCCGGTCCGCTTGATGATGCGGCGCAGATCGTCGCGCAGCCGCAGCCGCAGATTGGCGTCGAGATTGCTCAGCGGCTCGTCGAGCAGCAGCAGCGCCGGCTCGTAGACGAGGCTGCGCGCGAGCGCGACGCGCTGCATCTGTCCGCCGGAGAGCGAGACCACGGGGCGCCGCGCGAAGTCGGAGAGCCCGACGAGCTTGAGAATCTCCGCGGTCCTGCGCTCGATCTCCGCGCGCGCGGCACGGCGCTGGCGCAGCGGATAGGCGACGTTCTGCTCGACCGTCATGTGCGGCCACACCGCGTAAGACTGGAACACCATGCCGATGTTGCGCGCCCGCGGCGCCACCAGCACGCCCTCGTCGGGCGCCGACACGGTCGCGCCGGCGATGCGGATCTTCCCCGCGCTCGGATGCTCGAGGCCGGCGACGCAGCGCAGGGTCGTGGTCTTGCCGCAGCCGGAGGGGCCGAGCAGCGCGACGATCTCGCCGGCGCCCACGGAAAAGCTCACGTCGTCGACCGCGGGCGCGCCCGTGGCGAAGACTTTGCGCAAGCTTTCGACCCGCAGTTCCGCCGACATGGTGAGCCTTTGTATTTCGTCCCGCTCGATCACCTCCCCCGCAACGGGGGGAGGAGTATGCCGCTCGATCTCAGCTCACTGGCGGTAGCCGTAGATCTTGTTCCAGTCCTCCATCCAGGCGGCATGCAGCTTCTTGTACTGCTCGAAATTCGGCACCCACACCTTGACCACCTTTGGATCGTAGCCCTCCGGATAGGCCGGCGCTTGCTTGAGCGAGGTGAGATGGCCGAGCTCCTTGATCATGAAGGTCTGGCCCTCCTCCGACAGATTCCAGTTGAGGAACAGCTTCGCCGCGTTGGGATGCGCCGCGGTTTTCGGAATGCCGCTCGCGTATGGGTTGATCGGCACGCCCTCGGGCGGAAAGAAGATCTCGACCGGCGCCCCGTCGCGCTTCTTGGTCCAGATGATGTTGTAGAGCAGCGGCGCGATCGAGACCTCGCCGCGGATGAGCGAATCCGACAGCGGCGCGCCCGACGGGAACAGCACCGGCTTGGTCGCCGCCTGTTTGGGCCAATAATCCTCGCCCAGCACCTGCCGCTCGAACATGATCCGGGTCCAGGTGGTGCCGCCGGAGGGGCCGATCACCTGGCCGATCTGGCCGTTGCCGTATTCCGGCTTGGTGAGATCCATCCACGACTTCGGCGGGTTCTTCACCAGTTCGACGTTGTAGGCGATCGACCAGCCGAGCGTCGCGCGCGGCCAGAATTTCGGCGACACCAGCACGTCGGCGATGTAGTCGCCGGCATTGGGCGGCGCATAATCCGCGAACTGATTTTCGATCTCCAGCATCAGCCCGCGATCGGAATGATCGACGACGTCGGCGGCGAGCTTTCCGGCAGCGGCCTCGGTCTTCACCCGGGTGATGAGCTGACCGCCGGGCGCGCGCACCATCTCGACTTTCACGAACGGGAAGCGCTTGTTGAAGGCGGCGACGACCTGCCGCTCCACCTCGGCGAAATTGGCGGTGTAGTACACCAGCGTGCCTTCCTGCTTCGCCGCCTCGATCAGCTCCGGCGGCCCGAATGGATTCTTGGCGGGCCCCTGCGCCCCGGCGCGCCCCGCGACGGCCGCGGCCGCGAGGCCGAGCGCGCCTTTCATCATTGCGCGTCGCGACGTGAGTTTATCAATCATTGTCTCCTCCCAGGCTGTCGTACCCGATTACTGGCACTACCGCACGCGGGCGATGCCGGTATCGGCGGCGCCCCGCGACAGCCAGTGCGCAAATCCGATCAGCACCGCGAGCAGCGCCGTCTGCACCACGCTGAAGGCCGCAGTGATATTGATGTTCTGATTGTAGTAGTCGAGCAGCAGCACCGCCATGACCATGGTGCGGCTGCTGTAGAGGAACAGCGAGGAGCCGAGCTCCCGCACCGAGAGGATGAACAGCAGGGTCATGGCGGCGATCACGCCCGGACGCGCCAGCGGCAGCACGATCGACCGGATGGTGCCGAGCGTGCCCCGGCCGCACAGCCATGCGGCTTCCTCGAGCTCGCGGTGGATCTGCATCAGCGAGGTCGACAGCACCTTGACGGTGTCCGGCATGAAGCGGGCGATGAAGGCGAGCGCCAGGATCCAGATCGTGCCGTAGAGCCCGCCGGGAAGCCCGATCCAGGCCCACAGGTACGCGACGCCGATGACGAGCCCGGGGATGGCCACCGGCAGCGTGGCGATGAGATCGACTCCCCTGCGGCCCGGCGCGTTGGTGCGATTGACGGTGTAGCCGATCGCAAAGGCGAGCACGCCGCCGCCGACCGCGGTGATCAGCGCCACCTCCACGGTGTTGATGATCGACAGCATGGTCAGCGGATTGCCGAACAGGCTCTCGAAATGCTGCAGGCCGTATTGCTTGAGGTCGAACAGGCTCGCGGCGCCGCGGAAGAACAGGTACTTGCGGAATGCGGCGATGACGAGCGCCAGCGTCGGCAGCACCGCGACCACCAGCAGATAGAGGATGGCGAGCCCGAGCGTGAAAAAGCGCCAGCGGCCGAGGTCGAGCGCGCGCGGCCGAAACGCCTTGCCGGCGACCGTGGTGAAGCTCTTGCCCGACAGCACCATCTGCTGCACCACCACCAGAAGCCCCGTGGCCATCATCAGGATGATCGCGACTGCGGCCGCGGTGCTGTACAGCGGCGGCGACCAGGCGGTCAGGTTGAAGATGTAGGTGGTCAGCACGGAAATGTTGGCGGGCGCGCCGAGCACGGCCGGAATGCCGTAGATGCCCAGCATGACGATGAACGACAGCAGCATCGCGGCGATGATCGCCGGCGCGATCAGCGGAAAGGTGATGGTGCGCAAGGTGCCGAGCGCGCTCGCGCCGGAAATCTCGGCTGCCTCCTCGAGCGAAGGATCCATGTTGCGCAGCGCCGCCGAGGTGAACATGTAGACGTAGGGCGCGTAGTACATGCCGAACACGGCGATCAGCCCCGGCATGGAATAGAAATTGAGCCGCCAATCGACGCCGAGCCACGCCAGCATGGTGTTGATGAGCCCGGTGCGCGGCGAGCCGAGGATGGTCCAGGCGACGCCGGCGACGAGCGGCGGCACGAACAGCGGGACGAGCCCCGCGGTCGCGATCAGCGCCTTGCAGGGCGTGTTGGTGCGCACCACGATCCAGGCGAAGCCGAGCCCGACGACGACCGCGATCGCGGTGCCCCCGCCGCACACCAGAAGCGTGTTGACGAGCGCGAAATGCACGTTGGGGTTGGCCAGTACCTCGATGAAATTGTCGAGCGAGATGGCGGAGGGGTCAAATCCGTCGACCACCGGATTGGTGCCCGACAGTGCCCCGTAGAGCAGCATGAAGGTCGGATAGAGCACGAGGAACGCCAGCAGCGCGAGCAGCAGGCCGGACCACAGCCAGCCGGCCACGCGGAACGAGACCAGCCGGCGGGCCGGACGGACCTGGTCCGCGAATGCAAACGAAGTGGCCACCTGGTCTCCCGCTGGACGGGGCGTTCTTCTGATCCGGCGGACGCTACCCAAATCCCGGCAGCGCGCCAAGTTTTGGATCGGCGAGTGCGAGGACCTTGAACAATTCGCCCATGCCGCGCGGGCCCGCCTCGGTGAGCCGCGCGAGCGCCGCGTCGATCTCGGCAGCGCGGGCTCCCGCCGCGGTCTCGAGCATGGCGGCGCGGGTCTCGATGCCCAGCTCGCGCAGGAATTGGCGTTGCGTGACCGGGCCCAGCACGCGCGCGCCCGCCCGCATGGCGGCATTCCCGAGTGCTGCGAAATCGACGTGCGCCGAGAGATCGACCTCGCCCGGCCGCTCCAGGACATCCGCGAAAGAGTGAGATCCCACCGCTTGCAGCGTCTCGCCGAGCGCGCTTCCCGCATGGCCGTAATCGACGATCAACGCCGCCCCGCCGTGCTCCACCAGGCGGCCGGCGATGTCCGTGACGAGCGCGTCGGAGCGCCATTCGAAAATGGCGCCGATCGGCGCCGTGCCGAGATTTGCCGGCAGCATGGCCGGGAAATTCAGGATCGGATCGGGGTGGAGCGCAAGCACGAGCTTTTCGTCATCGCCGATGCCGACCATGCGCTCGTGCCAGCCGCTTTCCGCACGCACCACTTGGTGCACCGGAAGCGCGTCGAAGAACTCGTTGGCGATGACGATCAGCGGATCTTTCTCGGGCACGTCCGCGAGGCTCGCATGCCACGACACCGGGACCCCGCAATGCGCCAGCGCTGTTTGCTGTCGCTGCCGGAGCACGGGGCTCGTCTCCACCAGGTCGACGGCGAGCGCTTCGCGAAAATCCGGCGCGACCTTCACCGCCCGCAAGGCGTCGGCGATGAGCGTTCCGCGCCCGGGTCCGAGCTCGACCAGGCGAACGCGGCCGGGGCCGCCCATCTCGTTCCACGCCGCCGCCGCCCACAGTCCGATCAGCTCGCCGAACATCTGGGAAATCTCCGGCGCGGTGATGAAATCGCCGCGCGCGCCGAACGGGTCGCGCGCCGCGTAATAGCCGTGCACCGGATGGCCGAGCGCGAGCGCCATGAATTGCGCGACCGGGATCGGCCCATCGACCGCGATGATGCGGCGGATCTCGGCCTCGAGCGGGGTCATGCGAAAGTCGCTGCGCTCTTCACCCTCCCCTGGAGGGGGAGGGTCGGCAGCGAGCATGTTGCGAGCTGCCGGGGTGGGGTGAATCAGCTTCACCCCCACCCGGCTCGCGTCTGATGACGCTCCATAGCCGATGCTCCGCATCGGCGTTGTTCAAACGGCGGCTGAAGGGCCGCCTATGCCTCCCCCCTCCAGGGGGAGGTGAACGGAGGCTGCTGCATGTCCCGGGCATCAGCCTCACGCCGCAGCGGGGCGCCGGCGCAGCGCGACGAACAGGAAGCCGAGCCCGGCCAGGATCATCGGGACCGACAGCAGCATGCCCATGGTCAATCCGCCCCACAGGAAGCCGAGCTGCGGATCGGGCTCGCGGAAGAGTTCCGCGATGCACCGCACGATACCGTAACCGAGCGCGAACGCGCCGATGATCAGCCCCGGCCGGCGCAGCGCGCCGGCGCGGATCAGGATCGCCAGCACGGCGAACAGCACGAGGCCCTCGAGGCCCGCCTCATAGAGCTGGTTCGGGTGGCGCGGCAGCGGACCGCCGCCGGGAAACACCATCGCCCATGGCACCTCGCTCGGCCGGCCCCACAATTCGCCGTTGATGAAATTGGCGATGCGGCCAAGAAACAGCCCGATCGGCCCGACCGCGCAGGTGAGATCGCCGAGCGACAGGATCGGGATGCCGCGGCCCCGCGCGAACAGGATGACCGCAAGCATGCAGCCGATGAACCCGCCGTGGAACGACATTCCGCCCTTCCACAATTGCGGGATCTCGATCGGATGCGCGATGAAATGCGGCAGATTGTAGAACAAAACGTAACCGGTGCGGCCGCCGAGAATGATGCCGAGCGTCACCCACAGAACGAAATCGTCGAAATCCGCGGCGGTCAGCGGCGCCGGCCCGCCCCAGGCGGAGCGCGACTTGATGATGGCGCGGGCATAGAGCCAGCCGAGCAGGATGCCGGCGATATAGGCGAGCGCGTACCAGCGGATCGCGAACGGACCGAGTTCGACGATCACCGGGTTGGGCGCGGGAAACGGCAGTGCCAGGAGCGGCATGAGCATCTCGCGGGTTGCGGGCGGGTCTTTGGCGCGCAGCGGAGCGCCAAGTCAAGGTGGGGTCCGACATCGGGCACCTTGAGCGGGTTTTACGCGTTTCCCGAGTTGCCATGCCCCCATCGGTACTGCGATGATGCAAATCGATGCAGTCCAAAGGGAAAGCCGAAACATGCCACGCCTGATCGTCGTCCGCGCGACATGGGACCCTGAGGCTCAGGTTTGGGTCGCGGAGAGCGAGGATGTTCCGGGTCTGGTTACAGAAGCTGAGAGCATCCAGGCTCTCGAAGCCAAGCTGCCGAACCTGATTCAAGATCTTCTCGAGAGCGAGGAAGACGGCGGGCCTACGATTGAGCTTCCCGTTCAAATCATCGCCGAGAGTTTCACGCGCGTGCAGGTGCGCTCGCGCGCCGGGGAATGAGCGGCGGCTACACGCCCGCCCTCAAGCAAATTCCGCTAAAGGCGGAGGGTCGTGTTGTCCGACGCGGCCGCGCAGACCATGAAATCTGGGAGAGCCCGATTTCCGGCCGCCGCTTCGCGGTGGACGCCATATCAAATCCCGACATACGGCAAATGCGGTCTTGAAACAGGCGGGACTGCCAAAGGCATTTTGAGTGAGCTGTAATTTGGTACATCTATTTGATTCTATTTGTTTATTTTCAACGTTGGCTGTGTATGTGTAAGAAACTGTGTAAGTTGACCGAATTTCGGCGTTCAAGCGCTTCTCCACGACTGCAATCCGGCAATTCATTTTTCAATCGCCAATGGCGCCGAGATGTCCCTGACAAACGGAATTGATGCCGCCCAGCCAACTTCCGCATTGGCACCGAAAGCGGAAGTCATCGATCCCAGCCGTTTCTTCCGAGAAGTGCCAACAACAGACCTCGGTGCCGCCACGATAACACTTAGAAAGCAGCTGCGTAGCCACTTTGAGGGCAGCAAATCGCGTCGGGGGACAGTTCGGTGCCGCATTTCCCGGAATCGTTCAATACACCGCGGATGTTCTGTTTCGTGACTTGTGGCTTCGCCCGGATCTTGCGCCGCACGACCGAAGCCCCGTAACTGTCAGCGCGCTCATTGCGAACGGACAAGGCGCGCAACTGGCCGCGCACTTGACTATCGGAATGAATAACGGCCTGACCGCGGCCGAGATTTCCGGGGCGATTACCCATTTGACCTTCTACGTCGGCTGGCCGAACGCCTTTTCGGCGCTTCCGGTGGCAAAGGACGTCTTCGAAAAACGTCCGAATTGACGGATTCTGAATCTACTCGCGGTTCAATAACCGCTTTTACTCAGGCTCGATAGCGCAGCGCATCAACCAGCAGAGCGAATGCCGCCGATGCTTGTCTGCGGCTAGGGTAGAACAGGTGGTACCCTGAATATGGAAGGCACCAGTCCTTGAGCACGCGTTTGAGACGAGCCTTGGCGAGATAGGGCTGCACCCAGTCTTCGGGCACATAGGCCAAGCCTATTCCGGCCAACGCGGCATTCAGCATTTGGGCGGTTGTATTGCAGGTCAGCTGGCCCTCGACGCGCACTCTCAGTTCTCGGCCGCCTTTTTCAAACTCCCAGGCATACAATCCGCCACTGGGTAGACGCAGAGTAATGCAGTTGTGGTTGATGAGGTCATGCGGTTTCTTCGGTCCTAGCCGACCCTTGAAATACGACGGTGCCCCCACGACCGCCATGCGCATGTCTGGCCCGATCCGTACGGCGATCATGTCTTTCGCCACTTGCTCACCGCTTCGCACGCCAGCGTCAAACCGTTGGGCCACGATATCAGTCAGGCCGTAGTCGATCACGATCTCGACCTTGATGTCCGGATATTCCCGCATCAGCTTCGCGAGTTTCGGCAGTAGGATCGCGTCGGCGGCGTATTCGGTTGCTGAGATCCGGATCGTACCAGCCGGCTTCTCGCGCAGTTCGGTAACAGCCTGAATCTCGGCTTCGATCTCTTTCAGGTGCGGGGCAATGTTGTGCAGCAGACGCTCGCCCGCTTCCGTCGGAGAGACGCTTCGGGTCGTTCGCGTCAACAACCGGACTCCCAAACGACTTTCGAGTTGTCTAATGGTGTGGCTGAGCGCCGATTGTGAGACGCCCAGTTTTGCCGCCGCCTTGGTGAAGCTGCGTTCCTGTCCCACAGCCATGAACGCCAGCATATCGTCTAGGTGTCCACGCTGCATTAATCGACTCCACTCATAAGTGCATGCGCATTTTACCACCTAATACTACGGGCCTGCACGCGTTAAATGAATGACGCGATGGGCGAATTCCTTCATCGAGAGCGAATTGGAATCGCATTTTCGCCCTCATTTCAGGAGGCGACGCAATGGAACGTGCGGAAGGACCAACGATCGCTGGTTCCGATTTCACGCGACGTGACCTCTTGGCCGCCGCCGCCGTGACGGGCGGCGCTCTCGTAGGAGCTGATTTCATGCCTGGAGCTGCACCGCCCGCCAATGCTCAGACGACTGCCGCGGAGTCGAGCTCGGCTAATGTAACCCTGCGGGTCAACGGCGCTGAGCACAGTCTCCCGCTCGATCCGCGGACCACGCTGCTCGATGCGTTGCGCGAGCACCTGCATCTGAATGGCTCAAAGAAGGGCTGCGGCCTTGGCCAATGCGGCGCCTGCACCGTGCTGATGGACGGCAAGCGCGTGAAATCGTGCCTTTCGCTTGCGGCCCTTGTGGAGGGGCGGGAGATCACGACGATCGAAGGCTTGGCGCAAGGCGACCAGCTTCACCCCTTGCAAGCCGCCTTCATCGAGCGCGATGCGTTCCAGTGCGGTTATTGCACCTCTGGGCAGATCATGGCGGGCGTCGCCTGTATCGCCGAGGGCCATGCAAGTTCGCCGCAGGAAATCCGCGAATGGATGAGCGGGAATATTTGTCGCTGCGGCGCCTATGACAACATCGTCGCGGCCATCCAGGACGCGGCGGGCGTGACCGGTCCGGCGCGGCGAGGTTGAGCCATGCACCCGTTCACACTCGAACGCCCGCGCGAACTTTCCACCGCCATCGCTTTCCGCGCCCAGGCCGGCCGCAACGACGCAACTGCCGAGTACATCGCCGGCGGCACCGACATGGTGCAGCTCCTCCAAGAGCACGTCCGCCGACCCGAGCGGCTGGTGAGTCTCGCGGGGCTTTTGGACAATCGTATCGAGGTCGGGCCAGGCGGCCTGAGGCTCGGTGCTGCCGCGACGATGGCGGATGTGGCTGCGCACCCTGCCATCGTCGAGCAGTTTCCCGTCATCTCCGAGGCGCTCTTGAACTCGGCGAGCCCGCAGGTGCGCAACCAGGCAACCATGGGCGGCAACCTCCTGCAACGCACCCGCTGTCCCTATTTCCGCGATGTGGGTTACGCCGCCTGCAACAAGCGTGCGCCGGGTTCCGGCTGCGCCGCGATCGGCGGTGAGAACCGCTGGCATGCCGTGCTCGGCACGACTGACAGCTGCATTGCGGCCCACGCGTCCGACCTCGCTGTTGCGCTCGTTGCCCTCGACGCAGCCGTCGAGGCGAGCGGGCCTCGGGGGCAGCGCACGATCCCGTTGGCCGAGTTTCACAGGCTGCCCGGCGACACTCCGCATATTGAGACAGTTCTGGAGCCGGGCGAAGTGATCGCCGCGATCACCGTGCCGGCCAGTCCGGCGGCGCGACGCTCGCATTACCTCAAGGTGCGCGACCGCGCCTCGTTCGAGTTCGCCGTCGTGTCAGCCGCAGTCGCGGTCGATCTGGACGGCGCCCGCATTCGGCGGGCGCATGTCGCTCTCGGCGGCGTTGGAACCAAGACCATGGCGCGTCCCGCGGGTCGAAGCGGCCCTGGCGGGTACGAATCTTGAACCGGCGGCGCTTCGACGCACGGCAGCGCTCGCGGCCGAGGGTGCGCAAGGGCGCGGCGCAAACGACTTCAAGATTGAGCTGATGCAGCGCGTAATCGTGCGTGCCGTCGAAATCGCGGGAGTCCGCACATGACCACCACATTCATTGGACAACCCGTCAGTCGAGTCGATGGCCGCCAGAAGGTCACCGGCGGAGCCACCTACACCGCCGAGTTCAACCAGCCTGGCCAGGCGCATGGCGCCGTCGTGCGGAGCGCGGTTGCGAACGGACGCATCTCTTCCATTGACACCGCGGCGGCTGAACGAGCGCCCGGCGTCCTAGTCGTGCTCACGCATGTCAACGCGCCGCGGCTCGCGTATCGACCTCACAAAGGCGCCGTCGATCCTGATGTCGGTGAGCGACTGCATGTGCTCCAAGACGACCGCGTCAGCCATCAAGGCCAGCCGATTGCTCTCGTGATCGCCGAGACCCTAGAACAGGCGACCCATGCGGCGACGCTGGTCCGCGTCACCTACGCGAGCGAAGTCGGGACCACCGACGTCACCCGCGTTGGGCCGGTTCCGCTGACTCAGCAGAAGAGCGATCAGGGCGAGACCAAGCCATCCGAAACACAACGCGGCGATCCCGAAGCGGCGCTCCGCGCCGCCGAGGTTCGGATTGACCAGACCTATGTGATCCCGCGCGAGAACCACAATCCAATTGAGATGCACGCCACGATCGCGGCCTGGGATGGCAATCGCCTGACGCTCTGGGACAAGACGCAGTGGGTCTACAACGTGGCTGACGAGATTGCCGCTGTGTTCGGGATTTCGGCAGAGAACATCCGCGTCATCTCGCCATTCGTCGGCGGCGCGTTCGGCTCAGGGCTGCGGGCCTGGCCGCATGTCACGCTAGCGGCGCTCGGTGCCCGCGTCGCCAGGCGCCCGGTCAAGCTGATGCTGTCGCGGCGCGAAATGTACTATGGCACCGGCTACCGCCCGCATACGGTCCAGCGCGTCGGCGTCGGTGCATCCCGAAACGGCCGCCTCGCGGCCATTGTGCACGACGCTTACCAGGAGACATCGACTTACGAGGAGTATTCGGAGTCGCTCGTCAACGCGACCCGCTTCCTACATTCCTGCCCGAACGTGTACACGCGGCATCGCATCGTGCGCATGAACGTGCACACGCCCACCTACATGCGCGCCCCTGGCGAGGCAAGCGGCGTCTTCGCGCTCGAATCCGCGATGGACGAACTCTCGGTAGCGCTCAACGTCGATCCGGTCGAGCTCCGACTGCGCAATGAGCCTGAGCAGGACGAATTCAAGAGGCTGCCCTTTTCGAGCCGCTCGACGCGAGAATGCTACCGCATTGCCGCCCACGGCAAGGCCGTGGAGTGGCTGGAGCACGTCACCGATGTACAGTATGGCGCCGGAACGGGCGCGTCGTCGCGCAACTCTCGGCAACAGTAATTCACGCCAGAAGCCCAGAAATATGAGGCTTACGAATGCTGAATTCA
>WNFX01003130.1_pt1 | contig 16569 bp, 13 predicted proteins | sample 5400111 | NCBI WGS metagenome assembly WNFX01 (sample SAMN13153363, study PRJNA577476) | soil metagenome | isolation source: 40 cm soil or saprolite under grassland replicate 1 | place: USA:California | collected 2016-06-15 | reverse complement strand
GCAGGATAGCGACGACGCTCGATATAACTGAAACCGGCCAGGAATGCGATTGCGCCCAATCTGCCCGCCGTCAGTGTGGTAGCTGACGGCGATGGGGCGACGATAAGGCCACGCCCGACCGATTGCAACGGGGGAGTGGCGGCATCGTAGGCAGCAAGAACGGTAAGTCGCGGAGAGCCTGGCTCGGCAGCTACCAGGTCAGCCAATTTCAGTAGTGCCACCTCTAATGGCAATTGCATCTGCCGCGCTGCTTCCGAGGCATAGTCCACACGCGGATCATCGCTACGAATGAGATACTCTATGTGGAAATCAGGATCAGGCGCACCCGATACGTCAGCCTCGGTGACATTCTCTCGCCCATCGCCGCTGAGTATCTCGCAGCCATCGAGCGTCTGTGGCGCAATCGTAATCAGTCGAGCACCCAGAAGAAACGTGCCATCGGGTAAGGGGTAGGTGACTTCAATCGTGACCTCGCCCAGTGCCGTTCCGGTGAACTGCAGAGTCGGGATGTCACTGTTCGCAAGGGGAGTAAGTGTCCCATTGCCTGGACCGCAGCTGAGGATGCGGCTGGTGAGCGAAGCTGGGTTGGTGAGTGCAGGCCGAGGCACAGTGAGCGTAATACTCTGACCAAGGAGCGCGATATCCGGTCCTACGACGTCAAGGTCGGATCCGGGTGCGACCGTCACGCGCAGGAAGGGACCATCGAAATTGAAATCGTAGTGGACAAAGGCAATGCCTATCTCATGAGCGAGCGCTCCTAGCAGACCAATATCTACACGAGGATCTTGCGTTGCTAAGCTCAGGTCGAAGGCACGTCCCTGCCCATGCAAGTCGGTGCTGAAGGGATTCCAGGCAAGCTGGACGACGATCTGCGTATTGGGAGCTACTGCCAGGAGCCGGTTCGTAAGTTCCTCCAATGCCCGCGCGGCAGCAAGCACCATCCATCGCCCAAACTCCGATGGAAAGATCAGTCCGGGAGCATCGTCATGGCGCAGCAACGCTTCGAAGTGGAAGGGGATGGTGCCAACAGTAGCAAGTTCATCGGCGGGAGAGGTGCCATTGGCAGCAATGCTCTGACCCGGGGCCAGTGTAGCGGGCACAACACGTAGTTCTCGCGACGCGCAGAAACGGGTACTATCGGTCTCCACTACATCGAGTTGACCGATGTCGGGTAATGGGCCGCTACAAAGTAGGAGTTGTGTTGCGAGTGGAGCGACGTCGCTGGCTGTAGCACCTGGGAGGGAGAGGGCACGTACACCGCGTTGCAGCGTGGTGATGGTTGGCAAGCGCCAGGGTTGGTAGATAGCCAATCTCTGACGATAGCGTTCGTCGCTCTCGTCCAGCACAGGATGGAACTGGCGGCGTGCCACCCGCGACAGGCGCACCTCGTCTAGTAAGCCAGCATAGGGGGCATCGAGTGCAGGATCGTTTCCTAAAATGATGTCACCTGCTGTAGCGGCGGCATCCAGACCATTGAGCGGAGCCCGGCCAACCTCCAGACCATCTACGAAGAGCAAGGCTACGCCATTATCGCGATCCAGCGCACCGACGATATGGTGGAACACTCCGTCGGCGAGGCTAAAGCCAGCGCTGATTGTCACCAGTTTGCCCGTGGCATCTCCAACCGTCCAGCGCAAGTTATCAGGAATGCAGTTGTAGCTGCCAAGAGTCAATGCCCAACCCGCTTCATTCGCGTTTGGTTCGTCCTCACGTAATGCGGAGGAGCGCGAGGCCGCGATAGCGCGTGGATAATCATCGGTCAGCGCATCGGGCTTGATAAAAGCTTCGATAGTGAAGCTTGTGGTGGCATCTAGAGCCAGGTCCGCTGCGCCTGGTATCTGTACATAAGTCGGTACGGCGGTCGTCGGCAGGCAGGATTCATGCGCTGCGGTTATCTGGTGGCTCTGATATTGCTGTGCGAACCAGTCTTCGGGCTGGCCATGCCAGTCGCCGTAGTAATCAATGGCCTCCTGCACAGTGTGTCCGGCAGTCTGGAATGCAGCGATAGTCTGGTCTAGATCATTGGGGATAAAGCCATAGCAGGCAGTTGTTACCAGTCCGCGGGCACTTGGATCAATACTCTCATCGTCGTTGACCATGACAGCCTGTAGTTCCTGGCTCAGGCCTGGCACTGCAATCGCTCCTTGACGATAGCCGTAGCGTGCATATGGACCTGTACGCACGAGAGCGCTGTCATGCTTACGGTCCCATAACCCGGAGCGTAACTGCTGTTGGAAATCGCGCTCAGTAGCACAGCGAGGCTGTGGGAGCGGGTCTCCCGGGAAACGTAGCCCTTTGTCGAAACGTGCGGGAACGCCACGAGTGGCACCGTGGTTCACAGCATAGTGAACACCACGATCTTCATCAATCCAGTCATCGGTCTCATCCAGGTGGTATAGGGCTATAGTCGCAGCATCAGGCACATAAGGCTGAGCACTGCCACCTAAAACCGTTGAAAAGTCGCTACGAGCCACGTCAGAGAAGCGTACCTCGTCCAGCGAAACAGTCATTTGAGCGACGCCGCTACGATCTCCACCCAGACCGATATCTGCACAATTCGCCACTTCACCAAGCTTGCCGAGCGCTACCGCTGCCATGACAGTTCCATTCAGGTAAACGAGTACCTGGTTAGAGGTGCGATCCACTACTCCTGCAATGTGAAACCAACTGATAATATCAAGCTTTGGCGTAGTGACACTGACCACTACCCCGGCACGATCAGTGAGGGTAAAGGTTGCCTTTACCCTAAAGGCTTCAGAAGTAAATACAACATCCAGGCCGAGAAGCCAACCGGATGAGTCATTGCGGTCGATGTATGGACGCTTGGCAGCCAGCACCATGTTCTTTTCCTCTCCAATTGCCAGAAGTGTAGATCGTAGATTTACGAACATCTCGATGGTGAAACTGGCGTCCTTGTCAATAGCAAATGCGGCTGCATCAGGAATAGTGACACTGCCCTGTTCTGTGATTGCGTAGGCGCCATCGAAACGCCCTGAAACGTCACGTAATGCTCCATGATTGACTCCTGGGTGGTCGTGTGTCGCATCGATTACCGGGGCGATAGCGTCGTCCAGGTGATACAGCGCCAGGATTCCAGTATCCAGGTCGAGACGATACGGAGCGGGGAGCAAACGCGGCACCCCCAGCGTATCGCCAATATGGTCCAGACTGAGACCACGAGCAGTGGGCAAGTGATGCTGCGCTCCCACGTCGCTGGCTGTAGCGGCAAGCGTCTGACGCTCTTGCATGAGCATCCAGAGGAGTCGGGCTACGTTACCAAGCAAGGCTGTGAGTGCCCACTTGTCGGGGCCAGCACGCTGGCCAGGCGCGGGGATAGGTCGTTCGCGCAGCGTTTCGAGGAAGATGAGACCAGCATTGCGAGGCAGTGGCAATGCGAAAGATGCACCCCGTAGTGTACCTGCGGGTACCGGCACGTGTGTCGTGCCGGTACCCGTATCGCTCTGGTAGTCTATCTCTATCGTCGCCGGGTCACCATCCAGATCAGCAAGCAGCGTCAGGATGTAGGAGACCACAATATCAGCTCTCTGCACCCCGTAGCGCGCCTGGAACACATCAAAGCTGTAGCTTTGCACTGCAGACTCACCAGCAACAGCAGGAGCCAGTGATAGCGCCTGGGTCGCGGCTCCTTGAGTGTAGGGTGCCGTGACATAGCGCAGTGCGGAGGCAAATGGGTCGGTGACAACAGGTGTTACAATGCTCATATGGTGGTCACCTCCACGTCCAAGAGTGGCGAATCGACGGCAAAGACGGCGACTTCACGTGGGGCTAAGGTGAGATTGCCACCACACGGTTCCTCCAGGTGAGCGATGTCCGCGTCGTTGCCGAAGACGGCCGGGGGACCGCAGGCAATCTCTCCGAAGCGTGGAGGACAGCGGCGCAGGCGCAAGTCCTGTACATCCTTCACGCTGGGAGTCTCGATGAAGATGCGCAACACCTGCGCGTAGAGCACTGCGTCACCTAAACGCAGTGAGCTGATGTAGGCAGTGAGAGCTGAGCGTACCGCAGCCAGTACACTGCCGGGGTCGGTTCCTGGGAAGAGCGTTAACCTGACATGCAGGGCCACTTCCACGATATCAGCAAGAGCAAGTGTTGGAAAGATAGAGATCGGTCGTATAGGTTGCAGGGCTTCGAGGATCTGCTCATGCAACCCTGCAATATCGCCTTCTCCTTCCCAGAGCACACCTGGATTCGGTGCTACGGTGATGGTAAAGTAATAGGGATTACACAACTCACGCGGCAGTTGGAAATTGGCATCGCTGAAACAGAACTTGCCAAAGGCTGGAGCAGCGGTGTCCAACCCTCCAAAGGGATCATATACCAGTGCGTCGCGTACGCCATCCAGGGACAGTACGACTGCACGCACTGCATCCGCCGTCCAGAGTGTGCGTGGCAATGCGAAGAGCTTGCGCCGGTAGGCGCTATCATCTTCGTAGAGTTCGCCACCACTAAAGGGAGCTGCGTTGCTGACCGTGATGAAGCGAGGATCAAAGCTCAGATAGCGTGCCGCGAACGTTGGGTTGAGCTGTGTGAGCTGTTGTGCCGCAATGTTTCCCTCTGGGCCGCGTAGCACAGCCTGAACTGTTGCCGTAGCCTGTTCAGAGCCGTCGAGAGGATCGTGCTTCACCAGCGTGAGCTTGGAGAGCAGGCGAAAACGCTGTGGAGGAACACCCACTCCAGGTGGTGCCGTCTCTACCAGCGTGCCTGGTGGAAGAGCATAGATGCAGTTCTTAGCAGCAGCGTCGGTCAGCTTGAGCGTTGCCGCGCCACTGGCAAACAGGTGGGCGCGTGCCAGCCCCAGATCAGTACCGAGTAGATCGAGCGCATTGCCGCTGGCCGTTGCCGTAAAACCACTATTATAGACACCATCCAGCCCCATCCAGAGGAGCGCATCTTCTAATGAGGTTAATTCAAGGAGTTTGCGCATCGTGCTCGAAGAGCGCAGGTCAATATCTGGTCCGAAGAGTAGCTGCGCACGCTCAAAAGCTTCGTCAAGAATGGTCTTGAAAGGCTTGACAATAAAGCCATGATCAGTCACACCATAATTCACCAGGTCACCATTCGCCATGTTCCTCGCTCCTTTCATATACCCCACCATGTGAAGCGCTGCCTCATTTCCGCGAGTGCTCATTTCCATCTGTACGCATTTTCACGGCCCAACTCCTGCTACAGCAGCGGTCACCTGATCGCCCAGGCGAGTATCCAGCAAGACATCTAGCTTCCAATGACGCGAGAGGCGTTGCTCTCGCGCGAGCGCTGTCTGCTGTTCGGGTGTCACTTCAGGATGGATGAGCAGGTATGCTTTCTCATCCACGAAGGCGACGGCCTGAATCTGGCGGATGCGCGGTTCCTGAGCCAGCGCCTTGACCACACTCAAGCGGACAAGTTCGCGCATCTCCCGCACACTTCGTGGCAGCATCAGCGTCTGTTGAATATCGAAGCCGAAGAGCAGATTAAAGATGTCGCTCCCCTGAGTCGTGCCGATCAGCACCTGGATTCCCTGAGCAAGCTCCAGTTTGCCAACGATGAACGTGAGATCACGCTGTCCCTCGCTCCCATGTGCAATCTCCAGGTCACCATCGGCCAGTGTGAGGGTGCGACCGTAAGGGTCGGCAGGCGCGTGATCTATCGGCCATTCCGGCTGCTGCACCGTTGCCAGGGCACCTGCATAGTCTTGCTGAGCCTGTTGCAGCGCATCGCTTTCAGACGTCGCCATTATGTGTTCCTTTCGAGATCGCTCAGTGGTCTACACTCAACAGAGTCTGCCCGGCATCAGCTACACTCCACTTCGCTGCCGGATCGTCAGCATTCGTCGCCTGACCGCTTGCGTTATGCAGCAAGACGCCTGCCAAGATACCTGCGTTGTCAACCACCAGCAGCGTGGAAATGCCATTCTGAGCTGCTTGTGTCGCGCTGCAAGGCGAAGGTGCAGGAGGCGAACTCTTTGTCTGGTGGGGGCAGGGCACTACGGTCGTCGGCGCACCAGGTGCGAACGAAACACCGACCTCCTGGCCTGCGGTGACGGCTGACTTATTAGAAATTTGCAGCCGCTTATCGCCATTAGGCAAACGCGCCGTGCCCCTATGGCTGCACTGAATGGTTGCACCGGCAACCAGCACTTGTTGCATAACACCTCCTTCTTCAACTGATACTGATCTTCCCACCACTGATGGTCATTTTGACGCTGCCGTCGGTCATCTCGATGGTCCCGTCCTTCACAGTGACCTTTGTCTTTTGACCAGCTTGAATGGTCAGTGACTCATCACTACTAGGCGAGGGGCGCGAACCTGTTGAATTGAGTAGCCCGGCACCGATAGTAATTTTCATGCCCTTTACCTGGATAACCCGCTGACCATCTTGAGTAATCAGGTCGTCGGTGGTATGACCAGAGGGAAAACCATCGGCGTCCATCTCAGTGGGCAAACAGAGCCACCAATCACCTTTTTGATTCGGTGGCGGAGTCATCTTTGAAGTCCACAGAAAACCATCTAAGATGGCGTCATCGGGCTCATGCCAACCGTGGACGAGCAAAGCCCGCATTTTGGGATACACTGGCACAACTAACCCGCAGGAACCAAAGGCGAAAGGCGAGGCCATTGGCTTATCGGGGAGGGGCACCGGATCGGAACGCAGGGGTGCCTGCACACTTGGGCTCACCATTTCGGGTTTTATATCCTGGCCTATATTCACTGTCGTCGTATGCTGACCAGCGGTATACTCTTTCACCTCTCCAGCGCTGACTGCCGGTCGCTGGCGCTCACGCTGGGCCAGACCCTGTCCTACTTTTCGTGCCACTTGCGTGGCGCTGGGACGAGCCGCCGCCTGCGCGTCGTCGTGCGAGGCACCTGGACTAAGTGCTCGTCCCCAACACTGGTAGCCCCCGTCACGCTTGAGTTCATGTGTAACCGATTCGATGCGGTACTGCTGCTTTCCTAACGTGACCAGGTCGCTGGGCCGCAGTGACGGCACGCCAGCCACTTTGAAATTCTGCCCATCCAGGGGACTGGTACCTGGCGTGTCACTACGGGCAGTCACCGGATGGCTCGTTGCGCCATCGGTAATGGGGGTTAACTGGGTCACGCCGAGGGTTTCTGGGTTCCCCATCCAGAGCTTGCCGTCTTTGGCCTGGATGCTGAAGCCGCCAATCCTGGCGATCTTTTGCAGCGCTTCCAAGGGAGAGACATCGTTAAATGACTGAGCTAACGTAAACGGCTCCGGGCGAGGCACAGCAATATTGGAGTTAACATGAACTGTCTGGCAGATGTCCTGAGCGATGTCGCCTATCGTCTTCTTATCTTCGGGCTTGTATACCTTGCGGAAAGGAACTCCTGGTCGCTTCAGTCGCTCATAGACATAATCCACGCCAGAGAGCGTAGCCTCATACCAGCAATCACCAGCTTCCAGGTTCTTCTCGGTCAGCAGGCCAACCATCACCTCTTTCGATTCGCCATCGGCGTAGCCTAGCGAGATATGGACGATGGTTTGCAGAGGGTTGAGTAGATTATAGATATCTTCGCGTAGACCATAGATGGTCAGCTTAAAAGTATTGGGAAACTCCGTGGAATCCATCTTGATTGTTACCTCGGCTTCAAAGAATTTGCGCGAGATAGGGACCGCGGTGGGCAAGGGGTCAGCAGTGCCATCTTTCCACGAGCGAATCTTTTCAAATGTCACCTCAAAGGTAGTACGAAAGCCAAAGGAACCGATTAATCTGCTAAACATGCGTCACCGCCACTTCCGCAATCAGCTCAGATCCAAGTTCCCCCGGACCCATCAGATTGCCCTGTGCAATTTTGATACGATGAAATCGGAAGCGCAGCTGCCCAAGAGCGATTGGCATATCCAGCACCACACGCCGCACGCCAATGAGTCGACTTGCAGCAGGCAACTCCTCGCGCTCTACGCTCAGATTCAGAAAGAGACCGCGCTCCGGGTCTGGTAGATCAAAAAACGTAGCTGTAAACTCCCCACTGAGCACATATGCCGGATCTGTATAGAAGACCGCCAGGGTCAGCCGGTAAACAACGTCCTGGAGTTGAAGCAGGAAGACCTGCGGGAAACCATCATCTCCACTGACCGGCAGTGGCACGTAGCTCAACGTGTCGTCGGGCCAACTTGCTGTTGTGAGCATGGTTGGTGCTATATTCATCCGGCCCTCCTTGGGGTCGCACTGGTCAATCCTGCTACACCGACTATAGCCGTTGCTGCATTGAGTCCCTCACTGACAAGCGCCATCACACCTGGGCGTGGACAGTGCTTGAGCGAGATGCTGACAGTAAACACATCCTTTTCCTCGGCAGACTGGCCGAAGTTGAGGCTGCTGACCTGCATGTCTAACAAGGTCGTCAGTCCCGCTACCAACGGAATGCCTGAGAAGATCGAAGAGACGGCTGGCAGAGTCCTTGACAGATCAGCCATGGCTTCCAGCGCCAGGCGGATTGCGTGTCGTTCGTCGCCTATGAGCGCCGCTTCGACCTGCACTGTACGCGTAATCTTGCCGGTAAACTGGCTCACCTTCTTGTCACCTACGGGCGGCAACTCGTAGGCTTCGTTGAGTGTGATGCGGTTGACGGCGAAGAGCGGCACAGCCCCGATCAACACCGATGGTTGATGGATGATCATTTCGGACATGGTCTATTCCTTTTTCATCAGTATTTCAATCTCAATCTGTTAGCCTGCTGCCTCATTGCCCTGGCTCCATATTACTTCTTCTTCTTATGAGGTTCCTCTCCGCTTACCAGCCCGGCCCACTGAAATTCCATGAAATCAGGGTGAGTCCAGAAACCGCCCCAATCAAAACCATGCTCAAGAAAAACCTGTACTACCTCCCAGGGCACATTCAGAAAACCTCTTTCCTTGATCGTTGCCAGTCCTGGATCAACGACTCCCGTCCTGAATAGCAGCAACGGGTCGCTCACGAGATCCTGGCTCAGCTTTCCAAGCAATGCCTCTTCTGCCGTCATCTTTTTGAGATCTTTATCTGCCTCGCTGACCGCCTTCCTGCCCTCCTTCACTAAGGAGGGCAGGGCTTTAAGCCGAGCGCGTGCCTGCTTTTCCTCCTCTATGATCTCTGCACGCCGCCTTTCGGCATCCTCCGCGGTCATGGGACGTTCCGATGGATCCTTCGTCTCCGGTAGCGATGGTGGATGCTTCTTCAGTCGTCTAATCTGCTGTACGATTCCTTGTAATGACTGGGCCAGTTGCTGTACCTGCGCTTTCAATCGTTGCTGCTCAACTTCCAGATTTTGTATGGTACGCTTCGCATTCTCAAGTGTTACTGTCGCAGCGCTGAGCTTCTTCGTAACCTCGACATGCCTTGCCTTTACGCGCTCAATGGTCTCCTTAAGGACCAAAGCGGGATCATCTTCCGGGCGTACAGTGGGAAACACTTCCCGGAACACCTTCTGAGCCCTGATCCATTGTTGATAATTCTCCCTGGCTTCCTTGAGGAACTGCTTGAACTGCTCGCTCATCTCCTCGTCTTCTGCCAGGGCCTTTCGCTGCTGGATTAACAGGCTCTGACGTATCTCCCACTTCTCAACACCAGCTTCGCCCTCGATTTCACTTAGCAAGCGCGGGTCCTTGAGACGCGGGTTGTATGTTGCAGCTACATCTATCGCTTTCCCAAGTGCATGAGCACTGAGCGATGAAGAATCCCCGATATGTCGGATTTGTAGTCCGAGAGCACTGCGGTGTTTCCAGAAGTCCGAGAAGTCCTTCTTGAGTACAGGGGCGAGTTCCGTCAGCTTATCGGCCACCTTTTTCAATTCATCTACCAGGTCCTGGTGAACAATGGCTTCATCTTTCAGATCAGACCAGATCTTGATTTTCGCCATCTTGCCCTTGCCCTCTGACGCCCAGCCATAGAAAAGCACCAGGTTGTGCCGCATATCCGGCGAAAGGGAATCTGCAATCTGGTCCCGTATTTTTAGCCAGCCAGTTAATCTCCCTTCCACTACCCCTTGAACTTCGTCGGGTAATGCCGCGTATTCCATTTCTGGCGGTATTGGCACATTTTTTATCAGCGCAGAGGCAAAGGTATAATATTTCCGAAAAAATTTGAGCAGAAATGGAGTGACAATAGACTGCTCAATCTCTTTGAGTTTCTTCTTACGTTCTGCATCTTTGGGTGGCTTATCAGGTGTAAAGAAGGTTGTATAGGTCCAGAGCACAAGGGTGTGTCGCAGGTCTTCAAACTGCCAGGAAGTCTCATAGGATGTTGCGGAGAGAATAGTGAGAGTCAGGTGCTCTTCCTTGATTCTTTCCTCTAATGCATTTTTGATTCTTTCCTCCAATGCATTCCGCATCTCATCTGTCGTCGCGAACCTCTGGCGTTTCTTTCCCTTCGATTCCACCTTGACCAGCCGACGATTATCTTTAATAGACACTTTCTGACGTCTACCCTTATACGACGGCACATCGTAAGTACCAGTAACCGAAACGTATTGTCGCGGATCGAACGCCTCTGCGACATTGGCGGTTCCGGCCTCTGCGGCTACCGGCGCAAGTATATTCAGAGGAAGTGCATGCACGCGAGCCGCCGCCTCAATAGCGCGGCTCACACGAGCAAGCAAGGCTGTGGCGTCGTTGGTGCTCAGATCGCCTTTCATCAGTTGCGGCGGCTGCAAGGCAACTCCATCGCCAACGGCAACTGCTGTGGGCAGGGCAGTGCGGGCATGTGCAAAGGCACGACCGAGCGCACGGACCAGGGCGTCCTCCAACTCCGGGTTGGTCAGAGCGTCGGCCACTGTAGCACAATGCAAGCGTATTGGAAAGTAGAGGCTACAGCCTCCCGTATTTTGTACCATTTGGCGTCGCGCTTCCTTTCTTTGCTACCATTGCTCGCGAACAACTTTGCTCAAACCACTATGCTAAGGCATCCAATCCCTGCTGGAGCGCAGCATAGATCTCCTCCGCCAGGGTGTTAGCTGTACCAGTACCAATAATCTCTATCTCAACAGGGAAGTAGTAGTTGACGATAGTCCCACCCATTGAGGTCAGTGTTGCCGCCATCCCCTCTGCGGGGAAGATACGCTGGTCTTTATGCACTACGGCCAATCCATCACTCTCAACGAGTTCGGGTTCTGATATCTGTTCGTTCTCACCGTTCATGAGCTTGGCTCCACATCCAGACAGACGCCACTGAAGGTGGCTGTGGGCGAATCGTCCAGCGTCACATTGCTTGGGGAGATCGAAGTAAAGTAGCAGTGATTGAAAGCGATTTGCTTGAAGGTCCAATCACTGCCTGTGTGCTCAGTAACAACGATCTGAAATTCCAAGCCCTGTACTGCCAGTTGCGTTAACTGCGCAACGGATGCCCCGACAGCACGTACCGTCATGCTAAAGGTGAAGGTCTGGGCCTGGGTGACAATGCCCACGTTGTCGGTCTCCAGTGAATGCTGAACGCGGTGCCCCACGTTGAGCGTAGGACTAAAACTCTCTATCGGACTGATAAGTGCCCCGCCCACTGACACCGCCAGCCGTGTATTCCAGTTGAGCGCCATGATGATTTCCCTTTCTCTGCTCTGCCGATTCTCAGCTCTTCCGCTGACGCCTGGTAACTCTAAGCGATTAGATGAACTTCAGCGTCACGACCAGTTGATGGATCGCTCCGGCGTACTCCACTGAGACGTTGAAAGCAAGCTGACGACTATTCTGTACTTGCTGCAACTGTTGCTGCTCTTCGGCTGTACGGTCCTTTGGGTCTTTTTCCGCGATAGCCTGGATGGGGATATCAATCGCGTAACTGTCGATCTCTCCCTCTGCCACACGCGCATTAAGCATGGCACGCACTATCGAAGTGAGAATACGCAGCCCCGATCGATTGATGCGTAATGTGCCAATGACTTGTGGACTGGTCAGAGTAGCCTTCAGGCGGAAGGCGATGTCGTCAATGGTGCGGACAATGTCGATGTAGAGGCGCTCACCGGTACCATCGGCAGTGAAGCCCTCACCCATCACCAAGCCTGAGCCGGAAAGGAACTCTGGATGTACGACGGGATCTACCTTGGGTTGTACGAAACCTACTTGGTCAGGATGCAAGAATGTTAGAAGAGCTTGATCGTCGAAATCACCCACTTGTTGGATACCCTGCACTGGCTTGAGTACCAGGCTTACCCAGGGATCTACACCGGCAATCACCCCAGCTGCTGCCGCCGCTACATCGTCTGGTGAATTATGTGCCACAAAGACCATGCGGCTACTGGCCCATGTCATCTGAGAGGTGGCTTCGCCAGGAGACTTCCAATCCGAGAACTTATTGGTAATCTTGCCCGTGCCATCGGCAATGCCACCCTCTGGCAACATGGCAACACCCATGCGCGGACGAGTGCCACCACCTCCGGCATCATTGGGAGAGCTAGCCTCGACATGGTTGCGCAAGACAGTGATTTGATCGGGATTGCTATTCGCAGAGAGACACACGAGGTTAATTTGCCGGTTTCTGAAGTCAGCCAGTGCGGGTGAGGAAGCATCAAACGAATCCCAGCTATCCAGTCGATACGCCCAGACCTCCAGCGCTCCATTGTCCAGCGCAAGGTTAATGGACTTTGCCAATAGGCTGATGTCGAAGGTGACCCGGTAGTAGACGGTGCCATCGGCTCCCTTCGGTTTCCCTGTGCCCCCGTTAGGTACGCCAAGCGTGCCATCTATCGTCAATGTTGACCCGCCCAGGTCTACGAAGCTGGAGGCGGGATCAGCATCAGGTTTCATGAGCAGATTAGAGACGGGCTGACCGCTAGTATCCAGAGGTGCACCCCAATATTGTGCAGCGCCTGTCACTGTTTTAGAGGCAATAGAAAAGTAGTCGATGACGATAATGGCATTTGCGTTGCCAGCCTGAAAGATGGCACCATTGCGGCGACGCAGCGTGCGTGTCGCGATATCCACACTCAGCGGCTCAAACTTGGGAGGTTGGACACTAGTATCAACGAGTTGGTAGGGACCAATGACATGGTTGCTACTGTCCTTAGGTTGTGCCCAGCCGACATTGGCTATCGCCACCCCCGAAGGATCAAGGGGGGCATGACCTGCAGCTGTGGCTACACGTAGCACTGGGACAACACGGGCATACGGCTCGTTACCAGCCCCGGTGAGGGCACGTGTGAAAAGTGTAGGATTGCTGAAACCAGGACCAGCACTTGGAGCTGGGCCGATAATGCCCACCACCCCCACTGCCGCTCCTACCGGCTGAAAAAGCCCACTGGTATCTACTTTGACAGTGACGTACTGGATACCCATAAATTCCTCCTCTGTTTTCCCGATGAGCTATCGGCTATCTGTGAAGTAGCGGCTGTGACCGGTGATCATTCGGCGTTTTTTCGCTGACCCCAGCTTTGCTTTCGCATAGGCTCGCCGTCATGATGCCGGGGGTGTGAAAAACGCGGCAAGGACATCCGCCGCATCAAACAATTGGACAATCATCGCTTGACTAAGTGTTCCTCCATCTGCTGCACCTGCGGGGTACACCTGAGCAAAGAGAAAAGGACGCTGATCGGTCGATCCGTCAAGCGAGGTCAGAAAATTCGGGTCTGCTTCAAGATAGTGGCGCAGTAATTGAATGCGACGCAGGTCATCGGTCGGAGAGAGTTGAGAGGACACAAACACATAAACTTGTAACGTATAGGTCAGGGTAAACGCGTCTGTCGTGAGAGGCAGATTGAACTTGATCCGTATGTTCATGGGCGGGGGTGGTGTATCCACCCCGTTTTGCTGTATGTCCGCTCCTGGACCTAACACCAGTGTCCCTGGTACTGCATGCAAAGCAAGTTGAGCCTGAGTGGAAAAACTAGCATCTACCCAGCCGATGGGCTCTTGTTTATGGACGCGATAGTCAACCCACTGGCGCTCAGGTCGTTCATTACGCCGCTCGCGCGTTCCTGTTATGCGTATAGCGTCCTGAATAGACACCTGCAGGCGAAACTCGTTCAGTACACCCAAAGTCACACCATCTACCTGGTAGCCATCCAGACCATAGCGGCGTGCGAAGGACGTCCCGGCATAGGCTGCCAACCCGATAGTAGTGATGAATGGGCCTCGATTGCCGCTATTGGCTAGATAAGCCATAATTTGATCAACAAAACTGATCGCCACCTATATTCTCTCCTCTCCTCCGTTTCGCGTATCCGGCGCGTGACCTTCCTTAGCTTGCAGGACCATAGAACCGATAGAGCGCCGTATAGTTCACCGGTGACTCGCTATCATGCGACAGATCACAACTCTCTCCTGGAGCGGTGCCACCGACCGTATCTACCCGTTGAATGAAGAGAACCTTGCTCAACAGACCACATCCATCATGCGATATTGCCGCGAGCAATAACGACGGAATGGCATTGGGGTTGGGGACACTTTTCAGAATGGTACCCACGACTGCGCTACCGTCATTGGCTTGCCAGGTAGGACCGGTAGGACCCTTAAAATGCGTGCCAATGACATTCCCCGCATCGTCATACAGTCTCGCTTTTGGCTCCTTGAACGTCCACGCGCCCTTAGTAGAATCAGTCGGGCTGGGCTTACACTCATAAACCTGTTCCCCTATGCCCAGAGCTTGGAACAATAAGACGACCTTTACGCCGCTGGGAACTACTGGACCATAGAACCGGTAGAGCGCCGTATAGTTCACCTGTAACTCGGTATCATTCGAGGTACAGCTCTCAGGAGCCCGCCCCCCCATCGGATTCAGCCGTTGAATGAAAAGAACTGTACTCAACAGACCGGATCCTTCATGCGATGCCGCCTCGAGCAATAACGACGGAATGGCATCGGGATTGGTGACATTTTTCAGAATAGTACCCACGACTTTGCTGCCGTCATTAGCTTGCCAGGTAGGATGCGTATCACCGTTAGAATCCGGGGGACCAGCAGAATGTGTACCAACAGCATTGCCCACGTCGTCATACAGCGTCGCTTGCGACTTCTTGAACGTCCACTTGGCACTGCTCTTGTCACACTCATAGCTTTGTACCCCTTCGCCCCAGGCTTGGAGCAGTAATACTGATCCTTCTGAGACCTTCAGGTTGTCGGGAATGTCGAGTTTGATGCTAACGGTTGTACGGTCCGCCGACGATACAGTCGGCTCTCTTTCCGCTGCCATAGGAAATCTCCTCTCTATTTCTCCTTTATGAAGCACTTGTCCATTCCGGAGCATCTCGACCTATGAGGGCCATTCACGGGTATACTCTGTGAGCACTGGCACGTTCTCAATCAGGCTGACTAACCGTCTATACCATGCATTCTGCTCAGGATCGTTCGCGAGCTCCTGGGCAAACGCAGAGTTCTCGAAACGCATAATCGCAACGAACTCGCGAGGAGTCTGGATATTTCTGAGCAATTCTCCCGAAAGATAGCCTTGCGCCTTGGCTTGCTGATTGCGCTGCCAATCCTCGTGTAAGGCAATGACGGCATCCTCGTGGCCAGCCTTCGCCCTATAGATAGAAACGGTGACAAACATGTTCGCTTTCCTTTTCTCCTCCAGGAACTCAGGCTGAAGGATCCATTTCCTGAGGACGCATACGCGCACGTCATCTTGTGCTAGCGCAAGTATACCCTCCAGTAGGGGTAATAACATCGGAGAAACCTCCCTCTTTGGAAGGTGTGCCACACTGAGGAGATCGCGCTCACGATAGGGAGAAACCTCCCTGGTCAGCCACGCCGCGGTCTCATACGGAAGGGAAGCGAACTCAGATGAGGGAGAAACCTCCCTGGTGGAAGGACCGTAACCAACAAGGAGCCGATCAGGCCAGACCGTGGCGGATCGCAAACGCGGTTGCCGCTGCTCGATTCTCACAGGTGGTCTTATTGAAGATGTGGGTGAGGTAATTGGTCACGGTTTTCTCACTGAGTCCCAGGGCATGCGCGATCTGGCGATTGCTCTTGCCCTGGGCAACCAGCTTGAGCACGGCTACCTCGCGCTCGGTCAGATGAGCTGGAAGCGCCGCGTGTGCCCGATGTCCTGGGCAAGAGGAAAGCGCCCTTAACCGACTGAGGGTATATTGGGCTGAATGGGACATCCCCAGTTCCTCAAACAGGGCCAGCGCTTCCCGCAACAGCTTCTCGGCATGCATAATGCTTCCTTGACCGTCTTGTGCGAGCTCAACCGTGGCTCTTGCGAGCAGGGTGCGCGCGAATTCAGGGCGCAGGCCTTCGCGCCCCGCGATCGCTTGGGCAGCGCTCAGGTGCATCCTTGCCGTCTCCCAATCGTCACGCGCTCTGGCGAGCAGTCCCAGGATGCGATCAACGAGGAACCAGTAGTGCTGGCCGCGAAATGCCAGCAGACGGGGATAGAGGAGGACAGCTCGTTCCTGATCTCCCAGGGTGACCGCTGTCAGAGCGAGACAGATCAGGAGCGGTGCCGTCGGCAGGATTCCCTCCGGCAGCCGATCCAGGTGGGTCTCCACGCTGGCCATGGAGGCCCGTGCCTCCTCCCGCTTGCCTATCGTCGCCTGCACGAGGCCGAGCAGACCAGGATAGAACATGATCATCCCCAGGCCCATGTGCCGATCCTGCTCGGCCATGGCCAGCGCCGTCTGCAACTCGCGCTCTGCGACTGGGTAC
>WNFX01003129.1_pt1 | contig 16571 bp, 16 predicted proteins | sample 5400111 | NCBI WGS metagenome assembly WNFX01 (sample SAMN13153363, study PRJNA577476) | soil metagenome | isolation source: 40 cm soil or saprolite under grassland replicate 1 | place: USA:California | collected 2016-06-15 | reverse complement strand
GCTTTGGCCAACCAGACGATGTTGCCTTCGATCATCATGGCAACCTACTTCTCATCGATCTGCAGCCCTCGATTCACGCGCTTATTCGCGTCCGTCAGTCAACAGGCAAGCACGAAATACTGGCGAGCAAGGGTTTCATTGAGCCTCAGGGCCTGGTAATCGATGGAGATGATAATATCTATGTATCAGATGATTATGCTAATGAAATTGTGGAGTTTAAACCTCTATGAGTAAGCTCACTTCTATGACTGACGCAATAGCACAGTATGTTCCCGATGGTTCATCGGTTGCTCTCGGATTAGCGCTTGAACCGTTTATCCCTTTTGCAGCAAGCCATGAAATAATTCGCCAGCAGAGGCGCAATTTGACGTTGATAGGACCAATCTCGGATATTCTCTTCGATCAGTTGATTGGAGCGGGCTGTGTCGAGAAGGTCAAAGCAGCCTGGGTGGGCAACGTCAGTGAGGGCTTAGCCCACTGCTATCGACGCGCCATCGAACAGTCAATACCCCATTCACTAGTGACCGAGGAATACAGCAATTTCACCATTGGCCTGGCTTTGCTGGCCGGAAGTTTAGGAGTTCCCTATATTCCAACACGCTCGCTGCTGGGCAGCGATCTCCCGCGCCAGAACCCAACATTTTACCAGCAACAATCCCCGCTGGATGCCTCACCTTTGCTACTCGTGCCTGCTGTACAGCCCGATGTGACAATTATCCACGTACAACGTAGCGACATAGATGGCAATGCTCATCTTTGGGGTAGCCTTGGGGTATGCGAGGCAGCCATGCTCGCCGCGCGTAACGTCATCCTGGTTGCTGAAGAGATCGTATCTCGTGAGGTTATTTTAAGCGATCCCAATCGCGTAGTGGGACCATCATTCAAAGTGCGGGCTGTTGTTCATGAACCATGGGGAGCACATCCTTCCGCTGTATCAGGCTACTATAACCGCGATCACCAATATTACCATGAGTATCATAAACGAACACGCACAACCGAGGGCTTTCAGCAATGGCTCGCTGAATGGGTGCTAAATATGCCGAATCGAGACGCTTATAAGGCGAAATTGGGCGAGGAACGTCTGCATAGCCTGGACGTCAAAGAGCATCGCTATGCAGCCCCTGTCGACTATGGGTATTAAGGAGAAAAAGCATTTCATGGAGTATTCACCCAGAGAATTGATGGTGGTTTGCGCGTCGCGACAAATACACGATGGTGAACATGTTTTTGTAGGTATGCGCCTCCCCTTGATCGCATTTGCCCTGGCAAAACAGACCCACGCCCCCAATTGCGTTGGACTCTTTGAAGCCGGCATCATACGTGATGTACCTTCTACAGAGCTGCTCTATACTATGGGTGATGCCCCAAATATTGCAGGCTCGTTATGGACAACGAGCACTTTGAACGTTATGGGTCTATTGGCAACAGGCGAGGCTCACTTAGGCTTCATCGGTGGGGCAGAAGTTGATCGTTACGGCAATCTGAATACATCCCTTATTGGCGACTGGAAACATCCCTCAGTGCGTTTGCCTGGCAGCGGCGGTGCAGCCGATATCGCCTCATTTTCGCGGAGACTCGCAATCATTATGCAACATGACCGCCACAGATTACGCGAACGTGTAGACTTTGTGACAAGCCCTGGTTATGGTTATCCCAGTGAAGAAGGGCCTGCTGGCCTTGCCTGGCGCGAACGAGCAGGTTTACCACGAGGCGGTCCCTCCGCCCTGATCACAACGCTGGGATTGTTCACCTTTGACCCTGCAAACGGAGAGGCCTTGCTTCAATCCTATCATCCAGGAACTACCATTGAGAAAGTACAGGAGCAGACTGGCTGGAAGTTGAGGCTAGCGGAAGATTGCCAGGAGACAGTTCCCCCAAGCAAGGAAGAATTAAAGGTTATCAGAGAGTATGATCCGCAAGGTGTGTGGACAAGTTAAGCTGTTAAGTTTCGTTGTCAAAAACTTCCTGTCCAAAAGTCAGGGCCTGTGAATGATCCAGAAAGAGGGAGGAATGCGCCTCTGTTGCCGGGCGACCGCAAGGGTCGCCCCTACATATCCCAGCACGCTACTCCTACATTTCATGTAGGGGCGACCCTTGCGGTCGCCCGGTTCATGGATCATTCACAGAGTCCTGTCCAAAAGTATCTATGTGGAATTGAATGGCGGATTTTACATCAGCTAAGGCTTCTTCGTAGGTATCACCCTCCCCAACTACAACTCCCTTCAGGCCAAGAGGATAAGCCACGTAACCATCAGGATGCTTCTCAACGATCACCTTAAATTGTCTCATATGATAAAACCTCAAACCTCAGCCAGTACACTCTGATCGATACTGGCACAAGTGGAATCTCTCTGACTGTTTGTCAGTATATGCCATATGGATGCGATTGTAAAGATTTACCCTGCACCCGGAAAACAGGGTATACAAGCGCTTGACAGACCTCAGCCTTCTCGCTTATAATATCAAAAGAACAAAAGTTCTAAATATTTTGTCGTTCTTCTCACGTATAACCCAGATTTCGGTGCAATAACTGAATTTAAAAAGTATTGGCATGTTTACCCTTTTCGTGGTAAACATTACCCATGAAACTCAGTCAATACGCTGAAAAAAGTGGGTGTCACTTATAAGACTGCCTATTGTTGGTATCGGGCTGGTACTTTAGATGCCTACCAAACCGCAACCGGCCTTATCATTGTGCGAGAGAAAGCCGATGAAAGGCCTGTCATAGGTCGCATTGCCTTATATGCACTTGGGACAAAAGGAAGACTTAGAACGGCAGATGCAAAGGCTCAAGGACTACGCTGCTGCCAAAGGCTATCAGGTATCCAAAGTGGTGACCGAGATTGCTTCTGGTCTCAACGACCAACATCCGAAGTTGGAGAAGTTACTTGCAGATACGAGCATTGGCACGATTGTGGTTGAGAACCGCGATCGCCTCACCCGCTTTGGCAGTCACTACATCGAAACCTTGCTTGAAGCACAAGGAAGACACCTGGAGGTGATGTTCTCTGGTGATACTGGCGATGAGCTGGTCGATGATTTTGTAGCCGTGATAACCAGCATGGCCGCTCGTATCTATGGACGCCGCCAGAGCAAGAGACGGGCAGAGAAAATCAAACGATGTGTTGAACACGTTATGCAGGAAGAAGAGTAGCATGCAAGTAGTACGCGGATACAAAACCGAATTAGACCTCAACAACGAGGAGCGCACGGCCTGCCTGAAGCATGCGGGGGCCGCGCGTTTCGCCTACAATTGGGGTCTGGCTCGTTCGATTGAAGCCTACCGTACGACTGGCAAACGTCCCACTGCCATTGATCTGCATAAGCAACTGAACGCTCTGAAGCCTACTGATTTCCCTTGGATGTATGAGGTCTCCAAGTGTGCCATGCAAGAGGCATTGCGAGACCTGAACACGGCGTATCGAAACTTCTTTCGTCGTGTTGCACTCAAGAAGCTAGGTCTATGGCGCGGCAAGCTCGGTTTCCCTAAGATGAAGAAAAAAAGCAAGGCTATCGGTTCTTTCCGCTTAACTGGCTCGATCAGAGTCTTCTCAGATGCCGTACAGTTGCCACGTTTAGGCCGCTTGCGCCTCCATGAACATGATTTCATTCCCACTGATGCGAAGGTGCTTTCTGCTACTGTCTCTGAGCAGGCTGGGCGCTGGTTCGTCTCCATCCAGGTAGAAGAAGAGCGGGAAAAGCCTACTCCTACAGCCACAACTCCTATCGGTGTAGACCTTGGCATTAAGATGCTTGCGACCTGCTCGGATGGGATGACCTTTGAGAACCCACGCGCTTTAAAGCATGCACAGAAGAGGCTTAGACGATTAGAGCGGCAGAAGTCCAGGCGCAAAAAGGGCGGAAAGAACCGCAAGAAGACCTGTCGCAAACTGGCAAAGCAGCATGCCCACGTTGCCAACATCCGCAAGGATGCTGCGCACAAACTCACCTGCTATCTCAGCAAAAACCACGCCTTGGTAGCCATTGAGGACTTGCATGTAGCAGGTATGCTCAAAAATCACAAGCTGGCTCAAGCCGTCTCAGATAGCAACTTCGGAGAAATCAGACGCCAGCTTGAGTACAAAGCTTCCTGGCAAAGTGTACATCTGGTTATCATTGATCGCTGGTATGCCTCCAGCAAAACCTGTTCGGGTTGTGGATGGGTGGATGAAGACCAGGACTTGAGTGATCGTACATTCATCTGCCAGGAGTGCGGATTCGTTATGGATCGTGATCTCAATGCCGCGATCACCATTCTGAATGAAGCATTGAGAACTACCGGGAGTTTCTCGGAAAGTCACGCCTATGGAGAGAGCAGCTCTGGCCTGGTCCGGGGATCAGGTGAAACTGCTCTCATCGAAATAGGAACCAACCTGCATCTAGGCATGTCCTAAATGTCTAAGTATTGGAGAACGGTTGTTTTTCACTAGCCAGGAGTTAATATCTCGTGCCCTCTCTCTTGGTCATGCTTCTTGCTATTTCACTTGTATTTGTAGTAGCGGGTCTTCTCCTGTCTTGCAAACCACAAGTGCGCAATCAACGTGCTGTACCTGCTCCTCGAATGGGACGACGCGTTGTTGTGGTTGAATCTGTGCCGAATCGAGCCCGTGCTATGATTCAATCGGAGCGCTTAAACATGCGTCGTTATCCAATGGAAATTGAACGATATGCTGGTGCTTCAGTTGCATTACCTATTACGTTCGATCATGGTTTTGAACAGATTCAAACACATAAACCTTTGCCCTGGGCTCCAATGTTTATTGCCTTAGTAGCTATTTTTCTTTTCGGTTTCTATTCCCTTAATTTCTTGTTTCCTCGCCATACAAATTGGAGCCTGCTTATGCTGTATGGTAATATTCCTTCGGCATCTCAGTCGAGTCAAAATACTCCCCGGCTCCAAATTACTCCTCAATTCAACGCAACACAAAGCCTTGTACGCCTGGGCCAGGTCGATCCAGCGCAGTATACCTCACATCAGGAATTTACTACCTGGGCATATTCTGCATGCTCTACTGCTGCTATGACAGAAGTCTTTAATGCCTATGGTCACCATTATCGTATAACAGACGTCCTGAAGGTAGAAGCTCAGTTAGGTGAAATTACGCCGCAACTTGGATTGTTGGAAGAGGTCGGAATCCAGCGAACTGCTGCGCAATTTGGCTTCAAAACCACCTGGGGTCATAATCTTTCACTCGATCAAATTATCACTATTGCCAATCAAGGACGGCCAGTGATCGTGAGCTTCCCTCCCGATAGATATGCTGGTGGACATTTACTGGTGGTAACTGGCGGAAATAGCAGTATCGTCAAACTGGCAGACTCGTCCCTTTGGAATTATCACTCACTCTCACGCGCGCAATTCCTAAACTGGTGGGAAGGCTTTTATGCAATTGTGACGCCAAACTGACACTCCCCAGGGCTAAAGTCAAGGGGGTTCTTGGTTCGGCGAGTCGGCTTGCTACAATGTCATTGCTGACACCGCCGTAGAGGTCGGCTCTCCCCAAGCGTTTTCCTCATCGAGGATGTTCCCCTGTGCCCCAGGGTACATTGCTAGTGCTTTCTGCAAGATGCAGAGCGCGGCATTGTGATCTCTGTCGAGTACCACACCACAGCCAGGACAGATGTGCGTTCGCACGGAAAGCGACTTCTTGACTCGCGTGCCACAGGCGCTACAATCCTGGCTGGTGAACTGTGGTTCGACAGCAATGACCGGTATGCCATACACCACGCCATAGTGTTTGACCCAGCGGAGGAATATCCCCCAACCTGCGTCCTGAATACTCTTGGCAAGATGCCGGTTCTTGACCATGTTGCGTATCTGAAGCTGCTCGTAGGCAATCAAATCGCTAGATGAGACAAGCGCGTCTGCCTGCTTCCTGGCAAAATCCTCGCGCTGCCTTTGCACTTTCAGATACCCTTTTGCGAGACGCTGACGGGCTTTCTTTCTGTTCTGAGACTGCTTCTGCTTACGGGAAAGGTGACGGTGCAATCGTTTGAGCTTCTGTTCTGACTTGCGATAGTAGCGTGGGTTGTCTTCTGTGTGGCCCTCGGAATCAGTGTAGTAGGACAAGAGGCCCACATCGATACCAACATGCCGACCTGATGGTTGGTGGACAAACTGGCGCTCCGCTTGCACGCTAAACTGGAGATAGTAGCCGTCGGCACGATGGACAACCCGCACGCGCTTGATGTGTTTGAGTGGGAAGGCTTCAATCTTCTGTGCAGAATTGCCAACCAATCGCAAGCACCCAATGCCACAGCCATCCGTGAACGTGATGTGTTTCCCATCTGACTCTAACTTCCAACCCGTCGTCTTGTATTCAACCGAGCGGTTATCGTGTTGGAACTGAGGATAGCCTTTCTTGCCTGGTTTCTTTTGCTGACAGTTCTCGTAGAACCGCTCTATCGCGAACCAGGCTCTCTCTGCTGCGGCTTGACGCGCTTGAGAGTTGAGGCGGCTAGCAAAAGGATAATCTTTGGCCAGGGTTGCACAGTAGCATTGCAGATCATTCCTGCTACTACCGCGTGTATCCATCCACAGGCGCAAGCACTTATTGCGGATGAACTGGACGACGCGAATGGCTTCATCAATGGCCGCATATTGCCGCTTGGTGCCATCGGCTTTGTACTCGTAGATCAGCATGAACTCTTACCCTGTCTTGCTTTGCGTTTCTGGATATAGTCTCGCAATATCCAGATGACCATGTTGTTGAAGGAGCGACTCTCCTCTTGTGCAAACTGCTTGGTTGCTGCATACACATCGGCAGGATAACGCGTATTGATTTTCGTTTCTTTCTCCCTATCCATGGTACTATTCTAGTGCAGAAGTAGTACCTTGTCAAGTGTGTACCCCTGCTCCAAATAAGGAACGCCGCCTTCATCCCAATGTTTGAAAGACAGGGGCTTTCAGGGGCGGAGGTCGGTAATTATTGTCAAAACTTACAATTTGCACGTCCCCGGGCCCTGATCCATAGTCCCCAAATGAAGAGCAAATATTTATCTCTACTTGAGGTATTCTTGAGTTTTGGATTGTAGACTTCTATCTTGTAGGAGATCGAAGAGCAAAGAACACCTTCCCTTTTCAATCTCTACGCAACTAAATGCTTAAGGAGAAACAAATGACTTGGATAACCCAATTACGCCAGCGATCGGTATGGTTACTGTTACTCATCGCGCTTGTGCTCACACTCTCGTTAGTAGCCTGTGCTCAACAAGTGAACGCGAGAAAAACTGAAGCACCAATTAATAACTCCATGTCCCAGCATCAACAATACCAGCCCAATCAACCTGCTCACTCAAGTAATAGCAATGTCAATAGCAATCTCCAAAGCACTGATCAGCAAGTGCAAAGTATCTTGAACCAACTTGAAGGTGCGCGAAATGACGTTAACAGTAGCAATGCAGCCTCTTCCCAGGATAATGGACAACAGCCCTGATTGATTCGATACCCGTACTAGTCGATTTTTAGATTGAACATGTAGTTTTGTATCTGTAATGGAGGAAATAGTATATGAACCGTTTAACTTGTCTACGGCAAATACCACCATGTTTTGCCACATTCACCATCCTGAGTATTCTTGCCCTTAGTATACTCGTTCCGTCAACGGCTTTTGCCGCAACTAACTCTACACACACATGTGCCCCGACCGATACGCAATGTTTCATCACCGCGGGTGACCAGTTTATTGCTTTACGCCAAACCGCTCTGACAACGTTCAGTGGCAAGGTGACAGCAGGTGAGAATCAGCATCTAATTTCCAGTGACCAGTCAAATGTTCTACAGTCTGATATAAGTACCAACCAAAGTGGCCTTGCAGCGTTGAAGTCTAAGCTCGATGCTGAGACAAATCCCCAGGCGGCACGCCAGGACGTAGTCAACATCTTCTTCCAGTTCCGCATTTTTGCGGTTGTGCTGCCACGTGACTATCGGCGTCTCTACCTCGACATAGCCATCAATGTGGATATCAAATTGAGGAGTCTAGGCCCTCGTGTTCAGCAGGCCATTAACAATGCACCTGCTGGAGAACAAGCACAACTCAACACACTCTTCAATGATTACAAAACTCAGCTTTCCACAGCGGAAAGCCAATTCGACCTGGCACAGGCGGATTTCCCGGCCTTAACACCAGCGAATTTCAACTACAAACGTTCCACCTATCAGACTACCTTGAGCAATCTGGATGCAGCAGAGCATACGATCCACACCGCTCTAAAGCAGGCTGGCAACGATCTGCACCAAATAGCGCAAATTCTCAAGGGTAAATAGAGGTGCTCTCGATCTCGTCCGCAAGGCCATCTACCTGGCGGTGCTACTCAGCCACCTGGTAGATGGCCTCATCTACTATCCGGGCCACCTCGTCCCAAGAATATATGCTACGCCTGCATTACTACTCCATGGTTCCGATCATCGGTCAAAATTTCAAAAGCAGCCCGACTGCTGGTGACCAGTATTTCTTCCTTGCCAGTTCGCCTATCTTTTAGTATCAGTTGGCAAGAAGCAATATTCGTATTGAGACAGTACTTGTTTCCCCCCGGTGGATTGTAGTAATTCAAACCCACAAAAGCTTCTTGTGGGGCCGAAATCGATCCCTCTAGACCAATTTCTTTTGTTTCTGATTTGAAGTCCCAGGAGAAGTACTCAAAAGAACCCTTTGCTCGCAGCGATTGAAAGAGCGAGTTAAGCGCGAATTCTTTCCCCTCATGCCGTAGAACCACCAGGGTCATGTAAGGCGTCCAGAGCGGTCCGATTTTCAGCCGCGCAGTAGCGACTTCTAACAAACTCTGCGGATGTGAATCGAAACCCGCCACTTGGCCCCAGGCATACAAATCGGTATGTTTCGAGCCCCAGTTGTGATTTTGACTCCCAACCCAATCCACAACCTCGACTGTCTCACCATTCACTGTAAGCGACCCGTTAAAAGTTGCCATTGGAGCGCTTACCAGACTTTTAGCGGCCGGAAGTTTAGTCTCATAGAGTTTGAACGGCAAAAGCAGTAGAGGCTTTGCGTTCCCATCAAAAGTGAGATCCCAGGCAAGCGAGCGGTCTTTAGCGCTTGCCACTCCGTGTAGTTCACCTGGCTTGAGTTGTGCTCTATCGATCTCTACGAAAAATGCAGTTGAACTGAACGTGCATTGTTTGAAAGGTACTTCTTGTTTTACCGCGATGTGGTGGTTCGTTTCTCCGTTGAAGTAAATTGCCCAAAGTTCGCCCAGGGCATCCTGAGGGCGGTTGTTAGGACTAAAGATGGTGTAGCGAATCCAAAATGCCTGGGGGCGAGTGGGGTGGTTAGCGCGCAAAAAAAAGCTTTCGTAATGACCTGTTGCTTGATTATAATAACGCGTATCATTTACTTGCTGTGCAAAAGCATCCAATGTCTTTCATAGGCCTCCGGGAGGTGCTAAAAGTATAGCTTAACACAAGCATTTATACGCTTATAGAAGCCACATATCAATTCATAGGCTATCACCATTACAGCCCAGGAATCTGAGGAAAAGGAAACGGTTTCAGTCATTCAAAAAACGTTCAATCCTGCTCCGAATACCTCCTGGGGTCAAATCAAGCTCCTCATCGTGTTGTTCAGGATTACCATAGTGTGATAGTACCTTATGTGGTACACCAATAGCCTCAACTCGAATCGGTGTGTGCCTCATCGCTGCACAGATATCCGGCACAAGCACACCTGCATAGTATGGTTCAACAACGACGATTTTGTTGCTCTGGCTTCTAGAGCGCAGCGTCTCACCATCAAACGGCGCGACCGTGGTACAGTACAGCACTGTCACATCCATGTCCTCAACGGCAGGCAGAACTGAAGCCAACATTGGTCCCACAGCAATAACCGTTGCCTCTTTCCCCTGCTTCACAACAACCATCTCTCCAAAACGGACCGTATAGTCAACAGGATTGCTTTTGACTGCCAGGCGGAAATATGTAGGGGAGCCATTCGCGTACGATTCGTGGAAAAGAGCATCAAATTCACCGGCAGTACCGGGAACGACGATCTGCATACCTGGTAAGCTGTGCAGAATCTGTACATCACCCGATCCGTGGTGCGTCATGCCCTCCGTGCTATAGTCATAGGAAGCCCCGGTACTGATGAAATTTCCACCGAGTTGTTGATAGCAAAAATCATCCTTAATCTGCTCGAAAGGACGCTCCACCAGAAACGGCGTGATTGAATGAACGACTGGTATAAAACCCTCCATTGCTATACCGGCAGCTACACTCACCATCGTCTGTTCCATAATTCCCAGGTTTAAGATTCGTTTTGCAAACTCAATAGTATTCTTGTTGAAAAGGCTGTAGCTTATTTCGGCAAGAACCACTACCAACCGCTCATCGTTTGCCATGAGTTCTTCAAGAGTCTTTACCATTTGTTGTCGCATATTCATTGTACTTCTACTCTCCTCGGATCGGCAAAATATCCTATTTCTGCGACAACAGCCATAGGACGAGTGCTGTCTGTGGACGAAAGCGCCTCATAAATCTGCTCATGGTCGCGACTATTGATCGTCGTGGCGGCCCAACCGAAAGATGCAAATTTGGCGGCGAGATCGCCCAGTTCCAGCGAGCTGGAGTGGTTGTTGATGGCGATACAGGTGAGATTGGAGAGTTTCCGGTTGCCTGCCAGTAAAATCGCCTCCCAGATGCTCCCCTCGTTGCACTCGCCATCACCGATCAGAGCGAATACCCGGCGGTCGCTCTTCTTGATACGCAGCGCCAGCGCCATGCCCACTGCCATTGAAAGACCATGCCCAAGTGAACCTGTAGAGGCCTCTATCCCTGGCACCTGGTTGCGGTCGGGATGTGATCCGAGAATGCTCTCCCATCCCATAAATGTCTTGAGTGCTGAAGCAGGGAAGAAGCCTTTATCTACAAGGATGGCGTAGAATGCTTCCGGGCCATGTCCCTTGCTCAATACAAAGCGGTCGCGCTCCTCACTTCTTGGGTTCTTGGGGTTATAGCGCAGGATACGGTCATAGAGAACCCAGAGCACATCGAGCGTGGAATGAGCGCTTTCATCATGCTTCTCATCACCCGTAGCTAGCGTCATCAGACGCTCAATGCGTGCAATATCAGTTGATGACATTATTTTGTTCACCTCAATTGGTACGATTTACATGCCGAATGAATAGCTTCCTTTATGGCTTTTAATAAAATAAACAGGATAGCCGTAGGTGCCGATTTATCGGGCACATCGCCGATGTATCGGCCTTCAGCAGCCTTCACGCTATCCCTCTTAATTTGTTAAACTTCATATAGCAAGCTTACTCTATTACTGGCAACAAGACAATGGCCCAAGGTTCAGTAATAGACCTGTACCACAGAACAGGAGAATTTGTAAATGACCTTGTAAGACCCATTTCTGTATCTATTTGAAAATCGCATCCAGCGCTACTCTTATACAGCGGAGGACAGAAAGATTGAGCCAAACATTAGCTCCTTCTTTCCTTTGGTGAGATATAGTCCCTTTGTCGCTCTCTTCCCGCTTGATCGTACCATGTGCGGGTTCGTTCGTTGTAGCACATAGAGCCTATTTCCTGTTGTTGGTACGTCGTCAGTGCGGTCGTGCTGTCACCCTTCCAACGGCTACCACCACCGTACCAGGAACCAACACGACCGCACGTGCAGGCGTCAATCTTTTCTGGGAGTAGATGAGCGATGCAAACGAGATTACCCGAAAATTGGTGGATCTGGGTGCTCTATGGAATGGGGGTACTCTTCCTGATTGGATGTATGCTGTTTGTGTTCTTCACACCAGGAGCAGATGTGCCAACGCAACCGGTCGCGAGTCCAAGCGTTCTCCCCTTGGTCAGCCCTAGCGCAGAGCCAACCAAGCTTCTCCAAAAGTCCGCCAGTCCAACTCCTGTTGGAACGCCTCCTGTGGTGAATGGCTTTACGCCAACGCCTGCTCCGGGATATTCACCGACTCCGATGCCCACTCCTCTTCCCTTACCCACTCCCACTCCGACTCATGGCCCCAAGCCGACTCCCTCACCTAAGCCGACTCCCTCACCCAAGCCAAAGCCCTCACCCAAGCCAAAGCCCTCACCCAAGCCAAAGCCCTCACCCAAGCCAAAGCCCTCACCTAAGCCAAAGCCCTCACCTAAGCCAAAGCCCTCACCTAAGCCAAAGCCCTCACCTAAGCCGACCCCCTCACCTATACCAGGCTCAATACTTCTGGTCATCGCTGTAGGTTCAATTTTGACGATGACGCGCGTTTCCTTCTGCTTTTGTTCAACAGGGTAGATGTCTCTATAAAATCGCTGTTTGCAGGTGTAAAGCCGCGTGAGTTTGTCGGCATGGGCTTCTGCGCCCTCGCGGCTTATCTCCACCACGTTGCCTCGTACTTCTATCCAACGGCTGGCGTTCTGTGGATCAATTACCAGCAGCGTCACTTTTGGGTTGCACCGCATGTTCTTTTCTTTGCGAAACCCACGCATCGTGTTGATCAACACGTAGTTCCCATCTTGGTTGCACCAGACGGGAGTGATCTGAGGCTGACCATCAGGCATCATGGTTGTCAGCGCCACGCAAGCGTCGCCATCCAGCAAATCTCGATGCGAGTCAGGAATAGGAACGGGGTTCATATGTACCTTCACTCTCAGCGAGGCCGTAGCCACTTTCGATCAGTTCTTTTAGTCGTTGAGTGAAGCGTGCTGCCGGAGCGCCGTCGATCAGATCGTGATCGAAGCTCAGTGTTATAGAGAGGTATTCGCGGATGGCTATTTGCCTGTCGACAACACCTGGCTTCTCAGCGATGCCGCCCAGAGTAAGATCAAGGGTATGCTCAGTTATAGGGATGCCCCAACCAGCACCTTTCCCAAACATGCCAACCGCCGATAGGCCCACCGTCCCACCATATTTCTTCTGCACCTGGGGATACCTGCCAAGCATCCACCAGAAGATCGGCCAGATGAATCTGAAGACCAACAGCGGTATGAACCGGAAGTCCCTGAAGCCCTCCCAGGCTTTCTCCACTGCTTCCACCTGGGCTGCCCTGATCTCATGATGAATCTCTCGGAAAGTCTTCTTATTGGCGGCTCTGATAATATAGATAATGGGTTGCTTCTGGCCAGCCATTTCCCGCTCAATCAGGGTCGACACGTCCACCTCATCAAATATGACAAGGTGCTTCCTACCTTTATGGCATGCATGCAGAGATTTGTTCTCATCCACCGCTTGTGCCAGACAGGTGATAATGAACGCCGTGAACGACAGGGACTCTCCGGTGTTCGCTTTGTGTTCCCGCAGGAACTCGCGAGCCCTGGTCACATCCACTTCGATCAAACCACGAATCATCGACTTGCGCTGGGCTGAATGAAGCGTGATCGCCAGCACACGCCGGAGTTTCGAATACGGGACTACCTTGTAATCATTGTGTTTCTTTTTCATCATTGCTAGATTTCCTCCCATCTCGTCTCTATGTGCACATTTGGCCAATAGGTCTTCCACTTTTTGCTCAGAGAAAAGAGTGCGCCAAGCAATCTAGTTCACCATGCTCCATAGAGCGTTGTGCCCATCAGCATTTGTGAAAAACCTTTCCAGCATGCAGTGTAACGCATGGACATAACGAGGGCATCACCAAAGTGGACTTCATTCTCACAGCACTATCACAGATGATCAGCCTGATCATCATCAACCCAAATGCTTACTCAGGTTCTATCAATAATCGGGAGCTGAATGGTTCCTCCACTAAGTACCTATCCGAATAACCAATTTCTATGTATGCTTCAAGTGTTATCTCGCCACATTCATCTTCTATGCTTTTTGAGTCGAAAACTTCGTTCTACCGACGCACTCCCACAACGAAGCTTGTCTTATGACAGGCCTTTCTTGTCAGTTCGCTCGACGTTGATGCGATCCCGTATGTTAATTTATCCCATGTGTTCGTTATAAAAGTTGTTGGTCTAACTTGTTAAAGTAGAGGAAAAGAGTGCAAGGATAGCCACATGAGGGACCAATTCAAACCTCGGCAAAAGAAGATGTTACCTCGTTATATCGCGCAAGAGGTTTGCAATCAATTGAACCAGCATTTGGATTCCTTACTTGTTCAGATCAGACGGATGGTGATATTACTTCGAGGATGTGGGATGCGCTAAGCGAGTTGTGCTTCCTACCTTTTGAATGCCTATGATAAGATGCCGACGGAAACTGGTTTCTCCGCAACCATCACTTGAAGAGAGAACAAGAGTAACTACTCAGTGAGATTGGTGAGCAGGTTGGTGGATATGTGAAGCTATTTTTGTCTCTACTGCTAAAGCATTCAATTTCCCTTCAATAACCGGGTAACTGAAAAGAAGGTGATGGACTGAGAGATGGATATGTTCAATATTCGCCGGAACCATGCATGAAGGAAAGACAGAGAACGATGATAGAAATGACAGTGGAAAGCGTGCGCGTCAATTTGCAGACAGCGCAGCGAGTGGTCATCTTGAAAGCAATGAAGCAAGAACGCTATTTATTCATTTGGATAGCACATGCTGAAGCATATGCCATTGCGATTGAACTTCAAGGGACGCGCTCGCCTCGTCCTCTCACACATGACTTATTCATCAATCTCATGAGCGCATGTGAGATTAAGATGGTGAGTATTGTCGTTTCGGATCTCATTGATGATATCTTCTACTCCTATATGGAGCTTGAAATGGCTGGCAGGCATGTCAGGGTTGATGCACGCCCCGCTGATGCCATTGCGATTGCGGTGCGAGCAAGAATACCCATCTATGTTGAGGACAGCGTCTTAGAACGTGCGGGCGTCTCCCTGGGCGTAGAAGATGCAGGCGTCTCCCTGGACGAACTAAAGCACGATAAAGATCCCTCTTCTGTCACATCGGGTGCGAAGACCGGAATATCGTCCTTGCTCTCCGCAGTCAAGAAGAAGCTGACCGCTCTTGCGGGCAGTGTTTCTAGCAACCTACCTCTATTAGCCTCTCCGGATTTGACAGAAGAGGGAGATAGGTTTGACAAGTTTACCGAGCGAGCAAGAAAAGTCTTGAGCCTTGCTCAAGAAGAGGCTAAGCGCTTCCAACACAATTATATCGGGACAGAACATCTTCTGCTCGGCCTTGTACGAGAAGGCGAGGGCGTTGCTGCTAAAGTTTTAAGTAACCTCGGTGTAGAGCTGAACAAAGTTCGTAGCGCCGTTGAATTTATCATTGGACGGGGAGATCGCATCGTCTTAGGTGAAATTGGCTTGACTCCTCGTGCCAAGAAGGTGATTGAGCTGGCCGTTGATGAAGCTCGTCGCCTGAATCATCACTATATTGGGACAGAACATCTCCTGCTTGGGTTGGTTCGCGAGGATGAAGGTATCGCTGCTGGTGTCCTGGAGAGCCTGGGAGTGAATCTGGAGAAGGTACGAACGCAAACCATTCAAGTGCTTAATGAAGAATCAAAATAGAGGTGTAGAACATACCTTCTGTTTCCTGGCAGCTTCTCTATGCAAGCCACTAAGTATCTATCCGAGCAACCCTGCGGCTCGGAAAGCGATCAAGCCACAAGCAAAATGAAGCAATGCCAAATAGTTTTCTGGCTTCTTGTCCCAGCGTACCAGCAACCGACGAAAGCGGTTCATCCAGGAATGTGCCCGCTCCACCATCCACCGGCGCGCTTTGAACCCGGCTTGCCTTTTGATGGCTCTGGCCTCTTCTCCTCGTGGGGAGATATGGGCGGTAAAGCCGAAGTCTTGCAGGATGTCACGTACTTCCTAGTAATCATACCCTTTGTCCAGACACATCCCCTGAGGTTGCTCTTCAGTTGGCTCTGGACGCTCGACGATGATGTTTTCGATGGTCGGTCGTACCAGTTTCATGGCTGACGCTGGGCTCCCTCAATCGTGAGGCCTATTGGCACCCCATGGCCCTCGGTGAGCACACTGCGTTTGACGCCATTCTTGCCTCGATCAGTGGGATTGGGGCCGGTTTTTCCCCCCCTCCCAATGGGGCTTTGGCCATCGCCCCGTCCATACTTAACCATGCCCAGTCAATCCCACGCAGTTCATCAAACTGCTCCAGTCCGGTTAGCCAGAAGTTGAGGAAGACTCCCGCTTTCACCCACTCTTGAAAGCGATCATGCGCCGTCGAATGCGCACACAACTCGGTTTGATCGAGGGCTTGCCATTGGCAACCCGTTCGCAGCACGTAGAAGATGGCATCAGCACAGTCGCGATCAGGCACCCGTGGGCGTCCTCCCCCAAAGCGATGGGCATTCACATGCTCGGGTAGCAGCGGGTGCAACTGCGCCCACAACTCATCAGAGATACGAAATCCCGTCGTGGTGCGATTATTCGGGGTTCGCTCTCGTTTCTCGGTTTCTTGTCTGTTCATGCCTCCTATTTTAGGACGTTTTTGGGTTATTCGGATAGGCACTAAGGGCGACGCAAGCGTCTCCCATGGGCATTAAGTTAAGCGGCCACAACCCCACCCCAGCGCGACCGCAAGGGTCCCCGCTCCGCACCACCCGACCCCCGCCCTTACAAAGATACGGATCTGCCAATGCCCGCTTCGTGGTCTTTGTAAGGGCGGGGGTCGTGAGGATGAGTGGATGGGACCCTTGCGGTCGCCCTGGG
>WNFX01004389.1_pt1 | contig 16575 bp, 25 predicted proteins | sample 5400111 | NCBI WGS metagenome assembly WNFX01 (sample SAMN13153363, study PRJNA577476) | soil metagenome | isolation source: 40 cm soil or saprolite under grassland replicate 1 | place: USA:California | collected 2016-06-15 | reverse complement strand
CCTCCTTCGCCATCTTCTTCAACCCGATGGCAGCAGGAGTATGTGCAGCTATGGCACCTGCCCGAAGTCGATCACCGTATGCAAAACCGCCAGGAATTATGACTGCATCAAAACCAGACAGCTTGCTGTCTGAGTGCCAAACAAATTCGGCCGGGACCTTTAGTAAAGTATTAAGGATAAAGTGGACATCTCGATCGCAGTTACTCCCGGGGAAAACAACAATCCCAATTCTTGCCATAGGTTGAGATTTATTTGGACTTTCCTGAGGCCTATTAAGATTTTCATTATAGATAGGTTTTGCAGATATCACATGGCTTGCTGCCACCTCATTCCATTGCTCTCCAGACCATTTCCCTTCCATTATGATACAAAGTTTTTATTTTAAGGCCGGGCGAATAAGCTATGAGGCTGTCCGAGACATAGTGACAAGTCATGATCGCCGACGCAAGTAACATTTTGGAAGTGTGACACAACACAGTAACTGATTTTAGCAGAACACCTTAGAACTGTATATAAGGGATGATCGGGAGGCTAAGCTCATCATAGTCATAGCGAACAGTGATCTTCTATTTGCTGCTCGGACAAGATGCTATTGAACTTTAGCAATTGCTTTCACGGAACAATTACTGATTACAGGATTGAAAATTCGGAGTTCTTCGCACATTTTGCGAACGCTTTCCTCCGCCATGCCTTTGGATTTTGCCGTGATAGTCATTTTTAGGTTTCTGGTGGTCCTTACTGACTTGATATTTGAATATCCACCTTTAACCACCAAGTCTCTAAGTATCGTCTCACCCTCTGGATCACTTACGTATCGTTTATTCTCGATAGTGACCAAAATCAGAAAATCGGATATATTAGATCTTTTCATGAGCACATATAGTCCTTAAACACAAGCAGATGTTATTACCGAAAGTATTAATTAAATATTTGAAGAAATCTGATTACGAATGTTATTGCGGTCATGTAGCTCAGCCTGGTTAGAGCGAAGGTTTTGTAAACCTTAGGTCGTGGGTTCGAATCCCACCATGACCTCATACTTCTACTAGGATTAGTAAATCATCAAGATGTATGTGCCCCCTGAGGACACATTACGTGCAAATAGGCAATAACCGATATTTTCGACTAGGTAGTATATCTTTGATCAGTCTTTGTTCCTCATTCTAACATAGCAAAAATTATCGCCGCCTGGCAATGTTTGGATCTCAATTTTTGTGCATTTCAGGTTATATCTGCCGAGGGTTCCGGGCATGATATCAACTATACTGTCGCTCAGTCATGTCATAGAGCCTTCCAATGTTTTGGGAAGTGTAACTCGATATACGGGGTATTCTCAGAGTAAACGCACTGCAATGGACCAAGGCCTTCTATGAAAATAAGACACCATCGAAGTTAGCTCATATTTCACCAGAAATACTCTAGACAGTTCTTCATAACAAGTTAGCATCCTTTTTTTCTAGCAATTATATGGCCTGTTCCTTCCCGGGAGGACATTTCAAGGATATCATCCGATCATATTTTATTTCCTAGCCCGACAATGGTGATCATGAGATTAATCCGCAAGGGAAAAGCTAAAGATATCTATCAATTAGACAATGGTAATTTGCTGTTCGACTTTTCAGATCGAGTTTCAGCATTCGACATACAAATGGTGAACACGGTCCCTATGAAAGGGGAAGTGTTGTGCAAATTCAGCGAATTCTGGTTTAACTCCCTTGACACTAGGCATCACATGATTAAAGCTCACAATAAAAACAAGATGGAAGTAAAACGATTGGAGATGATACCAATAGAATGTGTAGTAAGGGGTTATATGTACGGTAGCCTGTATGAACGCCTTCGCAAGTCCACGGATGATGGTAATATTTCTTCTGACAATTTTAGACCTACCAAAGCATCTCGATTACCGCATCCTGTTTTCGATCCGACGACAAAATCAGAAGAGCATGACGTCTCGGTAAAAAGAGACGCTGTTGTAGGTTCTGGTCTCATTTCTGCTGCTGATTTTGACTATCTGGAACAGACTTCAATATCCTTATACAATAAGATGAGCGACATTGTTGAAAAAAGGGGATTTATCATTGCAGATGTTAAATTTGAATTCGGCCGGGATCCTGTAAAAGGGAACATCCTACTAGGCGACTCAGTAGGACCTGATGAATTTCGTATATGGTTAAGAGCTGATTATTCGCCAGGGCGAGATCAGGAAAGCTTCGATAAGCAGCTGCTAAGGGACTGGCTTATAAGGACAGGTTTCAAGGATAATGTTGATAACTCCATAAAGAATGGAGTAAAGGTTATACCACCCGTAATACCCTATAGCTTGTTAAACGAACTAACGAGAAGGTACATATGGGCCTATGAAAAGATCACGGATAAAAAGATGTGAGATGAAAGGGTACTAATTTACAATTAAGTTTTTTACTTGACTATTCTATGCTTATCCTCAATAGTCCTTGCATTTGCGGTCTCCCTAGTAACTGTACTATGTCACGAGGTATGTCTGAGGAAGCATTATTGCAGCAGATTGCAACCGTTCTAGGGCATACAAAATCTGATTTACGAATAACTATTTCATGATCGTGTAGAAGAGATAGCCGCGAATCGCTTCTCCCATCAATTGCAAAGGATAAATCACTCACCTCGATTTCTATTTTTACCACCAGATCTGCTTGCTGGAGCAACCGCTTCAAGGAAGGTTTCAAATCTTTACATGCTTTGCTTGCGCTGTTGGGGTGGCCATAAAAAATTATTTCGTCTTGAACCATGCCCGAGTGGAAATAACTCCCTGACAAAAATAGAAATATTGAAGGTAAATTTAAATTAAACATTACGAAGTAGTTAAAAATGAATTGTTACCAGCAGCAGCGGGTTATGATCGGGCAATTACAGTATTTTCACCGGATGGTAGGCTTTATCAAGTCGAATATGCAATTGAGACAGTAAGACGAGGAACACTAGCCATTGGAATAAAAAGTAAAGAAGGGGTCCTCCTGGCGGTCGAAGAAAAGGCAAGAAGGTTACAGATATCAAATGTTACTCAAAAAATATTTCAGGTTGATGATCATATAGGAGTAGCGGCGGCAGGGTACATACCTGATGCTAGGACACAGGTCGACCATGCCAGGTTTTTTGCGCAGAGTAACAGACTGATATATGATGAGCCAGTCGATGTTGAAGGCGTAGCCAAAAATATAGCGGATATGGCGCAGCAGTTCACACAATATGCCGGCGTTAGACCCTTTGGCGTTGCGCTCATACTTGCAGGCGTGGACAAGAGTGGTGCTGCTCTTTATTTGACCGACCCTAGTGGAACCTACATAGGCTACGACGCTGTCGCAATCGGTGCAGGTAGCGACCAGGTGACTGAATTTCTTGAAAAAAGCTATAAGGAGAATATGTCAATGGAAGAAGGTGGTGCTCTCGCTATGGAATCTATTTCTCTGGTAAGCGAAGAAAAAACAGGTACAAGACACGTCAAGATGGCAATTATCGCCAATGATTCTAAAACCATGAGAAAAGTGGAAGAAGAAGAGATTGAAAGATATGCGGCAATGGCCAAAGGCAAACCGGCCAGTAGGGGTGCCTAGTCAGCTATTACTATTGTTTTGTTTGTAGGTTTAAACGAGATTTTCCTGAAGGTGAAAAAGGTATGCCTGTTCACATAGGAAAAAAGGCTCCGGATCTAACTGTATCGGAATGGGTTCATGGAAAATCTTCCAACATCAATAGTAAAGGCCGGCCTTTGACTCCTACTAAGCTTTTGGCTTTCATTCAAGCAAGTATTTCAGATTTCAGATCGTATAGTGAAAGAGAAGTCTATGTATGACCGAGTAAAACAGCATCTAAAGCAGAAGCAACTTTCAGCAAAAACTTTCGAGGAGTATAACCTGCGTGGTATCCCATCAGCTATTCTAGTAGATGATAATGGGTTAGTAAGACATATTGATCTTGGTTCGAACGGATTTCTGGAGGGCGCAATAAAGCAGTTGCTGAATGAGTAATAGAAATTTTCCTGATATTTGGATAGCGATCCCTGATTCTTCACTCTCGGATGAACAAACAAAGAGGGGCAAGACCGTAAAAATATGTCAGTTTGCCCGAGCGTGTTCTATTTTTCGTGTTAAAAAAATTTATATATATCATGATAAGACAGCCAAAACTGCGGAACAAGATCTTTCCCTCTTAGTGACAGTCTTACGTTACCTTGATACTCCACAATACCTAAGAAAATTATTGTACCCTCATAAAGAAGAGTTAGAATATGCGGGTCTTATGCATCCAATTAACGCTCCGCATCACCGCGAGCTACAAAGAATCAGAGATATCAAGTTGGGAGATGTACGAGTCGGAGTAATTCTAAAGGTCAGAGGCGAATTGCATGTGGATATAGGTCTGAGCAGTCTTGTCGGCTTCGAAGGATCTGGTTTTCACGGAAAAAAGGTTAATGTGAAAATCGTCTCCACCTATCCATCTCTAAGAGGCAAGGAGGCCACGGAATATGACATTAAAGATAAGTATTGGGGATATGAGGTACAGGAAACCTACAGTCTTAATAAATTACTAAAGTCAACTTCCAATACTCAGATTATAATTACCTCCAAAAAAGGCAGTCATATCGAGGATAAAGAGGCTAAAATTTTGGCACCCCTTAAATCTCTTAGAAATTTATTGATGGTATTCGGTACACCAAAAAAAGGGGTAGACGAAATGCTAGCTGTGGAAGGTGGCAATATTGATACTTATGAATTCGTACTCAATATGTTTCCATTTCAGGCAACTAAGACAATTAGATTGGAAGAAGCAATATTGGGGTCCCTTGCTATCTTCAATCATATTCTTTCAAAGTAGTTTATCCGGCATTGGGTTTTTGTTACAGCCTCTCTTCTTTTTGTGCAAGCGGGAAGCTACGCAGAGCTTCGATTAGTATACTATGGCACGGGGGGTATGGTTATTAAAGGGCAAGCTCAGTTTGGGTTTATATGGGCCACCGTAAGTACAGCGCTCCGAGACGGGGTAGCATCGCCTTCAGGCCGAGGGCTAGAGCTAAAAGCATCGAATCTAGAATACGAAACTGGCCTCGGAATGCGGAAGAGAAGTCAAATCTAGCTGGTTTTGCTGGCTTTAAAGCAGGAGTGATACATGTTCTAACCATTGATGATCGGGAGAAAACTCCAAACTTTGGCAAGCATTTCTTGAATCCTAGTACAGTCGTTGTTACCCCACCACTTAGAATAATTGGCATTCGCGCTTATTTGGAGAATCAATACGGAAAGCATGTCATTTTTGATGTTTACTCAAAAGACTTACCGAAAGATCTTGTTCGCAAATTTAATGCCAATTCTGACGAAGAAAAACTTGTGAAGGCTGAATCGAAACTTGATCGAGCCATATCTGTCGTTGCAGTCGTTGCGGTTTCGCCGCGTGACGCTAACCTATCACAAAAGAAGCCATTTGTATTCGAAATTGCTGTAACCGGAAAAGATGTCAAATCTAGATACGATTACTTAAAGACCATGCTGGGCAAACAAATTCGTGTGAGTGACATTTTCCAGGCAGGTCAGTTCATCGACGTTTCTGCTATCACTAGGGGGAAGGGCATTGAAGGTCCCATTACGAGATTTGGCGTAAAGAGAAAACAACACAAGTCTAGAAAAAGTGTGCGTGCTGTTGGCACGTTAGGGCCTATATCTCCTGCAGTAGTAATGTACACAGTTCCGAGACAGGGTCAGAGAGGGTTCCATCAGCGAACAGAATACAATAAACGAATCCTTGTGATATCCAACGCTCAAAAAAACGCCCCGGATCCAATCAATCCGAGTGGCGGTTTCAAGCACTTCGGAGTGGTGAACGGTGATTACCTGGTTGTGAAAGGTTCGCTCCCGGGTGTAGCTAAAAGACTTATCAAATTGAGACAACCGATGCGCAATTTCCAGAGAAAGATCCTCGAACCAAAAGTACTTGAGGTAGTCGTTGAATGACTTTGAACGTCGGCGTGCTTGGTCTTGATGGCCGGAAAACGAATTCAACCCTATTGCCAGAAGTGTTTAAAAGCGCTTACAGACCTGACGTCATACACAAGGTCTGTGTGAATTTGTTGTCACACAGATTTCAAAGGCAGGGTCGTTATCCTGCAGCAGGCGAAATTGTCAGTGCCGAATCCCGTAATACCGGTCTTGGCATGGCAAGAATAGCTAGAGCGCGAGGCGAAGGCTTTCCAAGGGCAGGACAGGCGGCCGGAGTTGCAGGGGTGAGACACGGCCGAGTAGCGCATCCACCTGACTCTGAGAAAAAAATCTACAAGAAGGTTAATAAGAAAGAGAAAAATTTAGCACTGCGTTCTGCTATTGCAGCTACTGCGAGAAAGGATTTGATAGAGAAACGTGGGCACAAGGTAGGAAATGTTTCAGATTTTCCTGTTGTGGTCTCTAATGATCTCGAGTCAGTTTCAATGGCAAAGGATCTAAGAAAGATCTTGATTTCTCTGGGCTTGAGTGAAGACTTGAGCAGAGCAATTTCATCACGCAAGATGAGATCCGGCGTAGCTAGACGCAGGGGACGCAAAAATCGTGTGGGATATAGCGCATTGATTGTTACAGGAAGTGAAAAAGATAAGATTTGCCAAGTATCGGGTTCTCTCCCGGGAGTCCACATTAGGGGTGTGAGACAATTAAGCCTCCTAGACTTAGTTCCAGGATCCAAACAAATTAGGCTGACAATATTCTCTCAAAATGCCATTGAAAAACTGAAAAACGCTAGACCTGTGCTGCATTCAGTAGCTGAGGCTGGTCAATATGAGTAGTACCGGCAGCGGAGCGCTAGAAAGCATGACTGCTGAAGAAGCTAGGAGGATAATTATTAAACCCTACATTACCGAAAAAGCGTTCAATCTAATAGAAGGCCAGAATATGATAGTATTCATAGTCGATCGTCATGCAACTAAGAAGAACATTAAAGCGGCATTAAAGACTCTTTACGAAACCGAGGCACAAAAAGTTAATACTTTAAGGAGTATTCGAGGCAAGAAGGCAATAGTGAAATTCGCAGCAGAGGAAGGTGCAAGGGATCTTGCTACAACTTTGGGCCTGGTATAGCAATTTCGTGTCTCGTTAGATTTAAAAGTAGCAGACAGGTGGCAGAGATAGTTGGTTCGGGAATTCAAATTCAAAGGCTATTCGCCTGAGCAATTACAAACGTTATCAATTGAAGCATTAATTCCACTTTTAAATGCACGTCATCGAAGATCCCTTGATAAGAGAGTCGGAAAATACATGAATGATGCAAAGAGAAAATTACGGGAAGAGATAAAATTAGCACGAGAAGGTAAGCTCAAAGGGGAATTAAAGACTCACGTTCGTGATATGATAATTTTGCCTGACATGATAGGTCTGAGTGTGAAAGTTCACAATGGTAAAGAATTTTCTGCAGTTAATATAAGGCCGGAAATGATAGGACATTATCTCGGTGAATATGCGATAACTAACAGAAGAGTGCAACATGGTGCGCCTGGCGTCGGAGCATCCAGATCGTCGCTTTACGTACCACTTAAGTGATCTTCAATGCCAAATTATTCGTATGCGTTTCAGCAATTTGACAAGACCAAGCATGTGAGAGCGGCTTTAAGAGAAAAAAACATTTCCCCCAAGCACTCAAGAGAGGTCGCTTTAGCAATTAAGGGATATTCAATTGAGAAGGCACGGGAGTTTCTTGAAAATGTTATCGCTAGGAAGCTCGCAGTCCCATATAGACGGTACAACAATGAGGTTGCACATAGATCAAACATACGAGATGGGTTTTTTGCAGGCAGATTTCCACAAAAAACTGCCAAGGAATTCTTGAAACTCCTTGATAACTTGGAATCTAATGCCGAATACAAGGGTATGGATCTTGATAGACTCAGGATTGTAAGTGCCGTCGTTCACAGGGGGACAAAAATTGAACGATTTACTCCGCGGGCAATGGGGAGAGCGAGCCCAAAAATCGGGATGTTAGTTCATATAGAATTGGTAGCAAAGGAAGGTTTGGCTTAATATTGAGTGCAGTTAAGAACGTAATGAAGAATAACTTCCGCAACCTCGAGTTAGATGAGTACTTGGCCGCAACGCTGAAGGACGCAGGCTACGGTGACGTAGACATTCAGAAAACACCCATCGGAACTAGAATAACACTTTATGTTACAAGACCTGGTCTGGTTATTGGTAGAAAGGGAACAGGTATTAAAGATCTCACGACTAGGCTTGAGGAGAAATTTGGTTTGACAAATCCACAAATATCCGTCCTTGAAGTGTCTGTTCCGGAACTGAATCCAAAAATTATGTGCAATAGGATTGCTCAGTTAATAGAACGAGGCACCGCCTTTAGAAGAGCAGCCATGTGGTCGATGAATACAATCATGAATGCTGGAGCGCTGGGTGTGGAGGTAGCTATTGCGGGAAAACTTCGAAGCGAACGTGCTCACTTTGAAAAACACTCCTCAGGAGTCATACCAAAAAGCGGCGATCTTGCTGAAAAAATTGTTAGGATCGGAACTACTTCTGTCTTGACAAAAATGGGGCTGATGGGCATACAATTGAGGATTGCGTTGAAAAATGAGCTTCCACAAGATTTCGAGTTCTCCGAATCCGCCGTGCAGGTCGATTCATCTCCTCCCTCTCAAACAGCTGCTGGCGTCGGTGCAGAACAAAGTACAATAACTGCTACCGATGCTGGAGATGTTGCTTTAAAGCCTACTGTTGCAGATAGGGAAAAAATGGTATCTCCGGGTAATACAAATGGCCAGACTTAAACTAAAGACCTTACGGGAAATGAACAATCCTGATTTGACTGACAAATTATCCGAATTAAACGCGGATTTGGCAAAACTTAGGGCCGAAGGCGCTAAAGGTACTCTAAAGAAACAGACTGGGGATTTACGGTGGATTCGTAGAGACATCGCTCGGATAATGACTATACTTAATGAAAGAAATTCTAAGAAAAACCATGATAGCACCTAAGAATATCCTCTCACATGAGCTCATCGGGCTTTGTGCCACCATCATGACCAGCCCCCAGCCCCGGGTCGTTGGCTTGTCCGGAACTATTATCTTTGAAACCAAGAATATGCTTACCTTAAGAACAAATGCAGGACCAAAGACGATATCAAAACTTTCCGCAGAGAAGATTAGGGTGCTCCTCCATTCTAGCGTTTGCTTTATAAGAGGTCCATCTCTTATCGGAAGACCAGAAGATCGTGTATCGCGTACTCATTGAGTTGAATATAATTGGCTAGGAATCTTGGTATTGCAGTTACCCTTCCACGAAAGGCTTGTGAAGACATCTTATGTCCTTTTCACGGCAGACTCTCCGTAAGAGGGAAGCTGTTATCTGGAATAGTAGTTAGTGCCAAAGCAAACAATATGATTGTTGTTTCTAGAGAATTTCCACATCAAGTAGCTAAATATCAGCGTTATGAAAGAAGCAGATCAAGGGTGCACGCATATCTTCCAGAATGCATTGAGGTAACGGAAGGCGATGAAATAACAATTGCTGAATGCAGACCATTATCGAAGACTGTTTCGTTTGTAGTAATCGAGGGAGGCAAAGGAATTGTCGTCTAAGACAAGAGCGGTATCAGCAAAAGGAGTTGAAGAATTTCGGCCGTACATTACAAGGGCTCTCCCAGTCACGGCAGAATTAGTTTGTGCGGATAACACCGGCGCAAAGGTCTTGCGTATAGCACAAGTTGGTAGATACAAGGGTAGACATTCAAGACTACCTGCTGCTGCAGTAGGCGACTTGGTTACCGTGACTGTGAAAAAGGGCGCCGCGGAACTACGAAAACAGATATTCGGAGCTGTGATAATTAGGCAAAAGTATGCGATCAAGAGGCTCAATGGCGTCCGCTTAACATTCGAGGATAACGCAGCGGTATTGGTAACACCTGAAGGCGAAATCAAAGGAACCGACATTAAGGGTCCAGTTGCTGCTGAAGCTGCAGAAAAATGGCCAAGGATAGCGAACCTTGCGTCGCTTATAGTTTGAGTGTAATTAAATCATGACAAAAATTAACCCAAAATTATTGCATGTTCCGAGCCACTTAAGGGACTCTGGGGTAAGTTCAACGCTTTCAGAGAATTTGCGTGAACAGTACGGTTGTAGAAGTTGCAGGGTAATTAAGGGAGATGGTGTTAGGGTTGTCCGTGGTGAATACTCTGGAATAGAAGGAAAAGTGGAAAAAGTTAACACACAGAAAGGAACTCTGTCTATCGAAGGGATCCAACGTGAGAAAGTGAAAGGTGGAAATGTAAAGGTTCAGATCCATTCGTCAAATCTGATTATAACGGGACTGCATCTCGATGACAAATACAGGCAGAATAAACTCCAACGCAAACTGAATCCAACCAAGGAGAGAGCAGATCATTCCAAGCATACTCCTAAAACGAGAAAGAAAACGCAAAAACAGGAGGCTACAGGATAATGGGGAAGAAGGGAGGAGACACCAGACTAAAGAGGCAACTTGCACCCACTTTCTGGAATATTCGAAGAAAGGAAAGTCAATTCGTGCTCAAGGCTTCGCCAGGTCCGCACAGAAAAGACAAGTCCTACCCTCTGGGCATTATTCTTCGAGATGTGCTGAACGTCGCAAACAGTATGCATGAAGCTAAAACTATCGTTTCAGCAGGGAAAATAAAAGTAGATGGAATAGAGAGAAGGGATGTAAAATTTCCTGTGGGCCTGATGGACGTGATCGAATTAACTACGACCGGACAATCCCACCGCTTCGTTCCGAGAGATTCTAAATTGTTGGTTCCTGTAGAGATCCAAAATGCTGAAAAGATGGTCAAGTTTGTTAAGGTTTCGAGCAAGGTTACCACGAAGGGTGGCAAACTACAATACGGTTTTCACGATGGAAAGACCATGATCAGTGAGCAACCACTATCGGTAGGAGATACTTGCCTCTTGGACTTCGAGAATTTGAGTATCAAAGAAATAGTCAGATTCGAAAAAGGAAATTTGGGGCTAATCACAAGCGGAGATAACGCAGGTAGCTTTGGAACGATAGAAGATATCAAAGATGGACTATTTTCCCTCCCAAAGCGTGTTGTACTAGCGTTGGAAAACAGATCAGTCGAATTACCCACTGAGATCGTCATGGCTGTTGGCCTGAAAGCGCCACTAGTCAGGGTGAATTAGTTATTATGAATCAGACCTCGACGGAATTATCCACCCATCCCATGAAGAGAATTATCGTTAGCAAAGTAGTTGTCAATATTGGGGTAGGAAAATCAGGAGAACCTTTAGAGAAAGCCAAACGCGGGTTAGAAGAGTTAACGGGGCAAAGACCGACTGTACGAGGCGCAAGAAAATCCGTTAGAGATTTTGGCATTCATAAAGGTGAGCCTATAGCTGCGATGGTGACTCTCAGACGTGGGGCAGCTCTTCAGTTCCTGCAACGCACGATGGCGGCGAAGAGGAATATCCTTAAGGCGTCTTCCTTCGATAACTTCGGGAATTTGTCTATAGGGATTCAGGAACATATTGATCTGCCGGACACTAAATATAATCCAGATATAGGTATCTTTGGGATGGATGTCAGTATCGCACTTACCCGGCCAGGATACTCAATTGCAAGGAAAAGAATCCATAGGAGTATTGGCAAAGGACACAGGATAACAAAAGACGATGCGATTCGATTCTTTGAAAAGCAGTTTGGGGCAGAGGTAACATATGCCTAAACCCAGGGACTATTCGGAAACAGGAAGGAAAAAACTGGCGCATGGAAAAGGAACCAGGTGGTGTAAAAGATGTGGTTCATATACAGGTCTTATTCAACAGTATGATCTAATGCTTTGCAGGCAATGCTTTAGGGAAGTAGCTCTTAACTTGGGCTTCAACAAATATGAATAATTCGGGTGATTAAGAGATGCCAGCATTAAATGTTTTGTCAAATCTATTTACAACAATATATAACAACGAATCTCGGAGAAAGAAGGAGTGCATCGTGATTCCCGCGTCAAGGTTTTCTAGCGACGTCCTACGTGTGATGCAGAAGCATCGCTATATTGGCGAATTCGAGCAGATAGACGACGGAAGGGCAGGCAAATTCAGAATTCAGTTACTGGCAAAGATTAACAAGTGTGGAATCATAACCCCACGTTTTAGTGTAAAGAAAAACAGCTATTTGAACTGGGAAAGACGATTTCTGCCGGCATATAACATGGGGTTAATTCTTGTATCTACTAGCGCTGGTATATTGTCGCATCATGAAGCCCAAGAACAAGGGATAGGGGGAGTCTTAATTGGCTATATCTTCTGAAGATGAAATTAAAGCAGAAATTCCAATCCCTGAAAGTGTAAAAGCAGAAATTCTCGACAATGTATTTATTGTCGAGGGCAGACTCGGAAAACTAAAAAAAAACATTACTAGGATTCCCGTTGTTGTACTAGTTCAAGACAAGAAGATCGTAATACGACCACATGGCAGAAGAAAGAAAGACCTTGCAATAACAAATACAGCTAGAAGCATAATAGGAAGTATGCTAACTGGGGTCGAGAAAGGCTTTACTTACAGGCTAAAAATAGTATCGGCTCATTTTCCAATGTCTGTGAAACTCAAAGGAGACAAAGTCAATATAGAAAACTATTTCGGGGAAAGATCACCACGTACCTCTCAAATAGTAGGAGAGACTACAAAGGTCACGGTCGCTGGAGAAGATGTGATCGTGCAAGGTCCTAGTTTGGAGGACGTCTCTCAGACTGCTGCGAATATAGAGCTATCAACAAAGATGAAAGGGAAAGACCAAAGGGTTTTTCTTGATGGCTTATATATATATTCAAAAGAAAAAGGAATTTAGCTCTACTTACACTTTTATAACGTTCATTATTCGAGTTCTGAAATATACTCCTTTTGAGTCTAACCTTTTCCGAAAAAAATTTTGGATGTTCCTTTGAGTACTACTATATCTCACCTATCATAACATTTATTTTGTGCCTGAATTTGCTGTATAATGCGCCGCTGTAGCTCAGCATGGTAGAGCAAATTCAAATGTGGTTCCGCATTGGAGTTCAGCTGGCTGTTAACCAGTGGGTCATCAGTTCGAGTCTGATCAGCGGCGCGTTTTATCACAATGCACAAGAGAAGTACAGGCCATTATTCGAATCGAACGGCATCGAGTGCGGTTGCATCTGCAAGTAAATCCAAATGCTTGCTTGCTAATACGTAGCCATTTTTGATCTCACCCGGCGAAATCCATCTGTTTGAAGATGAAAAAAGCCTTTCTTTTCGCATTCGCTTTTCAAGTTCTTCCACATCCAATTCCCTTTCTTCAATTTCTTCTGTTAGGATGTGTTTTATTGTTAGCAAGATTTTCTTCACCAACACTCGCCGTCCATACCTCTGAGAGAAGTCGCGGGCGTCGTCAAAGTCCAATATCTTAATCTTTATTTGGAACTTGTTCAGAGCATCGCGGCTTGTGAGTAGCCTCTCATCAACAAACCTGTCATAGCTCATTTCTTTCTTATCACTCGATATAGTTCCGACATATATGAATTAAGGCTTTTTAAACTCTTAACAGGAGGACTGTCTTATGCATGAGTCGAAATGGTAATAAAGACATCCATTTTCTCTGATTCCGCATTTAACCATTCTGACCTTCATTCCTGGGGTGACATTTCCAGATAACGATCCAATCAGTTTAATGCCCCGCATATCCACTACGCCATACAAATCTTCCCTGCCGTAAATATTAGAAGTTGTAAACTCGATTAGCGTCCCGGTGGTTTCGAATTTCTCCAATCTTGTTGTGAAAAAACAATCGCAACAATATTCTAATGGTGGCCACATTTTCTTGCGGCAATGTTTGCAGACTGGGACTCTAAACTCCCCTCTCCGGATGAAATCATAAAATTTTCTCATGAGTCTACGCCTAGAATCAAGACTGTTGCAGATGTGCCTGCTGCTGCGAGATTATGAATTAGACCTGTTCTACATCCCTTTACTTGTCTTAAACCTGCTCGTCCGTCTAATTGCATTGCTATTTCTGCGGCTTGGGCTACGCCAGTTGCACCAATGGGATGACCGCAGCCAAGTATTCCACCGCGGGGATTTATCGAGAGCTCCTCCTGACTCACAAATTTTCCCCCTTCGCCTTTTTTTGCAAAATGAAGATCCTCATAGGCTAGGATTTCGAGGATTGTAAACGCGTCATGTAGCTCGACCACGTCGATGCTGAGAGGATCAGTCGCTGCCATGCGATATGCATCCGCTGCAGCCTCTTTGGTAGCACGGATCGAGGTGAGATCGTTTGCAGCCTTGCTGAAACTAGCACAGTTGGTTTGTTGTCCTATTCCTCTTACCCAGATAGGATTCTCGGTCGTCTTCCTAGCCTTTTTATCCGACACTAATAGTATAGCAGATGATCCAGTACAAAGAGATGAGCAATCTAATAGCTTTATCGGAGGTACTATCTTCCTCGAGTTCAAAACCTCATCATAGGTTATTGCCTCACCGAACAAAGCATCAGGATTTTTAGCAGCATTCAAATGGTTCCTAACTGATACCATCGCCATCTGTTCCTGGGTAGTGCCATACTTTCTCATATGTGCCTTGGCAAAAAGTGCAGCCCAATGTACTGGAAGGCCATACTCCCCTCTCGAAAGGTCCCAAGTTAGCCTGCCGCCAGCTGTATTGATCTTTTCAGCTCCCACTACCAATGCCGAATCACAGAGACCCGATGAAATATAAGAAAAGGCACATGCAATAGCGTTTGTTCCAGAATTACACAAATTATCTATCCGGTGAGAGATTTTTGGCCTCAATCCCAACATCTCTGAAATAATAGAGGAACTATATTGTTCTACAGAACAGCTTGAAAACAGTACCGCATCGATCTCTTTTTTTATGATCTCCTGCTGCGCTAGGATGTTCCGGCAGGGTTCGCAGGCGATCTCGAATAAGGATATCTCTGACGTTCGCCTAAATTTATTTGTGGCATAAGCTGCTACCGCTACTTCACGCACTGGGAAAAGTTGAGAGCATCTCCCTAAAAGAAGTTTCTGAATCGCCAACTGGGTTGACCTGTATAATGGGCAAAGAAATTCCAGACGAAAAAAATCTTCGAATAGAATGTATGCACTGCTCAGAATTCCCGGATATTGTGAGCGAATCTAACATTTCTTCAGAAACATATTTTGTGGCGGCATCCAGTCCGGCTACCCTATACTCTACTGTTATCCTGCGGACTTCTGCAGCAAACCCATTGGAGGAAAGGAACTCGTTATAATATTTGCCTACTGCAATGTAGAATGCGAGCGTCTTCGCTGCACGTAGACGTGCTTTTTCCGGTTCTTTATTTGATACAGCCCCAATAAACACACACGCAATTTCAAACCGTCTATCTGGATATCTTGTGGCGGATTTGATCTGCGCAACGGTGCTCCTCAGCTCTTCTAATGGTCTTAGATATAACAAAATTCCATCGGCAATGGCACAAGAGAGCGCTATCATTTTCTTGTTCAGAGCTGCCATCAGGATAGGAATAACGCGTCGTGGTGGTTTGTATAAAAGTTTGAAATTCTGCACATTGAAAAATGTCCCAGAATAATTGACCTCCTCGCCTGTTATCATTTGGCGAAGACACTCGACATATTCTTGGATTCTTTGAAGCGGTTTCGAAAATGTTATCCCATGCCATTTTTCTACAATAGCCTCGGTGCTTACACCTAAGCCTATTACGGTCCGACTATCTGATAGCAGATCTAGTGTAGTAGCTGCCATCGCCACAGTCGCGGGCGTTCTAGCAAATGCGCTAACAACGGCTGTCCCAATCCTTACCCGCTTAGTTATCTGCGATACGGCACCTAAAGTGGCAAAGGCCTCACGACCCCAAGATTCAGGAACCCACAATGAATCGACATTCATGTTGCGATCGGCAAGTTTTGAGAATAAAAGAACTTCTTTCATCGATAATAAACTACCTGGGTTGTAACCTATTCTAATTGGGGACATCAGACAATGTCAGCGGATTTCAATTCTTTTGTTGCATCTTCAATGTCTTTGTGAGAGTCGATAGAACGCCAGAATGAATTCGCGTATCTTATGCCCTGCAATTTTTTGCCTTTTGCCATATCTGGTAGGGCGGTGACTTCAATATTTCCATTTTCAGGCAGGTATTGGAACACTTCTCTAGTGAAATGATACACACCAGCGTTTATCCATTTATCCTTGATTACGGGCTTTTCAAGGAAACCGAGCACGTTAAAATGATCATCGACTTCGACAACCCCGTACGGACTCCTCAATGGAACGAGTGCCAATGAAGCGATATTGCTATTACGCAACTGATTGGGATCAAGATCCGTTAAGATGTCTCCATTTACCATAAAGAAGCCGTCCTCTTTCACACCGCCTAATAGACTTTCAGCATTCTTAAGCGCACCGCCCGTCCCTAATGGTTCTTCTTCTACCGCATAGCCGACTTTGACTCCGAACCTAGTACCACTTCCGATATAATCGATGATTTGTTCTTTAAGATATCCTACACATATTACCATCTCGTTCGTTCCATGTTTCTTAAACCATTTAATTTGCCATTCTAT
>WNFX01003128.1_pt1 | contig 16575 bp, 21 predicted proteins | sample 5400111 | NCBI WGS metagenome assembly WNFX01 (sample SAMN13153363, study PRJNA577476) | soil metagenome | isolation source: 40 cm soil or saprolite under grassland replicate 1 | place: USA:California | collected 2016-06-15 | reverse complement strand
TGGGTTCTCCCACCATCAGATATGAACCTTGTCTGCTTGTGCCTGACTCCTTCCTCTTCTCAAACACCTGCTCATTGTCTCCTTTGAGGCGGTTTCTTCTCAGTTGAAGCGGTTAGACATGGACTTTTTCAGAAGAGAGGATGATATCGCCACGCTGATAGTGACGCTCGACGGTCACGGCTGCGACCTGTGCCAGTTCCTCCAGGCTCAGTGGAGCGAAGTACGGTATGCGACGTAGGACGTCAATGTTCGCAGGCATCCTGTTTCTCCTTCGAGGAGCGGCTCACCTCATGGAGAGGGACAGGTGAACGCTGCGAACAGAAGGCTGCCCGTCACTGCTGGCCATCTCCTCATGAGGCATGGTTCAACTGCATGAGACGGTTTCACCAAATAGCATGCTCTCCAAACCGCTTGTGATGCGAGAAGCACTTGTTGTTGGACGGTTCAGACGGTCCCGTGTACATGACCATGAAGTGAACCTTGCCTCACACTGTATTGTAGCACGCTCTGCTGTGACTTTCGTCACTGTCATGCTGCCCTGCCTTCGCTTATGCTGTAAAGGGAAGAGTCTCGTGGAGAGAAACACCAGAGGGAAAGGAGGAAAGACCATGACACAACAGGCAGCGACCTGGAAGGCAACAGCAGACACGGTCCTGGATGTCCGACCGGACCTGGAACAGGGAGGGGAACCGTTTGTGCGCATTATGGAGGCCGCCTTGGCGATTCAACCAGGAGGGACCCTGGTGATTATTGCTCCCTTCGAGCCAGTCCCGCTCTACGACGTCCTGGCAGAGCGCTCATTTACCCATGAGACGGAGAAGGTGGCAGAAGGCGAATGGGCCGTGCGGTTCTCCCACACGGTGTGAGGAGAAGCGCAGGAGTGCTGAGATGATCTGGCGGGTTTCCTGCCAGGAGAGAAAAGGAGTGAGCGGACGGTGAGCCGTATGCAGAACCAGAACGAGGGATCGGCCTCTGCGCCAGGAAGACCCCTCACCATCACGACAAGTGGGATGATGAGTTCAATGACAGGACGCCGTGGTGTTCCACTCTCTGTGCCACTCCCGTTTTTGCTGACGGGGGCCGGTGCAGCAGCGCTCTTCGGTCTCCTGCTACCCTGGCTCATCCCCCAGGCGATCCAGGTCCCAGGTTTTCCGCATGTGCTAGCGCTGGTGCATCTCGCAACGCTTGGCTGGTTGACCATGACGATCATGGGGGCCTCCCTCCAACTGGTGCCTGTCATCGTCGTGGCACCGCTACGTGCCACGCGCTTCATCCGCTACCAGTACCCCATGTATGTGAGCGGGGTCGTGTTGCTGCTCGGTGGCTTCTGGTGGATGCAGCCCTGGTTGATGGTGATAGGTGGAACAGTGATTGTGCTTGCGATTATCCACTATAGCGTGATCCTCGCCGTGACCTTCAGGCAGGCAACGACGCGACCATTGACCATGCGCTTTCTCGTTGCATCGCTGGTCTATCTGTGCCTGGTGCTCAGCCTGGGGCTGACCGCTGCCCTCGACTTCCAGTTTGGTTTTCTGGGGACCGCCTTCGACCAGCTGTTGCTGACGCACATTACTCTGGGAGTGGTGGGCTGGCTCAGTACCACTCTCATGGGCGTGTCGTACACCCTGGTGCGCCTGTTTGCGCTGGCCCACGCGCATGCTGACCGCCTGGGCAAGGTCATTTTTGTGCTGTTGAATCTGAGCATTGTTCTGCTGGCGTTGGGCTTCATCCTCTCCTGGCAGCCCATCATCTTTGTGGGGGGCGGAATACTGGTAGCTACAGCCTGGCTCTTTGCCTATGACTACTGGCGGATGCTTCGTGTGCGTCATCGCAAGCTGCTCGATATCACCCAGCATCACAGCAGCGCGGCGGTCGTCTATTTCGCTGGCGTGGTGCCAGGTGGAGTAGCGGTAGTGCTCTTTGGCTGGGGGCAGCCCAGGGTCCTGGTGGCGCTTGCGCTCTTCGCGCTGGTTGGGTGGGTAGGACAAAGCACCATCGGCTATCTCTATAAGATCGTGCCGTTCCTCATCTGGCATGAGCGCTATGGCCCACACGTTGGTCGAGAGCATGTCCCTTTGATGCGCGAGATGATTTCCCAGCGCTGGGCTGTCATCAGTTGGTGGCTGATCAATAGCGGGATTCTTGGTGCGGCCCTCTCAGCATGGGAAGGATGGATTCTGCCAGCGCAGGTGGCGAGCGGGCTGCTGGGTGCCGGGCTCGTGCTTGCGGCAGGAAATATTACCGGAGGTGCGCTGCATCTTCGTAAAGGATAACTCTCATCTTTCTTCAAGAGAGCTTTACAGCCGGTGCATGTCTTTTCTTCACGACATGGCGCCGGTAGCTCTTACTCAGAAGAAACCGAGCAGCCTGCGACCTTCTTCCGTCATGCGCGACGGGTCCCAACGCGGCTCCCACACCAGGCGGATTTCACCACCTGTGATGCCGGGTATCTCCGAGAGGGCAGCACCCACTCCTTCACTGAGGGATTCATGCATAGGACATCCGGGGGTGGTGAGCGTCATGGTCAGGGTGACGCAGCCCTCTTCGTTGATCTCGACGGCATAGACCAGACCGAGATCGAGAATATTTACGCCAAGTTCAGGGTCGTAGACCTCGTGAAGCGCCTCGTACACCTGCGCACGTGTTGTTTCAATGGCCGCCCTATCCATAATCTTTCTCTCCTTCCATCTGTGAATGGTTGCTGTCTGCACTCACTCTCTCCCACCGAGGGGAGCGACTCTGCTGGGAGCAGCATAGCGCATCATCATGGACGAATGCTGTAACATTAGTCACAGCAACCGTTGAACCAATCCTCTATACTCAGAGTGTCAGCGTTGGCAACCTGGTCAGCGCTCGGTGTACGTTTGATCCTGTTGGAGAGAGAAACAATGACAGAACCGACCACAGTCACGCTGGATGTCCGTGAGATGACTCCGCGCGAGCGGCACCCGGCTATCTTTGCGCGCCTGGATGGACTGCAGCCAGGCGAAACGCTGCGCCTGGTGAACGATCATGACCCCAAACCGTTGCGCTATCAATTACTGGCCGAACATCCCGATCTCTTCACATGGGAGCCGGAACAGGAGGGACCTGAAGAATGGATAATCCGCATTCAGAAGAGAGGACAAGAGATGTAGCATCTCCCTATGGGGAGAGCGATGACGAAGGACGCACGCAAAAGATCAGCCATGTGTTTCACTGCATGCAGTGTGACTTGCAGTTTCAAGCTGATACGGTCATAGTGAGCCGTGAGGGATCGCAAGAGGAAGAGGAACAGCTGGTTCGTCTGCGCCTTCCTGAAGGCATCTCACCAACGCAACGAGCCGTTGCTGAGCAGATGTACGAACGTCTTGGAGGAGAAAGCACATCTATGACACCATTCACGCAACCCCTCCGAGAGGAACACAAGGAACTGCTCCCCCACATTGAGCGGTTGCGCACGGTGGCCGATTCGATAGGGACAGTACCCATCGAGTCCGTCCGGCAGAATATAGAGGAAATCTACACCTTCCTGACACACCAGCTGACGCCTCATGCCCAGGCAGAAGAGCGCGTCCTCTATCCGACTGTTGGAAGACTCATGGGTGCGGCAGAGGCGACAGCGACGATGAGCCAGGAGCATACAGATATTCATCGGTATACTCAGGAGCTGGGTGCGCTTCGGCGACACCTGTCTGAGGCTTCCCTTGGCGAAACCGAGCAACAAGCTCTGCGTCGTGTCCTTTATGGCCTCTACGCGCTTGTCAAGGGACACTTTGCCAAAGAAGAGGAGATCTATCTTCCCCTTCTGGACACACGCTTGACCGCGCGAGAGGCACTGCAGATGTTCGAGGCGATGGAAATGGCGGCACAGGAGGCAAAGCGCAGCGTGGAAAACTAGAACCCCTGCGATCCAAACGTGTATACTCGTTCTGGAGGAGTCTCACATCGATCTGGCGCGAGTATTCTCATGGCATGCGTATACGACCAAAGGCGTCCATTCGCCAACAGCGAGCAGAAAGGTGCGTTCCAAGGGAGTGCGATCCTCCCTCCACGCTGCTGCCGAACCGGTACGAGGTCCCGAGCGCACGACGGTCCTCAGCATGATCGACCCGCTCGATGTTCTTCTCCACACTCAGGAAGCGGCCTGTGCATGCACAGACCCAAAAGGCATAGAGAGCGTGAGCCGTCTCCGCCACAGTGAAAGCGTGCCTCGAATGCAAGTCGAAGCCGCTCAAAGGCCTCAAGCTTCTGCTTCATGCCGGTTGGAGTCCGTTCCATGAGAACCTCCTCTCGGATGTTCCTGGACGGATTCGCTTTCGCCTGTTGACGAAGAGGATGGGAAAGCCTTCTGTTCTGGGTCTGCCCCCTCTTTGAGGGAGCAGATGCCTCCTTTCACGCGCCTACACTGCTTGTAGCCGGTCTCCAACAGAGACTATCCCTTCGGTCAGGATCTGTGCTCGCAGATCTGCATGAGAGAGTGCCATACACCTCGTCGCCTGATGCGTGTTCTCAGAGGCGCAGGACTCGTGTGGTGCAAGACCACGGAGGACCACATCCCCAATGCGAAACTTACGTCCAATCAAATGCTCAAGGGAACAGCCGCGAATCACCATATTGCGTCGCGCAGTGTCGCCGGAATCAGTCTGTGGCTCCTCGCTCTTCAGCGCCTCCAGCGCTTCCTGTTCAACGAAGGTCACATCGCAAGTGGTCGCATCCGAGGCTGCATCGTTGCCACGGGACGCATAAAAGCGATCGCCTTCTATCCCTCTCCCTGGCATCAGATGCGCCGTGGTGATGGCGGTCATAGGCGCACCTGGCGCGCTTGCAATGTGAATTGAGACGATACAACCTCCCATCAAAGCTCCTCTCATGGTATCGTGCTGGCAGACCCGCTCTCACGGGGATGAGTTCCATACAACTTAGTGACTCCAATACATTTCTACACGCCTCTTCTGGGAAGAAACGTCTGTGTTTCATCCCTTATTCTCTTGTTCACCTTGTGCTTGTTGTGCTCTGTTGCCTTCGACCGAGTGGCGGGAGGAATGCAGTGCAAGCCAGAGGTTCACCGCCAGGCAGATGGCCAGCACCAACGGCTGCCCTACACTCCCGAACAGACTCAGAAGTGGAGACACACGGAAGAACCGTTGCAAATGCCGGGCGCGTAGCGAGTGGTGGCCCATGCCCTGCCGTCAGCCCAAGCAAGACGACTGCTCCGAGCGGGCACTACATTCCATGATGCCACTGCTGATCATGGTACGAGCATCCCTCGCGGGTATCCTGGTGGCCTGCTCCATCCTGTGGTCGCCCTGTATCCCCATGGCCGCCCGCCCTACCGGCCCCGCACCACCAGCACATCCAGCGTCCGTGGCCCATGCACCCCCTCCACTCGACTCAGCTCGATATCCGAAGTAGCCGATGGACCGGAGATGAACGTCATCGGTCGCCTGGCGCGAGCCGCCTCATCCAGGCGTGTAATAGCCTCTGGCACAAGATCCACAATCTGATCTTCATACACAACACACAGGTGGTAATCGGAAAGCAGCGTGATGACGCGCCGACCCTGGTGCGCACCACCATCCAGCACGATCGTGCCTGTCTGGGCAATGCCAAGCGCACAGCCCGTAAGCACACCATCGCTCGTATCAAGCAGCTCGTAGGTCAGCGTGTTGTCATCCTGCAGCCGTTCGACCCCCGCAGGTAACCAGTTCTCGGGCAGGTCCTTCGGAATAACCAGGTGTCGCACGACCCGTGCAGCGCAGGTTGTAGCGATGGCCTCTGGCAATGCAGCCTCATCAACCCGCCGCACAGCAACCTTGTAGTCAGCGACCCGCTCGACGAAGCGCTCCACGACCTCTTCGTGCGGCACCGTCTCGCTGCGCCGGTAATCACGTGCAACCACGACCGCCTCGGGTTGCTCGTCGTCGGGGACATCATGCAGTGCCGCGCGGATACGGCGCAGCATCTCCTCGCGTGCGGTACTTCCAATACTCATGAATGTGCCTCCTCCTTGCTTGCCTCTTGTGGTGCTTCGCGTGCGCGCCACCACTCGCGAAAGCTCTGCCTGGGGATAGGTCGCACATCGCGCAGAGCCGTCCAGCCTGCCAGCGGACCAGGGAGGGCATCAATCACGCCACCATGCCTGAACGGCAACTGCCCAAACTGGGCCAGCCTTTGGGCCTGCTCATACCGCTGGCGACTCGCAAAAGTGCGTGCCATGAGCTTCATCGCGACATTCTCGGGGTCCGCACGCGCACGCAGGCTCTTGCTCTCCTGCTTCTGATGTACAACGCGCCCACGCAGGTAAACGAGGACTTCCGGGATGTTAATCTTGACAGGGCAGGCGTCATAGCAGGCCCCGCAGAGCGAGGAGGCATAGGGCAATGAACTGGCTCGCTCGATGCCGATGAGTTGGGGTGTCAGGATGGAACCGATGGGTCCGGGATAGACCGAACTGTAGGCGTACCCCCCGACGCGCTCATAGACGGGGCAGATATTGAGACAAGCGCTGCAGCGGATGCAGTTGAGGGTCTGGCGGCCGAAGGTGTCGGCGAGCACCTGCGTGCGCCCATTGTCGAGCAGCACGAGATGGAACTCCTGCGGCCCATCGCCCTCACGGACGCCCGTCCAGAATGAGGTGTAGGGGTTCATTCGCTCGCCCGTGGAGGAGCGCGGTAGGAGCTGCAGGAACACCTCGAGATCCTGCCAGGTGGGAATGACCTTCTCAATGCCCATCACTGAGATCAGGACAGGCGGTAGCGTGACGCACATGCGCCCGTTGCCCTCGGACTCGACCACGCAGACTGTGCCTGTCTCGGCCACCGCGAAATTCACGCCACTGATGGCAACCGAGGCGGAGAGGAATTTGCGCCGCAGGTGCGTCCGCGCCACGTTGGCGAGGTCATGTGGGTCATCGCTGAGCTCATCTACGTCCAGTGTACGCAAGAACACCTCGCGGATCTCCGCACGGTTCTTATGAATGGCGGGGACGAGAATATGCGAGGAGCTCTCGCCAGCCAATTGGATGATGAGCTCGGCCAGGTCGGTCTCGATAGCAGCGATGCCGCTGGCTTCGAGTGCCCGATTGAGCTTGATCTCGTCGGTGGTGAGCGACTTGACCTTGATGACCTCGAGTGCGCCATGATCGGCCACAAGCTGCGTCACGATCGCATTGGCTTCCTGCGCATCACGTGCCCAGTGGACATGCCCTCCAGCCCGCTGCACCGAGGCTTCAATCTCCAGCAGGTAGGTATCCAGATGGCGCAACACACGCTCTTTGAGTGCCCGCCCGGCCTCGCGGAGGTCCTGCCAGTCAGGCATCTCGTCGATCACTTGCGCGGATTTTGCGCGAATCGTGTGAGTGGCATTGTTCAGATTGCGGCGCAACTGGGTATTGGCAAGCTCATGCCTCGCCGCCGCCTGAAAGGTGGGGAGCGGTCGTCTTGTCCGTGTGGTAGAAGGGGATACGCTCATACGAGACTCCTTTGCCCGGTGGATGCCAGGATCTCAGCGATGTGGACGGTCCGCACGCCTGCGCGCTGACGATGGAGTGCCCCATTGATGTGCATCAAGCAGGAGTTGTCCACCGCCGCGCAGACCTCGGCGTGCGTGTCCAGGACACAGCGCAGCTTATCGCTGAGCATCGCCAGTGAGGTGTCAACATTCTTGAGCGCGAAGGTGCCGCCGAAGCCGCAGCACTCCTCGGCACCCGGCAGCTCGACGAGGTCGATGCCGCGTACGGCCCGTAGTAAGCGCAGGGGCGCGTCACCCACGCGTATCATGCGCAACGAGTGACACGTTGGGTGGTAGGTGACCCGGTGGGGGTAATAGGCACCCACGTCCTCCACTCCCATCCGATAGACAAGGAACTCGGTCAGCTCGTACACGCGTGGCACCAGTGCCGCCACCTCCGCCGCAAGCTGCTGGTCATCGAACCACTCGGCAGCACGTTGGTAGAGTGTGCGCACCATACCTGCGCAGGAGGCCGAAGGGGAGACGACGATCTCAGACGAGCCGAAGATTTGCACAAAGCGCCGGATGAGCGGCAGGGCTTCCCGTTGGTAGCCGGTGTTGTAGTGCATCTGCCCACAGCACGTCTGCTCCATTGGGAAGTCTACTGTGTGTCCGAGCCGTTCGAGCAGTTCGACAGTTGCACGACCGGCTTCGGGAAAAAGCGTGTCGTTGAAACAGGTAATGAACAGCGAAACATTCATCTCGTCTTTCTCCTTCTCATTATCCGCATTACGACGGTGCCGATCAGCACGAGCACTGCACTCATACCAAACGCCATTGGCAGCCTGGGCAGTGACGGGCGAGCGGCTCGGGATACGCTCTTGCTGGTTCACTGCTGCCTTCGCGCATGGCCATCTGGATGACCTGCGCCAGATGCAGTGCCCGCCCAACCCCGACCAGGAGCCAGCCCCTGCTTTCCGGCAGCAGCCCGATATTGTCCACCTGGAGGTACTTCTTCCGCATGCTCAAATCTCCGCTCCTCTGCCATAGAACATCGTATCCTCACGTGAGCCACCCTGTCCTTCACCGATGGAGCGATAGTCAGCAATCAGTTCAATGGAACGCAGATATTTCACCATCTTATAACCCAACTGCGTCTCCACGCGTAGACGCAAGGGAGCGCCATGCGGCAACGGCAGTGGTTCATCATTGAATTCATAGGCAAGGATGGTTTGTGGATGCATCGCCAGCAGCATATCGATCACTTCGTAAAATGGCTGGCGTGGTTTGCCATCGTAGGTGAATTGATCCAGCCCGTAGGAGGTACACTTGACGTAACGCGCCTCAGACAACGGTTCACAGCGGTCCAGAATGTCGGTCAAGGGAACCCCTTTCCATTTGCCAACGCCTGACCACCCCTGGACACAATTATGCTTGGTAATCTGCACCTGGCCGGGCAGAGCGCGAATCTCCTCCAGTGAGAGACAGAGTGGGTGCTTCACCAGTCCTTTGACCTCCAGGTGCCAGTCGCGGAAATTGTTGTTGGCCATCTCGAGAAACTCTGGACTTTCTGCGCTCTTCGGGGGTGCCCCATTGATCCAGAAGTAGGGCGAGATGTCCGACGCTTTATAATGTTGGGCCGACGCCATGTTATGCAGTGCAATCGTGCGAATCGGTGCCTCAAATGTGTCAAGAGCCACCTGCATTCGACGTTTGTGGCGCAATGAGTACCATGTGGTCCAGATGTAGATGCCCAGGACAAGCAGCAAGGCTATGATGGCGATAGCAACGGCCAACCCGAAACTTTCATTCGGTCCGCCAAGCACAATGTTGGTGATGTTTTCATGGAAGTGCACCACGAGCACCAGGAGGGTGTGCAGCACCGTGAACACAGCAAATGCGGCCATGCCCAGGAAGTGGAGACTGCGTGCCACCTGGCGTCCGCCAAACAGCTTGATATACCAGGGGAAACTCGCGGCAATCGCAGGTGACATGGCAGCGCCCGTCAGCAGCATAAACGGCCCCAGGAGAAAAATGACGAAGGCATACGCGAGTTGCTGGAGCGGGTCATAGGGATGAAAGGCGCTGAGCGGTGGAATATGCAAACTGAGGTAGGTCAGCAGCGACTGCCAGGCCTGCGGAAAAATGCTCCAGGACGTGGGAATCAGCCGGGCCCATTCTCCTGTCGTAAAGAGCAACACCACATAGATGATGCCGTTGAGCAGCCAGAGCGAGTTGGAAACGCCGTGCCAGTGGCGTCCGAGTCCCAGATTCTTGTTCCCGGGGAGGGCAAGGAACGGAGTGATAGCGATCTCGTCGTCGCGCGCGGTATAGATCACATCGTTCCCGGTTGGCACTTTCTTCTTCGTGAACTTGATCCACTCGGTTCCGGGCATACAGCCATCATTCCAGTACAATCTGGGATGCGCCCCCAGGATCTCGATGCCGCTGCGGATGAGTAACCCAATGAACAGGAGATTCACGTAGTGACTGAGACGCAACCAGAGTGGGAATCCCAGGCTCGCCAGCACAAGATGTATCATAGTTCTTCCCTTTCTCGTCTCTTCGTACCTCCGGGTCGCCTTTTCAGCAGTACCTTCTGCCGGTTTCAGTATTCCGGCGGGCAGTGCTTGCTTCCATGACCCCGCCGTTTTGTCCTCTTCCATGCACGTCTTTGCACATCTGCCATTCCGTCATCGTTGTACCAGAACGAATGCTCCAGGACAACCACAGCAACCTGCCCGCTCTCTTGTATGCAACGTGCCTTTCTGATGATGGGGCGCTTTTTGCGCCCACGTGTGAAGAAAAAAAGGTCCTACCCAGGTGTGTTGTGAGCAACAGACGCGTTCCTCAGCTGCTCTTGAGGCAGAGGAGCGTTCTCTTCAGGCAGAATGATCCGCGCCCCAGGTTGAAACCGCACGTAAGCCCAGGCGTATTGGATGAGTACGATCAGGCGATTGCGAAAGCCGATCAGATACACGATATGCACAGCAATCCAGATGAGCCAGGCCAACACGCCTGTGAAGTGCAGCGGCCCCAGATCGACCACGGCAAAGGCGCGTCCCACCGTCGCCAGGGTGCCTTTGTCCATATAGCGGAATGGTCGCCGCCGGGCGTTCCCGGCTACCCGGACAGCAATGCTCTTTGCCACAAAGCGCCCCTCCTGCATCGCGACTGGAGCCAGTCCCGGCAGCGGCTTGCCCTTATGCATGACACAGGCCGTATCCCCAATCACAAACACATTCGGGTGACCGGGCACGGTGAGATCTGGCTCGACCTTGACGCGGCCTTGATGATCGACCTCGGCTCCCAGCCATGTTCCCGCAGGGGAGGCCTTCACGCCCGCCGTCCAGATGACGGTTTTCGCCGGGATGTCTTCCTCCCCGATCTTCACTCCCTCGGAGGTCACATCGGTGACATGCACCCCGGTCCTGACTTCCACCCCGATCTGCTCCAGTTTGTTGCGGGCTTTACGGGTTAAGGAGGCAGGGAAGGTGGGGATGATCCGGGGCTCCCCCTCGACAAGAAGAATGCGTGCCGAGGCTGGATTGATTTGCCTGAAATCGCGCGAGAGCGCCCGATGGGCCAGTTCCGCAATGGCCCCCGCCAGCTCCACGCCGGTCGATCCACCTCCCACCAGGACAAACGTGAGCAGGGCCTGGCGCTGCTCGGGATCGGGTTCGTTCTCTGCCAGCTCAAAGGCACACAGAATGGCGCGTCGAACGCTCAGCGCATCCTGTAAGGACTTCAGGCCGGGAGCCAGGGGCTTCCATGCCTCATGGCCGAAATAGGCGCTGGATGCTCCTGTCGCCAGGATCAGATAGTCATAGGGAATCGCGTGCGCTGGTGTCAGGACGCGCTGTCCCTGCACGTCCACACCGGTGACCTCCGCCAGGATCACCGAGGCGTTGGCCTGCCTGCTGAATATGCTGCGAATAGGCGCAGAGATGTCCTCGATGGACAACCCGGCGGTCGCGACCTGGTACAACATCGGTTGGAACAGGTGGTGATTCCACTGATCAAGCACCGTCACCTGGACCGGCGTATGGCGCAAGGCCTTGGCAGCCTCCAGTCCACCAAATCCAGCCCCAACAATGACCGCGCGGGGCAGGACAGTTGTGATGTTCTGTGGCCTCGTCCCCTCATTTTCTGGCCTGCTCTCCTTCTTGATGTTCACTGCCTCCCGCTTCTCCTTCATGATTCTGGCCTCCAGTGTCGAATGGATGTCTGCTCTCGCACGAGAAGCGTTCCTTCCAAGCGGGGCGGAAAGCCCCCCGTGCCCTCATGGCTCAACGCATGCGGGAGGGTGCCCGGCGTTGCCTTTGCGCTCTCCGTGGGCAGGAGCGACCCGTTCGAGGACCAGGCGTGCAGGGGACGTCTGTTCGCTGATGGGCAAGGTCACGATCAGCACGCCATTGCCATAGGTGACGTTGGCACACGCGCCATTGACCGGAACGGGCAGGGCGAGTTCGCGGGAATAGATGCCAACGCTCCATTCATCGAGCAGGAGTTCTTTGACCTCCTTCAGCAGACCGCGCAGGTCGCCGTGGAGAATCAAGCGCCCATCAGTGGTGACTTCGACGACAATATCTTCGGGTTCCAGCCCCGCCATCGGAGCCGCGACCATCAGGCGCTCATCGGTGCGATAGACCTTGACTGGAGTGTGCTGCTGCTTCCGTGTTTCTTGCATGCTGCCTCCCTTTCGTTGCCCAGGCTCCAGCTTTTCCTCCGTGACACTGCCGTTCAGGCAATCAAATATCCCCTCTCACCCTTCCTCTCCGGCGGCCTTTCTGAACGATGCTTTCTCTTCCGTTGCAGTCGTTTCCTCTTCCGTACGCGTCGCCTGGTGAGCTTGCCACGATCGCCTATGAGGCATGGCGCGCGAGCTCCTCTCCTCTTATTGTACCCCGCGTCCTGTTGGGGAAACTGTGATAAAAGTCACACGGCCATGAGCAGGCCATCAAGCAGAAATGACGAGCGCCGCTGACGTCCAGGCAAGCATGCTCGATGCGAATCGTACCTTTTTCGCATCTGCGCGTGAGGAGCAGCAGCATGGTCCTGCCGTACCTGAGGTGTGATTTTTATCACAGTGTTCTTGATGGACGTGTGCTATGCTATTCCTGACGACATAGTCTTCAATGGCGATGCCAACCAGTACAAAGACGCGCCACTCACGGCCAAAGCCGGGCGGCTCATCCGCCTGTCCGTCGTCAACGCCGGGCCGTCGGAGGTTTCGGCCTTCCATGTCATCGGCGCCATCTTCAGCGATGTCTACGTCGACGGCAATCCGGCCAATCATACCGTCGGCGATCAAACGGTTATGATTCCACCGGGCGGAGCGGTGATGATCCAACGGACCATTCCGCAGCCGGGCCTCTACCCGTTCGTCACCCACTCGTTCCCCACTCGTTCGTCGATGTTGGCAAAGGGGCACTGGGTATGATCAAAGTAACACCATAAGCTCGATTGATGTGCGAGATGATGCTCGTGGCATCTGCGCTCGATGCCATGTTTTGAGAGGGAGCAGCAGCGTGGGTATTCATACACAACCTTCCACGCCTGAGTTACGACAGCGTGGGGATCCCTCGCAGAACGCTCATCCCAGTGTTTCGGAAGAGGGAAAATGAACGATGGCTGAGAAGAAAACGACTATTCTGATCGTTGACGATGATCTGCAGCTGCTCCAAGTCGTCGCGCTCAATCTCGAACTGGAGGGCTATGCTGTCCTGCTGGCAAGTGATGGCAAGCACGCCCTCTCGCAGATTGAGGCCCATTCCCCTGACCTGGTGCTGCTTGATGTGATGATGCCCAGGATGAGCGGTTTTGCCGTGTGCCACCGTGTGCGTGAGTTCTCCACGATCCCCATCATCATGATCACCGCACAGGAGAGGAGCCAGGATAAGGTACGCGGGTTGGATCTGGGCGCGGACGATTATCTCACCAAGCCCCTGAATATGGACGAGCTGCTGGCACGGGTACGGGCCGCCCTCAGGCGGGCACAGTTTACGGCAGACGAACGCGCGCTGCACACGACCATGACCATCGGCGATCTCACGATTGACTTTGGACAGCACCTGGTGAGGCTTTCTGGCCGTAAGGTGGTCCTCACGCCAACTGAGTACCACCTCCTCGCCTCTCTTGCCCGCAACGCTGGACGCATCGTGCCACAAGATGTCTTGTTAGAACGCGTCTGGGGGGCTGAGTATATCGGCGAGCATCACATGCTTCAGGTGAACATCAACCGGCTGCGGCAGAAGCTGGAACCCGATCCTGCCCATCCGCGCTATCTGCTCACCGAGGCGGGAATCGGCTATTTCCTGGCCACACAACCCGAGGTACCAGGGGTACCGTGAGGAACACAGAGCATGGAATCGTCTGTTTGCGTTCATCAAAAAGGCGGGGATCACAAACACCTGTCTGCGGAGAAGGCATCGCCGTCACCTTCATATCCCACAAGCAGGGAGGAATGAGACGCGTGCGCACATGGATCGATGGGAACCGTGGCGTGCCTCCTCTCTTGAGAAGGCATAGGAGAGGTGAGGCGATCCTGCCGACAGATAGCGAGCAGGAACATGCTCCGCGAGGAGGTGGGGCATGAATTCCAACGAGGTGAGCACACAGCGCGTTACGGCACAGCGGCTGGCTGCGCTGAGTCGTGTCGGTGCCGCACTGATGAACGAACAGGATGAGATACATCTGTTCCACCTGATTGCGGAAACCGCGCGTGACCTCATTGGCGCGGCGTTTGCCGCCCTCACACTCCGCCCAGTCAATGAGGAAGGCGAGCCGCTTGTCCCATCAGAAGGCCACCTGTTTCATCTTGCGGCTATTGTGGGAGTCACGCCAGAGCAGGAAGCGCAGTTTCGGCACATGCCACTGGGAGGAGAGGGGTTGCTCATCCCCGTCTTTCGCCATGGGGTGCCCGTGCGCGTCGCCGATGCCTTAGCACTCGTGGCTCGAACCGAGGAGTCATCGGCGACGGACCCACGAGCCGCGGCGAGTCAGGCTGCGGCTGCGTATGTCCACGGACAACTGACGGCAGAAGGGTTACGCGCTCAGGGCGTCCCGCGTGGGCATCCCATCGTCCGCAGTTTTCTCGGTGCGCCCGTGCTTGACCGATCGGGAGAGGTACGCGGTGGATTGCTCCTGGGGCACAGCCAACCGGGTCAATTTACACAGGAAGATGAGATCATGCTGGTTGGCCTGGCGGCGCAGGCCGCCGTTGCGCTCGAGAACGTGCAGTGGTACCGGACGGCTCGGATGCGGGCACAGGAACTGGATGTGGTCTTTGAAAGCATTGCTGATGGGGTCACGCTCGTGGACCAGCAAGGGAAGATGGTGCGCCAGAATGAAGCTGCCCGCCGGTTGCGCGAACGGCTCCAGAAGACACCTGAGGGGGAGCGCGCCACTGAGGCATTCCTTCATGCCCCGGCACAGTGTGCGCTCTCTGGTGAGATGATGCAGGAGCGTACGATACGCGTGGACGATCAGCACGGCGAGACACGAGAATATCTGGTCACTGCTTCACCGTTGCGCCTGCTACCACCACCTGCTGCCGCAGAAGGAGGAGACCATGAGTCATGTCTGCCATCCATTGCAGGTGCCGTCGTCGTCTGGCATGATGTGACGGAGACGCGTCGCCTGTTGATCGAACAGCGGGTGCATGTCGAGACGGAAGCGCGGCGGGCCTTGCTGCAACTGATCCTGGACGAACTGCCCAGCAGTGTCTACCTGGTCCGTGGACGTGATGCGCGGCTGGTCCTCGCCAATCGTGCGGCGACCACCGTCTTTGGGGCACCCTGGCTGCCTGGACAGCCCATGCGCGAGTTCCTCACGGAGAACCGCATCCGCATGCTCGGCGTGGATGGGCACTCGCTCGCGTTTGAGCAGTTTGCGACCCTGCGAGCGGTCCAGGATGGTGAGACAGTCCTGCAGCACCAGGAAATCATCTGCCATCCCGACGGGACGACGCTCCCCATCCTGGTGAATGCCGTCGCCCTTGACGCGCACCAGTTCAACGTCTCGCCATCACCGTTGGCGTCCCACCCAGATGAGCGAGCGGAACCAGCCGCGATCGTGGTTCACCAGGATGTGACAGCCCTCAAGGAAGCGGAACAGCTCAAAGACGAGTTCATCGGGATGGTCGCACACGAACTGCGGACGCCGCTCGCCATCCTCAAAGGCTTCGTGCAAACCCTGCTCACCCAGACGGCACGCGGCAAAGGGCCGGCACTCGCCGCGTGGCAGCAAAAGTCACTGCAAGGCATTGACCTGGCAACGGCTCACTTGATCGACCTGGCCGAAGACCTGCTTGACGTGACACGCGTGCAGGCGGGACGGCTGGAGTTACAACGCGAGCCGACTGATCTTGTGGCACTGGCCCGGCGCGTGCTGGCGCGGCGGCAGTTGACGACGGAGCGGCACACCCTCACGCTCGTGACGACGCTTCCGCATCTCGTGCTCTACGTCGACCCTCGACGCATGGAGCAGGTGCTGGCCAACCTCATTGGCAATGCCATCAAGTACAGTCCAGAGGGAGGAGCTATCGAGATGACTATTCGCGCCGAGCAGGAGACGCACGAGGCACTCCTCTCCGTCCGAGACCAGGGCATCGGCATTCCGCCGCACGAACAGGCGCAGGTTTTCGGGCGCTTTGCGCGAGCGGGCAATGCGCAAGCGTACGGGATCAGGGGAACCGGGCTGGGGCTCTATCTCTGTCGCGAACTGGTCGAGCAACACGGGGGACGCATCTGGTTTGAGTCGGCTGAAGGACAGGGCTCGACGTTCTTCGTGGCGCTCTCACTCACCTCGCAGACTGCTTCTGCCCATCAGTGACGCTGGAAGCGCAGCGAGGCCATGGGTTTCCGGTCGGTAAACCGTGGAGGAGCGAGGAAGATAGCGACTTTTGTCACTGTAGGAATGGTGTACGGAGCGGTATGATTGAGAATGGAAGTGTGCGCGGGAAATAGGGGGCAATCTTTGTCGAAAGGAGCATCTATTCTCTGCCTAGTACTACAACCGTAGTTATGAAGGCGCATGAGAGCCTGGACGAGAACGTCGCCACAGCGCGCGTCGGAGGTCTTGGCTTCGACGGGCCCAGAGTCGCTTCCCGCCTCGCGAAACGTCGACCAGGCCAGCCGCACC
>WNFX01003127.1_pt1 | contig 16578 bp, 9 predicted proteins | sample 5400111 | NCBI WGS metagenome assembly WNFX01 (sample SAMN13153363, study PRJNA577476) | soil metagenome | isolation source: 40 cm soil or saprolite under grassland replicate 1 | place: USA:California | collected 2016-06-15 | reverse complement strand
GCCTCATGGCTGCCAGCGAATCAGGATCAGAGGCCAGGGACCAGGTGGCGATTTGCGCTTTGGTCAGATTCAAGGAAGGGCCACCTTCGTGGTAGAGTAAGGCATAAATGTGCGGGACATCATTGATGGCCTGTCCAAGTTTTGTCAGCCACGCGGCTTTTTGGGCGGCAGGTCCATCGGCACTGGCCTCCACAAAGATCGGCCTGGTTGGATAGCGATGCAGCAGGTCCCGCAATACCGTTTCAGGATCACCCCATTGTGTGTCAGGGTAATTGATAAAACTTTGGAGGATGGCATCGATGGTTGATGCGGGCGGTGCATAGGCCTGATCATGGATAGGATCGGCTGGAGACCAGACCCAGGCAACATTGGTAGCACCCACCTGTTTAAAGATAGACTGGACATGCATCCAGGCCTTCGGAACATCCTGAGGGATGCCTCCATTGGCAACGGCAGATGAAAGCGACCAGTTCTTGTCAACGTGAAGCAGAATCGTCAGATAGACAGGTTTCCCGTATTCACGGATAGCTTGTGCCCAGCGGCTAAGCTCCTGGTCATGGAGTCCGTTAATAATCGCGGACAGACTGGCGTCGAGTGGCGGCTTTCGATGAGGGCCGAACTCTCCGAATTGGAGGGTAATCCAGGGGCGAGCATGCTGTGCCGCCAGCTGGTTTGCCCACGGTTTATCAAACAGATCGTGGATGTCTTGCGTGCGCCCGATGATGTCAAACCGAGTGTCGAGGTCGCGCTCCAACACTGGCGGTTGATTCTTTAACAACTGAATGGGAAGCGAGACACCAACGTAGGGTGCAGCTATTTTCCCCTGGCTGATCAAGAAAGGAGTGAGTGGGCTACTCGCGAAAATCGTCGGGACGCCCAGGGAGTTACTGGCAAGGATAGGAGCGGCTACCAGGGCTGCCAGGCCCAGGTTCCACACTGGCTGTAGTCCTCGTGGGCGTTTCCGCAGCTTTGCCGGATAGGGCAGGTCAGTAATGCTCTCATCGGTGGCTCCCGCTTGCTGCACCGCCGCTTGAAAGCGTATATCCCGCAAGCTCAGCCAGAGGAAACTGCCCAGGATGAGCAGCGAGTAGACTATCCATAGCACACTGATGAAGAGAGTGGTCAGTTGCTGACCTTTGACCTGTGTCATCCAGAACAGAGCAACAACACAGAGTACTATGAAAAAGATGTACACACCCAGGTAGCTGAGCGACCGCTTCCCACTACGATGTTTCGAAGTTACAGCAAAACTGACTTTACGTTGCAAGATAACGGAGAGCAAACTGCCAATCAAGACGGGGAAACAGCCAAAGCCGATGATGATTCCGCGCAGACCGGTAATGCCACGTGCCGCATACCACAGTGCTGTAGCACTGAGCAGAGCGTATGGGAGAAAATGCCAGAGATAGTCGCTCAAGTATGCGCTACGTACAGCCGGAATACCTGTGAAAACGAAAAGAATAGGAGTGATTAGATAGATCAGATCGCGCAGACCACACAGGTAATGCGTACATGCCAGGAAGTACTGCACCCGTTGCCCCATACGTAAGCCGTGTTTCCTGGGGAGCAAGATGTCACGCCAACGGGTGCGAAACACAGCCAGAGTGCCGAGAGCCCAGCGACTTTGCTGCTTGAGGTAGGAGGGTATATCCAGTGGTCCCAGACCGGTAGCGAGTACATCAGTCAGGTAGACACTGCGCCAGGATGGATGGAGGGTAATAGAGGCCGCAAAGTCTTCAGTAACCGAATCTTGCGGTAAGCCCCCGATCTCATCAAGCGCAGCGGCCCGCAGTACCACATTGGTTCCGCAGATAAAGGCGGCATTGAGAGCCGCCTTTCCTGGACACAGCAAGTTATAAAACATGGACTGCTGGTCATCTGCCCAACGGGATACCGGGTTATCCAGGTTGGCATAAAATTGTCCAGTCTGGACCCAGCCCATCTTTGGATCGCGAAAAGGCGGGATGGTTTTGAGCAGGAAGTCTGGTTTGGCAACCTGGTCGGCATCGAAGATGACTATAAAGGCATCACAGGTCGCTTGAAGTTGCTGACGTGCATGTTCAATATTGCCTGCCTTTGCTCCACCACCTTTCGTGCGGGTCACACAACACACTCCCAGTTCCTGCGCCAGATGTTCAGTCTCTTCCCAGTTAGCGGCCTTTGCTACGCGACCATCGTTACATACAACGATCGTCACCCGCCCATGAGGATGCACCGCCAGGTACTTATCACGGGCCGCGATGATGCCTTCCAACGTTGGTCTGAGAATCGTGACGCCCTCGTTGACAGTAGGGATAAAAACGAAAATTGGGTGCCGGGTCGGATTTTCACCCTGCTCGATTTCTGGTGGTGACCAGGGCCAGATGGTAAACTGGAAACCAAGCACATGCAGTCCTCCCAGGACCTCCGCGAAGAGGAGTGGTACCGCGATCCACCAGCCATGCCAGTTCGTGGCCACAAAACGCCAACTCAAGTAGTCGATAGTAGAGACGCCGACAGCAATAGAGAGCACCATCATAATCGCCTGATCACGCTTGACATTTTGCACGAACACGAGTGCGGAACCAATAAACAAGACCGCCAGGGCAAGCAAAGCACCAGGGAGCGTGTAGCAAATCCAGCAAACTGCCAGGATCACTACCGCCACCGCCACTGCAGGAAGAAACTTGCCGACGAATTTCCTCCGCGCCAGTTGAAGTTTTCGTATTAGCTCGACCACGGAAGCCACAACTGACAGCGTCGCTACTGCCGACAGGAACTTGTTGGAGGGGCCTTTCTGCACTGGCTGAATTTTTCGTGTCGGTTCGAGCGCCGAGTGTCCTGATTCTGGCACTGGACCTGTTTTTCTCTCTCCAAAGGGCACCAGCGAAGCCATGGGAGGCGCAACGCTGCTTGCCTCAATTGGTGAAGGAAGGATAAAACGGGTAAAGAGGACAAAGTCCAAACATGCCATCGCCGCAAAGATGACGTTGTTGAGATTGGACCCTGTTTCCGGGAAAGACTTGTTGAAAATGAACATCGCCAATGCGATCAACATATTCAAGCAAAGCAGAAGGCCGATCTTCCAGATACGTCCTGCAGCTGGTACTTCACACCATAAGCGGTTCATATGTTGCAAGACCGCAATGCCCTGCTGCATATTCGCTTTACTTTGCCCATGAGCCCGTGCCCGAAAATGGTACGGAACTTCGAGCACGCGCCGCCATGGACAGCGAAGCAGGACCTCCAACAAAATTTTGTAGCCGATGGGACGCAGTGAGACATCGGCGAGAAGCGAACGACGCAAGAGAAAAAAACCACCCAGAGGATCAGAGATACGCAGCAGGTGTTCAGGAAAGAGAAGTCTGGCCGTCCATTTGAGGCCAACAGAAATACACCGTCGCCCTACACCTGCTAGACCCTGATAGCTTCCCCCTTGAATATAGCGACTGGCTATCACCAGATCCGCGTCCTGCGCGATCGCCTGGTCATACAACACAGGCAACTGCTCTACGGGATGTTGAAGGTCGGCGTCGATAACCGCGACATATTCTGCCCGTGCTCTGTTCATGCCAAGCACAACGGCAGTTGCCAATCCTCCTGCACGGGCATCGCCAGCTACACGATGCTCCAGTTCAAGGTGAAACAAAGACGAATCAATGGTCCTTGCAGCATCTTTAATGATCTCAGGTGTATCATCATCGCTATCGTCGACAAAGATGACTTCCACTCTCAGGCCTTGCAAGGCGCTATGTAGTGCTTCTACGAGGGGCCAGACGTTTTCATGTTCATTTCTGGTTGGAACGACGACACTCAGATCGTGTATGGTAGAGTCAAGAGCCTGCGTGCTAGCCCGATTGCTACTCCGCCTCTGAATATATTTTTCTCGGATTCCTCCGACCAGTCTCATTGTCGGTGGGCTGTCGACCCTATACGAGTTATCGTTAAGCTGCATATTCATTCCCATCTATGCGAAAACCATTGCCTACAAGTGATTTATTATGCTACGGTGATTCATGTAGAAAATTTTTCAGGAAGAGCAAGCAGTTCAACTTTTTCTGCAAACAGGCAACCCAAAGCCACCCTCTGGATGAATTATAGAGGCTCGAGTTTCAGTAATTTGTAAAAACGGTTGTTCCCCCAGTATTTTATGTCCTTGCGTTAATTTGCTCCTGTTGCAGTTAATGGTAGAAAATGTACCTGAAAAGGTGCCCCGGCCTGAATAAAAACGATCGGTTTCTATCTTCACTCCTGGTTGTTTACAGAAATTTCACGGTTACTAGTGTAGAGAAGCGTGCAGCAGAAGACAAGTTGCAAAGGTATCAGAGAAGCGTACTTTGGTATCCTTACTATTCGCGGCTGTTCGAATCAACGCTCAGTCCAGCTTAGCAGCGACGGCGGGATAGAGAAGGAATTCTTGACAACCCGGATAGTATATAGCATCATTACGCGGGGACAGTAACTTTATTAGACAACTCTGAGAAGTACACTCAACTACTGCATTGTCTCTAAAGCCTCTACAATTTATGGCTTTATGGGTATTGACTAAACGAGGGAGTCTATCCTCTTGATCGAAAGTTCTCCAGTAACGACACAAAAAAGTGCGGGCAGCTACTCCAGTTTCAAGGGGAGGCTATTGCGATTACTGCTGCCGTTGATCCTACTATTGCAAGCTAACGCCTCCCTTCTCGCTTTGCGCAACACAGCCTTCCAGGATGAAGCTCTCTACCTGCTCGCCGGGCGAGAGATCTTGCTGAGCTGGCTGGGCAAGGTATCGTATCTGGAACCCTACGGCCTCTACTTTTCCGGCTACCCCTCGTTTTATCCGGTCATCGGGGGTATGCTGGACTTCCTGGGGGGACTGGAAACTGCACGCATGTTTAGCCTGCTGAGCATGCTGATCGTGACGGCCTGTGTCTATTACACGACGGTCCAGTTTTTTGATCGCAGGAGCGCGCTGATCGCGGCCTTCCTCTTTGCTTGCGAGGGGTCAGTGTTGTTTATTGGACGCCTTGCTACCTACGATGCGTTCTGCTTATGCTTACTGGCGCTGTCGGTGGTGCTCTCCTTACGGGCCAGTAAGGCTGCTTCGGCTCGATCGTGTTTGGCGGTAGGCCCCCTGCTGATCCTGGCGATCGCCGCCAAGTATGCCGGATTGCTGTTCGTGCCGAGCGTGCTGGCGCTTCTTGCCTGGTGGAGCTGGAAGCACGGGGGATTAGAGGGAATATTCGTCCGCCTGGGGGGCGCACTCCTTTCTTTAGCGGCGTCAGGTCTCATCGCCTTTCTCGTTATGGATAAGCAGGTACTCGCCGGGCTGAGTTTTACCACTGTCAATCGCGTCAGCCTTGCTCAGGTCGCGCCCATTCTGGTCATACAACATATCGCGGTGATGGAAGGCGTCTTCTTTGGACTCGGTATCCTGGGCCTGCTTCTCTGTGGCAGGCAGCGGCTACCCAGCGGGCTGCTGCTGTTCGGCTCAGCCCTGCTGGCCCCGCTCTATCACACCTACAAGGGAGAGCTGGTCTCGCTGGACAAACACCTTGCGTTCAGTATGTTCTTTCTCGCCCCTCTGGCAGGTATTGCCATTGCCTCCCTCGTCCGCTTGTGGCAGAATCGCTTCGTTCGCCTTTCCTGGTTCCCCATGCTGGCCCTCTGCCTGGTGACCTTCCCGCTTGGTCTCCAGCAGGCACGAACACTTTACGAGGGTTGGTCTTCCAGCACCCAGCTCACGGCGTTTTTGCGCCCAAAAGTACAACCAGGGACCGCTCACTACCTGGCGGAAGATTTCGATGTCCTGCGCTATGACCTGAAGAACCAGACGGACATCTGGCAATGGAGCGGGCTGGACTATTTCGTCTATACAGATAAAGAGCAACATAACCTTTCAGGAGGAGCCGCTTACAAGGCCGCGTTCCAGGAAGGCTACTTCGATCTGGTTGAACTGAGCTATGGCTTTCACGCTCCTCTGGCAACGCAAATCACCCAGATGATGGCCGCGAGCAAACAGTACGACCTTATTGGCAAAATCCCCGCTCACAGTTCATATGGCTCTGGCTATTTCTGGATATGGAGTAAGCATACGACAGGTCTTGCACAAGGGAGCGCTTCATGCGATCAGCCGCAACCTGCACCGGGCAAAATCAGCCTTGCAGGTCTCGCCTATGGCCCTTCTCATGCAGGACAAGATCCAACACAAGGAGGCTTTCCCTCAGGCGAAGAAATTGAGGCGGATATGGGCACCCTGGCATCCCTGACCCACTACATTCGCACGTATACCTCCGTCGGCCCCGCAAGCGAGATAGTACAGGCAGCTCAAGCCGCCCAGGTGTGCGTGGCCCTGGGCGTCGGGCTGAATAAGGATACCGCGGCCAACGCGAGGGAGATAGCAGGTGCCGAAGGACTTGCCTCGAACAGCGCGGTGCGTAGTATTATCGTAGGGAATGAGGTATTACAGAACGGCAATTTGACAGAGGCACAATTACGCGCCGACATCGAGCAAGTTCGCGCCAAAATCGGTCGCTCAGTCCCAATTACAACTGCTGACACGTATGCGCAGTGGATGGAGCATCCCGAGTTGGCGAAAGCCGTCGATTTCATAACCGTTCACATCTATCCTTTTTGGCAGAAGGTCCCCATTGACGCCGCTATACACACCCTCAATCAAGAGTATACACAACTCCAAAAGACCTTCCCCGGTAAGCAGATCGTGATCGGCGAGACGGGGTGGCCCTCCACCGGCCCAGCCTATGGGGCGGCAGTGCCGAGCGCGGCGAATCAGGTTCGCTACCTGAGGGATTTCACCAGCTGGGCTCAAGCGAAGGGTGTGCACTATTTCTATTTCGCTGCTTATGATGAGGATTGGAAAGTTCATGAGGAGGGAGTGGGTAGTCACTGGGGAATCTACCAACAAGATGGGAAGGTGAAGCCCGCACTAAGCGCCATGCTTCCAGAACCTGAACCCTCTACAGTGGTGCAGCGCGCCTATCGTGACGTGTACGTTGGGGGGCTGATAGCGGGTTTTGGTCTGGGGATGCAAACCTCAGGGGGGCAGCTTCACTGGCTTTCTGCCAACAATGATGGGATCGTGGTTAACTATCCTGCCCACCAGCAGTGGGGAGTCATGTTTATCTCCGTAGGTCAACCCGCGCCCGCAGGGCATCGCCCTTCGCTCGACCTGAGCGCGTATCGCTCACTGGTCGTTGACATGCGCGCGGCAGTGGACGGGCAGTGTGTTCGCATAGGCATCAAAGATAAAAACCAGCCTGACGATGGGAGTGAGGTCGCCGTGCAGCGCTGCCTGACAACGCGGTGGTCTACGCTTACTCTCCCGCTCAGAGCATTCACTGGCGTCGATCTCAAACACCTTTGTGTTGTGTTCGAAGTGCTCTTTCAAGGCTCGTCGAGCGCCACTGTGGAAATTCGCAATGTTCGTTACTCCCCCACATAAGCAGCCAGAAGGACCCAATAGGCATCATCCAAAGAAGGGAGGAAAAGAGGAGCTCAGCCTGGGAAGGGACACGTCAAGAAAGTTCTTTCCTCTCAATATTCACTGGGTCATAGCAGTAAACTCGGTAATGTGTGCCAGTGCTCCATTCTGCACCTGTATACGCAAACCGCAGTAGCCTGATTGGAAGGTGCTATCGGTAGCCGTCGCCATCCAGATATCTGGCTCAGCGCTACCGGTTTGCCAGACTTTGGCAGCCAGTGTCGAATCAACGGCTCTAAAACGCAAGGTATAGGATATGCCAGCCTGTGCTGCAAACGGTGTCTCACTGAGGATCGTGGTTGAACCATTGACCTTTTTTTGTATGACAAGGTTGGTTCCGTCGATATATGCCTTGTACCAGTTGTTGCCATCGGTCCAGCGCAGCACTGCACCCATGTTCGTGGTATTGAAGCTACTCATTGATCCGTTGAACCAGACCTGGGCATTGGCGGCTGGAGGTCCAAGCACAGCATTATAGGAAGTATAGCCGTTGGCTAGCTGGCCGGTATTACCAGATATGGAAAAGACGGTAGAGCTGTTGGCGTCACCTCCCCATAGCTGTCCATCTGAAGCTGTTCCCCAATAGGTCCGATCCGCGCGTTGGAAGGTATCATGTGCCAGAGTTGCTGTCGGGGTTGTTGACGGCGGCGTTGGTGAGGGCACCGAAGATGGAGAAGGTAATGATGCTAGCGGGGGTTGTGATATGGCATGCAGAACAAAGGTGGTGACAGAGAAAGGGGGAAGCTCGTAGGTAAAAGCTCCGTTTTGTAACGGCAGCGTTCCTATTTTGACCGGAGGATTCGGAAACAGAACAGTCTCATCCTTTCTCCATACCTCGATTGTACCAGAGGCTACCCCTTTCAGTCTAACTGCCGCGGTCTGGGTAAGCGAGGGGTCTTTATTGATCATGACGATATTTTTGGGATTATCGGAAGCGTATACTTCTACATTGGGAAGTGCGCTGCTTGCATGTACTACAGTATCTCCAAAGCCTCGAAACAGCCCTTCGCCTGTGAACATGCCAATACCATGATAGGCAGGATTGGTATCATCGACATTGATTTTGACTGTATGTCCATGGGTATCAGTGATGATATGCTCGTGTGTATATATGGCATTGCCTTTATCGGCATAGAATAGTGACCATGCACCGGAACTTACAATGTGCCCCAGAGCCGAAGCGGCCCATAGCGAGTGGAAATTTGTGTCATTTTGTGCAGTCCCTCCCCAGTTGAGTTCCCACTCCCCAACTTCAATTCCTATGTGAGGAGCTCGCGCGGGTACAATTTGTTGGATGAGAGAGCGAAGCTCATGTATACTATCGCCATAGTCTGCGGCGACCTGGAAAAGTTTCGAATAATCTCCGGGCGCGGTACCCTCCTGGGCATAGCCGTGAAAATCAACGAAGTCAACCCTGCTGCCGGATTGCTCTAAAAATGTCTGCAGAAATGGGACATCATACCAGGCAGTGGCTCCCCCGCCGATTTTAATCGACGGGTCGATGGCTTTCATCGCATCATAGTTCTGATTAAAAATCGTACTATAGGCGGAAGCGGCTATGCCTGCCTGAGCGGGCTCGTTGCCCACGATCCAGTATTGAACATAATTACCGGTGGTTTTATTAAAATGCCTGACCATGTTCGCTGCGTCGGCAGTACTATAGGGGAGCATGATGAGAGGCTGTGCCCCTATTGCTTTAATTGCCTGCACCCATTGATCACCTGTCCAGCGCGTATCACAGCCATTTGCACCACAAACGATCTTGCTTGTTGGGTCTCCGGGAATAGAGTATTTTAAGTCGAGGCGCATATAGGCAATATCTAACCTCTTCAACTTGTATTGTTCTAGCTGGTCGTTGGCAAAAACATTTGGGAAGCCGTATCCGCTGATATCCATCCCGATTGCAAGAGGGTCAAGCTTCCCTGTTACCAAAGAGTAATCAATGGCAGTATTTCCTGGATCAATACTACTAGGCCTTTGGGAGACAAAAACTGTAAGAAAAGCACTAGTAATAAGAAGAACTAAAATGCCTAGAAAAGGAAAGATTTTAATCATTATTTTCAGTAATCTGTGCTGCAATTACGGTCTCCTGTACCAGCGGGCTGTGATCGTCGCACCTTCATATTTTGCCTTAAAGGCAAAGGAAAGTGAGCTATAAGCAACGGCAACCTCACTTCCCAGCCACACATGCCGACACGCACTTTATATAATACCATAGCATGCATGCTAACAAGCCAGAGCCAATTCTAAAAGCAACAGGGACTTCCGATATGACCCATTGGTCCTCATGTGAAAGTGTTCCCCGTTCGGTCCTTGATGGCTACTTTATGCTGCCTGTTTTTAGCTACCAATTGTATAAAGGCGAGCTTAGAGAATGATAACCAGAGTACTTTAGGGCATGCGGGGGGTAATCTTTCAAGCCGATGATTATATGCCTACACATAGGAGATACAACTTCTCTATTTATTCGTTCATATATTAGTGTGATATTTATGTTGTGATATTTATACGCTTTGAAATCTATGCTCGTTTTTTATTGTGAACTTTGGCGCAGAGGAGCGCGAGTATTGTGGTGACAAATCGAAGCATTCCCAGAGGTAAGCACGCAATGGAGCTATCACTACAAGCAGGCAGCCACAACTCATACAAGCACATTCGAATTGTTCCAGAGATCTGATGGCTTAGTTATTTTGCCATCGCTCTCTACTTTTTCTAACCATGCCTAGTTGCCTGTTATATAGTAAGCAAGGCCCTTTATATCTAAGCGAGGGCGGAAAAGGACGTATCTTATGAAGTGCAGTTTGAGTAGGACCGTGGCCTTTCGTATGGCATTGGCAGCAATCGCCGTCAGCGCTCTTTTGGTAGTATGGACCGCCATCCCTGCAAGGGCACAGCCATCACTCGCAACTAGTATCAGCAGTGTTACCGAGTATTCAACGCCTGGAGGTGATCCCTGGGGAACCGCATTTGACAACAGTGGACGTGTCTGGGTAGCTCTGCCTGGCTGTGACCTGGCACCGAGTTGTTCCAGTTCGACCCCTCCTGGTAAGCTCGCTTTATTTGATCCCACTGAGCAGAACTGGACAACTACTGTTGTACTCCCGTCTGGTTATGGTCAGCCTGTCTTTGTCGCTGTCGATTCTAGCGGCAACGTCTGGTTCACTATGCCGGTTACGAATAGCATCGGCATGTATAAACCTGCTAACGCAACCGTTACCCAATGGGCGGTTCCGACCTCCGGCGCTGGACCCTGGGATCTTGCTATTGACTCAAATGGCAAGATCTGGTTTACTGAGCACTACGTGAGTCAAATTGGCTCTTTTGATCCCAGTACGCAAACTTTTCATGAAATTGCGACTCCCACAGCCAATAGTCAACCCTATGGTATTACGATAGATTCTTCAAGTAATATCTGGTTTACCGAGAATCCGGATACTGTTGCTCAGATCGGGGAATATACCAGTCAAGGGGTTATGCAGGAGTATAAAATACGGAATACTTCAACATCCGGTACCGGTCTGACTCCTCACCTGATAATTGTTGGTCCTGATGGCAACCTCTGGTGGTCAGAGGGCTGGGTTAGTTCTATTGGTACGCTGAAACTCTCTGTCGCTAAGCCGGGGACGAATAAAGGCGTCACCGAATATCCGTATACCCCTTCCTGCAGCAGTTGCGGTTCTCATACCTCCGGTATCAGTGCCGACAAGCTGGGCCAGATTTGGTTGGATGACTCGCTGCAGAATGCATTCGCTTCTTTCCCGGCCACAGGGGGCCCATACACATTCTTCAGCACCAATGGGCATCCTCATGATGGTCTCAACGTTGATTCTCAGAACAGGATCTGGTATGATGAGGAGTTCGCGAACAAGCTAGCTGTCGCCATCCAATCTAGTTCCAGTGCTACACCAACGCCCACGAGTACAGCAATACCGACGCCAACACCGACTGCCACGCCGACCTCAACGCCAACCTCGGGAACGATGCTGGGTCAGGATAGCTTCCAGCGAGCCAACCAGTCGCACTGGGGTACTGCATCGGATGGACAAACCTGGAGTGGGGATGCGAATAGCAGCGCTGTTTTCTCCATTTCGGGAAATACCGGACTGGTCTCCAACACCGGCAGCGCCTCCTACAGCGCCGCCCTGGGAGCCAGCGCAACGGACTCGGAGGTCTATGCAACCGGCTCCTTGAGTTCCTTTGCCAACAGCAACTTTGGAGATGTGCTGCGCTGGACCGATGGAAATAACTGGTACAAGGCATATATCGATGGTGCCAACCTTATCATACAAAAAAAGGTCAACGGCTCAGCCACCATCCTGACCAGCGTCGCCTTTCCAGCCACAGCCGGGACCTCTTACACCACCCACTTCCGCGTCGTGGGGAGCACCCTGCAAGCCAATGTCTGGGCCTCCTCCGGGACCGAGCCGAGTGGTTGGATGGCAACGGCCAGCGACGGTAGCCTGAGCGCGGGCTATGCTGGCATGCGTTTCCTCACCCAGAGCGCGACGGCAACCGTCACTTCCTTCCGGGCGCTGTCGGTCTAACAGAGAGTTCGTGAGGTTACGAGTTGAGTTCCCGAAGGCTGTTCAACTCGTAACCTCACGATGAGGGACTGGTTTTCTGTAACGCGTAGTAAAGGAGAGCTTGAGAGGAATAGCCAAATGTTTCATAAACAGGGAATCAAGTTACTAGGTTGCATGCTTTTGCTACTGTTCTTATTGGCTGCCTGTGGTTCGACGCATAGTACGAGTACCGCAAGTAGTGATTCTACTGACAAAATCGTTACAGTTACTACCTATCAGGGGTCACCTTCCGGTAAGGCCACGCCGGTAACTGTGAGGCCAAAACAAGTGCAAGGATCATCGCGGGGACCAGCGGGGAGCGGACCCGTTGTCGTGACAGACCCCACACCAATACCCGGTGGTAGTGCAAGCAGTGAGCAGGTAGTGCTGAAGGATCGCACACTGATGATCGGTAGCGTAAGTAAACAAAACGGTATGAATGCCGCTTCAAGCCTGATTACGCTGGTGTTGACGGTGAAGAATACCAGCGGCAAGCCGATAATGAACCAACCGACCTTTTTCCAATTGATGGGGACTGAGGGTGATACCTTTACATATCAGTACAACAGTTCTGACAGCTTTTATGGTACTGTGCCTGCACACAGCTCCCACAGTGGTACAGTAGTGTTTCAGATACCAAGTGCAGCAGCGCATCACCTGCGGCTACTCTATCGTCCTGAAGTAACGGCAGAGACGGCTCTGGTGTTGCTCAATGTCTAAATAACTAAACGTGATCAGGCTGACAAGAGATTTACTGTGAATGACCAACAAACACATTGCAGTGGGTCAACCTCAGCACATACATGAGTCTGTTACATAGAGGGATCACCCCAACAATTGGGGAATAGTGCCTGCCTGTAATTAGGACAGGGAACAGAACGAAGGGGAAGAAAGCAAAGCTCGTTCAGGTCTCCTTCAGAGCTCCGAAGGGATTATGGACTACACGGCATGGAGAACCTTAATGCGTAAGAGGTCAAGATGAGCACGACCAAACATCTGGCGTTTGAGGAATTTGAGGCGATTGACATGCCCCTCTGTGATGCCATTACTTTCAGGTCGTGAGCAGGCAGCATACACAGCGGCATAATCGCGGTAAATGCCGTTGGCAAACCTGGCAAGTTCGGCCACCCGAGAGGCTTTGGCGCACTTGAGCCAGTCAGAGAGGGTCTCAGCCTGGCGTTCTTTGAGCAGGGTCAGAAAGTCCTGGCTCAAGTGATAGACGATGAAGAGGTCCGATGACGCCTGGCATATATGTTCGAGCTGTTGCTTCTGCTTGGCAGTGAGTTTTTTGGGCGGCAAAATCATCAGAAAGGAGGCTCCTCGCGAGGAAAGACGTCTCTGCCTTGACTGTCGGAAGAGCCGTGGCTTTGGTGAGTTCCCTGGCCATCGTTGTTTGGGTAGCTCTGCTCTCCACTCTGAGAGTCTCATGCGGAGCATGGATTCACACCCTGTGTAGCCACGTTCTGTTATCAAATGAAAGAGGTGAGCACCGTTGTGCAGACCAGCATCCCATTGATCTCTTAGAAAAGGCAGAAATGGATCAAGCTTACTCGTCCGAGTGTTCCGTAGTCCTGAACCTTGTGCTCGTTCGGGGAAGCCGGGTGAGGAGATATAGCGCTCAACCGTGTTGCGACTCAAGTGAAGTTGGCGGGCAATGGCACGTTGTGAAACTCCCTCTCGATACAGAGCCATCACCTCCTCATACCGCAAGAGGCGCTTGTTCCGATTGATCATCTTCTTGCGTTCAGCAGAGATTAAATTCGAGAGATCGGCCTCTGGAACGGCTCGTGGGTGCTCAGAAGGCGAAGTTTCCTTCTCGACCGATCCCCCCTCTTTCCTGCCTACCGGAGTATCCTCGACAAACGGTAAGCAGGTTCGCCTGCGATCCAGAAACTGCTGGAGATGATCTCGCAGATTTTGGATGAGGTGGTAGCGATCGGCCACCTGAGTCGCATGAGGCAAGACCTGGCTCACGGCTTCTGCAAAGCCATTGGCCCGATCCCGGCTGACGATCTGAATCTCTGGATGAGTGGCGAGCCAGGGCGAAACCGCTTCGGCGGTCCGGTCTGCCAGGAGATCGAGGGGTCTGCCCGTTTCGGCATTGATGAGTATTGTTCCATAGCTATCTCCTCGTCTCATGGGTCGGGTAAGGGGAATGATGTTGCCATCATCCCCTCCCCTAAGAACCGTGCAGGCCACTTTCATGGCACACGGCTCAAGCCTTTCTCTTCGCCCGTTTCACCGGACGCGGTTTCTCCACGTGTAGACCCTGGTTATGAACTTGCTGATGACAGGTGGGATGAAGCAACCCCCGGTTTTCTGCCCGATCTGTCACCAAAAGATCGCCAGAGCACAGGATGACTATGCCATCCTGTGATCCTGGTGATCTTTTGGTGACAGATCGGGCAGAGGCCCCCCTGTTCTTTCCAGAGGTGCAGGAGCCATCGTTTTCCTTTGAGCGTGCCAACCATCTGCACATCAAGCCGTTTCTCGAAGTAGGGTTCCCAGACAGGATCGTACGGATTGGCCTCCGCACGGATTTTCGTGTGCCGCTCGATACGAATCGAGTCGGCGGACAGTAGGCGGACCACTTTGATCTGCCCTTCCTTCCCCTTAATGACCCCTGTGAACACCCAACGATTCGGGCCAGTGGACGGCCAGTATTTCTCCTTGATCCACCAGCGCGTTTTGTGGCGGTGTCTTCGTTGCGCCCAGACCCACAAGGCTTTGAAGATTTCATGATCGGCCGCATGAAACACGTCCTTGCTGACCGCGTGGCGGTGATACAAGGCCCATCCGCGAATCTGCGGATTGAGTTCGGCGATCAGTTCTCCTGCCGTCAGGTTTCGGCTCTTCTTGATGTGTTCTCTGATCTTGGCAAGAAATGCCTTCACCTTCTTCTTCGAGGGGGGAATGAAGAATTTGGCCTCTTTCCCTTTTTGGTACTTGCGTACCGTTTGCCCAAGAAAGTCGAACCCTTGCTCGATATGGGTGATGACCGTTTTCCCGGGTGAGAGTTGTCACCCTCGTTCCGAGAGAAACTGCTCCACAAGAGGCTTTACTTCTTGTTCGAGAAGTTCTTTTGAGCGTCCTGTGATACAGAAATCATCGGCGTATCGGATCAGGTTCACTTTGGCTCGCTTCTCTGGGCTTCCCTTCTTTGGAAAGTGAGAGGCGAGGAGCCGTTCCAGCCCATCAAGGGTCCTATTCGCAATGACTGGTGAGCAAATCCCTCCCTGCGGCGTGCCTTCCTCCGTTGGGAAGAGGCGGCGCTTTTCCAGGTATCCTGCTTTTAACCATTTTGCAAGGAGGACTGTATCCATTGGAATATGGGGTAACAGCCATGTATGCGAAATTCGGTCAAAACAAGATCGGATATCTCCTTCGAGAATCCATTGTGCTCGGTCATTTCTACAGAGGGCAATGAAGCAAGCTTCAATTGCGTCCGCTGTACAGCGGCCTCGCCGAAATCCGTACGAGTTTGGATCAGCCGTTGTTTCCGAGACGGGATCAAGTGCCAGCAAGTACAAGGCTTGCATGGCTCGGTCTCGCATGGTAGGGATCGAGAGGGACCGTTTGGCACCCTTCGCTTTGGGAATGTACACCCGCCGTAATGGGAGTGGGTGGTATCCTCGTTGAGTGAGCGAGTGGATGGCTTCTGCTTTCTGTTGCGGCGTTTTCCAGATAGCTCCGTCTACGCCGGGAGTTCGTTTGCCAGTGTTTTCCGTCACTCGCCTCACGGCAAGCGCCTTACCGCTGAACGAATGGGTCAGTAAATGTTGCAGGGCTTTGACCTTGCCCCATTTTCCGACCTGAGTTGCCTGCGCGATACGGGTTTGGAGCCGACGGACATTCCGTTCAGCCTGACGCCAGTTGATCTGGTGCCAAGCTACGGACCTGTCGGCGGTCGCACCAACAGAAGGGTCCGAAGATTGCCCTTCGGTCGTTTCCGTCGTCATCTGCTTTACCTCCTTGATCGGTTTCTCAAACGTTCTCGCGCTGAAAGACCAGAGGGAAGTCTGCCCGCTTTCGCGTGAGGAGATATTTCATCCTCTATCCATCCCATTACAGGTTGGCCTTTGCTTTTTCCCTCATCCTCTGCCGACCATGCCATCGGTCTTTCTTGCGAAAGGCTTTCCTGGTGTCCAGGGGCATGATCGGTTTACCACGTTCCACATGAGTACCATGCATGGGTTAGGCCCCACCTCTCCGCCGGTGATCGTTGTGTCTGCGTCAGGAGAACTTTGAACCCCAGAACCGACCACGCACCTTTTGGTCAAGCTTGTCAGCATCTTTCGCTTGCTATCGATGACGACGTTTATCAGTGGTTCATGTTCGATTAGCCATACCATGCTTCGCCCTAGCTCCTCACCGCTTGATGCTAGCAGTCGCCTCACTTCCTCACGGACGCGAGACCACCCTTGCGGGTGCGGCTACATTGTCCCAGGCGCTCTTGATTCAGCCTGGTAGGGCACTGGAGGCAGAACTCCAGGTAAGATCCTCCTTTCGAGAGTCCTTACAGCTACACATGTAGCTTCGTGTCGCACCAAA
>WNFX01012827.1_pt1 | contig 16584 bp, 16 predicted proteins | sample 5400111 | NCBI WGS metagenome assembly WNFX01 (sample SAMN13153363, study PRJNA577476) | soil metagenome | isolation source: 40 cm soil or saprolite under grassland replicate 1 | place: USA:California | collected 2016-06-15 | reverse complement strand
GGGACATCCGTTACGTCTACAGCTGGCAGGGTGAACGGGTCTTCAAGATCGTGAGCTTCTACCTCGCGGAATCGGGGAGAGGGCGAATCGGCGAGCTTCCCGCAGGCATGGAGATCGAGGTCGCCGAGGCGCGCTGGCTTCCGCTCGCAGAGGCACCGCGTCTCCTCGCGTATAGAGGCGAGCGCCAGATGGCCGAGCGAGCCTTCGAGCTCCTCGCGCCCGGCCGCGCGGGCTCGGGCTCGGCCGTGTCCGACCCCCTATGATTGCGCGGCCGCCGTGCCGACTTTTGCTCTCAACTTCTACAACCCCGCCGTCGCCGACCAGCTCCGCACGCACCGGAAGACGGCAACGATCCGACTCGGCGACAAGTCGGCGAAGTACCGCAAGGGAATGATCGTCACGATCCTCTGCGGCGCCCGCTTCGGTCAGCGGGAGCGGATCTTCGACGCGGTCATCGACAAGATGGAGGTGAAGCGGCTCGGCGATCTCTCGCCGCGCGAGATCGAGCACGACAATCCGGAGCTCCGCCGCACCGACGAGCTCGCGCACTTCCTGAGCCAGCTCTACAACCGCGACGTCGGCGAGGACGACATCGTGACCGTGATCCGGTTCTCACGCATCGTCGACCCCGGCAACACGCGCTTCACGGTCTAGCACAGGGGAAACATGGTTTCCCCCTCAACCCCTTCTGCCGATCGTGCGGGAACCCGATGGTTCCCCCACATGCCCCCTCGTTAACCGTTGTGCACGGCTCGATCATCGCCGGCCTCTCGGGCGAGTAATCGCCCTTCGGCCTTCCCCCGCACTGCACAGCTCAGCGGGTCGGCTTACGGATGGGGCCGCCGAAGAGCTCTGGCGGGCGCACCTCGGCGCCGCACTCTTCACACTCGACCTGGAAGGCGGACGGGAAGGGCGCCGAGCACTCGGGACAGCGATGTCGCAGCTCGCCCCCGCAGTCCGGGCACGCACCAGCAAGGTCGCGCTCGAGCTCGAGGAAGTACCGCTGAGTGAAGCCGCAGCGAAGGCAGAACGCCACGTAGTCCCCGAGGGTCTTCCGTCGCTCCTCCTGGATCCAGTTTCGCTTTGGCTTGCCAGGTGTGTTCATCGCTGCCCTGCCGATGCGATTGCCGGTGAAGCCGGGTTTTGCCCGGCGAGAGCCGCAAGCGGGTTGAGCCGTGCCGCGGCGGGAAGGAGGGGGCTCGCGAGGGATCCATCGGTTCCCCCGCGCAAGACGACGTCCCCCAGCGTCTTCCGCCGCTCCTCCTGAATCCGGTTACGCCTCGGTCGCGACGTTCGGGCCACGTCGCCAGAGTAGTCCGGGGCGACAGATGCAGCCGTTAGCATGACACCGACCTAGCCGACGACGGGAGATCGCCGCATGGCCGTACGCGAAGCCGAGCCCGTGGGCTCGCTCCAGGAAGTGAAGGACGCAGGTCTCGATCGCGAGGATCTGCTCGGCATCTACCGGAGCCTCCTGATCACGCGTGGGATCGAGGAGCGAGGTCACATCCTGTACAAGCAGGGGAAGATTCCGGGCTCGTTCTACACGGGCCGTGGCAACGAGGCCGCCGCGGTCGGGATCGCGACGGCGATGGGGCCAAGCGACGTCGGAACGCCGCTGCATCGCGACATGGGCGTCCACATCGTTCGCGGCGTCGAGCCGTGGCGCATCTTCGCCCAGTACATGGGCCGGGAGGACGGGCCGACCCGGGGCAGGGACGGAAACGTCCACATGGCCGTGCCGGATCTCGGCCTGCATCCGATGGTCAGCCACCTTCCCGCGATGCTGCCGGTCGCAACCGGAATGGCGCTCGCGTTCAAGATCCGCGGCGACAGGCGCGTCGCGGTGGGCTGGTTCGGCGAGGGCGCAGCCGCACGAGGCGACACGCACGAGGCCATGAACCTCGCCGGGGTGCGCCGCCTTCCGATCGTCTTCGTTTGCGACAACAACCAATGGGCCTACTCGACACCCACGTACCTCGGCTACCCCGTCGAGCAGATCGCGGACCGCGCTGCCGCGTACGGATTCGAAGGCGTGGTCGTTGACGGAACCGACGTCCTCGCCGTCTACCGCGAGGCGAAGCGAGCGGTCGAGAAAGCGAGAGAAGGCGGCGGGCCGACGCTGATCGAGTGCCTCACCCTCCGCATGGAGGGCCACGCCGTCCACGACGACGCCTTCTACGTCCCGAAGGAGATGTTCGAGGAGTGGGCGGCCCAGGATCCGATCGAGCGCTACCGGACCTGGCTCCGCGGCCCGGCGTGAAGCGGCTGCTGAACGACGCCCTCGGGCGCGCAGAGCAGTCGCCTCTTCCCGACCCGAGCACCCTCGTGGGCGGCGTCTTCGCGACTCCCGAGGAGCTCGACACTCCACACCACAAGTGAGCGCGAGATGAGCGAGCGCACCTATCTGCAGGCGATCTCGGACGCGCTCCGCGAGGAGATGCGGCGCGACCAGCGCGTTTTCGTTCTGGGCGAGGACGTCGGCGTCTACGGCGGCGCGTTCAAGGTCACCCTCGGCTTCCAGGAGGAGTTCGGCCCCTGGCGTGTCATGGACACCCCGCTCTCGGAGACGGCAATCGTCGGCGGAGCGACCGGTGCGGCACTCATGGGCCTGCGCCCGGTGGCCGAGATGCAGTTCGCCGACTTCATCTCCTGCGCCTGGGATCACCTCGTCACGGTCGCAGCCAAGCAGCATTTCCGCGGCGGCACGGCCGTCCCGATCGTCGTACGCCTTCCGTCGGGAGGCGGCTTCTCGGGAGGGCCGTTCCACTCGCAGAACCCCGAAAGCTCGTTTGCACACATCCCTGGCCTGAAGGTCGTCTGCCCGTCGACACCGCCGGACGCCAAGGGCCTCCTCGCCTCCGCGATCGCTGATCCGAATCCCGTCCTCTACTTCGAGCACAAGCACCTCTACCGGCGCATCAAGGCAGAGGTGCCCGACGAGCGCTACACGATCCCGTTCGGCGAGGCGCGTGTCCACCGTGAGGGAGACGACGTGCTCGTCGTAACCTGGGGCGCGATGGTGCACACCGCCGCGGAGGCGGCCGAGGAGCTCGCGAAGGAGGGAGTCGAGGTCGAGGTGCTCGATCTGCGGACGCTCATCCCCTGGGACAAGGAGCGCGTTCTCGAGGACGTCCGGCGTTGCTCGAAAGTGCTCGTGCTGCACGAGGACACGCGCACAGGAGGCTTCGGTGCGGAGATTGCCGCGACCATCGCCGAGGAGGCATTCGAGCATCTGGACGCACCCGTCAAGCGGATCGCCGCGCCCGACACGCCGGTCCCCTTCTCGCCTCCGCTCGAGAAGGCGTTCATCCCGCAGGTCGAGGGCGTCGCGGCCGGCCTGCGCGAGCTGGCGGAGTACTGATGTCCACAGGGACTCAGACGGAGGTGGTCATGCCCCAGATGGGCGTCTCCGTCTCCGAGGGAACGATCACCAAGTGGCTCAAACAGGTCGGCGAGACCATCGGCCGCGACGAGCCGCTCCTCGAGATCTCGACCGACAAGGTGGACACCGAGGTGCCGAGCCCGGCCGAGGGCGTCGTCACTCAGATCCTCGCGCAGGAAGGGGAGACCGTCGAGGTGGGAACGGTGATCGCTCTGATCGGCCCCGAGGGTGCGCAGCCGGCCCAGCCCGCGCCGCAGGACGCCCCGACACCGGAGCCCACCCCAGCCGAGCAACCGCGAGCAGAGCAGACGCCAGCCGAGCAACCGCCAGCCGAGCAACCGCCAGTCGCGCAGGCGCCGCCCGCGCAGGCGCCGCCCGAGCCCGCGCACGCGGCGGCGCAGGCGGCACCTTCCGCGGCCGGCAACGGGAAGACGTTCGTCTCGCCCGTCGTCGCGCGAATCGCATCGGAGCACGGGATCGACCCCGCGAGCGTTCCGGGAACCGGCACCGGCGGACGCGTCACGAAGAAGGACATCCTCGCGTTCATCGACTCCGGTGCCGCGACCGCACCCGCTCCTGCAGCCGCTCCCGAGCCCATGCCTGCGCCGGCCGCAGCGCCCCCGCCCCCGCCTCCTGCGCCTGAACCGGAAGCTGCGCCGGCCACGGCAGTCGCGCCGCCTCCGGCGGCGGAGCCTGCTGCGCCCCGGCCTCCCGCAGCGGAGACTGTCGCCCCGCCGCAACCCGCAACGCCCCCGGATGCCGCCCAGCCTCCGGCTCCGGCTCCGGCGGTCCCAGCTGAGCGGGCAGCCGAGCCCGTCGCGGGAGAGATGTTCGAGCCGATGACGGCGATGCGCCGCGGGATCGCGGAGCACATGCGACGGTCTCTCGACACGTCGGCACACGTGACGAGCGCGATCGAGATCGACATGTCTCGCGTGGTCGAGCTGCGCAAGAAGCTGAAGCCCGAGTACGAGCGCACGCACGGTGTGAACGTGACGTACCTCTCGTTCATCGCGCGCGCAGCGGTCGAGACGCTGAAGGACTACCCGTGGATCAACGGCGAGATCCGGGCCGACCAGATCGTCACCCGGAGCTACGTCAATCTCGGGTTCGCCGTCGAGCTCGCCGACGGCAAGGGCCTCATCGTCCCGGTGCTGAGGAACGCAGAGACGCTCAACCTGCTCGGCATCGCAAAGGGTGTCACCGACATCGCCCAGCGGGCGCGGGACAAGAAGCTGCTGCCTGACGAGGTGCAAGGCGGGACGTTCACGATTACCAACCCCGGCGGCTACGGGACGATCCACGGGACACCTGTGATCAGCCAGCCGCAGGCCGCGATCCTCGGGACGTATGCGGTCGTGAAGAGGCCATGGGTCGTCCAGGACGAGATGGGCCAGGACGTGATCGCGATCCGGCCGATCATGAACCTGACCCTGACCTACGACCACCGACTGGTCGACGGCGCGCTCGCGGGACGCTTCCTGCGCGACCTGCGCAAGCGTCTCCAGACTTGGGACGAGTCGGCCTATTAGCGCCGATCTCGTCCCGCTGACGGTCGTGCCGAGTGAGGCCGAGGCGACGATGGTTCGTTCGCTCCTCGAGTCCGCGGGCATCGAGTCGACGCAGCGCTCGACCTCGTTCGGCGCAGGAGCCGCCCTCGGGTCGATGAGCGGCCCCGTCGAGATCCTGGTTCGCGCCGAAGACCTGGGAGCAGCCCGCGAGCTGCTCCCCGCCGACTAGCCTCCCGCCATGAGCGACGGCGCGTACCTGCTCGAGCTCGGACTCGTCCCTTACGGCGAAGCTTTCGAGCTCCAGCGATCGCTCGCCGGAGCTGTCTCGCAGGGCGCGATTCCGGAGACCGTGGTCTTCCTCGAGCACCCGCCGGTCGTCACCGTCGGGCGGCGCACCGAGATCGGCGTCGAGCTCCACGTCCCCGAGGACGCGGAGGTCGAGATCGCCGAGACCGACCGCGGCGGGAAATCGACCTTCCACGGGCCGGGACAGCTCGTCTGCTACCCGATCCTCGATCTCCGGCGCCACGGCCGCGATGTGAAGAGGTACGTGCGCGACCTCGAGGAGGCGCTCATCGGGACGCTCGGCGCCTTCGGGCTCGAGGGCGAGCGCATCGCGGGGCTGACCGGCATGTGGATGACCCGTCCCCCGCGGAAGATCGCCTCCATCGGCGTGCATGTGTCCCGCTGGGTGACGACGCACGGCTACGCGCTCAACGTCGATCTCGACCCCGCTCCCTTCACGGACTGGATCACGGCATGCGGCCTCGAGGACGCACAGTTCACCACGATCGCGCGCGAGCTCGGTCGGCCACTCGACGTCGAAGAGGTGAGGCCTGCGGCAGCGGCGGCCGTCGCCGACGTCTTCGAGCTCGAGTTCGAGGCGCTACCCGCAGACGACGGCGTCGGCCTCTGGCGGCAGCCGATTCACGCGCAGCTCTCGGCTCGATGAGCGAAGTGCTCGAAACCACCGCGAAGCTCCGAGAGGAGCCTCGGGAACCGCCGTCTCTAGACTAGGCGAGCGATGGGAACATCACTTCCGGTTGCGGACAGGCCCCGCCGACCCGATTGGATGCGGGTCCGGGCGCCCAGCGCCAACACCCGCTACTTCGAGGTAAAGAGTCTCGTCCGCGAGGGTAACCTCAACACGATCTGCGAAGAGGCTCGTTGCCCGAACATCGCGGAGTGCTGGGGTCGCGGCACGGCGACGTTCCAGATCCTCGGCGACATCTGCACACGCGCGTGCCGCTACTGCTTCGTCCACTCCGGCCGTCCGGACTCGCCCCCCGACCCACTCGAGCCGCTGCGACTCGCGCAGGCGGCGGCAAAGATGCGGCTCTCGCATGTGGTCGTCACCTCGGTCGATCGTGACGACGTGCCCGATCGCGGAGCGGGCCACTATGCGGCGACCATCCGCGCACTTCGCCGAAAGTTGCCCGCGGCGACCGTCGAGGTCCTGACGCCCGACTTCCTCGGGGTCGAGGACGAGGCACTCGCAACCGTGGTCGAGGCCCGCCCGGATGTCTTCGGGCACAACATCGAGACGGTTCGCCGCCTCCATCCGCGCATGCGCGGAGCGAAGGCGAGCTATGACAAGGCGCTCTGGCTCCTACGCCGGGTGAAGGAGCTCGCGAGGTACGACGTGCTCACGAAGTCGGGAATCATCGTCGGCCTGGGCGAGACGAACGACGAGGTCGTGGAGACGATGCGCGACCTTCGGGCGCACAGGGTGGATGTCGTGACGATTGGCCAGTATCTGCAGCCCTCGCCCAAGCACGCGACGATCGACCGTTGGGTGCACCCCGACGAGTTCCGCTGGTTCCGGGAGCAGGGCGAGGCGCTCGGCTTCGGCTCGGTCTTCTCCGGCCCGCTCGTCCGCTCGTCGTACCGCGCCGAGGAGCAGCGCCACGCTGCGGAGACCGGCCGCGGCGCCGTCGCGTACTGAGAAACCGGAGCCGAGCCCTCAGTCCCGGCTCCGGCTCTCTCGACGACCTAGCTGACGTCGTTGATGAAGTCCTGCGCGAACTCGGTGTCGACGCGGTAATAGTACGCGCCGCCGTCGCAGTTCTTGTTGAGCTGGAACGAGCTCACTCCGACGACGACGCCTCCCTGCAGTAGCGGGCCTCCGGAGTCGCCGAAGCAGGTTCCGCCCGAACCGCCGTGTCCGAGGCCAGGATCGTCCGAGACGCGGACGTTCCAGCCGTCCGTGTACGCGCTCGACAGGCTGACGAGCGACACCGTCCCTGTCGTCCGCGTCCGCAGCCCCTGCATGACCGGCTTCACGGCCTGGAGCCCGTACCCCACAATCGTGAACTCGACGTCCTGCTGACCGCGTCTGGACGCGAGACCGTTGAGGTACCCGACCGGCGGAAGCTGCGCGTACTGCGAGACCGCGAACGGAGAGTCGAGCTGCACGACCCCGACGTCGTGCGTGTTCGGAAGGGTGAACGCGCCGTTCCACTCCGGGCTCGCGAAGGGCGTTCCGCCGGCGTCGCCGGTGCAGGGATAGCCCGTGACGCCTGCGCACGGATTCGGACCCGGCGCGGGGAATCCGGCCGCGCGCGGAATCGGATTCGGGTATCCCGAGTCGAACCAGATCTCCGCGTGATCGGGACGCGTTCCGTTTGCATCGACGCCGGTGCAGTGACCGGCGGTGAGGAACGTCGTTGACGACAGCAGGGTGCCCGAGCACCCGCGGAACGGAATGCCGTGCGCATAGAAGACAGCGAGCCCGACATAAGGATGGCCGTTGCCGTCGGGCTGTCCGAACTTGACGGCTTCCGCCGGCGCCACGAGGACGAGGAAGACCCCGATGAGTGCGGCGGATAGAGCGATCAGCTTTCGCACGTGCATCTCCCCTTTTCGACGTGGGCGAACCCGGACCGCGGGGTCGTGCCGCAGACGATCGGCAGCCGAGGCCGAGTTCCGGAACCCTCGATCGGGGTTCCGACGGGTGTCGGTGAGGGGCCGCCGTCACGGCGGCCCCTCGTCCGAGACCGCTACTTCAAGGCATTGACGACATTCGTCACGTCCGGAGTTCCGAGCCCGGTCGCCAGGTCGTAGCCGGCGCCTGCGCTGAATCCCACGGAACCGGCGAGCGCGTTGTTCCCGAAGACGATGTCGTGGAGCGCCGACGTGCCACCAAGCCCGTACAGGGCGGGCGCCGCGAAGCCGAGACCCGGCTCGGCGATCTGTCCGCGGGCCTGGTTCGCGAGCGCAAGGGTCGAGGCCCACTGCGGCGAGCCGGCGCTCGTCCCGCCGACGAGGAAGATGAACGTCCCGTCGGGGGTCGTGTCGATGACGAGGACACCGCCGTTCAGGGCAGCGTTGTAGGAGATGTCAGGGATCGCACGGCCCGAGAAGCCGAGCCCGGACTGGAAGCTCGGCGGAGCGAACAGCATGCTCACCGCGCCGCCGGTCGCGACGCCGAAGTCAGGCTCGTTCCACGCCTCCTCGGCCCCGTATGTGAAGCCGGCGGTGAGCAGGCCGTCCGGATACGGATGACCCTGCGTCCCTCCCACTGCAGTGACGAGCGGATCCGATGCCGGGTAGCCCGCGTTCGCCACATCGTCGATTCCGTTCGTGGCGCCGAAGTCGCCAGCGCTGGCGAGCACCGTGTCACCGAGCGACTGGGCCAGGACGTAGTTCGCGTGCGCCTGGTCCAGCTGCGTCTTGTTGTTGTGAATGAGCGCCTCGGGAATCCCGAAGCTCTGCGAGACGATCGCTCCCGGGTACTGCGGCAGGACTTTCCTCTCGGCGTTGTTGATCGCGTTCCCGGACGAGCTCGGGGCCACCGCGAGGACGACGTTCGCGCCTGGCGCCATCGCGTGGGCGTACTCGACGTCGAGCGCGGTCTCGAGGTCCCACGAGTCCACGGCATGCGGCCCGGCGGTCTGCGTCTTCGGGCACCCCATCGGGCAGAGCACCGCGAACGAGGGCGGAGCCGGGATCCCGAAGATGCCGTCGAAGAGCGCGAGGTCCTGCTGGATCTCGGCATCTCCATACGCGTCGAAGATGAGGATCGTCTGGCCTGCACCGTTGAGCGTCGCGGTCGACGGGAAGTCGTAGGCGCGCCGCAACAGGCCGGGTGTGTAGCAGCGAAAGACGTTGCCGCCGCCGAAGTCGCAGGTCGGAGGCGCCAGTTGGTCAGGCAGCGACGAGGCGCCCGCGCTCAAGCGTGGGCCTTGGACGTACGGTGGCTTGGCGACGTAGTTCCAGTCCGATGCCGCGCCCGCGGAAGCGCTCAATATCTACGACCGCAGAGCCGGCTTCGGATTGTCGGCGATCGTGCCAGCCGGGAGGCACGAGGCGGCGTTGCGCCGCCTCGTGCCTCGAGCTCGCTCCGGCTAGTGGGCGAAAACGCCCTGCGGAGTACCCAGGCCGGTCACGTTGTCCCAGCCTGTACCCGTGTGCTGCGTGGGCGAGCCGGAGTAGTCGTCGAACGTGCGGAGCCGATCAGCGGTCCCCGCGCTCGCGTCGACGCTGTTGTTGAAGTTCCGCCGTGCGACCGCGGTCTTCACGGACAGCACGTCGTAGAAGGAGCTCGGATTCGCGTAGAAATCTGGGTTCGCGAACCCGTGGGGGTGTCCCGCCGCTTGGTCGGCGAGCGCCATGAGACCCCCGAAGGTCTGGACGGAGGCGCTCGTCCCGCCGATGCGGTATTCGTCGTAGTACGCCCCGTTCGGGAACGTCTGCGTCTGGCCGACCAGCAGCCCCGTCTGCGGGTCGCCGAGCGCCGCCACGTCCGGGATCGCCCGGCCGCTAAAGCTCAAACCGGCAGACGTCTGGTACGACGGCTCCGGGAAGAGCCGGCTCACGCCGCCGCCCGAGCCGTACAGCCACCCGGTGCGCGTGCAGGCGAGAGTGGTCGTGTTGCAGTTGTAGTTGCTCGTGCCCCAGCCGGTCTCGACGACGCGGGTGTTCGCCGCGCCGACGCCGAGGGCGGTCCCGCCGACCGCGGTCACCCACGGGCTGACTGCGGGCCAGTCGGGATTCGCGAAGCCGAAACGAGACGTCTCGTCACCGCTGTCACCGGACGAGAAGTAGACGCCGATTCCCTCCGCTGCTGCCTGGATCAGCGTGTCGTTGAAGGGCTTGATGTAGCCGGGCGGCAGGAGCTCGCCGGCGAAGCCGTACGAGTTCGTCACGATCTGCGCAAGGTGCCTGTCGACGACGTGGTTCATCGCCGCGTCGAGGTCCTGGTAGTTGTTCGGCGAGCCGACGTAGACGATGTTCGCGGCGGGCGCCATGCCGTGCACCGCCTCGACGTCGAGCGTCTCCTCTCCGTACCAGCCCTGCGGATCCTGCGAGTTGTTCTGCGGCTTGTTGAAGATCCCGGGCGGCACAACCTGGGTGAACTGCGAGCCGTTCATCGTCGGCAGGCCGCGATTCGTCGACCACTGGTTGGCGTCTTGCAGGATCGTCGGCGACGCGTACGCATCGATGATCGCGACCGTCTGCCCGGCACCGTCGTATCCGGAGATCCCGTACGCGCCCTTGATCTGCGCCGGCGTGTTGCCCCTGACCGACCACGGCGCCGTCGCCGGGCTCGAGAGATCCGTGAATCCGGCCGGGTAGGCATACGGCGACACGAGCTGCGCCCAGTAGGCGGAGAGCGGCGGCGCGTTCCGGAACCCCGCAGACGGCGGTGCGTCCTTGTCCACCACATGGTCGGGCTGCGTGAAGACCGCGCTGTCGTCGAGCCCGACGATGCCGGTCACGGTGGCGGCAAGGGTGTCCGGGATGCTCACGTCGCCGGAGGGCGAGCGCACGGTCTGGCCTTCGACCGAGTACATCCCGAAAGAGGTGTCGAACGCGGCCTGCGCCTGTGCGACGGTGCCCTCCGCCTCGACGTAGTGGTTGTTCTGCGGCGTGTAGTCGACCTTGAAGCCCTGGCCCCGGAGCCACGACTGCACCGCGTTCACCTGCTGCTGCGAAGGCGCGAACCGCTTGCGGAACTCCTCGGGCTTCACGTACTTGCCGTAGGAGGCGTTATTGGGATCGGAGACCGCTCGGGCGAGCGCCTCTGCGCCCGCAAGGTCGTTCCATCCGAGATACACGCGGAAGCCGACCGCGCGGTTCGGATCCGCGGCTCCTACGAAGTTCGACTTCTTCGCCCAGCCGGGAGCGCTTCCCGGAAGGGCGGACTTCCCGTTGCCGTTCGCCGCGCCAGCGCCTGCTCCGATTACGAGCAGGGCTGTGACCGCGGCTGCGGCAGTCACAACGAGCTTGGCTCGTCGCATCGTCTCTCTCCCCTTTCGTCGGACAAGGAACCACGAGGGTCTGTCACTTGCCGCGCAACAGTGTAAGCGCGATCACTCGCGGCGCAAGCGAGACCGATCCCCTAGCGATGAGGACGCGCCATGCTGCGGTAGTCGAGCGCATCGTCCAGGACAGACTCCTCGACGCCTGCCTCGCGAGCCACCTCGCGCAGCGAGCGCCCGGAGGCGGCGGCCTCCTTGACGATCTCGGTCGCCTTGTCGTACCCGATGTACGGGTTCAGCGCGGTCGCGGCGGAGAGGGTGAGCTCCGCGTAGCGCTCGCACTGCTCGCGGTTTGCCTCGATCCCGTCGACGCACCGTTCCGCGAGCAGGCGGCTCGCGCTGGCGAGCAGCCGGATCGACTGCAGCAGGTTCCGTGCGATCAGCGGGACGTAGACGTTGAGCTCGAACTGGCCGCTCATGCCCCCGACCGTGATCGCGGCGTCGTTCCCGATCACCTGCGCGGCGACCTGGGTCACGACCTCCGGGATGACGGGGTTCACCTTCCCGGGCATGATCGAGCTCCCCTTCTGTAGCTCCGGGAGGAAGATCTCGGACAGGCCCGCGCGCGGACCGGACCCCATGAGCCGCAGGTCGTTCGCGATCTTCGTCAGCGAGACGGCCACCACCTTGAGGGCGCCCGAGGCCTCGACGAGACTGTCCCGTGCCCCCTGCGACTCGAACGGATCAGCAGGGGCAGAGATCTCGAGCCCCTCGGATGCGAGGATCCTCCGCACCCGCTCGGCGAACTCGGGATGCGTATTCAGGCCGGTGCCCACCGCCGTGCCGCCGAGCGGAATCTGGCCCAGCCGCGGGAGGACGTCCTCCAGGCGTGCGCTGCCCTGTCGCACCTGTGCCGCATACCCCCCGAACTCCTGGCCGAGGGTCACGGGGACCGCGTCCATCATGTGCGTCCGCCCCGACTTGAGCACGTTGTCGAACTCCTGAGCCTTGCGCTCCAAAGCGACTGCGAGCCGGTCGAGTGCGGGCAGAAGCTCGTGGACGATCTCGTCGAGCGCGGCGAGATGCACCGCAGACGGGAAGACGTCGTTCGACGACTGGCCCATGTTGACGTCGTCGTTCGGGTGGACGCCGTCGCCTGCAAGCGAGGCGATCACCTCGTTCGCGTTCATGTTCGAGCTCGTCCCGGATCCCGTTTGGAAGACGTCGATCGGGAACTGGTCGTCGTGCTCGCCGCGTGCGATCGCGTCTCCGGCCGATGCAATCCGCTCCGCTTTGTCCAGCTCGAGGAGCCCGAGCTCCGCGTTCACGCGCGCCGCGGCGGCCTTGATCCGGCCGAGCCAGCGTGCGACGGAAGTGGGAATCGGCTCGCCCGAGACCCGGAAGTTCTCGATCGCCTTGTCCGTCTCGTCCCCCCAGAGCTCGCGTCGCTCGGCGGTCTCGCTCACGACGTCGAGTCTAGCCCGGTGTAGCCCGGTGTCAGACACCGCCGAAGACGCACGACTGTAGGAGCGATCTCGATCGAGTCTTTCCTCCGCTGTGCGGGCTGTTTGCCTGTGGACACGTTGGCATCGTTTTGGCGCACACGTGCGGTGTCTGACACCGCCTGGCAGACGCCGCCTGGCAGACACCCATGGTGCGCCCGCTCGTCCGGCACCACGAGTCAGACCTTCGCGCCTCCCGCCGCCTCGAGCAGCTCGTCCCACGTGCAGAGCTTGATGCGCGGGCGACCCTTGCCTGCGCCACGATCGCGCTCGAGCGCGTCGATCGCCTCCCAACCGGCGTACATCACGATGTCGGCGCCCCGCTGGGCAAGCAGCTCGTCGAGACGCCCCGAGTGCTCCGCTGAGCGAGGAAAGAGACCCTCGGCAGCGTCCGCGAGCAGGAGGTCGGCGGTCTCTGTCGCGTCCTTCTTGTTCGTTCCGATGACCCCGGTCGGGCCACGCTTGATCCAGCCGGCGCAGTAGAGCCCGGGGATGGCCACGCCGTTCTCGTCCACCACCCGACCTCCAGCATTCGGCATCGTCCCCGCCCTCTCGTCGAAAGGGACACCCGGGAGCGCGATGCCGTGGTACCCGACGCTTCGGAAGACGGCTCCACAACGGACGACCTCGCTCTCGCCGGTCGGAACCGCACGCACGCGGCCGGCGGCGTCCGCCTGCAGGCGGTTGCGCACGACCTCGACAGCCTCGACGCGCTCGTCTCCGAGGATCCTGACGGGGGAGACGCGAAAGCGAAGGTGAACGGCGCGCACCATTCCGGCCGGCTTCCTTGCCGCGAACTCGCGCAGGACGTCCAGGTTCCGGCGGACGATCGGGGTCGCGGCCGCGAGCTCCGCTTCGCTCGCCGGATCGAGCTCGAGCTCGCTCGGATCGACGAGGATGTCCGCGCCTGCGAGCTCGCCCATCTCCTGCAGCTCCGGGGGCGTCCAGGACGCCTGAACCGGCCCGCGTCGCCCGAGGACGACGATCTCGCGGATCCCGGCGTCGGCGATGGCCTCGATCGCCGGGTCGGTCGTGTCCGTGGGCGCGAGCTCGTCCCGTGTCAGGGCCAGCATCCGTGCGACGTCGAGCGCGACGTTGCCGTTGCCGATGACGACGGCTCGCTCTCCGGACAGGTCGAAGACGCGATCCGCGTAGTCGGGATGGCCGTTGTACCAGGCCACGAACTCGGTCGCCGCCCACGAGCCCGGAAGATCCTCGCCCGGGATGCCGAGACGACGATCGGTCTGCGCACCGACGGCGTAGATCACCGCGTCGTACAGCTCGAGCAGCTCCTCGTGAGACACGTCCCGTCCGACCTCGACGTTTCCGAGGAAGCGGAAGCCGGGACGGGCGGCGATCTTCTCGAACGCCCGTGAGACGGCCTTGATGTTCGGGTGGTCGGGAGCGACCCCCAGACGGACCAGTCCCCACGGCGTGGGAAGACGCTCCAGCATGTCCACCTCTGCCAGCGCGCCCGCGGCGAGGAGGTGGCCGGCGGCGTAGAACGCAGCTGGGCCGGAGCCGACGACGGCGACGCGAAGAGGCCTGCCGGCGCCGTGCTCGCTCACGGGCGGCGATCCTACTCGGGTGCGGCAGGCCGGTCGCCGGCCGCCGTGTCGACTACGCCGCGCTTGGTTCCGGTGCCTGCGGCGCCTGCGACGGCCGCTGGGCCAATTTCGCCTCCCGCCACGTGGAGTACGCGACGGATCCGGTCAGAGCGAAGATCACGAGAGCGTTGACCGGATGGAAGAAGCCCACCGCAGGGACGCCGAATCCGATCCAGGCGAGCAGCACTTGCAGGATGAGGAGCAACGCGAGTACGCCGTGCCGCCCGAGTCGCCACCTGCCGATGCCGGCAATCACGCCGATGACGAGGAAGATGAGTCCCGCGAGCACGACGAAATAACCGAATGCGGCGTGCAGGCCGAAGCCGTGATCGAACCCGTGCTCCGTGATCGCCTTCGGCGTGTTGTCGTCGATTTTGTGCGCTGCGTAGAAAGCGCCGTAGCCCGCGAAGCCAACTTGGTCGATGATCATGACGAGCAGAAGCGAGGCCCACCAGCGATAGAGCGTCTTCACTGTTCCTCCCGGTAGCTGACGCCACGAGCCTACGAGACTCGCCGGACTATCTCAAGAGTAGACCGGGGACCCTGCTCAGTGGGAGCAGCCCGACCCGCAGCCGGCCGCCGCCTCGTCGCCCGACTCTTCGCCTTCTGCGACGGTGAACGAATGACCGCAGCCGCAGGAGGCGACGGCGTTCGGGTTCTCGACCTTGAACCCCGACTCGTTGATCGTGTTCAGGAAGTCGACCGTCGATCCCTGGAGGTACGGAGCGCTGAAGGGGTCGATCACCACCGGCACGCCCTTGAGGTGAAGCTCGATGTCGCCCTCGGCCGACCCGGAGTCGAAGCCGAGCCCGTATTGGAACCCCGAGCAACCGCCGCCCTGGATCGCCACGCGCAGCACGAGGGACTCGCCGTCCGGCTCCTCGGCCATGAGCTGCCTGATCTTCTCGGCGGCTACGGGTGTGAGCGAGACCAGCGGAACAGATTCCTGCGTCTCGGTCGGGTGCTCGACTGTTGCCACGCACGCATGGTAGCGGACGGCTCCGGCGATTCCAGAGCCCGACTTTGTGACACTCGTATCGCTCATTTCACGCGGGCTCGCCCGTACCTTCGTGCGCCCGGAGAAGAGAGTGCTAGGTTTCGCGCGAGACGAGATCGAGGTCCCTCGCGGGGGTACGACCGAGTGCTCCAGAACTGGTTGCCGTTCCTCTTCTACGCGCTCTTCGCGGCGGCGATTCCAGCATCGATGATCCTCATGTCGTTCGTGCTTCCGAGGCGCCCGATCGCCGGCACCCGGCAGAAGTCGCTCCCCTTCGAGTCGGGCGTTTCCGAGGGCGCGCCGAGCCGCGAGCGTCGCTTCACGGTCAGCTTCTACCTCACCGCGATCCTCTTCATCCTCTTCGACATCGAGATCGTCTTCCTCTATCCGCTCGCGGTCCAGCTCGACGCCCTCGGGTGGTTCGGCCTCGTCGAGCTGCTCGGGTTCGTCGCTGTCCTCGGTGTCGCGTACGTCTACATCTGGCGCAAGGGAGCGCTCGACTGGCACTGACTCGCAACCTCCCGCTCGTCAGCGAGCGGCCGCTCGCCAAGGCGGGCCTCCAGTCCGAGCGCGTGCTCTGGCCCGAGCGAGGCCCGGGCGTCTTCGAGCGCGAGGTCGAGGAGATCGAGGACGCGCTTCTCCTGACCACGGTCGAGAAGGCGGTCCTCTGGGCGCAGTCGAGCTCGGTATGGCCGGACACGTTCGGGCTTGCCTGCTGCGCGATGGAGATGATCGCGGTCGTCTCGTCGCGCTACGACATCGCGCGTTTCGGGATGGAACGGTTCAGCTCCTCGCCGCGGCAGGCGGATCTCCTCATCGTCTCGGGCCGGGTGACGCACAAGATGGCGCCGCCGATCCGGCAGGTCTACGACCAGATGCTGGAGCCCAAGTGGGTAATCGCGATGGGCGCTTGCGCGAGCTCCGGCGGGATGTTCAACAACTACACGATCCTCCAGGGCGTGGACAAGATCGTCCCGGTCGACGTGCACGTTCCGGGCTGCCCGCCGCGCCCCGAGGCGCTCATCGAGGGAGTCGTCCGGTTGCACGAGAAGATCCGCGCCGGCGTTCCCCCCGCCTACGAGATCCGAGGGGTCGCGCAGTGACCTCGTACCCCGGGGTCCCCGGACTGATCGAGACGAAGGAAGCGCTCGGAGAGACGACGCTCGTCGTCGATCCCTCGCGCCTCGTCGAGGCCTGCCGCTACCTCCGCGACGAGGAGGGCTTCAACTTCCTGAGCGACATCGCGCCGGCCGACTACCTCGGCTGGGGAGAGCAGGAGGTCGCAGGCTACGTCGGAACTGCAACCGGGCGAGACCTGAACGAGCCAAGCACACAGGGCCTCGCGCGGGTTCCGGATCACAAGCCGACGCGCTTCTCCG